>Ga0209091_10002596_pt1 | contig 15138 bp, 17 predicted proteins | sample ArcticOcean_MG_C_6_FD_187438 | JGI IMG/M metagenome (GOLD analysis project Ga0209091, IMG submission 187438) | Marine microbial communities from western Arctic Ocean - ArcticOcean_MG_CB8_128 (SPAdes) (version 2) | ecosystem: Environmental > Aquatic > Marine > Oceanic | place: Arctic Ocean...
AGCTGCGCCGTTCTGCCAGTCATGACGACGAAGCGCGAACCGGTAATCTTGGTTGCGCTCTCAAAGTCTAAGCCTTGCTCCAAGGCCTCGCCCAACTCTGTGTGGTCTTTCACTTCAAAATCAAATGACTTTGGAGTACCCCACATGGAGATTTCCTGATTGTCACTCTCATCAACACCCACCGGCACCGAATCGGAAGGCACATTTGGCACCGTCAACAAGTAGTCATTCAGCTCCTTCTGAAGCAGATTAAGCTGTTCCTTCTTCTCTTCGAGATCGGTCTTAATGCTATCCATAGATGACAGAATTTCGGATACGTCTTCGCCGGCCGCCTTCGCTTTGCCGATAGACTTAGAACGCAGGTTCCGCTCATTCTGCAGTCCTTCGGTCGCCGTTTGTAATATCTTGCGCTGGCTATCCAATTCCGCTAATCGATCTACGTCTAGCTCGAATTTCTTCTTCTTGAGTGCCTCTGCAATTGTCTGCGCATCACTGCGAATAATTTTGGGGTCTAACATGTGTCCGTTCCTGAAGGAGTCTACTCAGAGCATGACCCGCGTTACCTGCATACCCGCAAAGGCGGCGAATAAGCAGAGCGCGACGCTACTGACAATATAGAAAAGTGCGGTATTGTAGTTGCCCTGTTCGAATAACAAAAGCGCATCGAGGGAGAAAGTTGAAAATGTAGTCATGGCGCCTAAAAATCCAACTACGATCAGTGGCCGCCAGGGTTCTGACAATTGTGCTTTCTCTGCCAGCACGACAAAGAAAACGCCAATAAGGAAAGAGCCTAAAACATTAGCCGCGAAAGTCCCGAGCGGGAAGCCGCTGTCATTGAACCTTTGCACAGCGGTGTGAAGCCAGAAGCGAGACACGGCGCCAAGAGCACCTCCGAAAGCGATTGCTATATAAGTGTTCACGATAACAAATCAATTAGCCGAGGTGGCTTTTTCGGAAGGGTTAATACTAGGTTACTGAACATAATCATTCTCAATAATCTCGATATTCTCCGGGGGAACGAATTGAAACTTCGCATCGTCTATCGCTGAATTACGTATCACATTCTCAAAACGCCAAACTGTTTGCTGCCCATTCTTGCTGTTGAGATAGATCGACTCCAATTCATCGTGCATAAAATTTATGGAGATAAGTTGGTAGACGTTGTCAGCGGAGCGAGGAGTCAGTTCGAATTCCTGATGTTCGTTTTCCGTAGGAGTAAAACTATCGATCGCATAATCCCCGCCTAGTGATTCTATGTTGCCGCTTAGCAGCTGCGCGGCCAACTCTGAACGGCTACTATCCCAATCTTCGATGACTACCTGCTCTAGATCAGGTTGATAGTTCCACAACGTAGTGCCGTCGGTAACGATCAATTCGGGAAAGGGTGTCAGCGTTTCCCAATAGAAGCCATCAGGTTTCTTTAGTAGCATTTGTATCCCGCTCTCTTCCAGCACGCCTCCATCTGACTCAACTATCAATTGCACGACATCTGCGGCCATTGTCTCTATATTCCCCAGCAAAGCATCTAGTCGATCTAGCGCAGGGCTATTTGTCGCTGACTGAGCAAAGCCGTATCCCGCGCAAAGGCTAAGAAGCGTAAAAACAACCATGATCTTTTTCAAGAGTTTATTCATTTGTTAAAACTTCTGGTTAGCTTTCAATTAATCGCGTGGCGGCGGCGGAGCAAGAACTTCTCTCGAGCCGTTGCTTCCCATCTCAGTGATGACACCGGTGCGCTCCATAGTTTCTATCATTCTGGCTGCGCGGTTGTAGCCGATACGTAGCTTTCTCTGAACAGAAGATATCGAGGCTTTGCGTGTTTCGGTGACAAAACTAACGGCTTCATCGTAAAGCGCATCACTTTCATCGTCCTCACCTGCCCCCGAATTGTTCATCGCCCCCATGTCCAAATCGTCTACGCTTTGCGTAATAGAATCGATATACACCGGCTTGCCACGCTGTTTCCAGTCTGCAACGACCCGATGCACCTCTTCATCACTCACGAAGGCGCCATGTACACGAGTTGCTATACCACCGCCGGGAGGAAGGAATAGCATGTCTCCATTACCCAATAGTTGCTCGGCGCCGCCCTCGCCCAGAATCGTTCTAGAGTCGACCTTCGACTGCACCATAAACGACATGCGCGTCGGTATGTTCGCCTTGATTAATCCGGTTAGCACATCCACTGACGGCCTCTGGGTCGCGAGGATTAAATGTATGCCCGCTGCTCTAGCTTTCTGAGCAATACGCGCGATCAATTCTTCTACTTTTTTACCTACTACCATCATCATGTCAGCAAGCTCATCGACGATGACTACGACACAAGGTAGTGCCTCTAATTCCGGTGCGTGCTGTTCTTCCTCTAACAGCATCGGATCAGGCTTCCAAGTAGGGTCCATTATTGGGTTGCCTGATTTCTTAGCATCGGTAACCTTCTTGTTGAAACCCGCTAGGTTTCTAACACCTAGAGCTGACATTAATTTATAGCGACGCTCCATCTCGGCAACCGACCAACGAAGACCGTTCGCAGCATCCTTCATGTCAGTAATTACTGGAGTTAGCAGATGAGGAATGTCATCGTAGACTGAAAGTTCCAGCATCTTTGGATCGATCATAATCATACGAACCTGTTCCGGCGTCGACTTAAACAGCAGGCTAAGGATCATTGCGTTAATGCCAACAGATTTTCCCGAGCCAGTAGTTCCTGCTACCAATAAATGTGGCATCTTGGCTAAGTCGACAATTACCGGCTTGCCCACAATATCATGCCCTAACGCCATGCTCAGCGGCGACGAGGCCTTGTCGAATTCGGGAGTAGACAGCACCTGGCTTAACTGAATAACATCTCGCGTTGCGTTCGGAATCTCGATTCCAATGACAGTTTTCCCTGGAATGACTTCTACTACTCGCACCGATATTACGGCAAGTGAACGCGCCAAGTCCTTCGCAAGGTTGCTTATCCGACTAACCTTTATCCCAGGGGCGGGTTGCACTTCGAAGCGTGTGATAACTGGGCCAGGATTAACGGCGGTAACCTCGATCTCGATGCCGAAATCTTTCAGTTTAAGCTCAAGGAGTTTGGACATGGCCTCGAGAGATTCTTTTGAGAAGCCCGAGTCGTTGGTTTCTTGCCAAGCGTCCAGCAAGCCAATGGCAGGAAGTTCTTTAATTGATGAGGCAGCGAATAGAGTGCCCTGCTTTTCTTTCTCAACTCGCGCGCTCTTCGCAGGTTTTTTAATACCCGGCGCTTTGATCTTCGGTGGCACCCGCCTCGCTTCTTTCTCAATATGGATATCAAGAACCTTCTTACGACTCTCCAGGCGTTTCTTGGTGACTTGCTCCTGTTTCCTGTCTTCCATCCATTTCTGATACCTGGCACCCGTGCGCGAGACTATGCTCAGTGTTGTCGCACCCAGCTTATCGATCACGGCTAGCCAAGAGATGGTAACTGTAATGGTAAGACCGAACAGGAACACGGCGAGCAACAGCAATGTGGACCCAAGAGTTGCTAGTACGGGTATGCTGAGATCGGCAACCAGTGATCCGATCACACCCCCCGCGGAAGGCAATTCCTCGGCAATGTAAAAATGCAGCGTCGCTAAACCACAGGCTGCGACCACGAGCATAACAAAGCCAACAGTCTTCAGGCCAAATAAGGGCCAGGAGAACTCAGATTCGAGCGCGTATTCGCGAAAAGATATGTAAACCTTGTAAATCAGCAACATGGGGAATGCGAAGGCAAGATAACCCAGTAGGTACCAAAAGATGTCGGCTAGCCACGCTCCATAGACGCCGACCGCGTTCACCACGTCCTCCCCTGTGCCTGTCGTGGTGAAGCCGGGATCTGTTGGGGAATAGCTGACAAGCGCAATCAATAAGAAAAGAGCCAGCAAGGAATAAGCAATCAAGGTGCCTTCGCGGACTAAGCGCTGCATCAAGTTGCTGACCTCCGGATCTTTCCCGCTATTTTTCATAGTTACATTCTTCAATTTATTCATGGACCTACAGATAGTTTATATCATCGTTTCGAGGATAATGCAGAAGCATTTTACGCTTCTTTGCTTTTCTTAGGGCCAGAAAAATCCAAAGTCGTAACCCTTACTAGTTTAACGGTTCCTAAAGCGCAAAATTGAGTAGAATATGCCCTGCTAGAGCTTTAAATTTCGCACTTTGCCATCACATAACAACATATCGCGATTAATATAAACGTGCGCTCAATACAGCCTAAAAAAAGCGCCTCCAAGCAGGAAGCAGTTATATGAAAGACACACAGCACCATCGTCTAATAATCTTGGGTTCAGGACCTGCGGGATATACCGCAGCTGTCTATGCCGCTCGAGCTAATTTGGACCCCGTAGTCATTACCGGCATGGTGCAAGGTGGCCAACTGACCACTACTACCGATGTGGATAACTGGCCCGGCGACGTAGAAGGCCTTCAAGGTCCAGCCCTTATGAAGCGCATGCTGCAACACGCCGAGCGTTTTGACACCAAGGTGATTTTCGATCATATCAACGGTGTAGATCTCAGTAAGAAACCCTACACACTGATCGGCGATAGCGCCGTGTTCACCTGTGATGCGCTGATTATAGCGACTGGCGCTTCTGCGCAGTATCTTGGTCTCGAATCAGAAACGGCATTCATGGGCAAAGGCGTCAGTGCATGTGCCACCTGTGATGGCTTCTTTTATAGAAACAAGCCGGTAGCAGTCATCGGTGGTGGCAATACCGCAGTCGAGGAAGCTCTCTATCTCGCCAACATCTGCTCACATGTCACGCTTGTGCATAGACGAGACTCTCTGCGAGCAGAGAAAATCCTGCAGAAGAAACTCTTCGATAAGGTTGAGGAAGGCAAGGTCACTATTAGATGGAATAACACGCTGGATGAAGTGTTAGGCGACGACATGGGCGTAACTGGCATTGCTATGAAGCACGCAAGCAATGGCGAGGTACAGAAACTCGTTGTCGACGGCGTCTTCATTGCTATCGGTCACATCCCGAATTCGGAGATATTTGCAGGCCAGCTCGAGATGAAGAATGGCTATGTCACAGTTAATACGGGCATCACAGGCAATGCGACGCAAACCAGCGTACCTGGTGTATTCGCGGCAGGCGATATTGCAGATCAAATATATAGACAGGCTGTCACTAGTGCAGGATTCGGCTGCATGGCCGCGCTGGATGCTGAAAAGTTCCTTGATGCCTAGTAGCACCGGACAGTGCTAAAGATGCAATTACCATGGCTAAGTTCTCCCGAGTCGAGCTTTCCCGATATAAGCCTCGCACTAGCAGACCCTAATGGACTGTTGGCGGCAGGAGGCGATCTTAGCCCCAAACGTCTAATAGAAGCTTACAGCAGTGGAATCTTTCCCTGGTTTGAGGAGGGACAGGCTGTTCTGTGGTGGTCCCCCGATCCGCGCATGGTGCTGTTCCCGGAAGACTTGCGCGTCAGCAAGAGCCTACAGAAGACACTTAACAAGTCGCTCTATACAGTGACGCTAGATGAGGCATTTGCTGAGGTTATAGCTTGCTGCGCGCAGCCTCGTGGCGATTCTCTGGGAACCTGGATAACCGATGAAATGCAAACTGCATATACCCAATTGTTCGAGTCGGGCCACGCGCATTCGGTTGAAGTATGGCGCGATGGGGATCTTGTAGGCGGGCTCTATGGAATCGCGCTGGGTCAGCTATTCTTCGGGGAGTCGATGTTTAGTTTCGAGAGCAATGCATCGAAAATAGCCCTAGTGAATCTTGTAAAGCAGTTGCAACAATGGAACTATAAGTTGATCGACTGCCAGGTAAGCAGTGAGCATCTTGAGTCTCTGGGCGCGATAGAGATTAGCCGCGAACAATTTCGTCAGCAATTGCATGAGCATCTACCGTGCCCCGGCAAGGCCGCTCCTTGGAATCTAGACACTGTGTAGGTGCGCTATCAGCAAGCTAGTAATAGGCCAAATAAGTTAATGAATTCAAAATCGAAAATAAACGAGACGATTAAATTGTTTCGTACTGCCGCTCATCCTTGCAGCTATAAGGAAGATGAGACCGCAGCGACTGTATTCGTCGACCCTGAGCTGAGCATTACCCAACATTTAAATAGTCGGCTTACTGAGCTAGGCTATCGTCGCAGTGGAACACACTTATATAGGCCTGACTGCGAGAATTGCCGTGCATGTATCTCTTGTCGACTTCCAGTAGCACAATTCAATCGCAGCAAGCGCTTCCAGCGCATATGGAATCGAAATACGGATGTGCGTGTCGAGGAATGCTCCGAGCTGAACGGTGATGAAGCATATTTTCTGTATCAAGAGTATATCGCAAAGCGCCATAGCGACGGCGACATGTACCCTGCAACTCCAGAACAATTCGACGCTTTCATTTGCAGCAACTCCGAAGGTAGTCAGTATTACTGTTTCTATATAGAAGAAAAGCTGATCGCAGTGGGTGTGAGTGATGTTCTCGATGGCGGGCTCTCCGCAGTCTACACATTCTTCGATCCCGCGCTTGCGAAACGATCCTTGGGTAATTTTATGGTTTTATGGCAGATCGAACGGGCACGCTCATTAGGGCTGGACCATCTATATCTCGGCTATTGGATTAAGAATTGTGCAAAGATGGAGTACAAGAGCACGTTTAGGCCTCTGGAGATGCTGCTAGAGGGGAAATGGGTGCTAGTAAAATAGGCGAGCAATAGCGAAGCAACCGGAATGCGGCGCCTGTGAGCGGCTACGCGTAGGTCTGGCTTTGCTTATCTAGTAAAAATCCGGCACAATGCCGCCGCTAATAAATACATTGAGACTGCAAATGGCGAAAGAAGACCAAATTGAAATGGAAGGCGAGGTTGTCGATACCCTTCCTAATACTATGTTTCGAGTTAAACTGGAAAACGGCCACATCGTGACCGCTCACATCTCCGGTAAAATGCGCAAGAACTACATCCGGATTCTGACCGGTGACCAGGTGCGCGTCGAACTCACTCCCTATGACCTAAGCAAAGGTCGCATCACTTATCGCGCACGCTAGTTTTTCGCCGGAGTTAACTCTTTTTTCTCCTGCGGCTTTCTCTCGCTGATTGTTAGCACTAGCTCGTCATCCTTACAGCCAACTTGCACCTCTCCACCGTTCGCGGAGAGCTTCCCGAACAAGATATCTTCAGCGAGCTCTTTCTTCAGCTTTTCCTGAATCAATCTCGCCATAGGCCTCGCGCCCATGGATTCGCTGTAACCGTGTTTAACAAACCAGTCAACAGCGCTTTCGTCGACATTTAGTAAGACCTTCTTCTGATCCAATTGAACTTGCAGATCAACAAGGAATTTATCGACAACCGTTCGGATAGTTTCCACTGTTAGCGCGCCAAATTGAATAATTGAATCCAGCCTATTGCGGAATTCTGGGGAGAATGCCTTCTTGATTATCTCCATACCATCAGTTGTATGATCTTGCTCACTAAAGCCTATCGACGAACGTGACATCTCTTGCGCACCGGCGTTGGTTGTCATTATCAAGATGACATTTCTAAAATCGGCTTGTCTCCCATTGTTATCTGTGAGGGTGCCGTGATCCATCACTTGCAATAATAAATTAAAGACATCTGGATGCGCCTTCTCAATCTCATCAAGCAACAGTACACAGTGTGGATTTTTGCTAACAGCTTCTGTTAGCAAACCGCCCTGATCGAAACCGACATAACCTGGAGGCGCGCCAATCAAACGCGAAACTGTATGCCGCTCCATGTATTCGGACATATCGAATCGGAGCAACTCTATGCCCATGATTTTCGCGAGCTGCCTACTAACTTCTGTTTTACCGACACCAGTTGGACCTGAAAAGAGAAATGAACCGATTGGTTTTTCGTCGTCGTTCAGTCCGGCGCGCGATAGTTTTATCGCGGTGGTTAAAGAATCGATCGCCTTGTCTTGACCGAACACGACCATCTTCAAGTTTGGCTCTATATTTTTTAACGCATCGACGTCGGAGTTTGAAACATGTTTAGGCGGAATTCTCGCGATAGCGGCTACCACTTTTTCCATGTCAGCAACTTGGATCAGTTTCTTCCTTTTGCTAGCTGGCTGCAAGCGCTGGAAGGCTCCCGCTTCGTCGATCACATCGATAGCCTTGTCTGGCATGAAGCGATCGTTGATATAACGACCTGCAAGCTCAGAGGCCGCCTTCAAGGATTTATCGCTATAGCGCAGATCGTGATGCTCTTCAAAACGCGATTTTAGGCCCTTAAGTATCCGATAGGTGGTGTCCACATCAGGCTCGTCTACATCAATTTTCTGAAAGCGTCTGGACAGCGCGCGATCCTTCTCGAAGATGCCGCGGTATTCTTGATAGGTTGTAGACCCTAAGCAGCGAAGATCGTTCGAAGTCAGAACGGGCTTAAGCAGGTTGGATGCATCCATGACCCCGCCCGAAGCAGCACCGGCGCCGATAATGGTATGTATTTCGTCGATGAAAAGAATCGCTTGGGGTTTTTTCTTTAACTCGCCGAGCAATGCCTTGAAGCGCTTCTCGAAGTCGCCGCGATATTTCGTACCTGCCAATAGTGCTCCTAGGTCTAAGGAGTAGATAACGCTCTCGGATAATACATCTGGCACATTGCCTTCGACTATAAGCTTGGCAAGCCCTTCGGCAACGGCAGTCTTACCGACGCCGGACTCGCCCACTAATAACGGATTGTTCTTCCTGCGGCGAGATAGCACCTGTATGACCCGAGTGACCTCCTCTTCGCGTCCAATGAGCGGATCGATTCTGCCCTGTTCTGCCTCATAATTAAGATTTGTAGCAAAACTTTCTAGCGGGTTACTCGAGCTATCCCTAGCAACCTCTTCTTCGGCTTGCTCCGGCGCCGCTTCACCTTCTCCACTCTGACCTGGAACCTTAGAAATACCGTGAGTTATGTAGTTCACGATATCGATACGCGCGATGTCTTGCTGGCGTAAAAAGTAGACAGCCTGGCTCTCCTGTTCGCTAAATATGGCTACCAGTACATTCGCGCCAGTGACTTCTCTTTTTCCCGAAGACTGCACATGAAAGACGGCACGCTGCAGGACGCGTTGGAAACCTAAGGTCGGCTGCGTATCCCGAATCTCTTGAGTGTCCGGAATCAACGGTGTGGTGGCATCGACAAAATCCACGAGCTCGCCGCGCAAACGACTAAGATCGCAGTCGCAGGCAATCAGGACGCTAGAGGCGACCTCGTTGTCCAGAAGCGCGAGCAGCAAATGCTCCACTGTCATAAACTCATGGCGCTTTTTGCGAGCATTTCTGAATGCGTCACTGAGTGTTGTTTCTAAATCTTTGCTTAACATATGTGCCCTTTGGTTAATTCATTCGAGCAGGCCTTAAAGGTTAGGCTCTCGGTCTGTTTATCTATTTTATCTATTAGTTTATCGGACTATCTATCAACCTCGACGGAGCACAACAAGGGCTGCTCACATTCGCGTGCATATTCATTCACCTGCGCCGCCTTCGATTCAGCGACGTCCTTCCCAAACACACCACATACGCCCTTTCCTTCAGTGTGCACCTTCAACATGACCTGCGTGGCGGCCTCCACGTTCATGGAAAAGAACGAGCATAGCACCTCGACGACGAAGTCCATTGGAGTGTAGTCGTCGTTGATTAAGACTACTTTGTACAATGGAGGCTTCTGTAGTTTCGGCTTTTCAGTAGTAGCAGCGAAACCGGTGTCATGATCGATGCGCTCGTCACCGTCGTCACCCGAATTACTCACTCCGAGAAAGCGCTGTGACATTTGTAATATAGTAATTTCTAGGTCGTCCTTGCTCATAACATTTCTATTCATTCAATCTAAGAGTTGGATGACTCTAATTGTGGTGTTTGATTCGGGTGCGGCTAGGCCCTTTTCCCAAGAGAATCTGACTAAATTAGCAGTCCTGGGAACCTGCCAGTATACATTTAAATTGGGCTTTCTCCTCCAATTTCAAGGCCCCAGTGACGGGTTCAAGGGCATTGGATCTGAGATGCCTGATTTGACATTTTAAAATCATTACTGTATAGGATTCATTATGGCTGTAAGCCTTAAAGTAAAAAAATAACAAGAAGTACGGAGTTCTCTTATGAGTACCGGGCAAGTTAAATGGTTCAATAACGCAAAAGGGTTTGGTTTTATTCTACCTGATGAAGGGGGCGATGATTTATTCGCGCACTACTCCGCAATCGGAATGGAAGGTTATAAAACCTTGAAAGCCGGACAGTTAGTTTCGTTCGACACAATCGAAGGCCCCAAAGGACTGCATGCGGCAAATATTCACGCTGTCGCCGATGCGCCAGCCGCAAACGGTGAGCAGGAGTCAGATACCGACGCAACCGCTGAAGATAATGCCGACAATGCTGTGGTGGAAGAAGAAATTCTGACCTGATGCATGGACCCCCATTTACGGGCCCAGCTGTTCTTGCAATAGAGACTAGTATGAGTAAGGCGGCTATCTCGCACTCGTTGCTGTAGCTTCGGGGTCATTGACCACTGGAAAGCAATAGCGGCGCTCGACTTTGGTCTCCCCTCCTCATTACCGATACAAGCTGCATGTCTCAAATTTTACTATTCAACAAGCCCTTTGCCGTGTTATCTCAGTTCACCTCTGAGCAGTCACATCGCGTACTCGCCGAATATATCAATCACAAAGGCTTCTACCCGGCGGGCAGACTTGATAAGGATTCTGAAGGGCTACTAATTCTTACCGACGACGGCAAGTTACAGCAGAAGATCAGCAACCCCAGATACGGTAAATTCAAGACCTACCTGGTACAAGTTGAAGGACTGCTCACCGAGCAAGCATTGGAGGCCTTGGTCCGTGGAGTTGAGTTAAAGGACGGACCCACGAGACCTGCGAAGGCACAGCGCGTTGATAAGCCACGGGTATGGGATAGAGATCCGCCGATTAGAGAACGTAAGCACATTCCCACTAGCTGGCTTGAATTGTCGATTAGCGAAGGCCGCAATCGACAGGTGCGGCGAATGACAGCAGCAACAGGCTTTCCTACGCTGCGACTTATCCGGACAAAAATTGATGAGTGGAATTTAGGTGAGTTACAGCCTGGCGAGTCAAGACTAGTAGAAGTGTAGCTATGATTTCTGCCAGCGATCCAACGCTTCCTTGTCGGTATCCCGAGATTCGATCCAGCTGCTCTCGTTTTTAGATTTCTGCTTCTTCCAGAATGGCGCTTCGCTCTTCAGATAGTCCATGATGAACTCGGCAGACTCAAAGGCAGCATGGCGATGCGCGCTGACCGTTGCTACCAGCACTATCTGGTCATGACTGTAGAGCTCACCCACTCTGTGGATGATCCTTGTAGCCAGCAGCGGCCATCTATCCTCCGCCTTTAGCTGAATATCCTTCAAGCATTTCTCGGTCATGCCAGGGTAATGCTCTAGAGTCAGTGATTGCACGGCAGCTGCAGTATTGTCATCGCCATAAATCTCTCGGACTAGACCCGTAAAAGTGACTATCGCACCGGCATCACCCGCACGAGTGCGAATTGCAGCGTATTCATCACCTAGCGAAAAATCTTCATTCTGAATGCTAATCATTAAATGTCTAGCCTCCAGTCATTGGAGGAAAGAATGCCACTTCGTCGTTCTGACTTAGGAGGTGCTTGCGGTCGACGATAGTTTGATTCACGGCCACTAGAACTTTACCTGCTTTCCTATCGCCATCCCCTATAAAGACGGCTTCGAAATGGGGATTAGCGCTAACTAAGTAGTCGATTAGTGCCTGGACCGATTTTACATCTCGAGGCAACTCGAGCTCTTCCTCACTCCTGTTGAGAGCTTCTCTGATACTGGCAAAATATTGAATATTTAGCATGGCTTCCTAGGCTGAACCAGATCGCTGGTAGTGACCACTATTGCCACCGAGCTTCTCATCAAGGCAGATAGCTTCAATGACCATATTCTTGTCTACGGCCTTGCACATGTCATAAATGGTCAATGCGGCAACAGAAACAGCGGTTAATGCCTCCATTTCTACACCTGTCTGACCATTAACTTTGCACGTTGCACTTATCAACACGCTGCTGCGCTTCGCATCCAATTCCAGTTCGACCTTGACTGAAGTCAGCATCAGCGGATGACACAGTGGGATCAATTGTGAGCAATTCTTGGCGGCCTGAATCCCGGCTATTCGTGCTATCGCGATAACGTCGCCCTTCTTGTGACCACCGTCGGCGATCATTCCCAAGGTCTCGCTATCCATGCGCACTAGACCACTAGCTGTGGCCACGCGGTGTGTGGATTGTTTCTCTGTGACATCCACCATTTTGGCGTTGCCTTTACTATCTAGGTGCGTCAGCTTGCTCATAATTTTCTAACCATTATCTAAGAGGGCATTATCCACGTTTCTGCGAACGAGCTAAAGGGAAACCCTAAGACAATATTAGGGAGCCTTTGATCAAGTCTATGGCCACTCTGTATGAGCTTGGAGGGCACTGCTGCAAGGCGGCGTGTGCAGGTAATGGTTGTCACATTAGCAAGTAGGACAACATAACAGCGGCGCGAACCAAGCCGAGCCCGAAGGGCATTCAGCCGATTCTGCTCACAAGAAAGCACTTTCTTGACAGGTCGACACATGCCTGCAAAAGTGCGCCTTAGTAGGAGTTCGGCTGAATTCCAGAGTGGTTATAGGCTTGACCAGAGTCTCCCTAGCTAGACCGTTGATCAAGAACGCTTTTAACGGCTAGCATTGCCCTTACCCACAAGGCCGACAACAAACTCTCAGCCAGGACTATCTGTATATGCATCAGCTTCCTCATATAACCGTCGCCACTATTGTGGAGCGCGCAGGAAAATTCTTGATGGTAAAAGAGAAATCAGGAGGCCGACTCGTTTATAATCAACCGGCAGGCCATGTTGAAATAAAGGAATCTCTGCTTGATGCAGCAATTAGAGAAACCCTTGAAGAGACGGCCTGGCGAGTCAATCTAGAACAATTGCTGGGAATCTACCAATATACCTCCCCCGAAAATGGTATCACTTATATACGTCACTGCTTCATTGCCAAGGCTATAAGTCCGAGGACTGAGCGCGACCTGGATGAGGACATCGTTGAAGCCGTCTGGGTTTCCCTAGAGGAATTGGAGCATCGAGAGTCTGAGATGCGCAGCCCACTCGTACTCGAGGTGATTCGAGACTATCTGAAAGGGATCCGTTACCCACTCAGCTTGATAGTGGCGCCAGACACAGAAAGAATTTAAGAATTACAGCTAGAGAAGCCATGATAAATACTACACCACCCAATGGACACAGTGGCAGCAAGGTAATTGTTGGCATGTCCGGTGGCGTCGATTCCTCAGTCGCTGCCTACCTGCTTATGGAGCAGGGATATCAGGTTCAAGGCCTGTTTATGAAGAACTGGGATGAAGATGATGGCACTGACTATTGCACGGCAAAGGAGGATTTAGCCGATGCGCAATCAGTCTGTGACAGCCTCGGGATTCACCTACATAGCGCAAACTTCGCAGCCGAATATTGGGACAACGTGTTCGAGCACTTCCTCAAAGAGTATTCAGCCGGGCGGACTCCTAACCCAGACGTACTGTGTAATCGCGAGATAAAGTTCAAAGCATTTCTCGAATATGCGAGCGAACTCGGGGCTGACTTTATCGCGACTGGGCACTATGTCAGAAAGCAATCTGCAGATGCAGAGACTTTCCTGTTAAAAGGCTTGGACAACAACAAGGATCAGAGTTACTTCCTCTGTGAGGTCGATGAAAGCTGCCTTGCAAAAAGCCTCTTCCCTGTAGGTGAGTTAGATAAGCCTGAGGTGCGCGCTATTGCCTCTCGCTTAGGATTGAGCACGCATGACAAAAAAGACAGCACCGGAATTTGTTTTATCGGCGAACGTAAGTTTAAAGATTTTCTAGAGCAATATCTTCCCGCTCAGCCGGGAGTTATCGAGACTATAGATGGCGTCGCGATCGGCAAGCACTCTGGATTGATGTTCTATACCTACGGTCAGCGTCAAGGTCTTGGGATAGGCGGATTAACCGATCATGATGAGGCGCCTTGGTATGTCGTAGACAAAGATCTGCAGAGAAACGTTTTACTCGTCGCTCAGGGCTCGGACCATGAACTGCTGTTCTCTAGCCGCCTACTGGCGAGCAAAGTGGCGTGGGTAAATTCAGCGCCCCAGAACATGCCAATCAATTGTGCTGCCAAAATCCGCTACCGCCAGATTGATCAGGAGTGCCAGATAAGAATGCTCGAAGACGGACAGCTGCAGGTAGATTTCACGAAACCACAGCGTGCGGTGACACCCGGTCAATATGTAGTGTTCTATCAGGGTGAACGCTGTCTCGGAGGTGCAATCATTGAACAATTCTGCCGCTGAACTAACACGCTGGGAATGGCAGGTCGTAGCCCTAGCTGCGGTCGCGCAGTCGGCTGCTCTTGTTTCCAAGCTTGCCATGCACGGCAATGCCTCACAGACTGAGTTACTTGCAAGTGTGAACCCCCTACTCGCACTCAATCCAAGATCAGAGTCCGATGTTTATCCCAATCTCGGACATTTAAATCTGGGTCTGCGCACCCTCAATGACATGTTCAGCCAGGTACGCCCGTCAGAAAACGCTAGTCTCGTCCGCTACACATTAGGAATGTTACTAATAAGAAATAAACTCAATGCCAACTCCGTCATGCAAGCCAATATCCGACATGGATTGGAGTCGATTCAACCGCTGTTATTAATTCCCGAGAACGCGACTCCTTGGCGCATGGAAGAGATAGAAAAAACCGACGGACAAATGCGCCAAGAACAAACATTCGAGCAGCTTGCCACGATGTATCAGGATACAATTAGCACACTGGGCCACCGCATCCAGGTGCATGGACAGGTGGACTATCTTCAGAACGATTATGTATCGAACCGTGTTCGCTCACTTCTTTTGGCGGGTATTCGATCAGCGGTACTCTGGCATCAACTCGGAGGGCGTCGCTGGCGTCTCATCTTCTATAGAAAGCGAGTGCAAGAAACGGCGAGCGCACTCAGGAAGCGGCTGCTCACATCGATCTAGAGCAAACGGCGCAGATACCCGCTAGAAACACGAAATCGACACTAATACTGACGCTAACACCGATACTAGTACTCATAAGACAAGTTTTACGAAAACCAAGGAA
>Ga0209091_10002600_pt1 | contig 15133 bp, 14 predicted proteins | sample ArcticOcean_MG_C_6_FD_187438 | JGI IMG/M metagenome (GOLD analysis project Ga0209091, IMG submission 187438) | Marine microbial communities from western Arctic Ocean - ArcticOcean_MG_CB8_128 (SPAdes) (version 2) | ecosystem: Environmental > Aquatic > Marine > Oceanic | place: Arctic Ocean...
CATTAGGTATCCTTCACCTCTTTCTAACATTTGAGGAAGAACATGCTTGGCAGCAAATATATGAGATTGAACGTTCACTTCCCAAATATTTTGCCAATCTGAAGTTTCAACTTCAAAAAAACCGTGAACCCCACCAATCCCAGCATTAGAGCAAAAAATATCTATTCCATCGGAATATTCATTAGCCTTCTCTATGACATTGATTATGTCTGACTCTTGCCCTACATTTGCTTCTACGGCTAACCCGCCAATGTCATTAGCTGTTTTAGTGGCTCCGTCAATGTTCATGTCGACACATACCACTGATTTGGCGCCGGCATTATTGAAAGCCTCACATAAAGCTTTTCCGATTCCGCTTGCCGCTCCGGTAACAACGATTCTTTTATCTTTAATTTGCATTAATTAAGCTCCAATTCTTTGATAGCATCCTCTCTCATTTGTTTCTTGGCTATTTTACCAGCTGCCACTTTTGGTAATTCATCTGCTTGAAACCAGACATATTCAGGAATTTTAAACTTAGCTATCTTTTCTGCTAGAAAAGAGGAAAGATCGGCTTGAGATAATTCCGCTCCAGCATTTAAAGATATGCGGGTTGCAAGCTTTTCTCCCAATCTTTCATCAGGAACTCCAAAAACAGAAGCTTCCCTAACTGAAGGGTGTTCATATATTGCCGCCTCAATTTCTAAACACGCTATGTTTTCTCCACCTCTAATAACAATATCTTTGATTCTGTCCTTGATATAGAGGAATCCTTCTTCATCAATGATTCCAACATCACCACTTCTAAACCAACCTTGATCATCAAGAACTTCATTGGTGGCTTCTTCGTTTTTTAAGTAACACCTGAAGTTGCATGTTGATTTTATGGCCACTTCCCCAAGCTCTCCTGAATCAAGCTCTGCACCATCTTCATCTACAATCTTTATTTGATTTAAGAATGGAGTAGCAAAGCCAGCGGTACTCGGACGGTCATACAATAAAAGACCACTTGCATTTGTACCGTGTGCATTTGTTTCAGTCAGACCGTACCCTACTGTAGCAACTTTATCTGGGTGTTCTTTTTCTTGCGCTTTTATTTGTTCAGGTGGTCTTGCTGCTCCACCAGAACCCAATCCCTTAAGGCTGGATATATCAATTTCAGGATTTTCTTTATGTGCTTGAAGAATCTCCCAAGACATTGTTGGAACACCTGTCATGTCAGAAACTTTGTGTTTTTCTATGAGCGAAAGGGCTGCTTTTGCATCCCACTTATACATAAACACAATTTTTCTAGCAGTGACCAATGATAAAAGAAAAACTGCATGTGAGCCTGTTACGTGGAATAAAGGGACAGCAGCTAACGTGCAAGGGTTTTCACCAGCAACAGGAGAGGCTTGCGGCACACCTTCAACTTCTATAGAGGCAGCAAGTTGACCCATTAATGCCCAAGTTTCTGGTGCCGAGACAACGCCTCTGTGTGTCGATACAACTCCTTTTGGGTAACCTGTACTACCTGATGTGTACATAATACTTGCGTCATCCTCTGGATCTATATCAGCTTCTGGAAAAGCTTCAGCAGGCGACACAATGTCTTCAAAAGCAACTGTGTTAGTGTATTTACTGGCATCACAACGGATACTTATTCTAGGTATATCTTCTATATGGCCTTGCATTCTTTGAAGTCTTTCATCATCTCCTATAAACACTTTAGATTCACTGTGGGTTACTCCATATTCAAGTTCCTCTCCTTGCCACCAAGAATTAAGCGGTACTGCTATGGCTCCTATCGAAGTTACAGCCATGTATGTGTTTATCCATTCAGGGTAATTTCTCATTGAGAAAGCAACTTTATCGCCTTTTTCGATATTAAAATCATTAACTAAAGCATGAGCCAGACCTGCTGAGGTATTTAGAACTTCTTGATAGGTGTAGGTTTCATCTTCGTAAGCTAAAAAATCCCACTCCCCATGAATTAAAGGGAATTGAAAGTAATCCCTTAAGGTTTGAGGTAGATTGGCAAATACACTGTATTTATTTCCGCGAATAGTCTCTTCTTTTAATTCAAATAATCCCTCTTTAGTAAATTCTCTAGCTAAGTTTTCTCGAGCCTCTGTTTTAACAAATTCTTTAATATCCATAATTTTATTTCCCTGTAAATTTAGGTTCTCTTTTTTCCATGTAGTGTGAAACACCTTCTTTAAAATCATCTGAATCAAAACTTTGCAACATAGCCGCCATTGAACTATTTAAGTTTTCTTCAATTGTTTCTCCTTGTGCATTGTAAATTTGTTCTTTCATTATTCTAACGGAACGAGGTGAAACTGATTTTGCTAAATCCTTGGCATAAGTCATAACTTCTTCATCAAAAGTTTCATCACTGAATGTCTTATTAACCAAACCCATTTGTTCTGCTTCTGACCCGGTTATTCGCCTAGCAGAAAACAGAATATCATTTGCTCTAGCCAGACCAACAAGTCTTGGCAAAATCCAGCCCACTCCCCACTCTGCAATTAAACCTCTTTTAGAAAAAGCGCTTGTAAAAATGGCGCTTTCTTTAGCAAATCTAATATCACAAAACAAAGCCATAATGAATCCAACTCCAGCTGCAGGTCCATTTATAGCCGCTATCACTGGTTTGGGCAGGGTAGGAAAATAGCTAAAACCTCCTGCAAAACCTTTTGCGTTATTTGAAGCATAATCTCTTTCTTCTGCTTCAAGGTCTTCTCTTGACTCTCCTTTACTGGTAGCTGCCAAACCGTCCATGTCTGCTCCTGCACAGAATCCTCTTCCTGCTCCTGTAAGCACAATTACATTAACTTCATCGTCTTTACATGCATCATCCATTTTTTCTTTTAAACCGGCTCTTATTTCTGCCGTAACAGAGTTTAATCTTTCCGGTCTATTCAGAGTGATAATAGCTACGCCATCTTCTTTTCTATATAAAACTGCATCGTTCATGTATTTCTCCTTAAGCTGTTGAGCCACCATCTATGACAAGTGTATGTCCATTAACAAAGGTACCTGCTTCAGAAGCTAGAAAAACTGCAGCTCCGCCTATTTCATCCGGTTCGCCTATTCTTCTTAAAGGACATGAAGCTGTTGATTGTTTAAGTATTTCTGGGTTTTCCCACAATGCTCTTGCAAAGTCTGTTTTAAATAAACCAGGTGCAATGGCATTGGTTCTAACGTTATGAGGCCCATATTCAGCAGCTAAGTTTTTAACCAACATAATATCTGCTGCTTTTGAAATATTGTAAGCACCAATTACTGTGCTTGATTTCAGTCCGCCTATTGAAGAAACAATGATGACACTGCCGTCTTTTCTTTCTACCATTTCAGGAATTACCATCTGACACAGTAAATGATTGCTCTTGATGTTATTGTTCATGATCTTATCAAATGCTTCTTCTGGAATATCACCAAGTGAACCAAAGAAAGGGTTGGAAGCAGCATTGCAAACCAAGATATCTATTTTACCGAGCTGATTTCGAGTTTCATCAACAAGCATTTGCAAAGCCGTCTTGTCTGAGATATTACAAGGTATAACTATTGCGCCGCCTTCTTTCCCTTTACAAGCTTCATTGATCTCATTTGCCACTACCTGACATGCATCTGCCTTTCGACTTGAAACAACTACCTGCGCTCCTTGAAGTGCCATTTGCATGGCGATTGATTTTCCTATTCCTTTTGATGATCCTGTAATGACCGCCGTCTTGCCTGTTAAATTAAACATATCCCCTCCTTTTTGGGTATTGGAGTTTATCCTACCTTTGCATCGTAAAAAAGACCACACCAAAGGACACCTTCAAATTTTTTTTGTTAAAATACAACAATGGTTAAAAATATAATTTACATATTTTCTTTTTTTCTTCTTTCATTCTTTCTTTTCATAACCTTGGTAACTAATGGTTGGCTTGGAAGATACGAAGCTCCAGGAGAAGTAACACCAATTTCACAACCCTTAGATGTTCTAGAAAAAAGAGTAACTGATCAACTCCTAGTCAAAGAAAACTTAAGCATCCAAGATCCTAAGATGATCTTATTTGGCGATCTCCATGTTCACACTACTTATTCAAACGATGCTTTCATGTTGAGCCTACCCATGATGGCTGGAGAAGGCACTCATCCTCCTGCCGATGCCTGTGATTTCGCAAGATTTTGTTCTTCATTAGATTTTTGGGCTAATACAGACCATGCTGAAGATTTAACACAGCAAGATTGGCAGGAAATTAAAGATTCAGTTAGGCAATGTAATGAAGCGGGGGGTGTTTCCTCGTCTCCTGATACGGTGGCATTCCTTGGATGGGAGTGGTCACAGATAGGGGGTTTTGGTAAACCGCATTACGGTCATAAAAACATTATTTTAAAAGGCCTGGAAGAGGATCAAATACCTTCAAGACCAATTGCAGCAAGCTCAGGTTTAGGTTTTCTCTCTATGCCATATGCCGCGAAACTTACCTTGGCTGCACTTAGACCAACGGATAGACGAATTCATGACTTAATGAGATTCATGAATGACGGTAAGACTGATATTTGTTCAACAGGAATTGCTGTGCGGGATTTACCTCTTGATTGCAAAGAAGTGGCAACAACTCCAGGACTGCTTTTTGATAAATTAAACGATTGGGGTCATGAGACTATCGTCATTCCTCATGGAACAGCATTGGGTGCTTACACTCCGCCAGGAACTGACTGGATGAATCAGCTCAATGAAATGGAGCACGATCCTAATATTCAAACAATGATAGAAATTTACTCTGGGCACGGTAATTCTGAAGAATACAGAGATTGGCGTAGCGTTCTTTTTAACAAAGACGGCAAAGCAATATGTCCAAAACCTACACAAAACTATCTGCCTTCTTGTTGGCAAGCTGGAGAGATAATTAAAGAACGTTGTTTAGCCGACGATGAATCGTTGAGAGAATGCAACAAACGTGCATCAGTTGCCAGGTTTAATTACGCGAACGAAGGCACGGCTGGATTTGCAACTATTTTCAATGAGGAATCTTCTGATTGGTTGGATTCCAATCAATGCAAAGATTGTTTCCTGCCTGCCTTTAATTATAGACCGGGCGGTTCGGCACAATACATCGCGGCTTTAAGAAATTTTGATGAGAACGATTCAGTTGATCGTTTCAGATTTGGATTTATTGCATCAAGTGATAATCACAAAGCAAGACCGGGTACGGGGTATAAAGAAATTAATCGACAAGAGATGACTGAAGCCGCCGGTCCTTCAGATCCAACGGGTTACATGATGAGTTTTAGAGAAGGAGATGGTGTTTACGCTAAATCTACTGCTAAAAATTGGACCAGTGAAACTCTTCCTTCTGGGCTTCCAGAATCTGAGAGGGCTTCTTCATTCTTCTTAACCGGAGGTTTGGTTGCAACTCATTCAAACGGCAAAAATCGAGATGCCGTATGGAATGCCATTAAAAGAAAAGAAGTTTATGCAACCAGCGGCCCTAGAATATTACTTTGGTTCGATTTAGTGAACGCTCCAAATGGTGAAGATGTACCTATGGGTTCAGATATTAAAATGTCGGATAATCCACGCTTTGTTGTTAAGGCTGCTGGTTCATTTATACAAAAGCCGGGCTGCCCTGAATATTCTTACAATGCTTTAGGGAAAGAGAGACTAGAAGATCTTTGTCGTAATGAATGTTACAACCCTTCAGATATAAGAAAGAAAATAGATCGAATTGAGGTCGTTAGAATTAAGCCACAATCTTTCAAGGGAGAAGGTGTGTCAAATCTTATTGAAGATACGTGGAAAGTTTTCAAGTGTCCTAAAAACAGCTCTGATTGCAGTTTCAGTTTCACTGATAAAGAATTTAGAAATTTAGAAAGGGATACCGTTTATTACGTTAAAGCTATTGAGGAGCCCTCTAAAATCATCAATGCAGGAAATCTAAGATGTGAATACGATGCGCTTGGTAATTGCACAAAAACAAATATTTGCAATGGAAGTCCTCTTATAACTCCTTACGAAGATGATTGTTTGGAAGAGACAGAGGAAAGGGCTTGGTCGTCACCTATTTACATAGATTATTCTGCTATATAGACAAAAAACCAAACCAAAGGTTTATTTGCCTTTCCAGTCGGGTGCTCTTTTTTCTGAAAACGCCACAGGGCCTTCAATGAAGTCTTCGCTTTTAAATAAATCATGGACAGCGGTGTACTGACCTTGCATGGATTTTTCTAGACTTGCTTCATTAAGGCTCTCATAAGCTACTTGTTTAGTGGCCCTAATAGACATTGGAGAACAGGCTTCAATTTGTCTGGCCCAATTTCTTGCAGCATCCATCAAATCTTCTTGGTTCTCTACCACTTCATTAACAATGCCAAGTTCTTTAGCTTCATCAGCTCCTACGTGGCGACCAGTGAGCATCATGCCCATGGCATTCTTCATGCCAATTTGTCTTGGAAGTCTCTGCATTCCTCCTGCTAAAGCTGCCAATCCAACTTTAGGTTCAGGTAAAGCAAAGCGTGCATTTGAAGAGGCTATTATTAGATCACAGGCTAATGCAATTTCCATTCCTCCTCCCATGGCTACGCCATTGACTGCAGCGATGACCGGTTTATTAAGATTGAATCTAGCAGTAAGGCCAGCAAAACCAGTTTCTGGCATGCCGGATCGGTCACCACCTGACGCTTGATATTTTAAATCATTTCCCGCTGAAAATGCCCTGTCCCCAGCCCCGGTAATAATAGCAACCCACAAATCTTCATCATTTGTGAATTCACTCCAAACCTCATCAAACTCTCTATGCGAGGGCGGGTGTAATGAGTTCATTACATCAGGTCTATTGATAGTGATCTCTAGGATATGACCATTTATAGCTGTGGTTAGGAATTCATAATTATCTTTCATGCGTCTCTCCTTTAAATATCAGAAAAGAATAACAGCCATTAGATTTACAGTCATGTTTTATCGGTTAATATTGTGGGGTGAACACTTTAACCATTGGAATTCTGCTAACGGATCATGTTGTGCCTGAACTGCTTAGTGACCATGGTGATCAAACTGATTTCTATGAGTACATTTTTAATTTAGCCGATCCAACGGTAAAACTAAGAATTTATGAAGTTGTTTTAGATCATTACCCAAAATCCATCGATGAATGTGATGGCTATCTCATCACTGGAAGTAAATTAAGTGTCTACGACGCAGAAGACTGGATAAGAAAGTTAGAAACTTATGTTCAGCTATTAAATGAGAAGAAGAAAGCATTATTGGGAGTTTGTTTTGGACATCAGTTGATAGCTAAAGCATTGGGTGGTAAATCTGAGAAAGCTTCTATTGGTTGGACTCTGGGTGTACAGAATTATGATTTTCAAGACACATTTCCTTGGGTTCAAGATCAAAGTCAATCCGTAGGTCTAATACATTCGCATCAAGACCAGGTAACTAAATTACCCAAACAAGCAGAATTAATCGCATCTAATACTCGAGTGCCCATCGCTATGTTTAAAATAGGCGATCACGTAATGTCAATGCAAGGGCATCCTGAATTCACACCCGAATACGCCCACGCGGTTGCAACAATGCGTAAAGAGGTTCTCGGAGAAGAGGTTTACCAAAAAGCTAGTGACAGTTTAAAGAATCAAATTGCTGATAACGTAGAGGTAGCCAAGTGGTGGATTGATTTTTTTCAATACAACAATCAATAAGGTCTTGTTGAATCATCGATAGTGATTCTCTCCATTCTTCTTAGTTGTGGCCAATACGTATTATCGGGCTTATGCAAGACCGAGCGATTGTCCCAAAATGCAATGGAGTTTTTCTCCCATACAAATCTACAAACGTACTTATCTTTTTGGATGTGATTACATAAATACTCAAGCATCTCTTGAGATTCTTGTTTCTCCAGGCCATTTATCTTGTAAGTAAAAAGTCGATTCACGTAAAGCAGTTTTCTCTTGGTAATAGGGTGTGTTCTAACAACCGGATGATCCACCGGCGGATTGTCTTTTAAAGCGTCAGCAAGTCTTTCCTTTCCTCCTGGCTCTGCAAGGCTCTCCTTAAAACCGTGTTCGAAACTATGTTCAGCAGTAAGATCTTCAAGACTTGCCTTCATGTCATTGCTTAAATCATCATAAGCAGAGGCCAAACTAGAAAAAAGGGTGTCGCCTCCTGTTTTCGGTATTATTTTTCCTATTAGAATACTCCCTAAAGGAGGATGGCTTTTAAAAGTCATGTCCGTGTGCCATTCTTCTATTTTAGATGGATTTTCTCTGTCATTTTCAAGGATAGTAATTTCCGGATAATGCTCAACCGTAGGGTAGGCCGGATGGGTTTGTAAGTTTCCAAATTTGAGAGCCAATCTTTTATGATCGGTGCTTGTTAATTCTTGATCTCTAAAGAAAATAACCTGATGAACCGCAAGTGCTTCATTGATTAAATTGACCTCTTTATCTGATAGATTCTTAGTTAGATCAATCCCTAGTATGGTGGCTCCAAGTGCGGCCTTTTCTTGTTGAATCTCAAACATAGTTATCAATTATTCTATAACAAAAATAGAACAATAAGGTGTGTGGCAGATATCAAAATATTAAACAATAGATAGTCAATTGTATTATTTAAACTAAAATAGCACCATGAAAAAAGGAATTACTTTTGGTGCATTTGATTTATTTCATGCCGGTCATATCTTAATGCTTGAAGAGGCTAAGACTGTTTGTGATCATCTAATAGTGGCTATACAAACTGACCCCAGTCTTGATAGAGAGGCTAAAAACTCTCCAGTGCAGTCCATAGAAGAACGAGAAATCCAAGTCAGTGCCTGCAGGTACGTCGATGAAGTGATTATTTATGACAGAGAAGCTGATCTAATTGAAATGCTAGATACTTTGGATTGGGATGTAAGAATTCTTGGTGACGAGTACAAGGACAAAGAGTTTACGGGGCGAGATAAGTATTTAGAGAAATGCTATTTCAATAAAAGACCGCATAGCTTTTCAAGCTCAGAACTAAGAGAAAGGGTAGCAAATGAGCACTTTAGTAGAAAAAAAGATTAAATCTTTTTGCCATTCTTTTCATTTTCGTAACATATTGTTCACACAAAGTTGGATAATGTAACTAATGAGCAAGCACATCCTTATAGTGGAAGATGAAAAGGATCTATTAGACACCCTTGAATACAATTTTAAAAACGCAGGTTATAAAGTTTCCACAACCTTAGAGGGCAATAAAGCAATAAGCCTTGCTACAGGTAAGAATAATCCTGATCTAGTCATTTTAGATTTAATGCTACCAGACATTTCTGGTTTAGACGTTTGTAAGGCAATAAGAAATAATCCTGTTAGTAAAAGCACACCCATATTGATGTTAACGGCTAAAGGAGAAGAAGTAGACCGTATCCTTGGATTTGAGCTTGGAGCTGATGATTACCTGGTCAAACCTTTTAGTCTCAGGGAATTAACACTAAGAGTAGCGGCGTTACTCAAAAGAAATATACCATTAGAATCAGACGAGAATATTAAATTAGGTGATTTAAATATTGATTTAGCTGCCCACAGAGTTTTCGTCGAAACTAATGAAGTTACATTAACGGCAAAAGAATTTGATTTATTAGTGCATTTAACGAGACATAATGGTCGTGTCCAAACAAGAGACTATTTATTAGAACAAATTTGGGGATATTCCAGTGATGTAACAACAAGAACTGTTGATACACACATAAAAAGACTTAGATCTAAAATAGGATCTTTTGGTAATTTAATTGAAACTGTTCGATCAATTGGTTATAGATTTAACTATAATTCGGATTCATGAGTTTCCTAGATTTTTTTAAAAAGAAAGAAACGTCTTTTCAACATCCAGAACCTACTAATAATAGCTCTGCAAGAGATCTATCCGGAGTTTTAGACTCAGTTGGAGTCGGTTTAATAGTCATAGATGAAAATGACTGTTTATTGGAACTTAATGAATCCAGCATGGGCTATCTTGGGCTTGCTAAGAATACTTTAGGAATTAAAGCAGTAGAGGTCATAAAAAGTGTAGGCTTGATTAATCTTATCAAGCAAGTAAAAGAGTCAGTAAATCAAGTTGAAGAAATAAGCGGAACTCATGCAGGTGATAAGAATTTTTTAGTTAGTGCTACCTATGACAAAGAAAGCCATGAGACACAAATTGTCATGATGGATACAACTCGTTCTAATAGATTAGAGAACGTTAGAAGAGATTTCATTACAAACTTATCTCATGAATTAAGAACACCTGTGTCGGTAATAAGAGCAAATTCAGAGTCTCTAATCGACGGAGCTCTAGAAGACGAAGAGGCAGCCAAAAAATTCTCAACTGCTATTCTTAAAAATGCTGAAAAGCTAACCCTATTACTTTCTAATATCTTAAATTTATCAACCATAGAATCGGGTGAATACTCGCTAGACATTCGATCAACCAATGTCACTCCCATTATTAATAATATAGTTTCTAACTTAAAAGAAGCTAATCCTGCCGTAGATATAAAGGTAACAATTAATAATGACTTGATGGTCATGTGTGACGTTCAGGCTTTTGAGCAGATCATCACCAATTTAATTGAGAACGGAATGAAATATGGTGTTACAGATAATTCTAATTCTGTATTAATAAATGCTAAACCCATTGGTCAGAAAATGAGATTTGAAATTGAAGATAAAGGACAAGGTATAGCTCCCGAAGAAAGAAAAAGGGTTTTCGAAAGGTTTTACAGAGTTCAAGTGAAAGAAGTACTTGCAAACAACGGAACGGGCTTAGGTTTGTCCATAGTCAAAAATTTAGTTCATCTCATGGACGGCTCCGTAGGCAATGAACAGGCCCATCCCACAGGAACTATTTTCTGGTTTACGTTAAATATTGACTAGAAACATACTACACAGTTGTTTCTAGCTTGAAACAAAACTGTAACAATCATTTTTTAAACTAGGTTTATTATTCAAATGATTGGAGATTGAATGAAACTTAGAGATTATTTATTCATTATTATTACATCATTCTGTGTTTCCTTAAAAGCCGAGCCTATTGTGTACGGCAAACTTTGGTTAACAGTTGAGCATCAAGATACTTTGTCAGGTACAGAAGTAGATATGGTAAGTAATGCTTCAAGATTAGGAGTAAAAGGATCAATGGACTTTGGAGATGGCGTAGAGGTTATTTATCAAGCAGAGTATGAAGTAGACCCTATAGATGGCAAAGCAGATGAAAAAAACGCAAGGTCCTTCAAACAAAGAAATACCTTTATTGGCATAAAAGGATCTTATGGAACTTTATTTCTAGGCACACACGATACAGCTACAAAGAGATCTATTGCAAAAATTGATCTTTTTAATGATCTCGCTGGCGATATTAAAAATATCTTGCAAGGCGAAAATAGGATGAATGACTTTATTGGATATACGACTCCAACTTTAGGAGAATGTTTTTCGGCAACTTTTAATGCTATAAAAGGGACTGAAGAAGAGGGAGGCAATAGTATTGGTGATTCAACTTCTACATCTCTGAATTATAAATCTATATCACTCTATGCAGCCATTGCCTTTGATTCAGATCTTAAGGGACATGATACAACCAGGATATCCTTCCAAGTGCCTTTTAATAGGACACAAATAGGAATTATCTATCAAGATACAGAGGAATTAAGTTCTGGTTTAGAAGAAAATGGATACGTTTTAAGTCTTTCGCAAAAAATAGGAGAAAAGGGAGTTTTCAAAATTCAGTTAGCTGAATCCGATATGAAGATGGGTTCCGGAAAGCAAACTTCTATTGGTTATGATTATAAATTAAGCAATAAAGCTAAATTCTTTTTCTTCTTTACAGATCTTACCGGTGATAAAAAATCTACAGAAAAGGAAATAAGTTCTCTAGGTTTTGAGTATAAATTTTAAATACTGATACTAAGACGTAACACAGTTGTAACAAGTATTTTTAATTTTAAAGATATTATATAAACAAAAGAGAGGAATAAAATGGCATTAAAAGGTTTGAGCGATATTATAAAAAAGTCACCATTTGGACCAATTAAGGCTCATATGGAAGTCTCAAAAAATAGCACTGTAGAGTTAATTAACTTCTTAGAATCAGCTGTTAATTCTGATTGGAATAAAGCAACTGAATCTAGAAAGGTTATTTCACAATTAGAAAACGAAGCTGACGTTTTAAAAGCAGAAACGAGAAGTCTGCTAACGAAGAGTTTGTTTTTGGCTGTTCCTAGAGAAGATATTTTAGATTTAATTAAATTAGCCGATGACATACCTAACACTGTTAAGGATATTTCTGGATTAATGATAGGGCGTCAGATGGAAATCCCTTCTGCTATAGCGTCTTCATTTTTACTTTTTGCAAAAGAGGCTTCAGCCATAACAGATGCTGCAGGCGAGGCTGTTGATCACATAGATGAACTTTTTCAATTTTCCTTTGGTGGAAATGCTGCGATTAAAATGAAAGAACTTATAGAAAAACTAGACTCTCTTGAAAATAAGAATGATCAATCTGAAATCACATTGCGAGCTGAACTTTTCGCCATAGAAAAAGATTTACCTCCAGTGAATGTAATTTTTCTATATGACATTATAAATAAGATTGGCGAACTGTCAGATAGAGCAGAGCAAGTCGGCCATAGAATTTCTTTGATAGCATCTAGATAGGAGAAACAATGGAAACTATTATTTTATATGGACCTTACTTACTATTTTCGGGATGTGTATTTGGATTCTTTATGGCCTGGGGAATAGGTGCTAATGATGTTGCAAATGCAATGGGAACTTCTGTTGGAGCTAGGGCTTTAACTTTATCTCAAGCAATATTGGTTGCCTGTATTTTTGAGTTTGCTGGAGCTTATCTTGCGGGAGGAGAGGTTACTTCAACCATAAGAAAAGGAATTATTGACCCTGAACTATTAGCTGATTCTCCTGATTTATTAGTCTTCGGAATGATGGCATCTTTGTTAGCGGCAGGGACTTGGCTTCTAATTGCATCTTTTAAAGGATGGCCGGTCTCAACAACTCACTCAATAGTTGGAGCCATAGTTGGTTTTGCGGCAGTTGGAATTAGCTTTGATGCTGTGAGTTGGTCCAAAGTCTCCTCAATAGTTTCTAGCTGGGTTGTTTCTCCTTTAATGGCAGGTACCATTTCATTCTTAATTTTTAGAAGTGTACAAAACCTCATATTGAACACCGAGCACCCTTTTGATAATGCTAAAAAGTACGTACCGTTTTACATGTTCTTTGTAGGTTTTGTTATCTCTATGGTTACTTTTTTAAAAGGGTTAAAACACGTGGGATTATCACTAAACTTTCAAGAAAGTCTTATTTACTCAATTCTAATTGGTGTAGGAATATCGCTGCTTGGCTCTTTATTTTTAAGACGAGTAGAAAACACACACCAAGTGCGTGGAGACGTTGTTTTTGATGGAGTAGAAAAAGTTTTTGCAGTGTTAATGGTTTTTACCGCTTGCGCGATGGCTTTTGCTCACGGTTCTAATGATGTAGCCAATGCTGTCGGCCCTTTAGCAGCTATAGCCAATGTTGTTCAATCGGGCGGTCAAATTGCAGCACAGTCTACAATGCCCTGGTGGATACTTTTGTTGGGAGGTATAGGAATAGTTTCAGGTCTGGCTATGCTTGGTTACAGAGTTATTGAAACCGTAGGCCGTAATATTACTGAATTAACACCCAGCAGAGGTTTTGCGGCAGAATTAGCTGCAGCCACTACTGTTGTTCTGGCTTCTGGAACAGGACTGCCTATATCAACGACACACACCCTTGTGGGAGCAGTTTTAGGTGTTGGTTTGGCAAGAGGATTATCTGCAATAGATCTTTCAGTGGTAGGAAGAATAATTATTTCATGGGTCATTACTCTTCCCATAGGTGCAGGCCTGTCTATCGTATTTTTCTTCACTCTAAAGGGAATTTTTAGTTGATTCTTAGCCTTTAAAGATATCAATATAGATAAAAAAATTGACCTTGTGGTGCTTCTGTAGTCAAAATGAATACTGTATATGTGTGGAAGGTTTACTATAAGGAACGCAACAGCGTTTAAGTCTCAATTTGGCGGAGAAGAAATAGTTCCGAGTTTCAATGCAGCTCCCGGTCAAAAGATAGCTGCAATGACTGATAAGTTGAACTACATTAAGTGGGGTTTTACGCCTTTATGGGCAGACAAGCCTTTTAATTTAGTGAATGCGCGTTCTGAAACTCTATCAACGAAACCTTCCTTTGAAAACTCTAGTAGATGCCTAATACCTGCTGATGGCTGGTACGAATGGAAAGAAGAAGGGGATAAAAAAGTACCTTACTATAATCATCTTGAAGGAGAATCCTTTTGTTTTGGAGGCGTTTACGGAGGCTATAGGGGAGAAGTGGGGTGTGCAATAGTAACAACAGAAGCAACCGATCATTTAAAGGACTTGCATGACAGAATGCCTTTCATCATCCAGAGATCTTATTATAAAGACTGGATCCAAAACAACGAAGGCAATTTTTTTGATGAAGCTTTAGCAAAAAGAATTAAATTTTATCCAGTTTCTACTTACGTAAATAATCCCAGTCACAATGATGAAAATTGTATCTCTGAAGCTTAATATAGATCTAATAGGCAGATAAATAAGCCAGAGAAGCTTTTTTTATTTCATTAACGGTTCTGGGTGTGATTTCTCCTTCCTCTTGGTGACCTCGAGATAAGAGCGCAGTAATAATACTCAAAGTATTATTCACTCTGTAACTATCAATATCAGCAACTTTATGATTTATTTTACTAATTATTTTCGAAGAAAAGAGCTTGCTTACATGAAAGTTAATATCTACTTTAGCGGGCAAGTCATTACTTAAAAAGATTATGGCCGATCCTTTATGTTCATTTAAATAGATGGTTAATAAATCTATTAATAACATTATAAAATCTGATGTATTTCGAAAATCTGTGTTAACAGTATTGCTGTCAATCATATTAAGAAGCTTATCTAGATGGTTTTCTGATAGCGCATATAAGATGGCCAGATTGCTTGGAAAGAATTTATAGAGAGATGATCGTTTAATTCCAGATAATTTAGCGATTTCTTTTAGGGTCACAAAATGGATGCCTTCTTTCTTAAGAATAGAGTCTGCTGTTTCTAATGCAGTTTGATAGCGCTCAAGGCTTCTATCTTGCTTTGGTATATTTGGTTTGTGAATT
>Ga0209091_10002607_pt1 | contig 15106 bp, 6 predicted proteins | sample ArcticOcean_MG_C_6_FD_187438 | JGI IMG/M metagenome (GOLD analysis project Ga0209091, IMG submission 187438) | Marine microbial communities from western Arctic Ocean - ArcticOcean_MG_CB8_128 (SPAdes) (version 2) | ecosystem: Environmental > Aquatic > Marine > Oceanic | place: Arctic Ocean...
CTCCATCTTCTTTATCGCAAACATAGACCACACCCCGTTTGTCCACCGTGACGGAAACTGGTTCTTTCATGATTGATACCGTATCTTCTTTTGATGCGTATCCTGCTTTTTTAAAAAACTTTCCATTGGCATAAAATACAGAAACATCTCCATTCGCTGAATCTACAACATAAATATTTCTATCCTTATCCACAGCAACATCCATGGGACTTACAAACAAAGCTGAATCCATAATATCATCAGCCACCGGATTAAAGCCTGATGAATAAGTTGTATAATCGCCGGATGAATTTGGTATAATCATATGAACTGGAAAATATTCGCCAGTCTGGGTGAAATATAGATTTCCTTGATAATCCACATCAAGGCTTAAAGGCTTATTTACGAATTCAGCACCTGTTCCATGCCCAATCGCAGTTGACCCGAAAATTCCAGTAAATCCCCAAACCAAATCTCCGGTTGATAATTCCAGGAGAATGGACTTTTGAAAATCAATTTGAATTATTCGATGCTGATTATTAATGCCGCCATAATTATCTGTAACGAAAATCATATTTTCATTATCAGGCGGTGATGTTAACCCAGTGAATTTGCTGGAATCCGAATCATAATGAATATCTTTTAATATATTTTTCTCATCTCGCCCATCAAAAAATAAATGAGGCAATAATAAAGAATCGATTAAACTCTGATCATTGGAAAATTCTGGAGCAGTCAATTCATATTCTGGATTATTTAGATAAGAAAGCCAGGTAACAGATCCAACTGTATCAATGACAACAACACCTGTCTCCATATGAAGAAAAGACGCACTAACCGAAACCTTGTTAATCCCAGCCTCATTCCAATTTTGGTTCCATAAAAAAATACGCTGTGATCCATCAATAAAGAACACATTCATTTTTTTATCAATGTCAACATCAATGGGTGTAATACCATTTGTTTCTGAATCAACCAATCCTTTCAATGCATCAAATCCTGTTGGGGAATTACCATTTTGATCAAAGACTAGAATTGAATTAACTCCCGCATCGGCCACATAGACGCGCCCATCTTGAGCAATGGAAATTTCTACAGGCTGGCTTAAACCATGAGCAGAATTCCATACGGGACTTAATTGCAAAAAAGACGTATCCCCTGCACCAAAATTACCGGAATTATTTTGATTGATATCATTTGGAATCCTAAATCGATCCACACATGAAATGATCATCATGGACAAAATAATGAAATTAAAATATTGGCGTTTCATAATAAATAAAGTTTTGCACAACTGAAAGCACGCGTTGATAAGTAATAATTTACTTTCATAATGAGAACCCTATAGTGAATCGTTTCGGATCCGATAAATGTTCAAAGTTGGCATAGCCATAATCTGCCCTAATTTTCACACCGCCCACCGGAATAACAAATCCTACCCCAAAGGTCATATTCTCTTCTTTTTTATTAAATTTGTACCCTAAACGGAGAAACAACATTTCCATAAAAGAGTACTCCAATCCCGTTACAATATATTCTGCATTATCCACCGGGTGATTTAACTGAAGAGATATGGTTAAATGCTGGTTTTTCTGAGCAATGGGATCAAAGGCAGCGCCAACTCTGAATTGTGTTGGTGGAGAAAATTTGGCAAAATCCGTTTGTTTAATAATTTCTAAACCAGAATTTTTGTCCAAGATCCGTTTTTGATAGGTACCGGTTGGAGAGACTTGTTTTCCGAAATGGGATAAAGATGCACAGAATCGCAACGATTTATATCCTGTCCAATAAAAAGTTCCCATATCCATTAGCACGGCATTCATCCCATAATCAGCCAGATCTTCTGACACATGTTTGAATGTAATTCCAAAACTGAATCGGTCAGTCATTTTTGCACCATAGGTCATACCAATAAATCTATTTTGGAATGTGAAGTAATTCCCTGTGCCATCAGGATGATATTCCGTTGTTTCCATCATAGGTTTCATATGAAGAATTCCTGCACTTACTCCAAAATAATGTTGGTCGAACACATGGCGTGTCATACTGAAATAATCATAATTTATATCCGCCGGCCATTGGATTTGGGAAATGGAAATATCGGTTTTATCCAATTGGGCAATGGTAGCGGGATTATAATAAACGCTGGATGCATCCTGATTTAGGGCAACGACAGATTCGCCCATTCCCACTGCACGGGCACTCACACCAATATTTAAAAAAGTAAATACAGATGTACCGGACCGCTGTCCACCCAAAATGGGAAAAAGATTTTGTCCAAATCCAAAAGAAATAAGCATCCCAATTAGAATTATAAGGTTTAAAATCCTTTTCATCAGAAATTCACCTGGATCCCAATTTCCATAGTTCTAGGTTTATTGTATCTTGATGGATCCGTATTTGGATTAGGACTATTTGCTAAGTGATAGCCAATAATTTCCCCCGGCTCATATCCACGACCCGTATAAGGATTCACACGGCGAGGTGTTAACTGATTCAACGCATTCTCAATCTCAATATAAGATTTGATCCTTAACCAATTAAACTTGAACGATTTAAAAATTTTCAGTTCAATATATTGTTTTGGCGTTTCACTAATGTAGGCATAAGGACGATCGTCCTCTCGGGGACCTTCATAATAAGGCTGTTCATTTACATAAATAATAGTATCCTGAATTGATCGGGTATACCGCCTACCTGACTCAAATTCGATCCGGGCAGACGCACCCCAATTCTTGGGATGATTGTAGGAAATATTTGCGAAAAAATGGATAGGACGATCCCAACTCATGAAATTCTCGCCTAATGGCTTTTCTGATAACTGCCCTGCCTGGACCAATAGATTATCCAAAGGTGATGAACTTTTTCCAGTTACAATACTATAATTAAAATTCAGGTCAAGATACCAGTTTTGCCCTAACCTGCTTTTCAAAATGGCCTCGATTCCCCGGGACCGGGCATAGTCTGCATTAAAGTACATGTTAAAGGACAAGTGGGCATATTTGGGATTTGAAGGACGAATGGTCTGGGATGTTTCATAATCAAACATGTCCTTCCAATAGGCTTTCAATTCCAGAACCTGGTCTTCGCTGAATCTATGTTTTACACCCAATTCATATTGCACCGTTGTCTTCGGATTCAAATTGGGATTCCCAAAAACCTGATACGTGGATTGTGATTTTGAGTTAATCTTGGCATAAACATATTGGAACGTAGGCAATTGCGAAAAATGGCCATAATAAAAATAAAGAACATCATTATCGGTTACCGGATGAGAGATCCCAAACCGGGGACTTATTCTTGCTTTCATTTTAAAAGGATCACCTGCCCAAGGGAAATCGAATGTTTCTTCTTCAAATATCACTCGAGCTTCATCCGTAATAATGATATTACTTGTATCCTGAATGGCGTCCTCCACATATCGACCGGGTATCCAATAATCCGTCCGAAAACCAATGTTTAGGGTCATGCCTTCAAAAATGATTCGATCCTGGAAATAAAAAGCCCCAAAATAAGTTTTCGCATTGTAACTGTCATAGTTAGCTCCAAAACCGGATGAGCCGCTCCAGGGTTCATCTATATCCAAAACCTGGATATCTGTGATAGTATGTTCAAACCCTGTTTTCAGTTTATGGCGCGTTTCAGTGTGATAGGTCCAATCAATATCCATACGAGTATTTTCACTGGAAAGATCATACCATTCCGGAGCAAATCCTGTATCATAAAATTCATCCCCATATGTTATCTGGATATTTCCATCTTGATCCGTATTATCAATATTGTAGTTGATGGGTTCCAAATCCAACCGTTCCTGGTAATCCGTCCATGGCAAATCCTGGACTGCACTGTGTTCCATGGTTGTAAATTTTCCCAAAGTGAATTGATAGAAAGATTTTGTCGAAAGTGTATGGGTCCAGTTCATATTAATTAACCGTGTATCTCGGGTGATTGTATTATAATTGTCCAAGATATTCATGTACTGATAAGGGAAATAAGTAGATGCAAAGGCACGAGGCATATAGTAGCCTTGGTTAATATTCATGGATGCATCATAGGAAATGAACAGTTTCTTTTGAGGTGTTAATTCCCAGGTCGTTTTATAGAGTAGATGCCAGTCATTGTTTTCCCGGGGAGCTAATCTATCCATCAATTTGTCCGATTTTTCATCATCAATAAAATTAGATGACCAATATCGATGCGGATACAGTTTTGAAGCGATGGGCAAATTCCCATCATACATTTTGCCATAGCCATTTAAGAAAAAAGAGAATCTACCCGGGAGGTCTTTCCCAAAAACCCCTGGAATGGTTTGAAAGAAAAGATCCGGTCCGCCAAAATTAAATTCAATTCGATCCGAATTGGAATTATCAGAAAGGAAACGATCGCTGGCATATTTTATTGCACCTTCGTAATAATCGCGCCCCTCCTTCAATTTAATATTGATCACACCGGACATGGCCTGGCCATATTCCGCATTATATCCACCGGTGATAATTTCCAATTCTTCGATCGCATCTGCATTCACAAATAAATTCCCGGAATATCCGGACAAGGGATCCTTTACAGAAAAACCATCTACTACAAACATGGATTCATCAATCCGGCCACCGCGGATATGAATCTCATTATCCTGCGTTGTAACACCTATTTGTTCAGACAATATATCTTCAACACTTGAGACGACCTTATTTTCAATATCCTCTTTACTCACTCTTACCATAGATGATGTTTCATCCACATCAAATAGCGGTTTTTTACCCATGACAATCACATCTTCACCAAAACTCAAAACAGTTTCTTCAAGATTAAACGTAAGAACTGTGGTTTCTTCAAGATTGATTTTTACGCCTGTATTCAAGATTATTTTGTACCCAATCATGGATACTTCTATATCATAACTCCCGGGTTTGATTTTTGGGATATGAAAATTCCCATCAAGATCGGTTGCGGCGCCATAATAGGTTCCCTTTATCATCACATTAACACCGGGCAAACCATCTCCAGAAATGGCATCTTTCACCTGACCAGAAACTGTCCCAAAATCTTGGGAATGGAGAGAAATGGATAAAAAGATAAAAAGAAAAATTCTCATTCGATGAATTCCTCTTCAAAAAGGTATTGAAATAGTTTTATGGAAGATCCATTACCATTCAACTTTGGTCGATATCCATCATGGAGCGGTAAAGTCATCATGACGACCTTACCAGATAATTTTGTAGGTGATACACGGTACTGACCTATACTACAAATGGTTGGGTTCCCTGTCCAAGCGTCAGTGTTTTGTGGGTCAGCCATTTGGTATAATTCTGTCACTGATTCAAATTCAGATTCATTGGGCCAAAATCCCTTTACTTTAACGGCGATCAAATGAGATACGGAAAGATTCAAGGATGTATCAATGGGGCTTTCGATGACTCGCCCCGTATAAAGGCGGCCATTGGGATTTAAGGTTATCAGAGAATCTAGAGGGAACCATGTAAATGTTGTATCTTCAAAATCGATAGGGTTAATAAATAAATTTCCACCACCCATGATAAAATTGATTAGGCTAGCCTCTGCAGCGTTATAAGTATCATTTGCAGAAGCAGTATTATTGTATGCGGCAAACCAAACCACATGTTTAAAATAATTCAGGTTTGCTGAAAGGTCTGTCGCTGAATAGGGCAATTCATCACCTATCTCCCAAATAGAGTATCCATCTTCTCCAACAAGGGTGTCCATCATGCTGGCATACCAGTTGAGTGCATTATTTGAATTATCTAATGGGTAATCATCAACGATGAGGACATCGCCAATCAATGGTTTTACCCACCAAACTTGAGCATTGTCCGGCATTGTGGAATCGGGGAATTGGATCCTACCGCTTTCTGCGCCGGCAATATCTTTGCATTTTAAATATATTGAATTTATTCCCGGATCTAAATTGGTTAAGGTAATACTGTTTATATCCCCAGCCAAACGAGCCCAGCAAGTGTCACAAGTATCATTCAATGTATAATAAATATCAGTAATTGTTTCATTCCCATCCTGATCATATAAATCCCAGACAAATGTTCGAGTTGGAAATGTAAAACTTGTATCACCACCAATATCGGAAATTTGTGGATTTGATAAATATCGAAATAATATTTGTGGGGATGAGTTTTGGATAGGCACAACTAATTTTGCTGGTGTATTATCTTCATTCCCTTCATTATCCACTGCTTTTATCTCAAATGAAAAAATATCTAATTCTGTTCTAATTGGGACATAAAATATTCCACCTTCTTTTTCAGTGTATATCCAATCAGAATCGGTATTCCATCGATAGTAATACCCAACAATATCACCATCGGGGTCATCACCCCACCAATTTAATTCCTGTTTACTCGTTGTGATTGTATGAAATGCCGATGTATCAAAAAGTAAAATTGTTTCAATACCATGATCTTCACCAGAAAGATCCGTCCCCCACCACATAAAATTGCTTGTGTCATACACCCAATAGGAGTTGTCTTGGTTGGTTGAATCAATCATCCAAATGGAATCAATAATCACAAAGGATGAATCAAAATAATCAACGATATAAAATATTGTTGTATCTCCGTTTTGGTCTATTTGGGGTGCAACCCAAATAGTATCTAATGCTACTAAACTTAAATGCGTTTCGGGTGAAACAGATTCTACTTGAATAGATGGATCATCATATTCCCATCGATTGCAGGATGAAATGATAATTAAAAAGAATGAAAATATTAAAGTATAAAGGCGCATGTGGAGTAGCTGAGGGCGGAAAATTATTCTCCCGCCCTCTTTTTATAAGTTATTTAACCAAAAGCATCTTCTTGTCTGCGATGAAATCACCGGCCTTGATCCGGTAAATATACATGCCTGTAGCAACTTTCTCACCTAGATTATCTCTTCCATTCCAATTCAAAACGTGGAATCCAGAATTAAAAGAATCACCGTTTACAAGTGTCCTAACTTGACGACCCATGATATCATAAATCACCAATTTAACATTTTCCTGGCCTCCAAGAGTAAATCGGATCTGGGTTTCAGGGTTGAATGGATTGGGGAAGTTATCATGGAGAGCATACTCGTAGGGATTTACTTTTACATCATCATCGATACCAACAGTAGTACCTAAATCTGCCACATCACGAATTTGAATTTTGTAAGTCCCAAAACTGTAATTGAAGATTCCCATGATATAGGATAACTCCTGCCCTTCAACAAGTTCACTCATGACAATACCTGCATTCATTGTTCCCATATCTTCATCAATCAAGGCTTCCATGCCAGATGCGTCCGTTATGGACCAATCATAAGCATTCACCGATGATACAGTTACATTTTCCAGCTTAACCAAAACACCTTCATAAGATTCCACTTCTTCGGCTGTTTGTGCTAGATCGCTCGCAGAGACTCCTGTTGGAGCAGGTGTCTCATTTCCAGTTGATGTTACTGTGACCATTGCATTAATAAGGCGCGTGTTGCCACCAAATTTGAATACCCAATCAGGGTCATTATCAGTGACCAAACCAGTCACTGAGACTTCATCTCCACGGGTGACTATTGCCATTTCTTCAGTATCAAATACCAGACCATTCCATTGTCCCGTACCATCCTGAAATGCATAGGAACTATAGCCACTGGTATACTGAGCTGTGTCAGCAGTTACAGAACCAGTGAGTGTTACAGTACAACCTTCATACAATGTATTTCCTGATGACCAAGGAGTTTCCTGAACCATATTGATTGTTAGATTATCTGATACATGGAATCCAAGCTGGTCATGATCAGTATTATTTGGATACACACTGGTTTTTAACTCAGACTGATCTGCGCCATCATCCGTTGCTGTGATATAATAGTATACCGTATTAGCATTAGCCACGGGGATAACACCTGTAAAGGTGGAATCATCAGCTGAAGCCATTGCAACAGAAACATAGTCACCTCCATCCACAGAATAATGTACCAACGCTTCGGAAATCGTAGAATTATCTAAGATCACACAAGAAACAGCTACTTCATTATCACTGGATGTTGGAGCACAGGGCTCTCGGGATAAATCCGTTATAGATGGTGGACCTGAACCAAATTCAATGTCTTCCACATAAAGAGGACAAAGCTTGTAGGCCGTAGAATCAGCATTGCTACCATAGTGATGGTAGAGCCATCCTTCCATAGATTGTACCAGCGAGCCCACAGGAGGTGGCCCCACGGTTTCAAAATAGGTTGCTATACTGTCAGAATCATCATCCACCAGGATAGATCCTGTACCATCATCTACAGCAAAGACTTCATACTGAAGATCATTATTAGTTACAATACCGTCTTCAATACGGACCATGACATTACCCCACTGTTCAGCCGTTGTTGGCCAGAGTAAATCACCGGTATTAACCGTATCTATAGCAGGTAAAGGCTGTTCGAAGTCAATAATATTGATCGGTTCAGTAATGAATAATTCTGTCATGTTCGCAGGCCCTGTTGAGTATTCATCTATGTAACCCGTAGCTTGAATTAAATCGCCTTCGAAAAGTGTTGGAAAAGCAGCACTATCCGGGTCATAAGACAAAATTGCGCTCCAAGGACCGCCATGTACATCCGCAAAAATGAATTTCACACCAGCACCGGCATAACTTAAGCCTGATGGCATAGTTACGATACCTTCTATAGTTACTGTTTCATCCACCATATAGGACTTATCTGAATCTTCATCTTCACCAGCCTTCATTAGGTCACTATACAACACTTGTTGAATACGCTGTAACCTTACAGGGGCACCATCTACTTCAACCACATCCCGTGCCAACCTGGGTTCAAGTTTTGCATCACTATATGTATAAGTCATAACGCCTACAACTTCAGCCAGTGCCTGTCCACTTTCAGGGAAATAATAATAATCCCAAATATCATCTACACGAACAGAATTTGTTCCATCTGTAACGGACCATTCACCATTATTAAGATCCGCATTATCAACAGTAACATTATCTATTTCTACCAAACATCCTTCGTAAGCTTCAGTTTCAGATCCTCCGGTCATAATCTGCCCGGGTGTAACAACCGCTGGGCTGATCATATTGACAGCTGGGCCATGAACGATAACTGAAGTAATACTAGCGAGTTCGGTCAAGTTATAGTACTCTTCCACCGTTCCGGTAATAGTCACGCTATCCCCTTCAGCCACAGAGTGAACCGTCCCTGCGGATGATGAAAAATCAAAGATATCCCAACCATCGTATTCAAAACAGACAACCCCGTTCCAGGGCCCTTCCGCATCTTGAACGTATAAATAACGGTTACTGCTACTGCCCCAAAATTCTGCTGTTACAATACCGCTGATGGTGACTGTCTGTCCATTCAAAGGCGAGTCTCCTGATGAATCTGTTGTATATTGAATATCATAAATTGCAGTAATCTCACCACCTGTTGGATTCACCAAATAAGAAGACTCAGTGGATGTGGTGGTGCTGTCATCATTATCTACAGCAGTGATTGAAAATGTAACCGTTGTACCAGCCGTCTGAGCCGGTATGGTTCCTGTATAGGTATCACCCGTTGTGTTGGACATGGTAACGTCAGCGTCAGTTGATCCTGTGTTATAGGTCAATGTTGCACTGGCAATGGTTCCATCATCCGTGATAGCTGCTGATACTGTTACATCATCTGCTTCCGTCGGAGACGAAGGTTCGATGGCAATACTACTAATAGTGGGCGGAACTGGACCTTCCAGTTCAGCATGCGGATGTGAACCAACATAAGTCCAAGTATCCTGATCCAGTACAATCCACTCAGAATTATCCATTGTGGTACCTGCCGAAACTGACCAATCCGTATTACCGCTGGTAACGGTGGATTTTCGGACGAGAGTATGGTTCTGGGTACCATTTGTAACACCGGCCACATCCCAGCCTGTACCGGGATCATTATTCGGGTCACCGATAATATCTATCCAAGTTGTATCTGTTCCAGAAATTGAAATCAATCCCCTAGCATCATTTCCGTTATGGTGAACGACGCTGGGATAAGGTAAAATTTCATCTGCGGCTGCTTGAATAGATGCATCAGCCTGATCTGTAGCTATCACCCACACATCACCGTCAGCAATAGAAGTTCCAGTTGTAAATGTGTGATAATACTGCCATCCACTTCCATTTACGGCTTGCGCTATTTGATAATTTGTTAAAACCACAGAAGCACCGGTTCCATTATATATTTCAAGGTATTTGTTGTTGCCTGAACCTTCTGCGTATTCACTGAGAAACAAATCTGTAACATCCACAGCTGGTGTTTCTAAGGCTCCCTCGTCAATCCAACTAGCGATGAGATTTACTTCATCTCCACTTAAATCAGGATTATTTCCTGGAGGCATAGCACCTGAGTTAACCTTTTGCCATAATAAACTATTAGCGTGATCCAGAGGTATTACCACAGGACCATTTTGACTGTCTCCAGTCATTAAATTATCATATGATGATAAATCTAATCCATTTTGGTAACCACCACCATTTGTATGACATCCGGAATTTGTACAATTAGCATCAATGACTGTTTGAATATGTAATCCATAATCCACCTGTCCAACTAGCATTCCAATTGCCATGATGATTAATATCGATTTTTTCATTTGTTTCTCCTTTGTTGTTAATTAAAGCCTTTTTTTAAAGGCTTTATTTAATGATCAAAAATTTCCCTTCCTTGATCTGGCCAGAGTCTTTGTCTTCAACTGTAAACAAGTAAAGGCCAGATGCAGTGGCTTGGTCATGCATAGTAATCAGGTCCCACGCATGTTCGCCACCTGCCATTAATGGATTTTTTTGAGCATCAATGTTAGCAATATCTGCGCCATTGTATGATTCCTCATGCTGAATGATATCTACCAAATCTCCAGCCAGGGAAAAGATTCGAATTTCAGCTTCATTTGGTAAATTTCGAAACCATAGCATTTTGCTTCGGCTACCATAGCCATCCCAAAGGGCCTGTCCCTTAAATGGATTTGGATAAACGGTCGGTTCACCAACCCAATCATTTTCTTTTGCTGCAGCTTTACCTGGAAAAGCATAAACCCGATTTGAATAAATCGAACTTTCCAGACTTTCAAGATTTGCATCAGGATCTCCCTGATCATACGCTGTAACAGCGTAATAATTTAACCATCCATCCTTGATATTTGCATTCTCAAATTTATATTGATAATAAGTGTCATTTACGAGCAGACTATCCGGTTCACCAAATTGATCTGTGATCTGAATCGTTGAAAACCCTGTGTTATATCCAACATTATTTTTAAGATCAGTTTCCAATAATAAAGAAAATTCACCTAAATCATCATTGGCTGTTTTACGTGCACCATAAATCCGATATCCTTCAAAGTCTGCTTCCTGGCTGATTGGATCTAAAAAAGATTCTGCACCATCCTGCCAATAAACTGTCACCTTTCCCGATTCAACTACTACTTCCATATTAGGAGACGGCGGTGGTGCGGGAAGGATATAACGATCAATCACACCATTGCTATTTCCGTCTTCACCTTCATCCAATTGATTATTCCGGTTCTTGTCTTCCCCGTCATAGGCTTTTTGTGCCCAATCATAATTCACATGTAAATTTCCACGCTGGGCATGAGAATTGCCTCCAATTCCCGGCGTCCATAGCGCGCAGACAACTGTAAAAGCAATATGGCAGGATTCACCGGGTCCCAATGTCCAGGATGTGGTGTCCGCATTATGGTGCGAACCGATAGGTCCAGCTGAAACTAAAAAAAGCCAACTGTTTTCAGACCCAGGGTACCCTTCAGATGTATAATCAGGGCCAGAGCCTTTTGGAACGGATGAAGACATTTTATCATATCGTTCTTCATCTGTCAGTGGCATACTGTAAGCAGGATAATCACTATTGTTTGAATTTGTCCAAACCCATTGAAAATAATTTGTATTTAAATAATTGTAGGGCACATTGCTTCCCAAGGCAGAAAGGCCTAGATAAGATTCCGTCCAGCCGTCATCCCCATTTGCGTCATACTGATATCCAATGGCTCTTTCAAATCCTGCACCATCTTCAGATTCATCAAAGCCGTCTAGATTATCGCTCCAGGAAAAACCGCCTCCGGGGGTATATATGTCTGTGTAATTAAAATTCGCCACAGAAGCATCGGCCCAGATCCCGGCATAAATATCTTGAATAGTATCTTCAGTTGCATTGGTGAAAGTATATTTCAGGATGACAAATGCGTCAGCATAAGAGTAATTCCAAGCATAAGATTCCAAATGAATATCCAGCCCTAGAGGTGAGTGACCCTGAATTCCTAAATTATCCCCGGGAGAATCACCATAATCTTTAAAATCGGTAATCATATCTTGGTGTGATACAGCGTATGGTGAATAATATTTTGCCATGGAATCCTGCGTAGTGGATGAGATAGAAGATTGGATCGTAATAGGAGAATTTGCAAATAATTCAAATCCCTCATCTCCAGCATCAAATACACCATCCACGATAGCTGTTGACACCCTTCGCTGACCATTTACAATACCGCCGACCCATAGTCCGCAATAGGAGAAATGTTCAATCTGTTCCCGGGCGATTTCAGTATGCTGCTTATATTGGCAGGATGGATGAATGCTGCCATCTTCCATTCGATTCCATCCATTTCCAAGAATGCCATAATTGGTGATTGTCAATCCCAGGTTTCCCACAGATGTGTATTTATCATATTCATCTGCTGCAGTTTGAATTTTATATTGCGATCTTTCTTGTCCGAACAATAAGCCCAAAAAAAGAATAAGATTGATCAAAAAACGCATTTATTTGATGAGGACGGCTTTTTGGATTTGGGATGACATTCCATTAGTGAGTTGAATAAAATAAACTCCACTGGCGTGCTGGGTTGCATTCCATTGTAATTTGTAATATCCCGGATGCAATAATTCATTGTTCATCAATGTTTCCACAACCCGACCATTCATGTCAAATATTTGTAGAGACGTTGCATGTTCCATCTCTACATGAATATTTATGGTTGTAATTGGATTAAAGGGATTTGGGTAAGGTGGGGCCAATTGGAAATACGTTAAAATTGCTTTCTCATCATCTACAGAAACAGGTCCATCGTAGAAGGACCCCGGTGAACCAAGGTCACCATTACCATAGGCTAGTGTAGCTTCAAACCAATTTTCGCTTACATTATTATCCGTGTTCAAATCATGTATCTCCATGGATTCCCCGCTACCAAAGACCCAAGAGTTGTTATAATGAACCTCATCTACAATGGCGCCGGTGCCATCCATTAAAATGATTTCGTCTTCGCTGTTTGAAAGCAAAAACCCGCTGTATTCATAATCAGCTATTAAACCACCATTCAATGTAGAATCAGCATTACGGACGAAAACAAAATAATCACCAGGCATCACTGGAACAGACATATCAACATTCGTTATGGTGTGAGCCTCACTCCCACCATCCTTGATTATCCAACCATCAATATCAATGGTGGAATCGGTTGTATTGTGGATTTCAAACCACTCACCATAGGAATCTGAAACAGCGGCAGGATTCGGCATAATCTCTGTTATCACAATGCCTTGGTCCGTATAAACAAGGTCATCAAACCACACATCCATATATACAGGTAAATGATCGGATGCATCATGAAGGGCATTTGCAATAGCATTATTGACAGATGAATTATTGCCATTATTAATGGCATCATTGAAATGGTTGCCATCATTCCCCACGGCCCAATAAGTATCTTCTACATAGCGCATTTCTGATGATTCATCCAGGATAGCATCAGATACAAAGAGCCAGTCAAAACGATCATCCATTCCGCCATTAGCTCCCCCACCAAATTGTGTGGTCCTTGGAGATTGAGTATGGACGTCCGAATAGGAACTGTTATTGTGCCAAGGGCCAATCCGGTCAATAGGATCAAATAACCTACCATTGTTATTGTCAGCATCACCGGTCAGCATATTAAATGCCGGCTCGGAAGAAGAACTATTAGAATAAATATTAAAATCACCTGCTACAATAAATTCACGACCAGCAGGCAACGTATTTAAGTAGTCTCTCAATATGGTTGTTTCGGCTAATCTTTGTTGGGCGTTTTGATCTCCAGAACTTGCCTTTAGATGAACGCCATAAATATTGAACTCAATACCTGACGATTCATGAACCATGACAAATTCTACTACATCTCTTAACCCTGATGAAGAAGCGGTATTAATTGTGGATGTACTGGTAAAAGAAAAATGTTCATGTTTATAATATAGAGCAATATCCTGCTGTGCACTTTGATTGGAAAAGGGTGCACTCGTCCATTCTCCTGGTTCGTAAATGTCAAGCACATCAGACTTAAAATGACTGAACCCGGTTTGGCCCACAACTTCTTCAGCAACAATCAGATCCGGTTCCACAAATTCCAATATGGAAATAAAATCAGCTTCCCGATCATTCTCATCTTGAAAGTTCAGCAAGTTATATGTCATAATCCGGACTGTAGATGCATGGAGAACTATACTAAATAAATAAAAAACTAATAATCTCATTTAAGACTCTATTAATACCTCGATCCGGCCGATTTCAAGTTGGTTGTGGTTTTTTAAAATGTTCGTTCTGAATTTATCTAATTTTTCAAGTTCTACAGAATTTAATAGTTCTAAATGTTCCAATAATCTCATGGTGGCAATGGGCATGGATCGAAAGTTTCCGTCCAATACTTTTAAGGCAATTCCCACGCTACCACCATTTGGTTTTTTTATTGAGATGCCCCGAACAGATTCACCACCAATTTTTGTAATGCCGCGCCCCGCAAGTGCTTCAATAAATAAAGAATCAAAACGATTTGTTCCACCCACCAAAACGGGATTTGCGCACATTGCATCAAAAACTCTATTTAACTCCAACGTTTCTCCCGAAGCTAATTTCTGAAAAAGACGGGCAATGGTTTCTAAAGTCATAAATGGAGTTGGCGCAGAACAACCATCTGTTTCTGTCGGAATATTCTCCAATCCTGTTAATTCATGCACCAGATTGAATATCTCTTTTTGTACTGGATGTTCCTTCTGAATATACCCATTAATACCTAGCCCTAAATGTTTGGCCAATGCCAGCATACCCGCATGCTTTCCACTGC
>Ga0209091_10002608_pt1 | contig 15105 bp, 17 predicted proteins | sample ArcticOcean_MG_C_6_FD_187438 | JGI IMG/M metagenome (GOLD analysis project Ga0209091, IMG submission 187438) | Marine microbial communities from western Arctic Ocean - ArcticOcean_MG_CB8_128 (SPAdes) (version 2) | ecosystem: Environmental > Aquatic > Marine > Oceanic | place: Arctic Ocean...
TATTCGTCTTTGGTTACATTTTTATCTTTATTTGGATGATCTTTTTTATCAGGGTGATTAGCAATTAACCATTTTTTTATATTTTCTTTATTTAAATTATATTTACTAATTAAATTATTGCAAGTTACCATTATAATACTTAAATATTATAATTATTGGTTCTCTCATAATTATTTTCTAAATTTATAAAAAAATTTATAATTTTATAATTTATTATCATATAAATTATTTATAAAATTATGTATTATAAATTTATGTTCGTAATTACTAACACTATAGTGGTCTAATTCGTTAATAACAGTATAATTTATATTATATTTTCTTTTTTTTAATTTGTCATAACACAATTTTTGAAATTTATAATTGTATATTGTGTCTCTCGCTCCGCAAAAAATAAATAGTGGAGTTTTTTTATTATTTTTTAATTTAATATATTTATCCATATATATTGTTTTAATACAATATATACCACCTATTGAACGTGGTAATTTATTCAAAATATTAAATAATAATGTTCCACCCTGAGAGACACCAAACAAATAAATTGATTTGAAATTATTTAATATAAATGCTTCATTATAAATAATATTTATAATTCGTTCACTGCTTCTCTCAAAATCTTGCACATTTATTTTATCTATTTTATTTAGATTATCATAACAAGTATAATAATTATACCAAGATTTTATATTATATTGTTTATCTTTTGGATAATCTATATCCATAATTGGTGATTCGGGAAATATAAATTTAATAGAATCATATAAATATTTTGCTTTATGTATTCTCTCAAAGTATTCTAAAAAATCATTGAAATAATTTGAATCACATTGCATTGGGTGTAACATAATAAAAGTAAAAAAATGTCTATTTTTAGGATTTATTATGTTACAATTTGCATACATTATTGCCTGAAATATATATATATATATATATAAAATATTTGTAATTTTATAAATATTTTATATATATATAAAATGTCAAAGGTTATTCATAATTTCAATAATGATTCTAAAAGTTGGAAAATCCATGCTTATAATCTAGCGTCAGTTAGTGGTGATAATTTGAATTTAACTGCTTCCGATAATAAAAATATTTATTTAAATGTATCCGGTGGTTTAGTAAATACGACATATTTAGATGTATCAAATAATCTAAGAGTTTATGGCAATGCTGTTTTTGCTAATGATTTACAAACAGATAATTCTTCTGTAAAGATTCCAAATACATATAATAACTATGCGTTTGTATCTCACACTAATTTATTAAGTAATTTAACAAAAACAGGAAATACTTGGATTGATTTAAGTGGTTCTGGTTATATTGTTAATTATAGTCCTTTATCAAATAATTCAAAAGTATTTTTACATGGTAAAATCAGTTATATTGCGTCTGCTGAAAGCGAACAATTAATAAGTTTTCAATTATTACGTGTTATAAATGGTACCGAAACTGCTTTATTTAGTGATATGTCTTTCGGAAGTGTATTTGGTACAATACAAAATGGAATTTACAATTTTGATTACGTAGATAGCCCAGATAGTTCTGCAAATATTACTTATTATTTAAAATATCATATATATGATGATGGTAATAATATAGATACTTCAAGTGGCGTCGTTGGTTATGATGATAATAATATAAATTGTTTTATGGCACAAGAACTTTACATTCCATCTATGGACGGAATAATACAAACAGTAAATACAAGTTTAGGTAATGTGTTTTTAGACAATAGAGACGCATCATTTAATAATGTTGATATCAGTGGAACTTTAAATGCTTCTAATAGTAATAATGCAATAAAATATTCATCACATTTAATACCTACGACCAACGATACATTTGATATTGGTAGTGCTGAATATAAAGTACGTGATTTATATGTTGCTGATAATTCTATTTTTATAGGTGATAAAAGTAAATTAGGTATTGATGAAACAGGTGGTTTAATTATTATGGAAAGAGATTCTGAAATTATACCAAGTGGAATTTATGATAGTGTTACTCCTATAGTTGGTTTAAATGCTTCACGCCTTGATGTAAACAACAAACTAGGCAAAAATTTTACAGCTTTAAGTGAGATAAAATTAGAAGATTGGCAAAAATACTCTAATATTTTAACACGTAATGCTAATATCGCCCCAAAAAACATGAATGACATTTTTAAACCAACATCAATTAATGATTGGAAATCTAAAAAAAAAATTGCTAATTTATTAAATGAATATTCAGATGCTTCTTTCGGAAATATAGATATAAGCGGAACTTTAAGTGTAGATACTATAACAGAAAAAACAGATGGTTCTGGTATAACAATAGGCGGAATTAATATAACAGGAAGTGATTTGACAAATGCAAACGCTATATCTGCTCAAAATTTTAATATAGGTGGTGCCAATGTTATAACTGCAACGCGTCAGGCTAAATTTAGTGATATAGAAATGAAAGATAGTGGTGGACAAATAACATTTTTAGCATATGGAGCCACTGGCAATATTAGTACGAATGGAAGTCTTTCTGTAGATACTATAACAGAAAAAACAGATGGTTCTGGTATAACAATAGGCGGAATTAATATAACAGGAAGTGATTTGACAAATGCAAACGCTATATCTGCTCAAAATTTTAATATAGGTGGTGCCAATGTTATAACTGCAACGCGTCAGGCTAAATTTAGTGATATAGAAATGAAAGATAGTGGTGGACAAATAACATTTTTAGCATATGGAGCCACTGGGGATATTAGTACGAATGGAAGTCTTTATGTAAGTAATATTAAAGGTCCTGCAAATATGATTATAGATCCGGCAGGTCATAATGATGAGACAGGAAACGTAATTATAAGAGGTAATTTAGAAGTAAAAGGTGATACAACAACTATAAATTCAACAACAGTAGACATTTCAGATAATCGTATAAGATTAAATGCTGCTCCTGCTTCAACAGATGCGGGTATAGATATTAGTTTTACAGACGGAACATCTAAACAATTTATTTATAATAAAGCCGATTCGGAATGGAAAACAAATGATACTTCGCTTAATATTGGAACAGGTGATTTTACAGGTAAAAACATAAGAATATCAAATAAACTTATTTTTTATAGTGATTAATAAATATAATTATTAAATAAAAATTGAAAATTTATTATTAAATAATTTTATTTAATAATAAATTATATAGTAATAATGAATAATATTACAATTAGTACAACATTTAATAAGCCAAAAAGATGTCAATGTAAAAATGTAAATGGAAAAACTTGTAAAAATAAACATAAAATATTATACGAATATAATAATAAATATTTTTGCTGGTTTCATAATAGTTCGCACAATATATTATTAATAAATTATTTTATAAAATATGCTATTATTATTCAAGCATGTTATCGTGGCTATAAACAACGAAAAACAATCAATAACATTTATGCAAAATTACCAGATGATATTCAATATATAATTTTACATAGTGTTAGACAAGAATATTATCATAAAAAGAGATTGAAAACTATAGAAGCATTAATGATTAATAAATTAAAAAAATTTAGTTGTGACATTTTTGGGGCATATGATGAGGATGATTTTACACGTTTTAAATATTTTGAATATGTAACCAATAATAGATCATATATAATTCATATTTATAAACTTTATGCAAAATATTCGCAAGTATTATCACAAAAATTTATAAGAAATTCACACCATTTAACGGACAATTTAATATTGATGAATTTTAAAATAGTGGATTATAAATATAAAATTTATAATGCATATACGAATCATATTTATGAAGTTACAAATGCTACATATTATACAATAGAGAAAATTCTATTTGATGGTGGATTTATGAGTCAATCTTAATTAAAGGAAACCCAGAATTACTTTATTAATTTTTCATAATATCTAATATTATATTATATTTTGTTAATTGATTTTTAATTGCTACTTTTACATTTTCTTTTTTGAATTTTACATCAAATAATTTACTATATAATTTTGGTAATATTTCTTTAAGCAAAGAACTTGGATTTGCAGTGATAACATAAACATTTTGCATTCCTATTGTTTTATTTAAATTTTGAAATACTTCTTTAATTTTATTTAATCTAACAATTCCTCCAAAATAATATTCTCCTATATCTTGATATGATATTTTAGAGTTTGTTAAAATAGAAAGTTTTTTAATTAATATATGTAATGGCATATTTAAAAAATACTCAGTTTGATGTAGTGTACTATCCATATCAAAACCAACAATAATATTTTTTAAATTTGGGTCTTTTAAAAAATGAAAATCCTTATCATTTAATCCACAATTTGGATCAAAAAATACATTATTTTCGCCATTATTACTTGTTAATTGATATTGTCTATAACTTATAAAATTTTTAATCGAGTTTGATTTTATTTTTTTTAAATAAGATTTTAAAAATTTTATTGAAACTTTTTCATTTACATTGTTATCATATGTCGGGGTTAATTTATGACATATTATATTATTTGTACACATAATATTTTCTATAGTTTCACCATCGTTACTAAATTTAATTCCTGTTAAATAACCTTCATTATCATCATAAAAATGAAACATTTTATCTTTATTATTTTCTTTCTTTTTTTTAGTATTATTATTTTCTCTCTTTTTTTCTTTCCTTCTTTTTTTATAATATTTTTTAGTTTTCATTATATATTAAAAAATATTATAATTATTAAAATTATGAAGGATTATAAGGAAACCTATAAAAAATCGCGTATGGGGTGATTTCCCCATATTAATCCACTTCTTCCATTTTTGATTCTTCAACGTCATCAACAAGATCACTTTTATCCGTTTTTAAAGATTCTAATACTTCCGCTTTAATAGTTTCTGGATCTAAAGTTTCATCACTAATATTTACTTTTGCATTTGGTTCATCATCTTCACTATCATCGTCATCGTCTAAAGAAAGCCCCATTTTAATCATATTATTAATACGATTTACAAAAATAGATGGTTCTTCAAGACTAAACCCACAATTAATCATTGAAGATTCAAACATTAAATTTACAATATCTTTTAATGTACTATCACCCGCATCTTTATTAAATCTCTGTTTAAGTTCTTTAATAATAGCGTGAGATGGATTAATTTCCATTGTCTTCTTTGGCATCATATATGAACTCATTGTACTATCCCTAAGTGTTTGTGCTTTCATAATGCGTTCCATATTTGCAGACCACCCAAATTCACCTGTTACAAGAACACAAGGAGAATCTACGACGCGCTCACTTAATACTACCTTTTCCACTCTAGTTCCTAGTAGTTCTTTAACCTTTTTTGTAAAAGGTTCGTAATCAGTTGTTAGTTGTTCCCAGCATTTTTGTTGTTCTTCGCTTTCTTCAAATTTAAGTCCTTCTTTTGTAACACACACTAGAGATTTTCCATTAAATTCCTTTAACTGTTGAACACAATATTCATCAATTGGATCAGTTAAATAAAGAACTTCATAATTGCGTTTTTTACATTTTTCAATAAATGGAGAATTTTCTACTGCTTTCTTACTCTCGCCTGTAATATAATAAATTGATTTTTGGTCGTCTGGCATATTTTCAATATATTCTTTAAATGTTACCATCTCATTGTCGGATTTAGTAGAATAAAACATTAGTAAATCAGATAGTTTTTCACGATTAGCAGAATCTTCATGAATTCCAAGTTTAATATTTTTACCAAACTGTTCATGGAATTTGACAAAGTCCTCTTTATTTTCTTTAATTTCGCCAAATAATTCAATACATTTTTTAACAAGATTCTTTTTAATTACTTTAAGAATTTTATTTTGCTGTAACATTTCGCGAGAAATATTTAGTGGAAGATCTTCAGAATCTACAACTCCCTTTACAAAACCTAACCATTCGGGAATAAGTTCTTCACAAGTATCAGTAATAAATACACGACGTACATAAAGTTTAATATTTCCAGCCTTTTTAGCTTTGTTTTCAAATAAATCAAATGGAGCACGTTTTGGAACATATAAAAGACTTGTAAATTCTAGCTGACCTTCTACCGAAAAATGTTTAACTGCCAAATGATCTTCCCAATCATTAGAAAGAGATTTATAAAATGCACCATATTCTTCACTACTTACATCTTCTGGCTTTTTAGTCCAAATTGGTTTTTGTTTGTTTAGTAATTCAAATTCATGATGTACTTCTGTTACTGTTTTCTTGGGTTTTGATTCTGCTTCTGCTTCTGCTTTTGCTTTTTCTTCTTCATCTTCTTCCACATCTTCAATTTTAGGTTCATCAGTATCTTCTTTAACATCATCGCATTTTTCACAAGCATCTTCTTCCTCATCTTCTTCTACTTCTACTTCTTTTGTAGTAGTTTTTTCTACATAAAGATTAATTGGATAGTTAATAAATTCGGAATGCTTTTTAACAAGTTCTTTTAGACGACCTTCTTGTAAATATTCAAGTTGGTCTTCTTTTAAATAACAAGTAATCTTTGTTCCGCGCCCAAGACTTTCACCTGTTTCATCTTTTTTTACTGTAAAAGAACCTCCAGCACTTGACTCCCAAATATACTGTTCATCGTCGTTATGTTTAGATGTAACAACAACTCTATCTGCAGCTAAATATGCAGAATAAAACCCTACACCAAACTGACCAATCATATTTACATCACTACCTGCCTGCATTGCTTCCATAAAACCTTTTGTTCCTGACTGTGCAATAGTACCAAGATTAGTAATCATATCATTTTTAGTCATACCAATACCAGAATCTATAATAGTTAATGTATTAGTTGTTTTATCTGGAATAATACGAATATATAGTTCATTATTTGTATCTAATACGGATTGGTTTGTAAGTGATTGATGGCGAATTTTATCTAATGCGTCTGAAGAATTTGAAATTAATTCACGTAAAAAAATCTCTTTATTAGAATAAAATGTATTAATAATAAGAGACATTAATTGATTAATTTCAGCCTGAAAGGCATAAGTTTCAACATTGACATCTTTTTGTGTATCAACACTTTCAATACCCGAATCCATATAATTATATTTTAAATTAACATTATGCTTTTAAATTATTTTAAAATATATTTTAGATAAAAAAAATAAAAAAAAATTAATTAGGAAGATTCATAAAGAAACAATGAGTTTCCTTACCACATAAACTTATAAACTTTTTCCATCAACCCTTCATAATATTTATTTTCTATAAATACACTAGTATTTGTTTCTTCATTACCATCAATAATTAAAACATTCCCTTTTTCAATTTTAGAAGGGTCATTTAACCATTTATCATGATAATAATGACAATCTTTTAAATATTCCAGTGGGATATTTTCCCCAAGACGCGCGCGTTTTAATACACGTTTAGAGCAAATTTCAGGACTAGTGCGAATATAAACGGTTTTAATATTATTAATAGTTTCCAAAAATTCATCAAACCATTTTAGATAAATTTGGTATTCAATAGTATTCATTTTCTTATTATCATAAAGCATTTGTGCAAATACGTGTTTATCAGTATACATAGATCTTTCTGTGAAAATAATATCATAGTCTTCTTTTAATGCTTGTTTAAAAAGACTTAACCTACTAATATAAGCCATCATTTGGAAAGGAAATGCATATTTTTCATTATCTTCATAGAATTTTTGAATAGCATTTTTACCATCTTCTACATCAATAATAAATTCCCATTGTTCTACAGGTTCGTCTAAAAAGCAAACTTTGTAATGATGAGTTTTAAGATTGCAAAACTTTTCAAAATTTTGTTTAAAATATTGTACCGCACTTGATTTACCAGAACCAATATTACCATCAAACGAAATAATAATCGGCTTCTTAATTGATGTCATTTCTTCTATTTAGTTACTATTAATATATTTTTAATATTATTTAAAAATATATCAATTTTTATAATTATTAAAGAATATAAATTTTATTATTATAATAATAATATGGTAAAGATTTGTAATAAAAATATAAAATTAAATAGTTTTACACATTGGAATATTGCTATATTAATTTATAATATTTATTATAATAATTTTGCAACATTTTATTGTATAAATTATTGTTGGACTTGGTCAATTTTTGTGACATTTCATAGCGGTGTTATATATGATAATTATGCGTTTGTAAAAATAAGAAAAAAAATAAATTGTGGTTTTATTGAATTTCATAGTGGAAATTTTATTTTACATACTTTACCATGTATATATATTTATTATAATCCCCCTTTAATAATATTAAATGATAAACATGCATTAATATCATTGTTAATCCAATTTATTTGGGTGTATATTTCAACATATGGAACAATGGATTTAAGTTTAATATATGTTAAATTTTCAAACAATACAGTAAGAAATTTATATACTACATCAATTATATCAACTTTAAGTGTCCCATTTTTCTATAATTATTTTTAATATAATAAAATAAATATTTAATAAAAATAAATATTTAATAAAAATAATATTTAATAAAATAATATAAACAAATTTTAATACATATATATAGTAGAAAAAGTAAATTTCTATTCATTTTTTTATTTGCATTGGTGCCCGAGTGGTCTAAGGGGTACGACTCAAGTTCGTATGGCGAAAGCCTCGTGGGTTCGAACCCCACCCAATGTAATTTTAATAAATCATACTTATTAAAATTACATAATACATAATTTAACATTTAAAATGAAAATTTTTATCTTTGTATTATATATAAATGAAATCAAGTTTATATAAAAGACAATTTATTATGTTTATCATAATGGTTATCATTGGTATGCTATTCAATCCTATGAACATATTAGCATACAGATTTTCAGATTTGTATATATCACAAACATTATTTTATGGTGGTTTATTAATGGGTTCAAATATGATATGGGGACATGAGATTGTTCATTATTTATCTATGGGGCATTTTAATATGTTAGTTTTCTCTGTTGGAATTATTTTATCTATTAGCGTATCAATATTATTATTGCGACAACAATTATTAGTTGATGATAAACAATGGTTAAGAAGAATGATACCTCATCATTCTACCGCATTAACCACAACTCATAAAGTTTATAATAGAACAACTAATCCTAAAATAAAAAATTTAGCAAAAGAAATAATTGATACACAAGAAAAAGAAATACAATTAATGAAATCTTTATTATAAATAATTTGCAGATTTATGATTGCGTATATTTATTATTTGATGAATTAATGTATCAATACTAATAATAATTGTAAATAATAAAATATTTGTCAGGGTTCTTTCTTTTTTATTAACAAAGAATAAATACAATATGTATATCACTAATAATAATAAAATATTATGCATAATACCTTCCCATTTTGACCATTCGTAAAATTTTTTTAATGTGTTTTGCATTTATAATATATCTAAATATAATAAAAAATATTAGAATTAGGTCAGCGCTTTAATTATTCAAAGATGTAAAAAAAAGATTTTTAAGATTTTTAAATAATTCTTCAAATATTTTTAAAATATGGTTGATTGGTTTGGGAGATGGTTGTATATTATAGTTAGAATCTTCTGAATTTTCTGACTCTTCCAAAATTTCTAGGTCTATGTCCAATTCTAAATCATCTAAATCTTTATCTCTTTCTGATTGCTCTTCTTTTTCTGAGCTAGGCGTTGATGGTGGTTTAATATAGGGTTCATCGTTATCTCTCAAAATTACATCTTTTAAATCTAAAAATTTATTAGTATTAACTATCGGTATAGGTATAGGTATAGGAATTGGAGTAGACGGTCTATTAGGTTTAATAATTGGCGATGGTTGTGGTGAAGCAAATTTTAATTTTTTACTACCACTAATATCAATAGTTGTCCAAATTTCCCAATGGGCACCCCAATCACTAAAAAAATAATAACTATAACCATTATCACCCCAATCTGTCCCCCAACTATTTCTTATAATAAAACATTTTTCTAAGTAACCAACAATTGTCATAGCATGTCCTCCTAAAAATTTGTCGTTCTCATTTTTTATCCACATTTCGGGTCCATAATTATAAATTGGAAAAACTATTAAACAAAGTCCATTATATTTTAAGCTATATTTTAATGCTTCAATACTTAATACTCTTCCGTAACCTTTTATTTTATGATTTTCTGCTTCTTTAAAACACGTTTCTGGAATTTTATCTTTATATTGAATACGTCCATATGAATATAAGTTTTCACTACATATACCATATTTCATTAATAATTTCATTACATTTCTTCCATACATTCCTTCGTCGTTTTGTTTATTATTATCATATAAGTTTCCACGAATATTATAAAAAAATTGTGGTGACAAATATTCATTTAAACCATAATCTTGTTTTTCTTGGTATTCTTTCATACAAGCAACACTCATTGCGAAACAAGAACCTTGATTACCTTGATTACGCACTGGAAGAAGATTAGTTCTATAATCTAATATATTTGGCAAGCTATAATTAGTTTGATTTAAATAATTATCATACAACCAATCGCGAGAATCGTGAGGGGAAAAAACTCCATTAATTATAATTTTTGTAAAGTTTTGTTTATTATATATTTTTTCTAATTCTAAATCAAATAAAGTGGCTTCATTAACAATAGTATTTTGATTTTGAGTATTTCTTATTTCCTCTTCACTATCTTCTTTTACTTCTTCATTTGTTTCATCTATAGTTTCTTTTATATTTTCTAGTGAATTCATTATTTTATTATAATCATTAAAATCTATAATTTCTAGAAAATCTTCAAATTCTAAAAAATTGATTGAACGCGAACGTTGATTTATTTTATTAAATAATGCTTCACTTTTTTCTTTATTACAATAATATCCACAAAAATCAAAAAATTCATATTTATCTATTTCTGTGCCATTTATAAAGTCGCTTTCTAATATTTTTTTCCATATTAAATTATTCCAATAATTACAAGTATTATTTTTATAAAAAGTATCCCAACTTCTTTTTTTATTTGAATCATTTATTTCAATACTAGCTAAAGCATTTATAAATTTACATCTATTTAATAACATTATAATAGAAGAAAATATTTTTAATTTTACAAAAATTTTGTTATGTAAAATTAAAAATATACTTATAACTTATACTTATCAATCTATATATAGTTTAGAAAAAAATTTTTAAGTTATTTAATTAATATATTTTTGAATATATTAATTAAGTTTGGCTTGTAAATGAATATTTAATTCACAATTTTCATAACGATGTTCATGGACCACTTCAAAAAGACAATCTGTATTAGAAATAATATTCTTTAATTTATATACTTTCATAGTATATAAATTATATGCATTTTTATATGTATAAAAATTATTTCCATAATAATCAATTTTATGAGATGGAAGATATTTGCAAATATTATCAGAAATATCTTTACCAAAGCATAAATTTAATATTCTTCTATGACACATCAAAATTCTAGTAATTTTTGTCATTAAACATATCATAGGTATTGTTGTGTCTAATACTTTTATTGTAAAAATTGAAGCATTATTATTTTCGTCATATAATGTAATTTGCTGTTTGATATGTAAATTTTTTGAATGAACAATCTTCATCATTGTCTTTGTCTTACATAATTAAAAAATATAAAAAAATTCTAATCAATTTTTTAGAGAATAACCAAATCATGAGTTTTTACTATTTAAGTTTTTAAGTCTTGTAACGAGACATTGCACGCAATCGCAACGTAATTTCTCTAGAATGATGGCGGTGATCTTTGATTACTTCGTACAAACGTTGGCTGTTTGACAAAATAGTTCTTTTTCTATATACTTTTTTGTATTCGGTGTCAAATAACTCTGTATATGTATAAAAATTGTTTTGTGACATTACAATCGGATGCAATGGAAGAAATCTGCGAATATTTTCCGCAATATCTTCACCAAAACACAGTTTCAATATATATTTATGTGACCTCAATAGGTTTTCAATTTTAAACATCATTTCCCTCAATGTAGCATTTCTGCAAACCTTAATAGTGAAAAGATGTGGATTTAACGACCAATCATAAAACAAAATATTTTGCGTCCATTGGACATTTTTAGAAAATGATGAATAAGGTGTTGCGACAATTTTGCTCATCATTTGTTATATACAAAGTATTTGTCTTTGTCTTTGTGTTACACAATAAAAAATATAAAAAATTGTAATCAATTTTTTTTAGAATATACAAAGGTTATAATTTTACTTATTTTTATTTTTATTTTTATTTTTATTTTATAAATTTAATATCTTTGACGCATAATACGAGGTGGTTCGGGTGCTTGTGAAGCACTTCTTTCAAGATTAGTAAATCCACTATATTCACCTGTTCTTACGCGCTTTACTGCAGAAGCCAGCGAACGATGTGCAGATTCTACATTTTGCGAATTTTCACTATAATTTAATGCACTATCAGTAGAAATACCATATTTAGATGCTTCTAAAATTGCATCTTGATTTGCTGCTAAATAGATAATTTTAATATTATAATCTTTTTCTGCTTCAGTAATCAATGATTTAATTTTTTCTGCATTATAAATTTGACTTGCATTTTCAATTCCATCTGTCACTACATAAATAACACACGAACCATAAGCATTTGAATCTTGGAGTTTTTTTGTCATAAAATATTGCAGACTATTACCAAGCGCATCTAATAATGCTGTTGTACCTCGCGGAATATATTGACGTCTTTCAATTGGACGAACATCTTTTAAATCAATAGAACGAAATAATAGTTGTTCTTCGTGGTCAAAAAGTTTTACAGAAACTTTAATTGTCGTATTTGCTTCTTGTTCAGTTTTTAGTTGTTCAAATGCGGCATTAATACCACCGAGTGTGTCATCAACTTTACCATTCATAGAACCAGAACGATCCAAAATAGCAACAACTTCCTGAATAATAGTTGGCATAACAATATTTTCACCTTCCATAATAATTATAATATGTATTAAGTTATAATAATAAATTTTTATATCAATTTTTTAATTTTTATTTTTATTGTTATTGTTTATTTTTAATTGTTAAAAAATTTGTTTCTATAAAATATATTTAAAACATTATTAATATTTTAAATATAATATATATTATGGATTATAATAGTTCAAATAATGAATTGACTGAAAATTTATTGAAAGGAGAGAACAATAGTCCTGACTTAAAAAAAACAAAAAATTTTGATTTTAAAAGAGAGAATAATAAAACCATTAGAACCAATAAAAACATAGAAACTCAAGAAACTCAAGAAAATAATAAAAATAATCTTGCTATTAAAGAATGGAATAATTCTATTGAAGATTTATTAAAATGTTGGGGAGAGAAAGGCGCTGGTCTCTCAATAATGCATTCAAAAGATAGAAAATATTGGCGTAAAAAAAGTAATATAATTTCAATAGCAAGTATTTTAATTACGACTTTATCGTCTTCGTTATCATTATCATCTACTTCATCTAATTATTATGAAAGTATTATGTATTTAGTAGGTTTTCTTGGTTTAGTATCATCATTAATGCAATCATTAAAACAATTTTATAATGCAGATGATAAAGCAAGCGAACATAAATTATCTTCAAGATTATATGGTAATTTTTATCGTTCTATTAAATTACAATTAGCACTTAATCATAATGATAGGATACCTGTTTCTGAATTTGTTAATACTTCATTTAAAGAATATGAAAAATTATTACAAGATGCGCCAATAATAAATACTACAACTATAGAAAATTTTAAACAACAATTTAAAGGTATTACTTGTAGTAAGCCTGATATTTGTGGAACAGATTTAATTATTGAAATTAATAGAGAAGATTAATCTTCAATATTATTAGTATTATTAATTTTTTGATCAATTTCAAAGATTTTTTCTTCTACTTTTGAGAGAAATAGAGATATATTAATATTTATTGGATTATCTTTACTAAACAATGATCTTAAACTAATTCTTTTGGAGTTTGTTTTTTTATCATAAATTAAATAATATTTATTAAAATCTTTTTCATGATTTTTGAGAGAAACGTATTTTGGTAATGTTATTTCATTTTTTACTTTTATTTCTTTATCTTCATTTATTTCTTTATCTTCATTTACTCCATCATCTTCATTTACTCCATCATCTTCATTTACTCCATCATCTTCATTTACTCCATCATCTTCGTTCTCTCCAACATTATTTAATTTTTCTAAAATTTTTTTGATTTCTTCTAACTTTTCTAATATATGTATCTTATTTGATTTACTTGATACATATAGTTTACCTTTTACCATTTTCGGATGTTTTTCTATTTTAAAAAATTCCCTATAAAGTTTTTTTTGAATATTATAACATTCTTTATAATAAGTCACATATTTTGGTATAGCTTCTTGTATTATTGATTCTGGTAATTTTATTGCATTATGCTTGCGTTCTCTCTTAAAATCTTCTTTTAAAATTTGAATATTTGAGAGATCATTAGCCATATTATTTAATATTTTAATAATAGAAAATATTAAATATTATGGAATTCTTACATTTTTCCACTAATCTCTCGCTTATTCAATGTTTTATAAAATCGCCTATAATATTTTAAATAATTATTTATACATTTATTACAACAAGTAAAATATAAAAAACTAAAAATAGGTAATCTCTCCATTCCATTGTCATAAAAATCTTTAATTATAAAAGTATTTTTAAATATTCCAATTTCTTGACCAAAATATTCGTCTTCTTCCGGAAGTAATAAATAATCATTTAGTTCATCCATACAAATCCAACATTGTTGTAATAATTTAGTATCATCCATAATTTAATACAACATTTTAATTAGGAAACCCGGTTTTCTCTCACAATAATCGCGTGTGGGGCGATTTCCCCACATTAGTAAATAATCAAACTAACAGTCAAAAGCCCTTGTAAAGCTGCTAATGTTTTTGAAATATTTGATACAGGAAAAATATCACCATAACCCAAAAGACAACCTGTTACAACCGCAAAATAAAGACGATTTAAATATTTTGTAAATAATGATGGGTCTACTTTTGTAGGATCAAGATCTTCACTATTTGTCTCTGCTTCACTTTCTTTTGTTGCTTTATCGATTACTTGTT
>Ga0209091_10002622_pt1 | contig 15078 bp, 7 predicted proteins | sample ArcticOcean_MG_C_6_FD_187438 | JGI IMG/M metagenome (GOLD analysis project Ga0209091, IMG submission 187438) | Marine microbial communities from western Arctic Ocean - ArcticOcean_MG_CB8_128 (SPAdes) (version 2) | ecosystem: Environmental > Aquatic > Marine > Oceanic | place: Arctic Ocean...
ATGAAAGGAGATGAAATGCTCGATCGATCGTTCGTAAACTTTGGCTACCATCTTCTCGACGACCCCTCAATGTCAGAACTCGGAGCGTGCGTTCAATCGGCAAGGAACTTATCGAAAGCTATGCTTGAAAAATTTGTCCGACCAGACTGGGAACCGAACGAGTACCCGAAATCGATCCAGCGTGTTTTTGAAACGACGCCGGATGAATGTTTACCGAGATTTTATTACGACCCGAGCATTTTCAAATCGACCTTGATTGAAGACGGCTTGCACGATTTACAAGTCCCCGCGTGGATTTCGTCCTCCGGCGACGCGGACGAATTCGTACGAATCCACAGGAGCTGCTTAGAGTCTGATTTCGTGAGCAAAAGGTTACACGCGTGGTTTGATGTACATTTTGGGTATCAAGTCGGCACGTCGTCCAATAATCCAAGTGCAGTCGAGGCGAAGAACACGTGTAAATTCGGTGAAGATAATGGGAAGTTACTCGCATACGGACGCACGAAAGTGTTCAGATACCCGCATCCAGTGCGTAAAACGCGAAATAGTCCTTTACGCGCGATAAGTTTAAACGGAGACGGAGAGGAAGTAGACGCGGACGACGAGGAGTACGAAGACGTGTTGAAGAAATATCGCAACGTCGATTTGAACGAATCGCAAGATGACGTGTACGTCGACGCGCTCACGACACCTGAGAAAACGAGTAAAAATAATGCATCAGAAATAAATGATCTCAGAGCCTTAGGCGCAGCTCTGTTCACTATATTCACCAACCGAGATATTCCGGAGCATTTTCGCGAGATTCGCGAACGAGCGCTGGTGGACACGCTCGGCGCGTTTGTCGATGTCAACGATTTTAATCTAGAGAGCGATACGAGAGAAGAAATGCGCGTGTTATTGGACGCAATAGATGACTCGAACGAAATACCAGATCTGATCGAGAAGCTCATCTTCGATGAGACACCGCCGAGTGCAAAAGAGATTCTGAAGTTGGACGCATTCTTGAATGCGAAAGCGTTGGAGGATTTGAGAAAAGTGCGAAATGACTCTAGACTTGGGTCTACGAAACGCTTAGTCGCGTGCGATGAAATCGCACGTCGAGCAATACAAAGTCTCAAAGATATCGACAATGATAGAAATGCTGTTCAATCGTTCAAAGCGGCGACTATTCACGCGTCTATTATCGTCGAAGAAAGCATGCACGCCATCGCGTGCGCTTCCAAAGCGCATCTCGAAAAATACTCGCGCAGGAGTATGGAGCGCGCAATGACGGCTGCGTCTCTTTTTCAAAGCTGCGCGGAGTATTTGTGTGCATTAGAACACATATCTCGTACATTGTCATCGATGATGACGGCAACGAATATAAGCATGTATATTCTCCGAAAACCAAACATTCTGGCCAAGCGTGTATTGTTGGCACAGTATTCTGAGTGTCTTGAATCGGGTGCCAACGAAAACGTCTCGTCTCGAAAGGGTGGTTCCTCGGCTAAAGAAATGATTTACCGAATCAATGAAGAAGGACCGAGTTTCCGCAGAGAATTGCTGCATCCGGCTGTCTTGACCTCCGTTGCCTCTGCCGTGTGTTCTGATTACGATTTCGAGGAGAAAATTCTTCCTTCGGTGCTTTCAATCGCTACTTCTCCGAGAACAGACGTCAACGAGGAAGAATTCACGGCTTCCACGGCTGTTCTAGAGCAAATCATCTCGCGGTTGTGTATGCCAGTCTTACTCCGGATCGTCGTCGCGCCGTTGATCTCATTGATACAAAATTCCGTGAATCGTGATGGTGTCGACCGAGCGAAACAGGCGATTGAAATGATTCGCAACGCTCGTCGATTGCCCGCGCACCTCGACATCACCGAGTTCATGTCACTCGCGACAACGGAGACGAAAGCACAGAAGGAGAACGTCAAGAAGATTGAACGGAAGAAATCCAGAGAAACCGCGCTCTTATCGTTGGAGAGGTATGTGGCAACGGGTGGAGATTCGGGCATCGCGGATATTGACGCCGACGATGTCAACGACGATTCAGAAGAGGAGATTGACGAAGCGGTCGTGAAAATACGAAACCGTGGACCGTGGATATTTTTACCTGGAGATAGTGTTGCTTCTTTCAACAGTCCAAGCGCGTTATTGTCTTCATCAATTGGATTTTTTCGCGATGAAAGTACGAAACCTTGGGTGGTGCGTTTAGAAACGCTCGCCAAGTGGAGAGCGCATTCGAGAGGCTTTGGCGTCGATGCTCGGAAGTCAATCGAAATGCCAAACCGTGAATCTTCGAACGCAAAAATTTATTCGCGATCAGTAACAAGCGATAACTCGAGAGTAAATGGGAACAACAACGATTTCTTTGACGGGAACGGCGCTTTGCGAGTTTCCGAGTCTGAAACGAGAGTCTTGACGTGCGGCGCGCACTATCGCGGCGGCTTGCGAAGAGGCACGGCGTGTCGGATTTGGTTCATCAGCGCGAGCCCAAAGAATAAAGAGTCGACGATCGCGAACGCTACTTCGTTTTTGCAGTTTCGAGCGCCTTTCGCGATTCATGAACCAGATGCGAATATCCGCGCTGGATGTTTTCTCGATCCGCAAGGTGAGACGATAGCGACGGCGGACGACGCTGGTTATTTGAGTTTGTTTTTTTCAAAAGCAAGCAAAAGGTCGTCCAACAACAGTCTCGACGATACCATCTACGACGACATCGATAGCGACGAATTCAACGACGGCGCGGAATGCCCAACGCTATGGCGTTCGAGGGACAAATCCCTCCTGTCCAGGCGCGATGGATTTTCGTGCCTAGCGCACGACTCGAATTTAAGCACCTTGGTCGCGGGTACTTTGCGAGGTTCCATAGCCATTGCGGATTGCGAGACTGGTTCGTTTACGAGAACGCATGTGCTATCAGAAGAAGCGAACGCGCGCGTTCGTTCTATCGAGTGTAACGGTGCCAGTAATATTTTTTGCTCGTTCGGGAACGGATCCGTCGCCGCCATCGATGCCAGAACGTGTAAAGTGTTTGCGAATTTCCAAGCGCACGACGACCATTGTACACGAGTGCGATGTTTAGAAAATCATCAAGGTACGAGCAACTTCCAATTCATCACGAGTTCAAACGACGGTATCGTGAACGTATGGGACGCGAGGAAATTTTCATCGCGTTCGACGGCTAGAGTTCGTTCGTTTCACGTTCCGCCGAGCGATGCTTGCGCGCATCAAATGTCTTCCAGCGATAAGAACAAACATCGCGCGAAAGGGAACGCAATATGCGATTTCGATATGCTAGACTCAAAAAGTTGTTTCATCGCGACGGTAGCAAATGGTATTGGGGTATTCGATGCGGAAGACTCGAGCGCGGCAGATGACGAAATGTCGAGTAAAGTAGAAACGAGGAGTTTGTACGATGACGGCAACAGCGCTTTACGTGCGATTCAAATACTCCCGCGAAGTCGATTGTTTGTCGCTTTGTCTTCGGATGGAATGGTCCGCGTGTGTCGTTAACAGACGCTTTAAAAATAGAAGAGTAGATTCGTTTATTCTATAGATTTGTATTTGTAGTATAGTACTTTTAGTTAGTTTACGCACTAATCGCACGTACTTGGAAGGCATTTATCGAGATCCCTTTCGAAAATACGACTCATCTCTCGCGTCTCGAATCGCCTCGTTGGATCGTATCTGTCTTTTACGCAAAGAAATTTACAATACGCATTCCCATATTTTTCATATAAAGAGTACGTTTTATCGTCGTCCCACCCGAACTTGCCAAAGTGCAACCTTCCATCACACTTCTCTTTCGACGCTAAATAACGAATCGCGTCGCGGAACGCGGCTTTTCCTTCTTCGCTTCTCTTGTAGTTTTCAATGTTTACGTACATGCTCGGTCGCGCATGCGCCGGGGACAATAACGCGCTTTCCGCGTTTAAGAATCGTATTAATATTGGACTCCTCCACTATTTTTGCCTTTGTTCGCTTATGCTATCTAAGAAACCGCGTAAACACTCGCCCGCGTTGGCCAGAGGCACGGCGAGCTCCGCTTGATCGAACGGATAATTGTCGTTTCGATCGAGTTGTTCTTCTGTCATAGCGAGATACGCGCTTGCGTTTGAAGCGACGATACTTTGTAAGGAGGGTTCGAGAGCGTCTTGCCATAAGTTGGTCCACACCGAGACAAGATCGTCGTTTTGCATCAAACGATTCTGAATGGAACTCGGATTTAAAACGCTCTGGGCTGACGCGCTTGCTGCGTCTACCGACGACGCTTTGAAATAATACTCCTCTAACACTCGCACAGGTGAAGACGACGACGAGAATAAGATATCATCCTCGTTCGCATCATCATCATCATCATCATCACTTCTTGTTCTTTTCGTAAAGTCAGTGATTACTCTGCGAATCTTCACGCGTTGCGCGTCTCTCGTTGGAACATAGTAATAATAAGATAAGTCATCCATATTGCGAACGGCAAAGCGCCGCATGGCACACGAATGCCACCAATCCATCCCGTTGTTGTCAACGCACCTTCTCACTGCGGCACTGATCATTTCAATTTCTTGGAGCATGTGGTCTTCGCTCACGAATCGGTTCATTCTGTGAACCTCGTCTTGCTTGAAAATTTCGAACGTAGCCGCTAACGTAATGCCGAGTTGATTCACGTGACACCGAAACGCGTCCATAACATCTCTCCCGTGAGTCCTTTCCGAAATCGTTTTCACGGTTCCGTTATGGAGCATCGTTCGCAGACTCACGAGTTGCGACGACAACGAACCAAAAGCTAACGACGACCCGTGAGAACACGTCGCGAGCGCGCCTCCAACGGTTTGATCTATAAACCAAGGCACAGATTTCAACGCGTACCCTTCCTCCGCGACATATTCAAGCATCGTTCTCATTTTCTCTCCCGCATCCACCATAACTTTTGCCTTCAATCCTCTCTTATCGAACACGCGCGCGCGACGCTCCTCCTCGACCACTCTCACCTCGTTCATAAAAATATTCACGTTCCTTTCCTCTTCCTCTTCCTCGTCGGTGGTTCGCGCGCACCAAAACTTCTCGTTCCACGAGTGCGCGTCCGAGCTCACCGCGCGGATTACTTTGACATCTCTCTTCAAAAGAATTCGTTTCAACTCGTCTTCAGTTCTCGGAAACGCCACGCGTTGGTCGTATCGACACTTCGCTAAACCTTGAAAATTCGATAACAACACGCCTTTTTTCTCTTGTCCTTCCGCGACGACGCCGAGTTGGAAAAATCCGAGAAGAACAAGAAGAAGAAGCGAGCAGCAGCTGCACCTCCTCCACCTCCTCCTCCTCCTCCACCACCGCCGCGTCGCTTCCTCCGCGAAAGGAAACAAAGTCGTCGTCATCTTTGTATGTGATGATATGTTTGTGACGAAAAAAAACGCACATGCGAGATGTAAATTTACAAAAAGGCGTTTTTTTTAACGACGACTTTTTTTTCTTTCAAAAACCCTAAACACAAAATCCGAGCCCCTTGATCGCTTTTTCCTACAAAGAACATTTAACAACGAGAGCGCAACAACGAGCACACGACGCCTTTTCGAGAGAGAGAGAAAAGAAAGAAGAGTTAACGAAGAGTTATCATCGCAACAACAACATAATAATATAACATAAGTAAAAATGGAGAAAGTATTCCCCGAGGCGTTACAAAGTTTAAAATCCGCCGACCCTCTCATTTACCAACTCATCCAAAAAGAAAAGCTGAGGCAAATCCAAGGCATAGAACTCATCGCCTCGGAGAATTTCACCTCCACGCCGGTGATGGAAGCGCTCGGGTCGTGCTGCACGAACAAATATTCGGAAGGGCAACCGAACGCGAGGTATTACGGCGGGAACGAAAACATCGATTTGATCGAGATGGAGTGTCAAGATCGAGCGTTAAAAGCCTACGGGTTGGATGCGAAAGAGTGGGGGGTGAACGTGCAACCGTATTCCGGGTCCCCGGCGAATATGGCCGTGTACGTGGCTTTGTTGCAACCGCACGATAGAATTATGGGTTTGGACTTACCGTCTGGAGGACACTTGACGCACGGGTATTACACCGCGCACGGGAAGAAGATCTCCGCGACGTCGATTTTCTTCGAGAGTTTACCGTACAAGGTGAACTACGAGACCGGGTACATCGATTACGATAAGCTGGAGGAAAAAGCGATGGATTTTCGACCAAAGATGTTGATTTGTGGTGGAAGCGCGTACCCGAGAGATTGGGATTATAAGAGGTTTCGGGAAATTGCCGATAAATGCGGGGCGATGTTGATGATGGATATGGCGCACATTAGCGGGTTGGTCGCGGCCGAGGAGCAAGCGTCGCCGTTTGAGTATTGCGACGTGGTGACGACGACGACACACAAATCCTTGAGAGGACCGAGAGCGGGCATGATCTTCTTTCGAAGAGACGAGAGAGCGTTCGAAGGGAAAATTAACAACGCCGTGTTCCCGAGTTTACAAGGCGGGCCGCACAACCACCAAATCGCCGCGTTGTGCGTCGCGTTGAAGCACGCGCAAACCGACGAGTTTAAAAAGTATCAAGTGCAAACGAAGAAAAACGCGGACGCGTTGGCAAAGAAATTGATCGAGTTAGGGTATTCCATGGTCACCGGTGGTACCGAGAACCATTTGGTGTTGTGGGATTTGCGACCGAACGGTTTAACCGGATCCAAGATGGAATACATTTGCGATTCCGTGCACATCACGTTGAACAAGAACGCGGTGTTTGGCGACGCGAGCGCTTTGACCCCGGGTGGATGCCGCATTGGCGCGCCCGCTATGACCAGTCGCGGTTTGGTGGAGAAGGATTTCGAGCAAATCGCCGTATTCTTGGACGAAGCCGCGAAAATCGGTTTGAAAGCGCAAGAAACGCACGGTAAGAAATTGGTAGACTGGAAGAAAGGCATCGACGGAAGCAAAGAAGTCGCGGCGTTGAAGGGAAAAGTCGAGGCCTTTGCCGAGGCGTTCGATATGCCCGGCTTTACCCGGGACAGCGTCGACATGTGAGTAAGTGAGTGAGTAAGTTGAACGAAAAGAAAAGAGAAGATGCGTTTTGTCTCGCCACGGTTCAAAGAAAGCGAGAGCGAGAGTAACGTTTCGCCCTCCCGAGAGACGACGCGAGACGCGAGAGTCGCTTAAATTATTACACACACACACATTGAGAACACTTTTAAAACATAAAGTCATACTACTACTATTTAAATTACACATAGTACCGATATTACTGGTACTCTACCGCGGTTCGTATTAAATGTCGTGTTGGAGCTCCTATTCCACCAACACCTACTCTTTTGCTTATTACGAAAAGAATTGCTTTTATGCGCGCGAAAATGCATCACACGATCACGTCCGTCCCTGCCGCGTTCGTCCTCAACACGCTCGTATCTAACCTCCCTCCTCTCTTCGTATTATTATTGTCTCGAAACCTATTCATCGGCGCAGTCTTCGGTGATAATTTCTCTTTCATCACTTGCGAGTTGCCCCCGACGAGTCGTCGCTCGGCGACTTCCGCGACGATGTAAAAGAGAAACCCACCTATCACTAAAATGAGAAAAACGACGACAACAACTGTTTGTCTTTCCTGAAGCTTCATATCCTTGGACGAATCCGGATGGAAGTAAGATTCCAAGGTTTCCGTCGTGCTGTCTATGCCCATGAGAGTTTTTCGTACGTTTACGAGTGAGATGCCATTTTTATGTGGTTTTGGTGCAAATGTGCATTAAAAGTCATCTAAATCATCAATCTCTTCGTCCGTATCGACACCCGATCCGTAATCGTGCGCGTCCGTTTCGTCTCGCTCGTATTCGAGCAAGTTTTTGATCTTCTCGCCGTGGCCTTGGCCGGCGCGGCCGAGGAGACCGCCGGCGTCGCGAGGGAGCGTTTGGCGGAAGGTGGCAAAAGTTTCGGCGGTTGCGGCTGTCCTCGATGCCGTCGCGGTCGTGATGTCATTTGCGGTCGTTCCTCCTTCGTGTTGGTACGCGAGTTTGACGTTGCGTTTGGCGTCTCGTTCGCGTTGGTTTCCCCCGTTCGTCGCGTTGATGCCTAAATTAAACGTGGAAAACTTGTTGAGTTTGTCCGTCAATTTTTCCGTTCGGGAACGCTCTCGCGCTTTCTGGATATCCTTTTCGTTCCGTAACGCGTCGTCTATGGAGGTATACTCTAAAGCTATGCATTGGGTAGTGGTAGTACCACTACTACTGCTACTGGGAACCTTTACGAACTGCACGACGTCTGTCTCTCTGGTCTTCCTCGTCGCGCCTCGTTTCGCTTCCGCCGTGAAGAGCGTTTTTCTACCGCTTCCACCGTTACTTCTAATCCTACCGTTACTCTGCCTGGAAAGCGTCATCGCGCACGAACAGCTCGCATCGTTCGCGAGCACATCGCTCGCCGCGCTGCGTCCACTCCTCCGTCGTCTACTCCTACTACTGCTGCTTCTCTCGTTACCACCACCATTCGTCGCCGTCATCGTCGTCGAAGAAGAAGAAGAAGAAAAAACTCGTTCTCTCACCACCACCCCTCTCGCTCGCGACATCCGTTGCACCGCTCGAACGAACCGAACGACGCTTTGTACGCCGTATATAAAACTCACGCACGAAATGTCGTCGAGAAACACCACCGTTTGATGTTCCGAATCCTTCGACGCGTATCCAAATATCCCGGATCTGGGGGGGATATTGTTATTGTTGTTGTTGTTGTTACTCTTTTCATTCCTAATCGCATCCGAAAAGTCCGTTCCCAACTCTCCCGTCGTCGTTCTTCTTGGCGAAAGCGATTTTGCTTCTTCTTCTTCTCTCTTCGTTGTCTTCTTTCCCTCGTCGTCTGCGTTCAGAATCTCCCCTAATTTCCCCAACAGTCTCTCCAAAGCGTTCTCGTTTTCCTCCTCCTTCTCAAAGCCGAAATCAAAGCCGCTTCTTCGAACAAAAACAAACTCGTTCGCATCGACGACCACAACGTCCTTTTCCACTTCTTTCAACTGTTCGTCTACGAGTTGTTTCTGCGTCGTAAATCGCACGAAAATAGTACTACTCGTACTCCTTTTCCGTTTCCGGGAAAGGAACGCCGTCGTCCTTTTCACCAAATCGAGGAAGACTCTGTCCCCTTCAAAAGTTGCATTTTCTTCTCGCAAAATATACGCAGGTGCGACATATTCGACGTTTCGGACGGACTCTTCGAGCGTTTGTAACGCTCGACGCATGAAATGCGTTTTATTATGCGCTTTTATGTGTGTATATGCGCGTTTTAATGGAGAATGTGCGTCACAATTTGACAGTTTTATAGAACAGATGATGATGACTTTAGCGCAGCTTTCGTCGTCGTCGATCGCTCCTCCTCCTCCGAGGAGACATCCGAGGAGGAAAAGGAGTGCGCGTTATTATTGCGCGACCACCACCAGAGCGAAATCATCGAACGACAGAGTAAACGACGACGGGGAAAAGATGAGAAAAAATCCAGACTTGTACCACGAATTCCCCGGCGGCGAATTGGACGACGACATCGTGGAAAACACGAACGAACAAAGAAGACAACAAAAGAAGAAACCAGACGTTCTCGCCCCAGCAGGTGGATGGCCACAACTCGAAGCGGCCATAAAAAACGGCGCGGATTGCGTGTACTTTGGCCTGGAGCTTTTAAACGCGAGAGCGAGAGCGAATAATTTCACCATGAAGGAGTTGCCCAAAGTGATGGATTTTTTACGAGAAAGAGGCGCGAAAGGGTACGTAACCATGAACGTGTTAATATTCGACGACGAGTTACAAGAAGCAGAAAGAGTCATACGAGCGTGCGCTACAAATGGCGTGGACGCGATGATTGTGCAAGACGTGGGCGCGGCGAGATTGGTGAAACAGGTGGCGCCGAACATGGCGGTGCACGGATCGACGCAGATGTCGATAACGGACGCCAACGGCGCCATGTTCGCGAAGGAGATTGGGTGCGAGAGAGTCGTCGTCGGGAGGGAGTTGTCCATTGGTGAGATTAAAACGGTGGTGGAGAAGTCACCGGAGACGACGGTTGAAGCGTTTACACACGGCGCGTTGTGCGTGAGTTATTCCGGGCAGTGCTTTTCGAGCGAGGCGTGGGGCGGGAGGTCCGCGAATCGAGGGCAATGCGCGCAGGCGTGTCGCATGCCGTACGGGTTTGTAGTGAACGGGGAAATTAAAGCGATGGGGGACGAGAAGTATCTCTTAAGTCCGCAAGATTTAATGGCGGTAGATTTAGTTCCGCAATTAATCGACGCCGGCGTGTCTTGCTTTAAAATTGAAGGGCGATTGAAAGGTGAAGAGTACGTCGGGTTGACGACGGCGGCGTATCGGCGAGCGGTAGACTTAGCGTGGGAGAATAGAAATGTGTCCAAGAAGGAGTTGTTAACGGATGAGTCGAGATTGGAGTTGCGACAGGTGTTTGCTCGTGCGCAAGACGAACACTTTGACGGGTTAACGACTGGATTTTTAGAGGGTACTCGGCATCAAACGATTGTGAGAGGGCGAAATCCGAGACATCGAGGCGTATTCGCCGGACGAGTGGTCGAAGTAGACGCAAAGAAAGAACGAGTGACGATACAAACAACAACAACAACGAATAACAACAACAACGAAGATAGTTCTTCCATCAATGGCGTTTTGAAGCGCGGGTTTGGCGTCGTGTTTGATGACGGCGCGCCGGAACTCGACGAGCAAGGCGGTTTCATTTACGAAATCTTCGACGAAAGAGGGAGTTACGTGGACTCGAGCGAGATGTGTTCGAGCGATTTTGTAACTTTGGCATTCGCGAGGAACTTAATGGATTACCAGAAAATTCGACCCGGGAATATCGTGTGGCGAACGTCGACGACGTCCGGCGAGAAGAAGGCGCAACATCGCAAAAAGGAGAAGAGCGAGGAAGAGGTGGTGGCGACGGCATCCTCCGCGTCGACGAGTGCGGATGGGCGCGATAACGTCGTTTGTATAGTCTCTGGATCGCGCGATGCGCCTTTGAAGATCGCTTTGTACGATTCGTTAGGAAACGTTGGCGAAGCGATGACGTCCGTGCACATTTCAGAGGCGAAGAAACAACCGATTGATTTTCAATCCATCACAAAAACGATCGGCGAATTAGGAGGAACGCCATTTTTTCTCGACACTGAAAAGAACATCGACTGCAAGAAACTCTTCTTTCATGAGACGGAGAACGATGAGAACAACATCTTCGTTCCAGCCGGCGAAATCAAGAAAGCGCGAAGAGAAGCGGTCGAAATGTTGCTGGAGAAACGACGCAACATGGGCGCGGTGAAAGCGGAAGCGATGGCGAGCGACGACGTGAGCGTTTCAGACGAAATGTATAAAAATGAAATTGAAAAATGGTGGGGCACGCCGACGGCAAACGCGTCAAAAACAAGAGAAAAGAATGTCCCGACAACAAAATCGTCCCCGGACGAGCCTAAACTTACCGTGCTCTGCCGAACGATGGAACAAGTCGAAACGTGTTGCGCGTTTGATTTCTTGGACGAAATTCAAGCCGATTTCTTGGAAGTCCACGGTTTACGCGACGCGGTGAAGAAAATCCAAGAGGCTGGTAAAAAAGCCGTAGTCGCGACTCCGCGCGTGTTGAAACCCGACGAGGAAAAATTGTGGCGGTTTTATTTAAGCTTAAACGCGGACGCCCTTTTAGTTCGGTCCGCGGGCCTACTTCGCAAACTGAACGAGTTGATCCCGGAAAAAACGGAAGAAGGGAAAACCTATCCGCGACTTCGCGGCGATTTCAGCTTGAACGCCGCAAATATTCTCACCACCTCCACGTTCCTTGAAAGGTTCAACCTGGAGCGTTTGGCGTTAACGCACGACCTGAACGCGCGCCAAATCCGCAACCTCGCCGCCGCGCTTCCTCCGCAAACCGCCTCCTCGAAAATCGAAATCATCCTTCACTGCCATCTCCCAATCTTCCACACGGAACACTGCGTCTTTTGCCGTTTCCTCTCCGATGGTAATAGCTACAAAGATTGCGGCCACCCGTGCGAAACAAACGACGCGCGATTGCGTGACTCGAACGGCAAAGACCATTTAGTTCTCGCGGACATGGGCTGTCGCAACACCGTCTTCAACGCCGAAGCGAAATCCGGCGCCATGTTTGTTCAAGATTTGATAAACATCGGAAACATAAAGAACTACCGAATTGAACTCGTGGATACGGATAAAAACGAAACCGTTTTGCTCTTAAACACGTACGAGAAGTTGCTAAGAGGAGAAATATCCTCTCGAGACGCGTACGACCAGTTGAGGAAAGTCAAAGACAAAAACGGAAACGTCCAAGGATGCAACGTCGGTTCCTTCGCCGTGAGAGAGGAAAAGAGCAGAGACGGGATGAAGAAAACCGCGGCTGAGATCAAGTTGAATAATCAGGAGAAAAAGAAGAAGAGGTATACTAATAACACGAATAATAAAGATAATAATAGTAAGAAACCCTCTTCGTCGGTATCGAGATGAGAAGAAGAAGAAGAAGAGAGAGAGAGAGACCGTCCGCGAGCGTAAAATCGAGAGTACGAGCAACCGTCAAAGAGAGGCCAAATTTGTATTTTACTTCACTTGAAAATTCCACACAATTTTACATATATTACGCAACGTAAGGACAAAGCAAAAACAGCAATCAATGCACTCAGTCGCCAGACAACTCGCCATTCGCGTCGCCACGTCTTACTCGTCGTCGTCGTCGTCTTACTCGTCGTCGTCCAAAACGCTTAAAGTCTTTTCAAATTCCAAAATCATCGGGAAAAGGGCGATGATGATGAAATTTACGACGCTGACGACGCGAGCGTCCTCGGGTTTTTCATCGAAGAACGAAAACGACAACACGGACGAATCGAAACCGCAAAAAGAACTGATCGAAGCTCTTGATAAAATCTCAAGGAGGGAAAATTTGGTCAAGAAGAACAAGAGGAAACAGCCGGATATTATCGTGGAGAATGCGGCAAATCCGCCGCCTGGGGGGTCGGCTGCTTCGTTAGGCGGCGGCGGCGGATCGAATACGGTGATGGGACCGGGCACGTCCGAAGAGTGGCGCGAGTTGGACGAGAAAGTGAACACGTACCCGTCCGAGCGAAAATTTCAAGCGATTGGGATTAATTCCCCGGAGTTTGTTCGAGATATGGTGAAACTCGTGGAAGATACGTTGGGCGACGGGAGGAAAGTGCATCCGGAAAACGTGACGAGTAACTTGAGTAAAAACGGAAAGTATTGCAGCGCAAACATGACGGTTGTTTTGATGAATGGGGAAGAGGTGATTAATATTATGGCGAAGTTGAAAGCGGACGAACGAGTGAAGTGGTATTTGTGATTGATTGGTTTTAATTATCATTATTATTATTGTCATTATTATTCTTTTGCGAATTTACCCAACGCCCACAGCGGGAAGATGTTCTTATAGTTTGCGTACGTAATCATGCAGTTGTTGTTGAATACGCCCATGATATTTTCCTGCGGCCAATCGCCGTCTGGGAGTTGCTTTTTGAGCAAGCACGCGGCGGCTTTGCGCAACGGCGCGGCGTCTCTCTTCTCTTGACCAGTGGCGAGTAAGGCAAGCATAGCCCACGAGGTGTTGACGCAGTGCGCAAACTCGGTTTTCCCGTCTTTTTCGTAGAGTTGGTGATAGACTTTCTTTTCGCACGAGAGATAGCTTTCGCCCCATCCGCCGGTGGTTTCTTGTTGCTTAAAGAGTAAATACTGCACCGCTTTACGCAAGTGTGGGCACGTGTCATACGTCGACCCGGTCGCAATCAAACCTAAAACACCAAACCACGTGCCGTAGGTGAAACAAATCGCCCACGAACCGTACCAGCTCCCGTCTTCTTTTTGAATGCTCTTCAAAAAGTTTCGGCCGCTTTTGCGCGCTTTTTCAATGCGTGGCACAATCGGGTGGTCCGGAAACCGTTTAGCGAACTTGGAAATCGCTTGGATAGATGCCGACGAACACTCCACGTACGGGTAATCAATCATGATGTCCCCGAACGTTTCCGCCGGGTTTAAAATTTCTACCCACTTACCGGCTCGAGTGTTTTCGTACGTCGCCCATCCGCCGCTTCCTTGAGGCTTGAACCCAAATCTTTGCGTGTTTTGATAACTCAGAATTACATTTACGCAATCCGCTAATCGATCGACTGCTATTTTGTTTTTTGGGTCAATTTTAATCAAACCTTGATCTTCCATATCCATCAGCGATAGCGCGGCTTTTAAACCTTCGCTGGAGCAATCGGAAATGGGCCATCCGTGGTCTCTAGTGCTAAACGGCCACGCGCCTTTGGAGATGTGTCGGTAATATTTCTTCAGTTCCGGCGCGTCATCTCTAACTTGACTGTCGTCGATATACTTAGCGGCGTCGCGCAAACACTCGTTGAAGTTTTTTGCCAACCCGGTCGCTTCAATCGCTTGAACCGCAAACGCGCAATCCCAGAGTTGACTGCCGTTGTATCCCTGCATTTTCATACCGTCTTCGGCGACCCATAAATAGTCCCAAAATCGAGGCATGTGTTTCTCCACGCCTTCTGCGTCGCCGCTAAAGTATCTGCACAAGCAGTTGAACACTTTGTTGACTGGACCAATGTCCACGTATCGAGTGTTTTCGTCTTCGTACACCACGTGCTTCAGCGCTTCTCTGTTCGCCCATTTGCGCAAAGGCGAACGGTGTAAAATAGGTTCGACTTTTGAAAGCGTGCCCCATAGCACGTCTTGCAACATCGGATGCGGGTAATATAAATCTTCGTTCGCGCATTCATTCCTGGCTTTGTTCCAGTTAATCGTGTCGTACTCTTGACAGTACAATTCCAACTTCAGCGCCTCGCTGACCGGGTTCCCGGCTTCGATTTGCGCGCGTTTGCCGTACAAATACGACATCGGTAAATACACCATCCTACAGTGACACCAATATCTCCCCGGGTGCGCTGGAAACCAATACGGAAGCAACCAACACTCAGGAGGAATTGGATTTAAACCTTTCCACTCGTAACATCCCAACATCGCTAACCAAAACTTACCCCAACTCGGCGTTTTCGTCGCCCCGCCTCTTACTTTAATCCACTCTTGCATCTTCCTCAAAGTTTCCGAAGATTCGAGCTCTTCA
>Ga0209091_10002624_pt1 | contig 15065 bp, 11 predicted proteins | sample ArcticOcean_MG_C_6_FD_187438 | JGI IMG/M metagenome (GOLD analysis project Ga0209091, IMG submission 187438) | Marine microbial communities from western Arctic Ocean - ArcticOcean_MG_CB8_128 (SPAdes) (version 2) | ecosystem: Environmental > Aquatic > Marine > Oceanic | place: Arctic Ocean...
AATGTGTCTATGACAATACAGCAAGTAATCCAAACAATCCAAACAGTCCTCCTGAAACGATGTTCCCAGGACAAGGGACAAATGATGAAATGTTTTTTATACCAATTGAATTTATAGATTGGCAGCCTGGAGATGAAGATATTTATTTAGGTGATACAGAAAATTGTCTTTTACCGGGTGACATGAATCAAGATTTAACATTGAATATCTTAGATATTATTTTATTAGTAGATATTATACTTAATGACTTAGTAATAGACTGTTCTGATATTAATGCAGACGAAACAATTAATATATTAGATATTGTATTATTAATCGAAATCATATTAGAATAAATGCGATATTTTTATTTAATATTATTTTCTTTTTTACTATCAAATGAAAATATTCTAAGTTCAGGTCCAATGGTTGGATACTCTGAAAAAATGGAGGTAGCTTTATGGGTTCAGACAACAAAAGAAGCAGAAGTAAATTTTTTATATTGGGATATTAATAGTCCAGATAATATTTATAAAACAAATAATGTAATAACAAATAAAGAATCAGGATTTACAGCAACAATTATTGCAGATTTAGTAGAGCCTGGCAAAATTTATAATTACACTCCTATAATTAATGGCTCTAAATTTAAATTTGATTATATTTTAGAATTTCAAACTCAAGAACATTGGGAATATAGAAAAGATGCACCAGATTTCTCATTTGCAGTAGGAAGTTGTGCTTATACCAATGAAATAGAAAAAGATAGACCAGGCAAAAGCTATGGTGGTGATTATTTTATATACTCAAATATTTTAAAACAAAACCCAGATTTTATGATATGGCTTGGAGATAATGTATATTTAAGAGAAACTGATTGGTCTACAAAAACAGGAATTTATCAGAGGTATACGCATGATCGTGCGCTTCCCGAATTACAGCCTTTATTAGGCTCTATACATCATTATGCAATATGGGATGATCATGATTTTGGACCAAATAATTCTGATCGTAGTTTTAGAGGGAAAGACATATCATATCAAGCATTTCAAGACTTTTGGGCTAACCCATCTTATGGAATAGATAATAAAGGAATTACAACCCAATTTAATTGGTCAGATGTAGATTTTTTTTTAATGGATAATAGATATTTTAGATCTCCTCAGAATAGAAAAACAGGATATAAAGAGATACTAGGAGAAAAACAGCTTAATTGGTTAATTGATGCACTTGTTTCAAGCAAGGCAACTTTTAAAATTGTAGCTATAGGAGGTCAATTATTAAATTCAGAAAAGATTTTTGAAAACCATATTAATTGGGAAGATGAACACAAGAAACTGCTTTCACTAATTGAAAAAGAAAGAATTGAAGGGGTTATATTTATTTCTGGAGATAGACATTTCTCAGAGCTAACAAAAATGCCACGTTATAATTCTTACCCATTACATGATTTTACAGTATCTCCATTAACATCTGGATATTGTGATATTTGTATAGATGAAGATAATAAGTACAGAATAAAAGATAGCGCAGTTTTTGAAAGAAATTTTGCTATATTTAATATTAGTGGTTCCCGTAGCGATAGGCTTTTAGAATACACAATTTTTAATAATAACGGTGATCCACTTTGGAATTATAAAATTAATGAAAATGAATTAAGATATTAATTGTGATTTTAAGTACAAATTAATTCCTTAAAGTCTAATTAGATTACTCAATGAAGCTAAATACCTGGTCAAAAGATTATCAATCGTCCAAAAAAGATTTACAACAGAGCTTAAATTTATTAGTTAAAAAAGGCTTTGATGTAAATCATGAGAAATTAGATATTTTAGAAAATGATCCATTTGGTAATAAACTTTATATTGATGTAATTAAAGTTGGAAATACAAAAGCAAAAAAACTTTACTTATCAACCTCAGGAATACATGGTGTTGAAGGTTTCGCTGGGTCTGCAATACAATTATCTTTATTAAATAATCTTGAAACATTATCTGATGATGTTTGTCTATTATTTTTTCATATATTAAATCCTTGGGGTATGGCATGGATAAGAAGAGATAATGAATCAAATGTAGATTTAAACAGAAATTTTTTGCCTGAAAATGAGGATTACTCTGGATGTCATGAACATTATTCAAAATTAGATTCTTTAATTAATATAAAAAAAATACCTAAAGGAATTGATTTTTTTAAAATTAAAATGATATTTCATGCTTTGATGAATGGAAAAACTAGAACAAAACAAGCTTACGCAGAGGGTCAGTATACCTTTCCAAAAGGATTACATTTTGGAGGATTTAAGCTTGAGAAAGGTCCTCATGCTTTTATTGAGTATTTAAAAAATAACATACATTCTACAGAATCTTGTTGCTGGATTGATTTGCATACTGGTTTAGGTAAATCAGGAGAGGATTGTTTACTTGTAGATTTACCCTTAGATGATAAAAAATACATATATTTAAAAAATCAAGATTTTGGTGACAGAATTATGAGTTTAGATCCAAAAGCAGGTATTGCATATAAAATTAGAGGTGGTATGCAAAAGGGAATTGAACTTTTATTCCCAAATATAAATTGGACATCAATTACGCAAGAATTTGGAACAATTCCATCGATTAATGTTATGCAAGCATTGAGAGTAGAGAATTGTTGGACCCATTACGGTAATAAAAAAGGGCCTGATATTCTAGACCATTGGAGTAAGTGTAATCTTTTAGAGGCTTTTAGCCCTGAAAACAAGATTTGGCAAGATAAAATAATATCTAGAGGTTCTATTTTATTTAATCAAACCTTTAATTATTTAATAAAATAATTATTCAATCTAATATTTTTAATAATGCCAAAAGGTCAGTCTCAAATTATTTGGCATTAATTTTGCCTATATTTAATATATAATTTATTAAGGAAATAAAATGAAAAGTATAATATTAACAAAGTATGGTGCTCCTGAAGTCTTAGAAGTTAAAGAATTTGAGAATCCAGAACCTTTAGATAATCAAGTAAGAATAAAAGTGCATTATGTAGGAATTAATTTTGCAGAAATTATGGCCCGAATGAAATTATATCCAGGTGGTCCTAAGCCAGGTTCAGTTTTAGGTGGTGAAGTAAGTGGAATAATAGATAAAGTAGGTAAAGATGTAAAAGGATTAAATGTTGGAGAAAAAGTAATGGGACTCTCACTTAGCGGTAGTTATAGCTCTCACGTTTGTATTGATAAAAATTCTATTATACCTTTACCGGATAATTTTCAGCTTGATGAAGCGGCAGCTTTCCCTGTTGCATTTATTACAGCTTATATGATGATTTTTGATATGGGGAACCTTCAGGATGGAGATACTTTTCTAATTCATGGAGCAGGAGGCGGAGTAGGAACAGCTGCGATTCAATTAGCTAAAACAAAAAATATTAAAATAATTGGGACTTCCTCATCATGGAAACATGATAAAATTTCTAGAATGGGTGTTGATAAATGTATAGATTATAATACAGAGGACACTGAGAAAGAAATTATGGATTTTACTAATGGAAAAGGTGTTGATTTAATTATTGATCCTATAGGTGCAAAAAACTGGAAATTAAGTTATCGAGTTTTAGCTAAAATGGGAAAATTAATCATATATGGCGATCAAAATCTTGTTAAAGGAGATAAATTAAAACCTCTAGTTGCAATAAAAGAAATGTATTCGATGCCAAAATATAAACCAATGGATTTAATGGCTAATAACAAGACGGTGATGGGCTATCATCTAGGTAGATTCAAAGGGCACGAATGGAAAGTTCAAAGGTCTATTATGAATTTAGTTAAACTCATTAATCATCATGATATACATCCTATTATTGATAGTAAATTTTCATACAAAGATGCACCAAAAGCACATAGGCATATTCAAAATAGAAAAAATTTTGGGAAAGTATTACTTGATTTTACTTCAGTTTAATTTTATTTAAAATGGGTATTGAAAATAATCTAAGGATCATAGATATACCCATTGATATATGTATAGGTATCAAACTAAGAGAAGTAGCTAATTGATTTATATAATTAGATTCAACAATTAGCCCAGCAGATAAACCTCCTAATAGGATAGCAATACCTCTTACAAAATTCATAATAGAAGAAAAATGAATAACATCTTTTTTATCAGAGATTTCATATAATAAATTAAAAGATGAAAGTGTGAAACCTGAAAAACAAAAGCCTGCTATAATAGATAAAAAATAAGTAGAAATAGGTTGATAACTTTTATCTAAATAGTATGTCATTATCCATAAAAAAGGTAGTACTATTATAATATAAGTAGTCATTCTAAGAACCTTAAAATCACCAAATTTCTCACATAATTTACCAAAATAATTAGAGCTAGTAAAATTAGACACTTGCCACAGAGTCATATTTATAGTGTAAACAATCATATTTAATTCCATAGAACGAAGAATATAAATTGAAAATAATGGTCCAAAAAACATAATTGAAAAATTTATATAAGCATTAAATATTATATAATTTATTGCCCTTTTTTTATTAAGAATTTTTTTAAAAGAATTTATATATTGAAAAAGATTTGATTCTTCATTATCTCTAAAATCATATTTTTTATTCAGATATAGAGCAGAAAAAAATCTACCAAAAGATGCAGCTAAAAAAATTATTGCGAATCCATAAATAATATTATCATTAAATAGATTTAATATAACACCTGCAATAAATGTTGAAATAAATGACACAAAACCAATTATTCTATTTCTCTTTCCAAAATATCGTGCTCTTAATCTTCTTGGCACAAAATATCCCATCCAAGCTGTCCACGCTGGTCCAATAATTGCATCAATTGAAAAATAGAGACAAGCCCAAATTAAAATAATAGAATAATAAGGCATATATATAGAAGTTATAATTAAAAATAGCCACATTATAGATTGAATAAAAGCCATAATTACAGCAAACCGTCTTATTGATTTAAAGTAATTTTTTATAGTTGCGGTTAACAATTGAAAACAGGAACCAACAAATTGTGGAAAAGAGCTTAAAAAAGAAATTTGAAACCCTGAAAAGCCTAAAGATACTGCTAATGCAGATAAATAAGTTTCTCCAGCACCATACATTACTGCCCAGAACGTACCTTCAATTGTTGAAAATCTAAGATTTTTTCTAACTTTTATTGTATCACTCATTTATATCACAGACCAAATTATATAAGATATATAAAAGCATATATATCCTAAAAATATTCCAAATAGTGCATCTGAAATAAAATGTACTCCAAGTATAACTCTAGATAACCCTGCAAGCACTGGCCATATAATTAATAATTCCATTCCTGAAAAAAAAAACAAAATTATTAAAGTAGATATTGTTGAAGCTGAAGAGTGTCCTGAAGGAAAGCTATATTTATCAGGAGGTGCCACTAAACACTTAATATTTAAATTATTTACAAAGGGTCTTTGACGTTTTACATTATTTTTTATTACATAGTAAATAGGATAATGAATACTGTAAGCAATGAGACCCATTTTTATACATTCATATCCCACTACTTTATTTATTAAAAGTAATATTAATCCATAAAATAAAAACATCCACCATTCTGCCGTAAATGTTATGATCCTGAATAAATAGAATACAATTTTATTACTAGAAGCGAGTCTATTGCTTCTATAACTAATTATGACTTCTAATTTTTCTAAAATTTTATTCATTCTAAATGTAATTTAATGTAAAAATAATTGTGTATTTTATATATATATATTACCTTGTTTTATATATAAGTAAAGAAATGTTTTATTATTATTTTAAAAGGAATCAATAAAATGAAAAAGTATCTATTTTATATCTTAATTATGTCAGTAATTTTTTCTTATGATAAATATAAAGAAGTAAAAATTGAAAACATTAATACAGATTTAATACAAACATTAAAAAATTTACATATTGATTTAGATCATATTCACCAGGAATCTGATTATTCGATTAAATTTGCCATATCAGAAGCTGAATTAAGTAAGTTAGATAATGAAAATATAGAATATCTGATTATTCATGATGATTTAGAGGAATTCTATGCTTCAAGATTAGATAAAAATCCTGAAACAAGAGATTTTGAATACGGTTCAATGGGTGGATATTACACTTTTGATGAGATTGAGCAAAATTTAGATGAATTATACCAAGATTATCCAAATCTAGTTGCTGAAAAAATATCAATTGGGACGACATTAGAAGGTCGAAATATATGGGCTTTAAAAATGAGTGATAATCCAAATGTTGATGAAGATGAAGCAGAAGTGCTATATACGGCTTTACATCATGCAAGAGAACCGATGAGTTATATGAATTTATTTTATTATATGAATTGGTTAGTTGAAAATTATAATTCAGATCAAATGGCTACTGATATATTAGATAATAGAGAATTATGGTTTGTACCAGCAATAAATGCAGATGGATTAGTTTACAACCAATCTATTGCACCTAATGGAGGAGGAATGCAAAGAAAGAATGGACGTGAAACATGTAATGGTACTCCTGATGGCGTAGATTTAAATAGAAATTATTCATTTATGTGGGGTTTAGATGACCAAGGTTCGAGTAGTAATGGCTGTGATGAAACCTATAGAGGAACTAGTCCATTCTCAGAGCCTGAAACTCAAGCGATTGATAATTTTATATCTCAGCATGATTTTCCAATTGCGTTAAATTATCATAGCTATAGTAATTTGCTTATATATCCTTATGGATACAGTTATACTAACCCAATGGATCAAGAAGATATTGATATTTTTGTTGAAATTGGACAAGAGTTAGTTAGTGAAAATGGTTATGCATTAGGAACAGGAACGGAATTATTATATCCAGTTAATGGCGAAGCTTGTGATTGGATGTATGGTGAGCATGGTATTTTTGCTTATACTCCTGAAGTTGGTTCTTCTAATGATGGTTTCTGGCCTGCTACAAATCGTATTATACCTTTATGCGAAGAAAATTTATATGCAAATCAGTATTTAGCTATTGCTGCGGGCTCTAGTTATTCATCAAATATATCAGTTAGTAATAATACTTTTGTTCAAGGAAACTCATATCCTTTAAATATATCGATTTCCAATTCAGGATTAGGAGATTCAACTGGCGAAGTTCATATAGATATAATATCATCTGATAATATTAATTTTGAATTATCTGAAATTCTATTGGATGAACTAGAATCAAGAAGTACTTTAGATTTAGGAGATATTTCTTATTTTGAAATTAGCACCCCTGGACTACAAGGATCAATTGAAAATATTACAGTTAATGTTTATGATAATAATAATGTAGTATCATCTAATTCAATATCTATTCTTATTGGAGAGCCTACTCTATTGGTAGATGAAAATTTTGAGGATGAAGGTACATGGACAGCTGGTGCACAGGGCGATTCAGCTAATGCAGGAATTTGGGAAAGAGCTGTGCCGAGTCCTACTTATGATGATAATGGTAATATAGTTCAGCCAGATTCTGATCATACTGAAATAGGTGAATATTGCTATATTACAAGTAATTCAGTCTCTGATGATGAAACTGCATTTGGATATGGTGATGTAGATGGTGGAAAAACAACATTATTATCACCAATATACGATCTTTCAGATTTTTCAACTATTGTAGTATCATATTGGAGGTGGTATGTAAATACAGCTGTTGGAGCTGCCAATTCAGGAAATGATCTTTGGAGAGTTGATGTCAGTAATAATGCGGGGATATCATGGACTTCTTTAGAAGAGACTAATGATAATGCAAACTACTGGTTAAACCAACAATTTCTAATTAATGAGAATTTATTAGAACTATCTAATCAAGTACAATTTAGATTTGTTGCAGAAGATATTTCTTATGAAGGTGATAATGGAAGTGGGGGATCAATTATAGAGGCAGCTATAGATGATTTTAAAATCCTTATTTTTGATAACCAATTATTAGGAGATAGTAATTACGATGGTCAATTAAATGTTCTTGACGTTGTTATTCTTGTTAATATGGTATTAGAAATACAAGAGCCAGATTTTATTGGAGATATAAATAATGATGGTGGATTAAATATTCAAGATATAGTTCTTTTAATTAATATTATTCTTGAATAAATTTTAAAATGAAAAAATTACAAGTATTTATTTCATTTTTTGTTGTTTTTAATTTATTTTTTTGTCAGGAAAAAATTACATTCACTAGTGCTAATCCTTTCTCATTTAGGGATATAATTAAAAATTTAGATAATCAAACAACACAGGAAGTCTCAGGTATTTTAACATTACCTAAAGTTATAGATAATGAAAAATTCCCATTAATTATTGGTGTTGCAGGAAGTCTAGATTGGGGAGAGCATCATCATAAATATTTAGAGAAATATAGAGATATGGGTATTGCAACTTTTCAATTAAATAGTTTTACAAGTAGAGGTATAAAATCAACAGTAGGAACACAAACTAAAGTTACTACAGCAATGATAATTTTAGATGTTTATAAAGCTTTTGAGGCCTTAGAAAACCATCCTAATATTGATAAAGATAAGGTTGCATTAACGGGGTGGAGTTTAGGAGGAGCAGTAACACTATTCTCTGGATGGACTCCTATTAAAAATGCCATAAATTCAAATTTAAACTTTTCTGCAAAATTAGCTTTTTATCCACCTTGCTTTGCCATCCCTAATAGTATTGATTTTGAATCAGTACCAACTCATATATTAATTGGTAATCTAGATACGTGGACACCTTCACTTGCGTGCCAAGAATTAGAAAAAATAATGCAGGATAATGGATATGATTTTAACGTTACTGTTTATCAAGATTCATACCATTCATTTGATAGAGATTCAGATATATCAATTATAGAAAATGCCTATTCCTTTAGTGATTGTAGATTAAAAATTAGAGATGATGGTGCGGTTCTAATGAATTTTCTAAATATACCAATGACAACGCCATTTTTACAAAAAGTTGGCCTTTCATTTTGTGCTGAAAGAGGAACTAAAATTGGTGGAAATAAGATTAGTAGAGATGCAGCATTTATTTTCGCGCAAGATTTTATGAGTAAACATTTATTAAATAAATAAGTGATAAGTTTAATCTTTCTAAGCGTAGTTTTAAGTCAAGTTCATTTTACAGAAATTCCAAATATATCAGGCGTAAGTCAAATGGTTATAATAGAGAATATTATTGGCTTAGAAACTGGTGATGAAGTTGGACTTTTTGATAGTAATGGTTTAATAAACTCATATGATTGCTCGGATCAATATGGAGAATTATTAGTTGGTGCAGGAGTATATTTAGGTAATCAGTTAGAAATCGTAAGTACAGGTTCAATTGATTATTGCGATTTTGTTGATGGCTATCAATTATCTGGGTATCTTAATAATCATACAATTTCTATTAAAGTATGGGATGCGTCTAATGATATTGAATATATACCTAGTTTTGAATTTAGTCAAGGGAATGGAAACTGGGGAGATTTTTTAAGTGTGATTAATTTATTAACTGTAAATGAATTATCTGTTAGTGATCAAAATAACTTTTCAATTTATAGTCTTTATCCTAATCCATTTAATTCATATCTAAATATTCACATTCCTGAACTTATTAGTAATGACAATACTATTAATATATATGATATATATGGGAATAATATTGATAATATTTCCAATATTGATAATAATTTTTTGGTGTGGAATGCTTCAATGTTTGAAAGTGGAATATATTTTTTTAGTTTTAAACAGAATGGTAAATCTATTATAAAAAAAGTCACATTAATAAAGTGAAGGGAATAAAATGAAAAAAATAGTATATATAATTTTTCTATCTTTTATATTTTCAAATACAACTACAACTAATTTTAAAGTATCAGGGATGATGTGCGGTGTTGGATGTGTAAAAAATATAACTAATAATACCATGAAAATAAATGGTGTTAAGGAATGCATCATTAATTATGAGAAAGAATCTATGGAAATTATTTTTGATTCAAATATTGTAAATAAAGAGAAAATTAAAGATGAATTGCATAATACTACTAATTATTTGTTTAGTATTAAAAAAGAAGATTCAAATAGATTTAGTAATTTTTGGAATAATCTATTTAATTGATAATTGACTAATTTAATTAAAAATTTAAGGCCATTTCATTTAGCTTTTCCTGTTAAGAATTTAAAAGATACTAGGGATTGGTACATTAAATACCTTGATTGTAAGATTGGCAGAGAATCTTCAAATTGGATTGATTTTAATTTTTTTGGACATCAAATTTCTGCACATTTATCAAATGTAAAAAGTGATATTTTAAAAACAAATTTAGTTAACAGTAAAAAAATTCCTATTAGACACTTTGGTATAATTTTATCATGGAATCATTGGCATGATTTAGTTAGTAAATTAAATAGCAAGGATATAGTTTTTTTTATAAAACCTTGCACTAGATTTAAAGGAAAATCGGGTGAGCAAGTAACATTCTTCCTAGAGGATCCTAGCGAAAACTTTTTAGAGTTTAAAAGTTTTAAAAATGACTCCTCAATATTTTCTACGAAATACTAACCATTTAATACAATATTTACTAACTGAACAACATCTAAAATATTTATTATTCCATCATTATTAATATCGGATTGCATATCAAATTCAACTCCAGTCAGAACTAAATTAACAAGTAGAACAATATCTAGTACATTAACAACTTCATCGCCATTTACATCACCAACAACATTTTCAGTCAATAAAACATTAATAGGAATTACAGTAGTAGACTCAGCACTATTTGAATTTATAATTATAAATGTTGTTTCAGATTCACTTTCAATATCATCTCCATCAATTATAATTGAATAATTTACTTGTTCTCCAACAGCAATTTGTCCAGAGTCATTAATTGGTGAAATCCAATTATATGTTGGTTTAAAAGAAACTCTTAAATTATTTTGGATATACTGATCATTATAAGAGATTTGAATACCATCACTACCAATATCATTTTGTATTCCAATAGTTGCACTTGAATTATAACCTTCCATATTTCTATAATTAATATCAATTCTTTGATCTTTAAATAAAACTACTTGAAAATCAAAAACACCACTATAATCTTCATTACTTCCGCATCTGATAATATCATTATACCAAACAACTACTTTATCTTCAAAATTTTGATAATAAACATTTCCTGACCCTTCATTACTACAACTATTATTTGCATTAGAAGGGTTCAAGTCATCCCAGAATGCAAAAATAGCATTTATTGGACTATTATTACTTGGTATTGATTCATTGCTCCAAGCACTATTATCTTCACTAAACCCTAGCCATCCATTAGGATTTATTAATAGTTGGTTATATGACTCACCATAAAACTTGAAGTCAAAATCAAGATCAATGAATTGACCTTCATCATTATTTTCAAATGGAACTTGTTGTTCAGTATTTATATCAATCCAATTATAATTATTATTAGGATCTAATTCACTATCAATCCAATTATTACCAAAATTATCAGAACCTGCAGAAATAATAAAGGGAGATGTTTTAATATTGTAAGATAAATTTGATTCATCTTCACCAATATTAGAAATAGTTAAATTATCTGTAAGCATTTCATCCTCAGATATTTCAAAATCAAATTGATTACTAGATAGAGATAGTTCAGCTTGAGCCATATTAAAAATAGTCCCTGTTTTTCTTGTACTTATAAAAAGCGCTGTTTGGTCACTAAGAGACATTGCACTTCTAGGATAAACATTATTAAAAGTATATTCTAAGCCAGTTGTACCAAAATGGTCTTCTATCCCTATACTACAATATCCACCATGTAGTGGTGTTCCACCACCATAACTTCCGTTTGAGGTATTATTAAAATCTTCATATTGTAAAAGCATTTCTCCATCTCCCGTTGGTGTGCTATAATATTGAGGATCAAATAATATAGCTTGAAAACTTTCATTTGAATTATCTTCATATGTTTTAACATTATTCCATTGAACTATATATACATTTAGCGCAGAATCATAATATCCAAAAACTTCTCCACCTTGGTCTACAGTTAAATCGTCCCAAAAAACAGCTAACATAGGTGATGGCCCTGCAACTCCTGGTAGATGATCATTTCTAAAAGATTCTAAACTTGATTCACCAAAAGATATCCATCCATTTGAACAAATAGTAATTGAAGAATATTCTTCTCCATAGAATGGAAAGGTAAAAGGTAGTGATATGTTTTGAGAATCATCTTGATTATCTCCATCATCACCATTTATAGTATTTAAAGGAGTTCCAACGTCTTCAATATCAATCCAGTCATAGGTAGGCATTAGAGAATATTCAGAATCTCCTGAATCGTAGATATAATACCCATAAGCATCAGGCCCAATTGGATCGCCTATATTTTGTTGCCCAACATTTATTTCAAGTATTGAATCTATACTGAATCCGGATTCAGATTCACAGGAAATATCAATTAATTTAATTTCACCATTAAAAGCTGTACTATCTAAAACTAATTCTGTGAAAGATGTACTATTTGATTCTGTATTTGGATTAGTAGGAACAATAACTAAATCTTCACCATTATTTATGGTTAAATCATTACTATTTGTACTAAGAGAACAATTAAAATTTGGAGAATTAAGGGTACCACTATTTTCAACTACTATAAATAGATTTCCTGTTTCTCCTGGATCTAATTTACCATTATCATTTCCATCATTAATTATCTGTGTACTTAAAATATTAATTTCAAAATTTTCAACATTGTATGATAAATTTGTTATAGATTCATATCCTTCAGCATTACTTAAATTTATATAAAAATTAATAGTGCTATTGTTATCTAATAAATCAGATATTTCAAAACTAAAATTTTCAGAAGCAGAATTGTTTATTCCATTACTAATAGTTCCATAGTAAGCATTACCATTTATTATATTTATGTTTTGGTCACTTGTTAAACTTCCAGTAATATCTTCAATAGCACTTATACCATCATAGTAAATAGGTATGTTTAAGCTTAATGTTTCTCCTGCAAATACAACGCCACTTGGAATTACATTAAAACTATTTGCATAAGGTTCATAATTATTTGTTAATGCAACAGTAGCTAAATATGGTTTATGGTTAAACTTAGAAACAGTTAATTCTATATCACTTAATAATAAATCGCCATTAAATGGTATTATAACATTTCCAAATAAATCTGTATATCCTTCTAAATATAAATCAGTATTATTTTCATACAGAATAGTTACTAATGCACCTTCAACTTGTTGCCCAGTATCATTTGTTACATTTACAGATATAAAATTATCTCCAGGATTAATAGTATTTTCATGATTTACATTAATATTTTTGGGAGTATCTGTAAATATTAATGAGGCACTATCCCCCATTAAATTATTCCAAAACATAAAAGTTTCAACCCAGTCACTAGGATTTGAAGGATAAGTTTCATAAAGGGTAGTTTTTCCAGCAACCAATGCTTCCCCAGCTGTTTGTAAATTATTAGCAAACAATCCATAATAAACACCCATATTAACAGCATTATTAAACATAGTGTGTGTTCCAGTAGTTGCAGTACCAATACATGCTACTGCTCCTTTTGGATTACCTGTAGAACCTGCTCTTAAAAATTTTTCTGATAAGCATTGTGATTCACTTCTAAAAGACCCTGTTCCGCATGTAATTACTGTTGCGAACGGTAGTTTGAAATTATTATTTGCTGCATCAACATCATCATTGTTGAAGCCACTAACACCATAATAACCTCTATAGTTGAAGAAATTAACACCTTCATCTAGTTCATTTACCATCCAGCTATCATAGCTACCTCCGCTAGTTTTTAGTCTAACATCCTCAACTCCATATTGTTCCATAACCTGAGCAATATTTTCAGCTGTTATTGCACATGAGATGCCTGAAGTAGATGGGTCACCTACAATGGATGCTTTTTCATGCCAATTTTGAGAATCATCATAAACTTGTTCGTACCCTATTATTTTACTTACTACTACAGCAAGCTCATTAGAGCTTCGCACTGATATTCTTCCTAAAACAACGTCTGGCCATAAATCAGAACCATCTAACTGTGAATAAGGATGGTCTCCTTCTCCATTATAACCAGAATTATATTCTGTATAAGAATCTATATCATAACTACCCCCATCATCTCCAATTAATGTAACAAATTCAGGTGGTGTTTCCCATGACATTGATTCAACAAGATAATTCTTAATTGCCGTTGTTCCACTTCCACCAATTTCAGATGTTGAAGCGACATAAACAATATAGCCTTGCTTCTCGCGCCATTTTTTTAATTGATTAAAAAATGGGTTTGAAGATGTATTTCCTCCACAAATATATAATATAGAAGGTCTTTGATAATCATCTGTTCTTAAGTTGCTTGACGAATTTACCAAGAATGAATCCGTTAGTCTTTCAAATACTTTTGATCTTGGATAGTTTCTAGATATAGGAATATTAGGAGTTGTATTTTTTTCTATAGTAATTTCTATCTCTTCAATTACTACCAAGTGATTATCTATTGAATTATATGAAAAGGGTATAACTTCTAAATTAACAAATTCAGTTCCTCTCATTGCTTGTCTTTCAGACACATAAAGATTTTTTTCAGGAAATAGGGACTGAGAAGAGTATATAGATTCATTTTTTACATAATCATTTTCCTTTATGTTTCTGTCAAAGTTTTGTAAAGGAATAATTTTTTGATTTTCTATTTCATTTTTAGATATAATTTCGTACGAAATTGTATAGGATGCATTTTTATCCAGCTCAACAAAAGATGAAAGAGATGGTAGAAAAGGCTCACCAATTAGAGATTTTGTTCCTGATCCTGGAACTAATAGTTTTACATATCCATCTTCATTAATTATTTCATAATCTTCTAGTTTAAAATCTATGACAAATTTTTCATTGGCCATTTCTTTAATTTGAAACGATGAATTATTTAATGAAAAAAGCATGCTAAATAAAAATATATATAAAAACCTCATTCTTTTATCTCCAATTAAATTATATTGGCAGTATTTTAAATCTAATTACATCATAATTCACACCTTTTTTTT
>Ga0209091_10002627_pt1 | contig 15057 bp, 10 predicted proteins | sample ArcticOcean_MG_C_6_FD_187438 | JGI IMG/M metagenome (GOLD analysis project Ga0209091, IMG submission 187438) | Marine microbial communities from western Arctic Ocean - ArcticOcean_MG_CB8_128 (SPAdes) (version 2) | ecosystem: Environmental > Aquatic > Marine > Oceanic | place: Arctic Ocean...
CATCGAAGAGATTTTACCCAGTGGATTGTCTCTATGTAGAGGCGGGTTAAACAACGGCCCTAGCTGGTAGTCTGCCACCGCCGCTATCGCCTGCGCGCGAATCTCTGGGGTAAAGTCCACCAGTGTATCGAGGTTAAGCCCCTGCATATCGAATGGTGCAGGCTTCGTTGGAATCGGTTGTGTCGCAGCGAGTTGTTCTCCCGGTACGATAGAGGCAGGAAATGGCACTTCTTCAATAGGCCAGATCGGTTCGCCAGTTTCTCTGTTGAAGGTGTACACCAAACCCTGTTTCGTAGGCTGTACTACGATCTTAGTGGGCCCTTGCTCGGTGTTCACATCCAGTAAAATAGGTGCGGTCGGTAGATCGAAGTTCCAGATATCGTGATGCACGATCTGGAAGTGCCAAGCTCGCTCGCCGGTCCTCGCATTCAAGGCGATCAAACTTGTGCCGTAGAGATTGTCTCCAGGATGGTGCCCGCCGTAGTAATCAATAGTCACGCCATTGGTGGGTATGTAGATCAGGCCCAATTCCGGGTCCGCTGAAATTGGTGCCCATGATGAGATGTCCCCTGTGTATTGCCAGGCATCGTTTTCCCAGGTCTCGTGTCCATATTCACCCGGCTGAGGAATCACGTTGAACTTCCAAAGGAATTCGCCCGTGCGTGCATCGTAGCCCAACATATCGCCAGGAACATTCTCGATTCTGGATTGGTTGTAGCCCTGTTCGGCTGAATTGCCCACGATGACAACGTCATTCACGACTATTGGCGGTGAAGAGGAGGTGATGTAGCCTCGCTCCAAAGGGATGCCTTTATAAGGATCATAAGGATGACCTAGATCTGCAAGCAGATCGACTACACCTGTGTCAGGGAAGCCATCGATAGGTACTGGATTGCCGAAGCCTTCCAGTGGGGCGCCGGTTTCAGCATCGAGTGCTGTGAGGAAAAATCCCGGAGAGATAATGTAGATGATGTCCTTGCCATTGACCTGACCGAAGCCCACGCCCTTGCCGTAATCGGCACGCATCGAATACTGATAACGCTCCGTATCTGGCTCTCTGTAGGACCAGATTGTTTCGCCGGTCTTAGGATCAATTGCAACGACGTGGCGACGCGCGCCCGCTACCGTATACATTCGACCGTTAATGTAGCTCGGTGTGGAGCGACCGCTCTGCGCTTGGAAACTGGAACCATCCCATTGCCATGCGACTTCTAAATCACTGAAATTCTCGGCGGTGATTTCTTGAGAAGGTGAGAACCGCGTATGAGCAAAGTCATTGCCCAGAGTAGTCCATTCGACGCTATCTTGCTGGGCGCTGGCTACTGTCGCTAGAGATGCCAGCAGTAAGCTCGCCGAAGTATTCAATAATTGGCGCATTCTTATCATTATTAGATCCTCTTATTGGGGAAGCGATGCTTGCTAGTCTATTCTGCTAAGTCGTTTAGATGAGACAATATTTTTTGGCAAAAGGTCAGCAAAAGATAGTAAATGTACTTCCCTGAGAGTAACGCAGCTTCTACATTTTGTCATGTAACATTGCCGCGATGGCGGGGGAGTTGAGAAGATTTCGGATCATCTAGGGTGGAAGTGTAGGGATGTGCTTGGACAAGGTTGAACTGTGACGCTGCAAGTGCAAGGATTAGTTGCTGCGAGGGCTATTCCTGCGCAGCGTAATCTACCTCGGTAGTGGAGACATACACGGTGGACTGACTAATCGCTTTTCCCCTGAGCGGGACTAAGGCGAGCAGTTTGTCGTCGCTTCTGTAGCGATCGAACGCCTCATAACTCGGGAATTTCAAGACATGAATCTCATCGACAGACTGCGCTGCTTCAGAAACCGTTACACCGGGGCGGAAGGCTGAGTCTATTCAGCCGCCATAGGCTTCCATGATTGCAGCTGCCAGCTGTTCGAACTGGTCAAACGCAACGGGGTCGCGAACCGTGGTCCAGGCTACGATAGTTATCATGAAAATTTTCGCTGAGCACAAATGAAAAAGTCTCCGCCCCTGCGGTTGAAAAGAGACTTGAGCAGAGACTCTCTTGATTTCTCTAGAGTCTAAACTAATTCAGCCTACTATCGAAAATTCTTACCACTTGTACTGTAGGCGACCGAAAAAATTTACGCCCTGACCCAGCATGCGGTTGCCTACTGACACTTCGCTACCGATGACTCGGTTGAATCCCGTAAGGTGATCGCTGTAATCCTCATCGAAGAGATTTTCTGCGCCTGTCGTGATTGTCAGCTCGTCGTTTATTAACCAGGTGAGATACACATTGGTGAGCGCATAGCCGTCAGTCTCTACGAAAGAGTTGTTCGGGTTTAGAGGATCGGAGGTGTTGGTAAGTGACAAGTCGTCCTGCTCCGCAACAAATATCTGCTCGATCTTCGCGTTGAATCTGTTAGCCTCGTAGAACAATGAAGCTCGCACGCTGCTTGGTGCAACACGGTAGATGTTGTCGCTGATGTCTTCTCGATCGCCATCTACCATGGATGCGATGCCTTCGACGCGCCAGTTAGAATTGATCCTTGTGCCGAAAGTCATATCTAACCCGCTAAATTCAGCCTCGGTATTGGCAAATATCAGCGGGGTTAGGTCGCCGTTCGCATTTGCGCTTACGCCGATTACGGCCATGTTCGTGGCTGCAATTCCTTGGATGTAGTCATCCACATTGCGGTGAAAGATTCTTGGGGAGAAATAGAAATCGCCTACTACCCAATCGAAACCTAATTCGATTTGCCGTGACTTCTCGGGGTCGAGTTCGGGGTTGCCCACATAGTTGTTGCCGTCACCGATGCCCGCGTTCGCCTCAAGCGGAATCCACAGATAGCGTTCCTGATAGATTGGCGAGCGCATCTTCTGAGCGAAGCCAAGTTCCACTACTAAATTGTCCGTTGCTTGATATCGACCCTTCACTACCCAGTCTAGGTTGTTATTAGTCTGGCTGCGATCTGCCGCATTAAATCCTTCGCGAAGCATGAAGACAGCGCGCGGCGGAGTGCCCATTGGCCACATCGCTGGGTTCATGTCGACAAGCCTAGCGGGGAAGGCGTCTACCGTTCCGGTGCTCATGTCTATATTCTCAGAACGAAAGCCTGCTTCCAGATAAGCGCGTTGACCTACAAATGAAGACCACTGCCCAAATATTGCCAGGTTCTCAACATCGGATCCGTTGAAGTTATTGACGAAGAAGGGCGCAAAATCAGGATCATAAACAGTGGCATCGTGCTCGGCATCTTTGCCTTCTATGCCGGCAAGCATTGTGCTGTTGCCAACGGCCCAATCAAACGTGACCTTAAATCCTGACTCTTCGCTTGCAGTTAACACCGCGCGATTATCATCGCCGACGAAAGGAGGAAGCGGCAGGTTAGAGAAATTCGGAGTAGGGCGAAGTAGTGAGTTGCTCATGCCGTGATCGATATCCGATCCGTAGACTTGAATAGAGAGCCCAATATTGCCAATTTCTGTGCGATAGCTCGCATTCCATACCTCGGTATCGAACCAATCGATATCCATTGGTAAACCGGGTGTACCAGTGTCCTCCGTTTCCAGTTGATGCAGGTTCAATTCGAACTCATGTACACCAGAGCGAAATCCATAACCAAAGCCGAATACATCTCTCTCGTACTGTGTGGCATCAACCGTACCCTCGGCAGACTCATAATCGTCGCCGTCATCGGCGCTGCCTACTATATAGATGCGCTGCGAATCTGAGCTAAGCCCAAAAACACCAGAGAGGCTGGTTCCGTCATCCACGCTAGATAAGGCAGTTTCAGTATCGCCGCTAAATTTCCAGCCTTTGCCCGAATTGTAGTCGGGACGCTTCCAGTACGCAGTTGCTGCACCGCCTATGCCGCCGCCGGCAGCAATAGAGGCGATACCTTGCTCAACCACCAATTCTTCCATAAGTCCCGCTGGGATGTGGTGCAGAGGAGGTGCCATCCAGTTTGGGCCGCCACCGTGAATGAGCATGCCGCCTACACGAACATTCATGCGGGGGCCGAACATGCCACGATACTGTATCTGCCCTGTAAGTGGTCCGTTGCTGTTAGCCGCACCGCCGGGAACTTGGTTCATCAACTTGGCGGCATCGACGTTGGAGCCGGTGCGACTTGCAGTGAATTTGGTCTCAAGAAACTCCTGACGGCCTACAACCACAACTTCTTCGACCTGATTCTGGGCATAGACTGCTGTGCTTGTGGAAATGAAGAGTAGACTTAAAGCGATTGATTGCTTGAATTGGTTCAATGGACTCGGTTGCTTCACTGCAAACTCCCTTGTTTCAGCTTAGAATTGACTGCGTTTTGCGCTTTGAACAAAGGTCGGGAGTATAGGGGTTGATCGGCGCCATTGGGATGTGACACATTGCCACATTAGAATGTCGCAACTAGTTAGTAGCTAAGTAGTGAAAATCTATAAAAAAAATGGCTTAGATAAAAACCCTGCGTATAGTGTTGGTTAGTTTCCGGCACGCTAACTGGTTCAGTATTGATTCAGGTCAATCGAGTTATAAATGCTGAGAGTTAGCAAAATAGATAAGACTATGAAGACAGCAGGCAACAACTGGCCAATATCCTTTGCCAAGAAGTTTTGGGGTATTTTGCTGTATGCGGCGTTCGCGTTTATTTTCACTTTCGCGTTCAGTGTCCGAACAGAGGCTCAGGAGCAAGTTGGTGATGGGGTATTGGATACCCAAGAGGAGATAGATTCAGCTGAGGAAGATCTGCGTAATGAGCAAGAAAGAACGGCCGATGCAGCGTTCGTCCGAGAGTTAGATCTGCGCCGACAGGCCATCGATGAAATGCAGGGCAGTCAGGGGATCTACTCGCCTCAGCTTCAAGAGGCTTATGGCGATCTCGCGGCACTGCATGCTGAAGTCGAAGACTTCGAATCGGCGATCAGGGTGTATACCGATGCACTGCAGATTAGTCGCATCAATACCGGGCTCTATAGCGACGAACAATTACCTATCATCGCCTCTCTGATTCAGAGCAACAGCAAACTGAGTAATTGGGAAGAAACCGACGACCTGCACGAGCTTCGCTACCATATTAGCAGTCGTTTCTATGAGCTAGGTGATCTTGCCTATATCGAGGCGGCAGAAAATTATGGGGAATGGAAATTACGTCTATTGAGACAAAATCTGCTCGATCTTGGCTATCGTACCTACTCGCGCAATGCCGAAGACCTCAGCGATTTTTATGAGCGACTCTTGGACAATCTTGAGATTCAAACAGACACTAGGCCCGAGAATCTTCTTGGAATAATCACGGGTAAATCAGAGACTGATTTGGTATTGGCGAGAGCGATTGCCAGTACTCCATACACTGCCTTTGAAGGAACCGTTAGTCGCTATCTTAATCAGCAGCGTTGCCGCAATGTGCAAAATGCTGCGGGCCAGCGCGTCAGAGAATGCGTCAACGTCCAAGTGGAGAATCCGCGCTACCGTCAATCGCAGGTGGATGCGAAACAGTTAGCTATGAATCGACGCACCAGAGCGGTGCAGGAATCCATCGATAGGCTAAAGCAGATTTACGATCAGAGCGCTGATCTTGGTGGATTGGAGCGTGGCAAGCTAGAGGCTCAGATCGCCGAACTAGAGGCCCAGGCCTTCCAATTACTCAGACAGTCTAGGTCGCGTCGGCTATTCTAGACGCCGTTTAACTCTATGCGCGGGCGCATGTCAGGCCCGTATACCCCCCTTCCTCTACTGATTTAGAGCCAGACGCCTCAGGTAGTCGTATTTATAGGGCAGTTTTACTGGAAAATGCTCGATACAAAGTGTTCAATGGTCCTGTCCCGTGGCGCTTCCGCGTTCGGGGCTGTACTAAACAACCGGAGGAGATTATGTCTCAATTTGTTAATAGACTAACTCGGCTTACGCTGGCTGCATTTTTAGCAGCTGTCGCGCTGGGAAGTCAATTTGCTGCCGCATTGGAAGTGGGTGATAAAGCACCTGATTTCACACTGCAGGCATCGGATGGCCAGACCTACAGCATGTCCCAGTTTCTGGGCGAGAAGCCTGTAGTGATTGCCTTCTTTCCTAAAGCCTTTACCGGCGGATGAACTATGCAATGCAAAGCGCTGCGTGACAGTGCTAGAGAAATTGGAAGTTTTGACGTTGCTTACTTTATGGCCAGTGTAGATACGCTGGAAGACAATACAGCTTTTGCTGAAGAGCATGCGGCTGGTTTTCCAATTCTTGCAGATCCTGAAAAGGAAATGACGAGTGACTACGGTGTGTTAATGGCTGCTGGTTTCGCTAATCGTTGGACCTACTATATCGGTTCTGACGGTACTATTTTAAAGATAGATAAAGAGACTAAGCCAGCAACGGCAGGCAAGGACTTAACCCGCACGATGGAAGAGCTGGGTTTTCCTAAGGTGTAAGTTCACGATCAAAACTTCGTGAATGGGAAAAACCCGAATGCTGTAAGGCATTCGGGTTTTTTTTGATCAATTGTTGATCTGATCGGAATGCGCCCTTGCGGCAACTGTGTTTGAATTAAGGCAATTGGTGGCTATAGGCTGACGTGGCTATCCACTGTGTTGTAGCTGGTTGGGCGCTGTGACAAAATGCGACAGAGTGTATCCCTCGCTTGCACCCAATTGCAGTACCACACATACATACGGAGTGTTTTCATGTCAAAACTTGGCCTTTGGGTAGTCGCGGCTATTGCTGTGTTTACACTATTGTATTTGGTGTACTTGGCGGCAACTTTTGAGGCGCCTGCGGGTACTACAACAGTAATAGTGCCAGTGAGTGCTGTACAGAGTGTTGCCGAACCTGTCCCAGTGATTACTCCGACTTTGCCGCAGACGCGTTTGCAGCCTCGGGAAGAGCCGCCAGCTGTCGCTGCTACACCGGTAATCGAAGCGGCACCTGTAGAGGTTGCAGCGGCGGTTTCAGAAGAGCTCCCCACGGAGCTTGTCGAATTGCCGAGTCTGAATGACAGCGATGGTTTCGTTCTAGAAGGATTACGCGCTCTGCAAAATGGTGCCGCGCTGATTAGCGTATTGAATGATGAGCAACTCATTCGAAGTATCGTTGTTTTCGTCGACAACATTAGCCGCGGTGATTTTCCTCAGACTAGTTTGCCGTACAAACGGATAGGACTGGAAATGTCGGTTCGCAATATCGACGCGAATCTCTTCGTGATGGAAGCCAATGCACACGAACGCTTTAATCAAGTCATAGATACCTTTGTGGCAGTTGATACTGATCAGGCGATGATTCTCTATCGAGCTCTTCAGCCCTTATTTCAGCAAGCCTATGCGGAGATTGGATCTAGAAATGTAAACTTCGATGACACCCTACGCTCGGCGATTAATGCTGTACTGCGTTCGCCGAATGTCGAGGGCCCTTATCAGGTGGTTAAGCCTTCAGTTATGTTTCTTTATGCAGATGCCAGCATCGAAAATATGGAAGAAATGCAGAAGCAGTTGATTCGTATTGGCCCGAAAAACACAGAGAAACTAAAAGCTAAGTTGCGACAATTTTCAGAGCAACTGTAGAAACGCGATTTGTGCTAACAAATTTTATAGGTTAACTAATGCTACAGCTACCGTCCCCGCTCGTTGACGTCAATTGGTTGCACGACAACTTCCACGCTATAGAATTGATTATTCTCGATGCGTCTGTTCCTCCGGTGGTGCCGGGTTATGAGTCTCTAAATAACGAAAAATGCTTCCTGGCTATTTCTGGAGCGCGGCGCTTCGACTACGACACGAAGATATGCAAACAGGATTCTTCTCTGCCACATATGATGCCGGGAGCAGATTTGTTTTCCAAAGAGGTGCGTAAACTCGGTATAAATAGTGACAGTGTCATCGTGATTTATGATGACGTCGGACTGTATTCAAGTCCGCGCGCCTGGTGGATGCTTCGCGCCATGGGGCATGAGCAGGTTGCGGTTCTGGACGGTGGCTTACGCGCATGGATTGCTGCTGGCTTTGCCACTATCGATAGTCTGCAGCTTGACTCCCCCGCAGGGAATTTTGAGGCCATTTATACGGAAGATTCATTCTGCGACTTCAGCGTCGTACTAGCGTCTTTAGAAGATCCAAGCTGCGCGATTCTCGATGCGCGTTCCAGCGGCAGATTCTATGGCACAGCCCCCGAGCCAAGAGCGGGCATTCGCGGTGGCCATATGCCCAATGCGCGGAATTTGCCCTTTCCCAAGTTATTGAATGAGGGATCGATGAAGCCGGTGGCCGAGCTCCAAGAAATTTTCAATGAATTCATCACAGACGACGAGCGGCTAATCACTAGCTGTGGCTCGGGTCTCACAGCCTGCATCCTCACCTTTGCGGCTTATCTTGCTGGTCATCGCAATCTATCTGTCTATGACGGCTCCTGGATAGAGTGGGGAGCGCCTTCGAAACTTCCCGTTGTGACTGATTGACAGCTTCTAACGCCGCTCACTCTGCAAAAGCTATTTTTACAAGCAATCGCATTTTTACTATAATTCCGGTCACACGAATGCGCTGGATTTACGTTCCAGTCAGCTTTAAGGAAGATCATGGATAAACCTGCCGATGGCGTAGTTGTCGCCGCCCTCTATCGCTTTGCGAAATTCGTAGACTATGAGTGCTTTCGCGAGCCCCTACTTAAAATAATGCTCGCCGAAAAAGTGCGAGGCACGTTGCTATTAGCCGCCGAAGGATTAAATGGCACTATTGCTGGAGAAAGGGCCAGTATCGATGCCGTCCTCGCTTGGCTGGCAAAAGACCATAGATTTACTGGCATACAGGCGAAGGAATCTTATGTTGCTGAAAACCCTTTCTATCGAACCAAGGTAAAACTGAAGAAAGAGATAGTAACTATGGGTGTTGAGGATATAGACCCGACCCATATCGTGGGGACCTATGTGGACCCGAAGGACTGGAATGCCCTGATAGAAGATCCTGAAGTTCTCCTTCTTGATACGCGTAATCAGTACGAGGTTGAGATAGGCACCTTCGAGAACGCGATAAACCCACAGACGGATTCCTTCCGAGAATTCCCCGATTACGTGAAGAATAATCTCGACCCTAAAGTGCACAAGAAAGTCGCGATGTTTTGTACCGGTGGAATACGCTGCGAGAAATCTACGGCCTATCTCAAACAACATGGCTTCGAGGATGTGTTTCACCTAAAGGGCGGGATATTGAAATATCTGGAGGAACAACCAGAGGATGAAACCAAGTGGCAGGGAGAGTGTTTCGTGTTCGATAACCGCGTGACAGTGAACCACAAGTTGGAGAAGGGAAACTATGATCAATGCCATGCCTGCCGTCGGCCGATCACCGAGGAAGATAAGGTCAGCGAGTTCTATCAGAAGGGTGTGAGTTGCCGCCACTGTTACAACAAGCATAGCAAGGAGCAGGTAAGGCGCTACGCGGAGCGTGAACGCCAAATGCAACTCGCCGCGCTGCGCTCAGAGGCCCACATAGGTGCCCCCATGAAATCAACAATAGAGCGGGGCAAACAGGAAAAACTGTGTTTTAAGGAAGAGCAGAGGATGCGGGAGAAAGAAAGGTTAAAGAGTTGAAGCTTCGTCTTTGCGCAACATAGATCCACTCCAGCTTTAGAGGTATAGTCTTTTGTTAATGCTGCGTGGCTCTAAGCTAGTGAGAGTCAGCTAGCTGAAAAATCACAAAAGGCGACTACTATGAATGTCGATGCAGTCAATAAAGCTCCCCGTATTTTTCCTATTATCCTTTTGCTCTTTGGCGTTCCCATGATATTGGGAGGCGCGCAGTTGATTATTCTGGGTGGCTCATTCTACTATCTTTTAGCTGGATTCTTGCTGACGGCCTGTGCTGGAAGATTGTGGAAGCAAGACAAAGTTGCGTCCATGATCTATGGTGCCCTCATGGTATTCACTGTGTTGTGGTCACTGAATGAATCCGGCACCAATCACTGGGCCTTGCTGCCTAGAATACTACCTTTCGCTGTACTTGGATTGTGGTTTTTAACTCCTTGGCTGCGACGTTCCTTACATCAAGGTAACCCGCCTCTGCTGCTGGCTGCTAAATACCCGCTTTATGTAACCACAATAGCACTAGCGCTCACCGCATATGTAGCCATAGACGGTGGCGGATATGAAGTTAATCCACTGACTGAGCGCTCCGGTGTTAATACTGTAAACACGGCAACTGATTGGCCCAGCTATGGCAACACCTTGGGTGGTAGCAGGTACTCGCCGGTCGATCAGATAAATAGAGATAACGTTGACAGTTTAGAGTTGGCTTGGACTTATCGAACTAATGCGGGTGGCTCCTTTAAGGCGACACCTTTGCAAGTAGGCGAGCTGCTGTATGCCTGCACTGGAGGAAACAGAGTCATCGCACTGAATGCAGATAGCGGAGAACTGCGTTGGCAGTTCGATCCGCTCATCGATCTTGAGCATTTAGAATTTGCGCGTTATTTCACCACGGGTTGTCGTGGTGTTTCCTACTTCGAAGCGCCGCAAGACTATCAGGGTGAATGTCAACAGAGAATACTAACAGCGACTACGGATGCTCGATTAATCGCAATCGATGCGTTAAGCGGTGCGCGCTGTTCTCAATTTGGTGAACAGGGCGAGATAGATCTAACAATTGGTATGGGTAATGACCCGCGAATATTTAATTTCCAAACCTCGCCACCTGGAATCGTGCGTGGCAATGCTGTAGTCGGGGGTTGGGTTTTCGATAACCAAAGTGTGGGAGAACCATCGGGTGTCGTCCGTGCATTCGATGCCCTCTCTGGAGAGTTCGCGTGGGCCTGGGACATGGGCAGACCGGGTGTGAATACTCAGCCTTTAAGAGGAGAGGTTTACACCCGAGGTACGCCCAATGTTTGGAGCCTGTTCAGTGTCGATGAAGAGTTAGGATTGATATATGCGCCAACAGGAAATGAGACGCCGGACTATTTCGGCGGGCAGCGCATGGAGTCGAGTGAGCAGTACGCGAGCTCAATAGTGGCTATCGATGGCGAAACGGGATCGGTGCGCTGGTCATACCAGACAACCCACCATGACTTATGGGACTACGATGTGCCGTCGCAGCCCGTATTGATTGATCTGCCCGGTGAGGATGGTGAGAAAATCCCGGCGGTTCTGGTGCCGACTAAGCGAGCGGAAGTCTTCGTGCTGAATAGGGTGACGGGAGAACCGATTTTCGATATTCAGGAGCTGCCCGTGCCTCAGGAAGGGGGAGTGCCTGAAGATTATGTTGCGGCAACCCAGCCGTTTTCTGTAGATCTCCCGAACTTTCGTCCGGACTTTACTGAGGCAAAGATGTGGGGCGTAACCCCACTCGATCAACTCTGGTGCCGCATCGAGTTTAAGAAGATGCGCTACGAGGGACACTTCACTGTACCCGGTGCCGATACGATCTTTCAATTCCCTGGCAATGCTGGCGGTCACAACTGGGGCTCGGTCAGCATCGATCAGGTGAACAACATCATGGTGGTCAATCCATTGGTCTTGGGTAATCAGCTGACGCTGATTCCCAGAGACGAATTGCCGGAAGGTCAACAAGGCAACCAACTCGGCACGCCGTATTCCCACAGAACAGTTCGTTTCATGTCGCCCCTAGGAGTCCCCTGTAACCAGCCACCCTTTGGTGTTCTTGCAGCTATCGATCTCGAGACGAAGCAATTGCTGTGGGAGCGACCTATAGGAACTGCGAAGGAGAGCGGACCGTTCGGCATAAAGGCGCGACTGCCAATCACCGTGGGCACACCGCAGAGCGCGGGCACGATAACGACGGCGGGTGGTTTGATTTTCAGCGCGGGCACTTTCGACAATACAATTCGTGCTACAAACATAAGCGACGGAAAGGAGTTGTGGAGCGCTGATCTGCCTTTCACGGCGCATGCGACTCCCATGAGTTACCTGTCTCCAGCAGGAGAGCAGACCGTAGTAATTACGGTTCCGGTTTTTAATTCAACCAGCGGCTCGGGCTTTAGAGCGCTTCCTGCAGACGAAGAAGATCCAGAGGGTGGGTACATCATTGCCTATCGTCTGCCACAATGAGGAATCGTTATGAAGTGCAGTAGTAAGGCAGTCTCAGCTTTTTTACTCACGTTTGTATTTGCTACGACCTTGCATGCTCAGGACGCTGAGTTAGCAGCACTTGCGAGCTGGATAGCGATCGATGCACCCACGGGCCATGAGCATTTGGCTACAGAGGCGATACAGAATGAATACGCTGGCTGGGCTCGCGATTCCTATGGCAACTTAACGAAGCTAGTAGGTCGCGGCGAACCACGACGCGTAGTTGCCTGCGCGTTAGATTCTTATAGCTATGCGGTGAGTCAGATTACCGATGCGGGCTATCTTCGTCTCCATAGGATCGGAAGCGGGTCAAGTCACCCACTTTGGGATCAGGCTCACGAAGGCCAGCAGCTGCGTATTCTAACGCGTAGCGGACCTGTGGTTGGTGTGACTGCGGTAGCGAATGGGCATTTCGCTGCACAGCATAGAAACGAGACTTCAATCATTACCCAGAACGATCTCTGGCTAGACGTGGGTGCCGAGTCTGCCACGGACGTAGCCGACATGGGAATCGCTCTGTTAGATCCAGTTCTGCGCCATTTCCCGGCATGGTCTTATACGAACGAGGTGGCTGGACCTAGAGCGGGAGCAAGAGTGGGCTGTGCAGCTCTACTTGCCGCGGCCGAGGCTGGCGTCAACGGCTCGGCCGGTAGTACTAAATACCTAATTAGCGTGCAACAGGTGTTCGGTTGGATTGGGCTAGGCGCGGGAGTCAGCAGCGATGCTAACCCTGGCGAGCTTATCGTGCTTGGAGCTGGATCGACTGACTTTGGTAACCGAATCGTAGACGGTCTTGGAACACGGGCCGATGTCGTATTGACCGGCAACGGCAAACCAGAGATACGGCTCATCACGCCCGCTGTGACTGACGCCGATGCGCTTATGGAAAGAATGAGCCTCGCTAGCGCCAATCAAGTATTAGACGCCATGATAGCGGCTATCAACCCAGATGCGGTTAGGCCTACTTGGCTTGCTGCTCCTGAACAGACAGCTGTATTAAATAACGAACCTTCTCGCTGGGGCGCTAGCGAGAACACCGAGCGCATGATGGAGATAGAGGGACTACTCGACCAAGTGACCCAGAGGTCAGCGGTCCCCGGTCACGAAGGTCCGATCAGAAACGCCATCTATAACGCAATGCCTCAATGGGCCAAGGAAATAGCGCAGACAGATGAGATGGGAAATATGTGGGTTGAGGTTGGTCCGGCCGGTCAGGCTACCGTGTTCTTAGCGCATATGGACGAGGTTGGTTACGAGGTCGAGAGTATTGATAGCAATGGAGTGGTCAACCTGGCCCGTTTGGGAGGTGTGGTCGAGACGGCTTGGGAAGGTCAGCCGGCTCTGTTGCAACTGGACCCTTTTATCAACATTGAGTCGCAAGCTGGGGCTCCCTCATTGCGTGGTGTTTTCAATACCCGCAGCACGCCCCAGCAGAAACGGCCCGATGCAGTGACGTCATGGTTCGGTATGAATAGAGGACAATTGGAAGCTGCCGGCGTCCGGGTGGGGATGGGTGTGACCGGCTATAAGGAAGGACACAGAATGGGGGCCTTTCGTTACTCTTCGAGATCCTTAGACGACCGTGTAGGCACAACGTCTTTGTTGTTTGCTCTGCGTCAGATAGATCCTGATGCGCTGCAAAACAAAGTCGTCTTTACATGGACCGTTCGAGAAGAGGGCGGGCTGCGTGGAGCAGCGGCGATGGCAGAGCGACTCGGTAGCAGAACTCGGCGGGCTTATAGCATCGACACATTTGTCTCATCAGACACGCCCTTAGAATCATCCCATTTCGCCTTTGTGCCTCTTGGCACGGGGCCGGTGCTGCGCTCGATTGAGAACGCGAGCATGGCAACTCCTTATGAATTCGATCGTAATCGAGGCATCGCCGAGGCCGCTGGCATTGATGCGCAGATTGGGCTCACGCAGGGCAGCACGGACGGCACGACGTTCACTATCTATGGTGCGCCGAATGCGGGATTATCATGGCCTGGCAGATACAGTCACTCGCCCGCTGAAATCGCAGACCTGAGAGACGTGGCTGAATTGATCGATCTGATACAAGCTATGGCCGAAGCGCCGCAGGGCCCATAGTGTGCAACACCTTACAAATCAGGATGTATTGATGAGTGAAGTAGAACTGCAAATGAGTCCCTATGGAGATTTTCTTGGTATCCAGATCGTAGAAGCCGCAGCGGGCAAGAGCATTTGTCATCTAGAGTTAAGAGATGAGCATATGAACACCGGCGGCCGAGTACATGGTGGCGTTTTGACTTCGCTTGCAGATACGGCGGCGGGAGTGGCAGTTCGATCAATTCGCCCCGAAGGCAAATCGTCAGCGACAACCGATCTGAGCATCTCCTTCATTCGGCCACCATTGGGGAAAACTATCGAGGCGTACGCCGAGGTGATTCACGCGGGCAAGCGGCTGTTCAGAACAGAGATATCCGTCTACAGCGATAAGAAGTTGATAGCGAAGACGAATGCGACGTTTATGGTCGTGGATGCTGGTGGTTAACTAAAAGGACCGCATTGGATTAGGTTTAACTGGGTAGAGTAAGTGGTAATAAAGGAATAATGATTAATCGAAACAACAGGAATACTGTTATGTCTAAGATTCAAAATTCGCGAATACGCACTCGCCGAGTTTATTTTGTAGCCTGAGTCAATTTTCCGGTTGGTTGTCGCTAGATCGAAAAGGGTCAGTTTTATGTTGTATGCAAAAGTGACGGCACAGTTCCAAAAACCATCTGTCGCCTGTAGAGTATGAGTTGCAGTATTAACAGAGACTGTAAAGTGTCTAGAGCATTGATGGTGAATAATATTTTATTCTGCTTTTGTATGTAAACTTGCTCTGAAATAACAGCTAACAGCGCTCTATTGCATTAATCCCATGAAGAGTGAACTGATGTAAATCTAATAGTTTGCGCCTTCGCGGATCTAATTCAGTAATGCTTATAGTGTAGGTCGCTATATTTTTGGAAATTCAAGATATGAAACAAAGACAAATGTCGCGCCGCGCTTTTCTAAATGCT
>Ga0209091_10002633_pt1 | contig 15048 bp, 5 predicted proteins | sample ArcticOcean_MG_C_6_FD_187438 | JGI IMG/M metagenome (GOLD analysis project Ga0209091, IMG submission 187438) | Marine microbial communities from western Arctic Ocean - ArcticOcean_MG_CB8_128 (SPAdes) (version 2) | ecosystem: Environmental > Aquatic > Marine > Oceanic | place: Arctic Ocean...
ACGGCACGGTCACCGTCAGCCCGGTTTCCAGCGTCGCCGGTTTATCTCCGCCGGAAGCCGTGTTTCCTTTCAACCCGGGATCGGTCATCGTCACTTCCAACGTCACTTTCTCCGGCGGTTCCACACCGATTACTTTCCCGTCCCACTGCAACACCGAGCACGTCATGCCTTCGGTGATGAACTTCTCAAAATCTCCCAACGGGCATCGGCACTCCTCGAACGTGTCCATGTCCATGAACACGTATTGGTCTTCGTCTTTGTACGTGTATTGCATCTGGAGGTTGGTGATGTCCGGAACCTCAAACGTGGTGCCGTTTCTGAACGTCTCTTCTTTCGTGTTGCCGTTTAAGTAGTTGCGGACTTTCGTGCGGCAGAAAGAGGCGCCTCGACCCGGGTGGACGTGTTGGAACTCTGCTTTGCGGGAGGAGGGGAACATTTTTTTGTCGTCAGACTATAGATCAAAAACACCATTAAGTGAAAGAGACAAACAACTCTGCAATGAAGCAGAAATCAAAGACAGTCAGATAAAGTTTCCCTCGTGGATAAAGAAGCCTCCTCAGGCTTTTTGCCGGCGAAAAGCTTTACTAAAGTGCTTTCGACAAAAAAAAGCGAAACAAACGTACCGACAACTTTGAACGGCTGCCCGTTCAGCATGATGCTTAACCCGTTTTTGATGTCCGCGGTGGTGGCAGTGCCCGCGCGAACCTGTGTGATGATTTGGGGAAAGAGAGGGGAGAGAGATTAGTAAATTCAACAAGGCGCAGAACAAACAAAAGTCGACATTTCCGCCGCGTGAAAAGCGCGCACCTGAAGGACACCCCGGGAAAGAGTAGCGGATGATGCTTTTTTGCGAAAGAGAGAGAGTTTCTGGTGGTGAACGATTTGGGAAGTCGACGCCTGTAACGATGAAGATGACAACATGGTTTTTAATGTGTGTAAAGTGTGCGTGCACTTTTCTGCTGCTTTTTCACTAAAATACTACTACACAGTCTCCAACGTCGCAGACTTTGACGACGACTTTTCCGCCAAAGTCTTCTTCCCCAAAACGTCGTCGTGTTCTTTTTCGTCGAAGCTGGTACCACTGAGTTTTACGATTGCTTTACCGTCGATGATTTGCCGAGCCGGAGTGATACTCTTTTTTCACGCGGCGGCGCGAGTTTATCTTCCGTTCTTTCCGCTTCTTCGTCCTCCTTCGTTTTTGTTGTTTTCAAGAACGCGCGTTCGCTGACGATGGCGACGCCGCTGTCGACCTCGCCGTCGATGTCCTCGAACGAGGCGCGTCGATACTGCCCACGCGGAGAGTCGGTGGTTGCAGGTGACGGGTGTAATGTCGGCGTTTGCATCGCAGAAGGGTGGAAAGGAACTCCACGTGGAGGAGTTTGGGTGACGTGACTCGTTCCTCCGCCTGCACCCCTGCTTCCTTGTCCGCCGCCTCGCGGAGAAGCCGTCACGATTGGCTGCATGGCAGATAATCTTCCTTGCGAATTTTGCGTCGTGGACGAGTAAAAGCCGTAGTAAGACGTCGCTTGTATCGACGTGTTTTCCGTGTCGTCTTTCATCGCGATGCGTTTGGTTTCTTGCCACTTGCGTATGACTTCGGCGGCTTTAAATCGCGCGCGTCGTATTAAATCGTCCGTGCGCTTGTCGGTTAAACCGGTGTGAAAGGTGAACGGAGGCACTCCCGGTGGACGCAAGTAAACGTCAATCTCGCACGCTTTTGCAGCTTCTGCAACTTCGCGTCGCGAGGTGGCCCGGAGTAACGCGCCGAGAAGAGTCGCGTAGTTCGGCGCGGCGTTTGTAGTCGCAGTCGAGACAGATCTTTTCTTATTCTTCTTATTTTTCTTTGTTGACTTTCCTCCTTTCCTTCGCGCGGGGGTCGAGCCTCCTCTATTGTTGCCTTCATCAACATCCGAGGAAGAGAAATCTGATTCTGATTCCGACGAAGACGTCGAATACGCGTTGAACGATTCCGAAGAGGATTTGTTCCCTCGCTTACCACTCTTGATCGACTGCCAAAGCTTTTCTGCATGCGCGAACGGGCTCACGCGTTCCCAGAGTAAACACCATCCGCCTAGTCCACCATCTCTTGCCGTCAACGATCTGAACGCGGCGTAGTGTTCATCTTCTACGTCAACAACAATCGTCGACTCCACGCGCGACAATTTACGCAAAACGTCCACCGGGACCGGATTTAAGTACGCGCCGTCGACGAGCAAATCTCCGGTAATCTCATCCGCAATAGGCGGTAAGAAACCGAGCACGGACATCGACGCTCGGGCGTACCGCCACACCGTCCCGGATGTGCACGAGACCAACTTACCGGTGGTTAAATTTGTCGCGCAACAGAAGAACGGAATCCATAAGTCTTCAATTTCAATCTTTTCGCCGAACATATCTCTGATGGATTTGTCGATAGTTTCGCCGGTTAAGATGGAGAGGAACGGAGGCGTCAAATCGGTTAGAAGTCGTCGAGGAGAGGCAATCAAAGATGCAAGTTTTCGAACTCGCGCGCTCACGACGGTTGAATTTGCCGTTCGAGCGTAAAGTGCAGCAGTTAACGTGCCTTGCGACGCGCCACCGATGGCATCGACTGGTACCCCTTCATCCTCGAGAGCTTTCAACGCGCCCAAGTGCGCTAATCCGTGACCGCCGCCACCGGCCAAGATAACGCCAACGCCACAACCAGCGATGTGTCTTGCGATTCGATCGACGTCTGCGTCCGAGTAGGAACTCAACCGGCAGTGATGGTGTCGGCGCAAACCTGGTCTGTTGGCGTAAAATCTACGCGTATTTTTCGGCGATTCGCCTTTCGCGTGTAATAAGACCAACTCGATTTGCGCTAAAATCGCGGTATTTTTATTATCAATCTCGACAAAATTCTCGTCGCACTTCTGCTTCATCGCGTCGCTGCTGTAGCTGTGCTGACGTCGGTGGTGTTTCTTTTTCTTGCTGGTAATTTTATGGTAATTTAAAAAATCCTCCTCGGAGGCTGACGGTACCGGAACGATTCGCTTTTTACGACGTTTCCAAAGTAACCTGGCCTCAGCTGGGGATGGATCGACGCCGTTACTGATGAATACATTTCCAGTATTTGTATTGTATTCGTTATTACCGCTCATACCAGTTGACTGCGATTGCATCTCAAGCATGGAAGAGGAAGGCGCGAACGTCGCCGCCGCGCCGCCTTCGGCGACAACCAACACTAAATCGGCTTGAGATACGCACACTCTCGACCACCCACTCGACGACGACGATCGATTACTCGCGTTCTGCCCACTTCTATCGCCAACGAACAAAACAAATCGGTGTTCTTCTTCGATTCTTGTCATCCAGCTCGTTAACTTGGACCGATAAAATGCCGTCTCCACGCGACGAAAGCCTTCCGGCACAACCTCTTCCGCGGCTTTTTCGTCCAAAATGAACGCGGACCCTTTGCCTAACCTCTCCAACGCGTTTCTCAACTTTGCGGCAAATTTCGGTAACTTTGTCGTTTGCACGGCGTCTGTCGCGGGAACGATGGCGATGGTCACGATTTCCGGACGATATCGTTCGCCGGTTTTCAAATCGCGCTGGTTGATTTCCAACTTTCGAGCGACATGTTCTAACAATCTTCCGGCTACTTCGGGATATTTGGCAGATATAATTTGCACGCTCGCCCGAGACATTCGCACTAATTCGCAGTCGCGAGTGCATATAGCCGTAGATGTGTGCGCAGTTTGCGACAACATCGCCGCGTCTCCGATAGTTTCGCCCCGACTTCGGTACCGCATGGCGCCTAACGCGACGTTGTAAATAGACACGCGACCGGAGATGACAAGGTACATAGACGTCGCGTCTACGCCCGATCGAAACGCTTGGTCACCGGCAGAAAGCCACTGGCGATTTAAGCCAGCCGCGATGAAAGCGCGAATGGCCCTGTTTAGAGAACAAGAGGCGGCTAATTGTAACGCAATGAACGCATCTGGCGCGTGAACGCACAACGTGTGTAACACAGTCGGCGTGATCAACAAAATCTCACAATCCGTGCAACAACGAACGGTTTCGTCAAACTTAGCGCCGGTTATTGCGTGCGCCGCGCCAACCAAACGAGGTGCTTTCAATTCCGGACCGATGACGCCGTCGCCTTCGGGCCATGGCACCGCGTCGCGTCGCATCGTCCCGGATAAAAGAATGAAATACGCGTTCGTTTGACTATCGCGTTGGGTGATGAACACCTCGTTCGCCAAGAGTGTTTTTCTACCGCCCGCGTACTTTTCTAATTCTTCCTGGTAATTCACTAATAGTTTGTTCGTTGGATTGGCGTCTTCGGGCGTTTCCGTCGTGTTGGTCGATTTCGCACCGCCGTCCAACGAATTAGAAGATTCCGAAACGGTCGACGGGAACGACCCTCCGTCAACATCATCTGAGCTTTGTTCAAAAAACTTCTCGTGTGAAGTCTGCGCGCGCATCATCGGTGGCTTCGGTTTCAACACCAAACAATCCTCTGCTCCGGGACTTAAATACTCCGCGTCGCCTTCGTCTCTTGGCAATTCGAGAAAATCTCTCAAAGTAAACCTCGCGACTCGCCACAATCGAGCGATGGCTTGTTCTAAATAAACCTGAATCGTTCTCGGGTGCTTTCTAATGAACGCGAACAAAACGTCTTGACGAATGCGAACCAGTTTCGCTCCGTTCTTCATCGCCACGCACGAGACGGACCGCCTCGCGGAATCTAAGACGTCCACGTCGCCGACAGATTCGCCTTTATTCAAGATGTTCGTCAAATGCGCCGGACCTATGCTAAATGATTTTGGAGGAAGCGGAGAGGCAGCGCGAATGCCGCCCATCGGTGGTGTCTGTGAACGCTCTTTATCCAAAGACGTTCTCGAATGCGACGTCGAGCTGTTTGCTCGACTCATTCGACTGGCTTGTTGATTCCTCCCCATAATCGGCAACCCAGGTGACCCGGCTCTATCGAACGAACGCCGGATATCTTTCACCGAATGATGATGATGATGATGACTGCTCGACTTGGACGAAGATTTCACCAACGACGATGCGCTTCCGTCTCCACCGCCGCTGCCGCCACCGCGCGTGTTCGTTGATTGCACGTACACCCCGAGTTGACCTTCAACGACGACGTAAATTCCGTCCCGGCTTTCATCGCCTTGCCGAAAGAGCACCTGGTTCGCGCCAATCTCAATCTCTTCGCTCATTCCAAACAATTCCCTCGACTCTTCGAGCTCTAAACACGCGAAAAACTTCGTCGAGGCGAAAAAGTTTGGATCGGTCGTGTGCGATAAATACTCCCCCGGACCACTCCGACTCTCCCCTCGATCGCCTTCCGATCCCGCTCTTCGATACTCGAACAAACTCGTCTGCGAAGCGTCCGAACTCTCAAAGTGACTGCCGCTCTCTTTCCCTTCTTTCTTCCACTCCTCTTTAATCCTATCCATGGTCGCGCCTCGTTTCACCGCTCTCGGCGTCCCAACCGGCGTTTCGAAGTTTTCGTCCTCGCTGTTGCTTCGAGAAGATGATCCTTTCTTTGTATTACTACTATTCGATAACCGCGGTGTCGTCGCTGCTAACCGTTTCGGCGCTTTCGTCTCCCCGCCGAGAGCGTCTTCTCTCGCCAACGCGAAAGACGTCTCGTCGTCCTCGGCGGACGAGTACTCCGATTCAGACGAACCGTCGTCGGAAGTCGAGGAAGAAACCGAGGAAAACGAAGAATTTTCCGACGACGACTGGTTGCTCTCCTCCTCCTCCGTCTCTTCTTCCTCGTCGTTCGTCTTTCTTTTTCCGCGTCGCCTCCTCCGCCTTCTTCTTTGACGCCTTTTCATCTGAGTCAGCTTTTCGTCTCCGTCACCCAATTCCTTCTTCGCTTCTTCGTCGTGTTGATGGTACTCGATCCAGTATTTCAAAAACGCCGATCGGGAGAGCAATCCAATCGCGGCAACCGCGACGGTGACTCTCGTTATTCGTCTCGTCGTCGTCGAGAGTAAAGGTCTCATCTTAATCAATCTTCTCTCGACGCAATCCGCTTTTGCGCTTTGTAACGACCTCTGTGCGCTCTCTCTTTTTCTCTCTTCTTAAAGTCTCTTACGGAGAGAAAAAGCAAACGCTCCTTTTTCTCTCGCTAATTCTGCCGAGGAGACCACGACGACGAAGGGACGACGAGGATGCGCCCCCCCGTGGTGTTATTCTTCTTCCTTTGACGAGCGCGCAAAGTGTTGAATTTCGAGGCAAATTTGTGCTGCCATTTTTCCCTCATTTTTTCCCCAAGAAGCATATACATCATCTCGCGCGAAAGAGCGCCGCAGAAGAAGCTAAACACACACACAAACACACAAACGAGAGAGAGAGAATAAGTGTGTTTTTGTGTCGCTTTTTCTGCGTTTTTGCGTACAGAAGGAGCACAAAAGTAATCAAAATGCCTCTCAATAAGAAAGTCAAGCTCGGGATATGCGCGATGAACAAAAAATCCAAGTCCGCGAACATGCAATCCATCCTCCAACGACTCTCCGCGTTTCACGAATTCGAAATCATCGTCTTCCCAGACTCGGTCATCTTGAACGACCCGGTCGAATCGTGGCCAATCGTGGACGCGCTGATCAGTTTTTTCAGCCGTGGGTTCCCGTTGGAAAAGGCACACGCGTACGTGAAGTTAAGGAAACCGTTCATGGTGAACGACGTGACGAGACAATGGACGCTTTTGGACCGAAGGCTCGTGTACCAAACTTTGATGGAGAATAACATCTCCGTACCGAACCACGTGTTCGTGAACCGGAACGAAGTCTCGAAATTACACGACGACGAAGAGTTGATGGAGAAACTGAAAAGAGATCCCGAGGCGATATCGGGCGTGAAATACGCCGAGAACGTAACGAGCGACGAAGACGGTTTCGACGAGAAGGAAGACTACGTCGAGTGTAAAGGGAAACGAATATACAAACCGTTCGTGGAGAAACCGGTGGACGCGGAGAATCACAACATCAGCATTTACTATCCACACACGGTCGGCGGTGGACACAAAGAGTTGTTTCGTAAGGTTGGGAATAAAAGTAGCACGTATTATCCTCCGCCGACGGCGCAGAAGAGGAAGAAGGAAGGAGGAAATGGTGCGGGGGTTGGAGGAGGTTCTTCCGCGGCGGGGGAAGAGAGCGACGGCGCTTCAAATAACCGGCCGGTGGCGGAGTTGAACGACGACGCGAGGAGGTTGGAAGAGGTGGAGAAGATGATGATGAATATGGAAACTATCAGCGAGAACGAGAAAGGAGACGCAAGCGCAGACGCGTCTAAGAGGACATCAAGTCAAGGACAACAAGAAGGAGAAAGAGAAGAAGAAAAAGAAGAAGACAACGAAGAGTACGTCACGTACTCCCGCGTTCGCAGATCCACCTCGTTCATTTACGAAGATTTTATGTCCACTAACGGCACCGACGTGAAAGTGTACACTTTAGGTCAAGATTACGCGCACGCCGAGGCGCGAAAATCTCCAGTCGTCGACGGCCGCGTTTTGAGAGATGCGAACGGAAAGGAGGTGAGGTACCCGGTTTTGCTTTCGCCCGAGGAGAAAGAAATCGCGAGACGCGTGTGCATTGCGTTTGGACAAAACGTCTGCGGCTTTGATTTGTTGCGAGCGAAAGGTAAGAGCTACGTTTGCGACGTAAACGGGTGGAGTTTCGTCAAAGATTCAAAAAAGTTTGTCGAAGATGCCGCGTTATGTCTCCGCGCGATGATTTTAAAAGCCGTGAGACCCGATCACGTCAACATCAAGAGTGCCGAACAAGAGAGAGAATCCATCATTACCGGTCGTTCATCCATCAACGAAGAGTACGAGGATCACGAAGATGGCACTGTACCTTCTCCATCCGGCGGTGGGAGTAAGAACAACAACATCAGCAGCAACAATAACAACAACAACAACAGTGCTTTAGCGAGTAAACCAGAAGAGTTACGAGCCGTTTTGGCAGTGATTCGCCACGGCGATAGAACGCCGAAGCAGAAAATGAAACTTCGCGTGCACCAAAAGCCATTGTTAGATTTACTCGCGCAATGCACGAAAAATAACACGAGAAAACAAGCGAAACTGAAAACGCCAGAGCGATTGCAAGAGTTGTTGAATATTTGTCGCTCTATTTGGGGGCAAGTGAAGAAAGAGTCCGAAGCGATTCTCGGGGATACGGAGAACGATTTGAACTTAGCCGCCATGCAAGGTAACGCGGAGGATAAAAAAAAAATAGAAGCGAAAGAAAACTTGGACGGTTGGCGACAAGTGATTGCTATTCTAGAAGAAGGTGGGCACTTTTCCGGGATTAACCGGAAAGCACAGTTGAAACCGATTTCGTGGGTCCAAACGATCGACCCGCGAACCGGGCAATCCGTCGAACAAGTCGAATCCGCTTTACTCATTCTCAAATTCGGTGGTGTTTTGACGCACTTGGGTAAAAACCAAGCCGAAGTGCTTGGAAAAGATTTCCGTCAGCGCATGTATCCTCGTGGGAGTTATTACCCGACCGATTCGGACGGACTCTTGCGTTTACACTCGACCTATCGTCACGATTTAAAAATTTATTCTTCCGATGAAGGTCGCGTGCAGATTACCGCGGCGGCGTTCGCGAAAGGTTTATTGGCGCTCGAAACGCATAAAGGCGAATTGACGCCTATTTTAGCGTCACTCGTGACTAAAGATGCAAAGCTTCTAGATTTCGTGACGCACGAAGTCGAAGCGGAAATTTTACACGCGAAGAACAAGCTGTACAGGATGATGACAAAAGGCGACCCGGGCGATGACGAAGGAAATGCGAATACTGCCGCAAACCACGGGAGCATACCTTCAAACGATACCGCTGGTGACAACACAAATGTTATTACTCACGTCAATGCGCGATTGAGTCGATCGGGTTCGGACGGAATGTATGAATCAAGTGGAAATACTGCTACCCCTCGAGCGGTTCGGTTCGGCCGAGCCTCCTCGCGAGACGACATCCACGAAGAAAACGAGTACGACGAACTCGTCACGCAAACTCAAGGTTTGTTCAACATCGAACGTTCTGGAAATTCCTGGCTCATCGCTGATCGTATCGCCGCAGTCGAACGAGGTAAGCTTTTGGACTCGCACCATTTCTTGACCTCGGTGGAGGGCGAGTACAATCACTTGGAAGACGTCGCTCTCGCGAGCGTCCCATCTTCACCTTCCAAAAAACTTCGCAGAGTATTTGAGCTCGTTCAAGGCATATCTTCACAGCTTCTCGAAATGGCCTCTCGAATGAACGATAAGTTGAAAGCGCGTAACCGTTGGCGTAAGGTGCTCATCGCGCTCGGCAAAAACCGTGGATTGAAAGACAACGCGTTACCGCCGGACACGTGGGTGGACACGTTGACGTACTTTTCAGCCACCGCACCAAGAGGTTCTGCGCCTGCAAGCAACACGCTCGAATTGCCTAGCGGTGGCGAAAGCTTTCTTCTCATGCACACGCGATGGAAAAAACTCGAGGAAGATTTATTCCACGGGCGCAAAGAAACGTTTGAAATTTCAAAAGTCCCGGACGTTTACGACGCCGCGAAATACGATTCCATTCACAACGCGCACTTAAAACTCGATGGATTAGAAGAACTATACATTTTAAGTAAAGAACTCGCGGACTGCGTTGTTCCGAACGAATACGGAACGCACCCGATCTCAAAGCTTAGAATTGGTGCCACTATTGCCGGTGGCTTGTTGGGTAAACTTCTCGCTGATATGAACAACACCAGAGAAGAATCGTACGCGGTCGAGACGAACAAGAAGAAAACGGTCAAACTTTTGGGCAAGAAGTCGCTCTTGAACAACAGAAATTCCCCGGACGAGAACAACAGCACCGATCCAAACGACGAAGACGAGCACGAAGAGGAAGACGCGCCGACGCGTTTGAACATGCGATACGCGACCGAAAAGAAGGTGCATTCGCCGTATAGACACGTGCGAACGCGATTGTATTTCACGTCCGAGTCGCACTTGCACTCGCTGTTGAACATTTTGAAATACGCGCACTTGGAAGAGGATTTACGAAAGAGAGCAAGTGGCGAGGAAAAACGATCGTCACAACACGTGGCGGCGAATTCGTCGCCTCCAAAAGCTGCGACGATGACAACGCAAAAGACCAATAGTGGTGGAACGTCAAAGACGAACGCGTTTGGCGATCCCCTCTTGAGCCCGCGGAAACCGCCGCGCGCTCCGAATTCCTCCGCCGACGTTTCTTTTGATGCCAGATCCGATTTGGATTCTGATTTCACGTTCACGAAGAGAAACCCGCTCGTCGTCGAAGGGTTAGACGAAATTCTCGGCGAACGCTCGAAAGAGCTCGATTATTTAACTCACATCGTTTTTCGCATGTACGAGTGTTTCCACGCTCCACCGGACGACCCGCTTCGATTTCGAGTCGAAGTCATGTTATCCACGGGCGTTTGCTTAGACCCTTTCGCGAAGGACGTCTGCGAATCTTTTCGACGGTCGGCCGACGCTTTAGAAAAAGAAGGACCGGTGGAACCGACGCCGGTGTTGGATCGTGTGCAGTTGCAAAACGATTCGGTGTGCGAAGAGGACCAACCGTATTTGACTTTGGACACTTTAGAAAAATATTTGAACGGGTTTCGTCGCGCGAAACCGGAAAAGAAAAACAAGAAGGAAAACGCGGAGCAGCACCTCTTTCCGTGAGAAAGAAAATAAGTTTTCACTTACCGGTAAGTCTTTTCAGTTGTAATTACACATAAAGTTCGAGGCTAGGTAGTTATAATAAACGCTAAAAATTAATCTCCGTTTTCCCATACGAGCATTGTGCGCTTGCCGACCATGACATCGACCAATTGCCCAACGCGCTTGAACACGTTCTCTTGTACGTACGGCATGCCGTACTTTTCGCAAATCGCCTTAACTTTCGGTTGCGCTCTTTGGTAGCATCGCATGGACATGTCCGGCCACATGTGGTGCTCGATTTGGTAGTTCAACCAGCCGTGCATGAAATCGTTGACGTCGCCCCCGGTGCGAAAGTTCGCAGAGCCGATAACCGCTCGCATGTAAAAGTCGTCCGTTCTCGGTTTTGTCTCGGATTCAAATCTGTAAATGTCGTCACCGACGTGGTTCGTCGCGATCACGATGAACGAGTGCAAGTTGGTGAACAAATCCGCCAATAAAGTCGTCGCCAAAGTGGCCATGGCCATTTGCGCGCCGCCGATGGCGTAACCAACCGCCGGCAAGACGCCAAACTGAAACGTCGCGTACGGCGCGAAGCACTTGGCGGTTTCAATAATCGCGCCAAAGTTCCCCTGGAACGCAGATTGGACCGTCGTCAATATCGTGGACGGCATCGACCCAGTCGTGTACGGTTGGTACGATTCCTCGCCTCTCTTTTCCGCCTCTCTCGCTCTTCTCGCGAACAACTCCTTCATCGTGTTCGGCGCGTAGTAAAACCACTTCCAAATCACGGACAACGCGGCAACTTGCGTGTATCTCGCCCACATCGGCATCGGCCCTTCTCTCGTCGTCTTCATGTTTCTCTCGACCAAATCCGGGTCAGCATCCTCCCCCAACTGATAGTGGTGCAAGTGGTTGTGTTCCACGTCCCACGCCTCCGGCATCATCCAATCCATCCAGTCGATGATTCTGTTCCACGGCCCTCGGGCAAACTTCCTTCGGTGAAACCTCCCTTTAATCTCGTTCCCTTCCGTCATGGCCGCGTTATACCCACCGTGGCACACGTGGTGTCCAACCATCGTCCATCTCGCGCAAATCGCCGTGGACATCATAAACGCGCCTAAAACGTTCGCCCCAAACGCTTGCGCCAGGCCGAGTTGCGGCAATAAAAACATAACCCCGAGTCCGCCGTAGTAGCACATGTTCGCCCACCCGAGGATCTTCTTCAAGTGCTTCACGTCCTCTTCGTGGTACTTATCCGAGCGTTGTTCTTTTTCAACCTAAATTATTGTTAATAATGTCATCATCGTCAGAAGCGAAAAAAGGAGAGAAAGAGGGAGAGAGAACGTCTGCTTGTGAGTAAAAGGAAGGATAAAAGGGGGAGACATTTGAGCTTAAAAGTCATCCATCCTCTGAGGCTCTGGCGAGAGTCTCTTCTGAGATCTCATCGCGCCGATGAGAAGGAAGAAAAATGTATAAAACCTCTCTCTCTCTTCTTTCCCTTAAAAGCGAAAAGATGCCGATGCGATCGAGGGAAGCGGAGGACAAAGCTTTCAAAATCAGAAACATCCACATCCTTATCACCACCCTTATGGGGATGGATGTCGTTTGAATTAAAGGGACGAGAAACGTACCTCTCTGATCTCCTTCGCCCAACTCGCGAGGTCAAAATTCTCCCGCCATTTCCCGGTTTCGTTGTACGTCATCGTTTGCATTTGTTCGTTGACTTCGGGAGACGGCATCGCGATCGCGGGCGCTCGGAACGAATCGTTCATTCTTTGACGTCGCATCGACGTCATTCGGTGAGAACTCCCGCGACGGATGATGGTGGAAGCAGCGGCGCGATGATTTTTTCTCGACGTCACGGACGATCTCGCCCCAGTCGCCCCAGAAGAGCAGACGAGTGATGCAGAGGTGCGTTGAATGGCAATCATTTGATTATAAATAAACGGAACAGAGAGGGAAGTGGAAGGTGTGCGTAAAAAGTGTGAAGGAGAAAGCCGCCCGAAGAAAGCGCAGCTCTTGCTCGTCGTGGACCGCTCGTCGCTTCACGACAACAAAGAATCTTTTTCAGTGCAAATTGGCTACTCTTTTTGAACTCTGAGAGTATGCATGTGTACTCTTCGCACCGAGGAGTGGTACTCAATCACTGACAAGGAGTACAGTTTTGGACTTCAAAAAAACCAAAAAAAAAACAATTGATGCATTTGGAGTCCAACAAACTGGTACAAAATAGTGTTGGTTACGACAAGTTCCGGGAGGTACTGGAGCATTTACATTGACTGGTAGAGGAGCTACTGGTGAAGGTGGTATGCGAGAGAAATGTGTGTGTGTGTACTACGCTGAATGAATAAAATAGTGTACTTAAACGGTTTCGCCTAAAAACTCCAAGACTTCTTTCAACGCTTCTATGAACTTATCCACGTCTTCTTTGGTGTTGTAAATGTACAAACTCGCTCGAGCGCTACCGAGGACGTCTAAGTGTCGGTGCAACGGTTGCGTGCAGTGGTGACCGCTTCGACAGCCGACGCCGTGGAGTTGGTCGAGTAAGGTGCAGACGTCCGAGCAGTTGACGCCGTCGACGTTGAAGGCGGCTAAGGAAGCGCGTTCGAAGTTTTTGCCAGTTTGAGGGTTTACTTTCAGTGGGTTTGGACCGTATATGCGGACGTTGGGGATGTTTTTGAGGAGTTCGGAGTAGAGGTACGCGCCGAGTTCGAGTTCAAACTCGTGGACGCGGTCCATGCCTATTTTGGAGAGGTAGTCGCACGCGGCGCCTAAAGCGACGGCTTCCGCAATCGCCGGAGTGCCGGCTTCAAATCTACCCGGCGGTGGTGCGTACGTAGACTTTTCCAAGTAGACGTCTTGGATCATTTCGCCGCCGCCCATCCACGGCGGCATCTCGGACAACACGTCGTACTTGCCCCATAAAAAACCAATACCGGTTGGACCGCACATCTTGTGACCGCTGGCGACGATGAAATCTGCTCCTAACGTTTGCACGTCTACCGGCATGTGCGGAACGCTTTGACACGCGTCTAAAACTACCGTCGCGTTGACGCTCTTTGCCGCTTTTACGATCCTTTCCACGTCGCTCGTAAAACCGAGGACGTTCGAAACGTGCGGCAACGACACCAGCTTCGTTCTCGAGTTCACCGCGCGCTCTAACTCCTCCAAGTCCAAACATTCGTTCTCATCCAATCCGATAAATTTCAACACTGCGCCTTTCCTTTCCGCCAACAACTGCCACGGCACGATGTTCGAGTGATGCTCCGCCACCGATAAAACGATTTCATCCCCTTCTTTCACGTTTGTCTCCCCCCACGTGTTGGCGATTAAATTCAAACTCTCGCTCGCGTTTCGGGTAAACACAATCTCCCTGTCTGTGTTTGCATTGATAAACTTGGCAACTTTCATGCGGCTTTGTTCGTACGCATCCGTCGCCTTTGCGGATAAGTAGTGCACGCCTCGGTGGACGTTCGCGTTTGAGGTGCTGTAAAACGCCGCGTGCGCTTTGAGGACTTCGAGAGGTTTTTGAGACGTCGCCGCGGAGTCTAAGTAGACGATTGGTACACCGAAATCGTTTTCCGACTGGAGGATGGGAAAATCGTTTCGGACTTCTTCGCTCAATGTTGAAGACGAGGTTTTTGCCGTCTTTTCCGATGAGATGGCTCTCGAAATCAAAGAAGGTCTGTTTCTGCCGGAGGTGGAAAGGGAGGAGCTCGCGCTAGAACGCCGCGCAAAGGAGGAGAGACATGGAGTAGCATTCGCACGAGTCGCCGCCATGAATTCTTGATTATCCGAAAAAAAAAGTGACGTATTCTCTTCATCAAAATGAAACAAAAATGTGCCAGAAACATGTGCCATCAATTGATGCGAGTTCAAATGTACATCGCATATCTTGGTTACGGACAAGATAACATCATTAATAGTGCTGAAGGTACTCGTAACGGACGAATTATTGATCTAAGTTACAATACTCTCGACGAACGAGACGCGTTCAAAAACGGTTTACATCCCGCTACTACTACTACTTATCTAAAGTCTCTCTCGGGACGTACGCCCAACCTTCCGGCAACGTACTGTTCGCCCGAATTGCTTCTTCGTCACTCATGAGCGCGGTAGCTGGAGCACGACTTCCATTTCTGGACGCCCGGACGGAGCCGCGTTTGCCTCGGCTCGCGCCTCGAGCGTACGCGGTGGATCGAGCTTTTTTGGGAGTACCGCCGTTTGATCCCGGGTGGGATAAGTCCGGGTTTGACGTCGGGGGGAGTTTGTTTGGGAGGATACCGTCGAGGAAAGATGCGTCGCTGCTGTAGCTGCTCTGGTGTTGGAGTAATCCGGCGGAGTTGGAGGCGGTTCCGACACCAGAGCAGCTACAGCAGCGAAACTTTCCCGCG
>Ga0209091_10002641_pt1 | contig 15013 bp, 17 predicted proteins | sample ArcticOcean_MG_C_6_FD_187438 | JGI IMG/M metagenome (GOLD analysis project Ga0209091, IMG submission 187438) | Marine microbial communities from western Arctic Ocean - ArcticOcean_MG_CB8_128 (SPAdes) (version 2) | ecosystem: Environmental > Aquatic > Marine > Oceanic | place: Arctic Ocean...
ATCAATGGCATCTCTTATATGATTTAGGTGTGGGAAATGTTTTCCCTTTCTTGATTCAAGAATGATATTTCCGGAATCATCTTTATAACCTAAACAACGCACACCGTCAAACTTTCTTTGAGCAATTGCCGGAAACTCAATAGCATGGCCTCTTTTAGTAAAACTAACTGCAAGCATTGGGCGTAATACAAAATTAACTTCTGCTTTAGAAGAGGAATCAACATATCCCTCATCTCGCTTTTTTGAAATCTTTGATTTCATTTGGAATTGGGCTTGAGCCAAAGCATCTCTATTTTGTTTTCCGGTATGTATTTCTAAACCGGCATCATCAACGATTTTACCATCCAACCATCCATGAGATGAATGTATGGTAAATATATTGTAACTATCAGTAATCCAAATAGACCATTGGCGAATGTTGCCGTTGCCCGCCTTTTTGTATAATGTGGTTTTATTACCTATCATCATAATACCCAACCATCCATACAAGTTAATAAAGTTTTGGTTAGAATAATTTATCCCATTCATCCTTTGCCTGTTGCGCCTTATTTTTAATTATATCTTCAATTTCGGGTATCTTATCAAGTGCCTCTTGCATACACTTATCAATTTCATCAATCCCTTGTTGTTTTAATTTATCCATTCGTGTTTTAGTTGCCACCATTGGAAACCTTTGAGCGTAGTCTTTGAAATTATTATTATTCCAATCATAATTTGGGCGTTCCGGCATTCGCACTTTTATATGTTCATAAAGATACCTGTATGGATTTTCTGTGCGGAAAGCATTATCAGCCCCACCATCTAATATTTTTTCTAATTCATCAATTTCTTGGTTAATTATAAGGAGTCCATGCCTCCCCCCTGCCTTTTTAGACATACGGGCATTAAGTATCATTTCATTGTCAACCTTTGTGGAAATAGATTCCCATATTTCATTTATTATGGATATGTCCCAAATATCCCTATTTGAGTTTAACTGTATCTTTTCATCATACCTTTGCATATATGGGTCTTTAACATAAACATCCCAAGAACCACGATTATTTAATTGTAAAACAGTCGCTTCAACAGGCAATTGTTCTATTAATGCCATAGCAGATAACATTTGCGTTATCAATGAAAGTTGAGTTATTGTTTTATGTGGCGCACGATAATTGTCCTCACCCTCATATTGTGGGTCAAGTGCTTGTTTTTGTTTGTCCATCCAACTCACACAATTAGCAAACTTACCAATTCGGCCATTCAATAAATATGCAGTTTCGGGAACAGCCGCAATTTCAAATATGATTTTCAAAACATCTTTTTCATCCATTTCATAAAGATTCTTTTGCGCCCACCTTAACCAATACCAATCTCCACCTCCCCCCTCTTTCGGTAGGTCGATTGAATCCTCAATTTTACCCTGTTCTAAAGCATTTAATAAAGTTATCTGCTTTGTTGAACCACCAAAACTTTCAACAAATTGTTTCATTGATTTCTTAGTGAATCTTGGTGGGAGGATTATTTTATCTTTTACCTTTTCATATATGCTGTTGAATGCTGCATATTGGTGGCTTGAATCTTTCTGTTTCACACGAACCAAATAATCAAGAGTTGAAGTATGATTTGGACCTCTATATGAAATATCTATATCGGCTATTCTTTTATCCGATATACCCCATTCTTCAAATAATTTGTTTAACATAAACGGGTTTAATAAGTTATAAATAGATACCGATTGACTATCAAATGAGGCATACTGAATACTCCTACTAAGCAAACCCGTTGCGGGGTCAATAATTCCCCATTTGGGTTTTAGACCTAATTTTTGAGCATTTTTATACCATCTCCAACCCATCACATTAACAAAATAACTATTCCAAGGATTGAAAGTAATATTCCTATTTATTTTTGCCCACAATGGTAATATTGTGGGGCGGTCACTAATTCTCTTTTTCTTCCAAGGTTTTGCGTGAAAAACAACATTTTCCGAAGCCATTTTTTCAGTTTTAGATAAAACAAATAGTCCCCCAAGTGTTGCGACAACAGCAAGGACACCTAACCTCATGTGATTATATTATAGTTTTTGATATATAAAGAATGAGTTTCACTCTTCTAATACAGCACTAATCTTTTCGGTGATTTCTTCTTTAGCAGATTCCTTCGCCTCTTTTTTCCCTGCACCCATAATAGATACACCGCCATAAATTAGTAATGCGGCTACGGTTGCCCTGCCAATAACTTTCCAATATGATTGCATAATAAAATCACCATATGCCCAATATGCAAGTAATCCACCTGCACCGATTAAAACTACTCCGCCGATTGTTTTTATATCCATCTTCATTCACCCCTAAATTTATTGAATAAATTTAGAATATCATTTGATTTCCATACTGCAATACCAACACCAAGAGCCGTTAAACCAAGTGCTATTTGAGCATTCTTAGAAATCCCTTTTGATTCTGCCGAGAAATGTGCATCCCCTTCATTTCTTGAACAACATTCCCAACAATAAAATTGACCTTCTGTTAAACACTTTGGACACATTTCTTCAACAGGGAGTTTTTGTCTATCATCACAATCCATACAATAATATGGTTCATCATCTGTTTCTGCACTAAAATCAATTCTATTATCAAATTCAGCAAGGCGTGAATCGCAACATGAACCACAATAGCCATCTGCATTTAATGTTTCGGAAGCAAAATCTTTATCACAAATACCACAGGCTTCAAGAATCATAGATTCTTGTGATTCTGCTTTCCACCTTTTACGGCCAAGTGCCTCATAACCTATTTCTTCAATTGCTACATGGTTGTCATCTATCAAATCCACAATTACATCAAAATCGGTTGTGCTGAATGTGCATTCTTGAGTATTTTTATCATAATCAACATACACAAACTCGTTATCCCTATCATACAATCCTTCATAATCCTCATCAAATCGTGTTTTTACCTCTAATTCTGCTAAAATTGATGTGCCACAATCCTCTATAATCGTGTTATTATATTCATCTATTCTTGTATCATAATCAACGCCCCAAATAGTAATGACATTACTTTTAGCCCTAAACGAATCTCTTTGAGATTCTGCATGAAGTGGACTCAAGTTAATAGCCGAATTCTGTTGTCCAAATGCTCGGCCATCACCATCGGGAATCCAATCGGGTTCTTCAACAAGGGATTCGGCATTCTTAGTTAATGATTTAGCCGAAACACCTTTCTTAGCCGCTTCGGTCATAACTTTCTTTCCGTATTTCTTAACGCCTTGAGTATATGCGACAGCCGCACCAATTTTTTGAGCCTTTTTATCGGACATTCCTTTTTCTTCATATTCTTCGGCAACTTCATCTTCTAATCTATCAAAAGCGGATTCTGCATCAAACCAATGACCTATCGTGCTGAATAATAGTCCACAAGAATAGCAATAATTATATTCTTCTTCACCCACATTAGCCGAACCGCATTTTGAACATCCATCCTCTAAAGCATCATCATTCCCACAAGTATAGCAATAATACATTTCTCCTTTGCCTAAATTATTTGAATCGCATTTGGGACAATTTTCCGATTCTGCACTAAAATTAGCATTGGTTGGTTCAACATAATTTCTTGATGTGTGTGCCACCCTCCAATCTTCACCCGGCCTTCTGCTTTGAATAAGACTTCCACCACAACCCCAACACACAGGCATCATAATACCCTCATACGCTCTTGGATTTTGAGCCAATTTATATCTTTGATATTTTTTTCCATCATTAGAGCAAATATATTCCTTGTTTTTAACAAGGCCGAATTCTGCACTAAAATTCTCATTTGACGGTTCGCTTCCTGTTGCTTCAGCAGGTTCGGGTTCTTCACTTGGGCCGCTTGGTGATGGGCTACCTATGGTATCTGCCCCCTTCATCGCATTTACAATTTTATTTCTCCCACGCTCATTCATGGTGCGAATAGGAACAATCTTTTCAGGAATAAAACCCCCTAAATCTTCCTGTCCTACTTGGTAAAACATGGCCTCTTGTTTTGGTTCTTTAGAATTCTTACCTTTGATATACACAGCCTCTTCTGCATTCCCAATATAGTTTCCATCATCATCAAATGGACCCATTGTATGTTCAAAAACAACTCCGCATGAAGGGCATGAAGGGTTATCTTCACCTATACAACCATGACAAGACCTCACATCACACTCATTACAATTGTATGTTTGATGTTCACCCATACCTGTCGGCCCATCTTCAAAAACATAGCCACAAGAATTACAACTTTGGCCCTCATCTTCACCCATACAACCGTAACAACCCCTACATCCACATTCGGGACAAGAGAAAGTTGCATCCATTGTTTCATATTCGGCGGAGAAATTAGCATTTGACGGTTCTTGCGGGAATGGAACGGTTGGAGGTGCATCCTCAAGTGGACTTTCCGGTAATGGTTCGCCTACTTGTTCAGCGTGAAAAGCCGCAATAGTTTGTTCGGCATTAAATCCATACTTTTCAAAAGTTTCAACATCAACCTTTTTAGGAAGAGTTTTCTTACCTTCAAACAATCCTTTTAATGCAAGGCGTGGCGAACCACCCTTACCATTTTGTGCATATCCTTCAACAACTTCTGCCATCACTCTTTTCTTATGTGAAGGAGAATACATTTCCATAATTTTGTTCATAGAATCAACACCTTTGTTCATAGTTTGTTCATGCTACTATATAAGCCATCACATTATAAAATGTGTGCCATTTATCAACTATATTAGAACAAATTATTGTGTCTATCACCGCTTGGGCGATACAAAACACCTTCTTGACCAAACGACCCCATCCCTAAACCGATTGTTGGTAAATGAGTATTTGTTGAGGTATCAGCCGATAAATAATCTAAACGATAATCATTTTCTGCGGCCTTTTTTGCCCTTTCTTCGGCGGCTTGTGTTTCCTCTTCGGAATCTTCTAATGAAGTTTGTGCCTCATCTAATAATTTACCATAGCGTGTTGTTTCGTCTTGTGCAACCATTCCCCTATTTAAACGACCAAGAGCATATCCAAGTGGTAAAAAACCACCAAGAACCACAATAACGGGAGTGTATTGTTCAAACATACCACCATCATTTTGCCACCTATCAAACAACACAATAGCGAATGAAGCCGCAGATAAACAAAGTGGTAATGCGGTCATTTTTTCCTTAATTTCTTGCTTAAATGGAGATTCTTCTTCGGGGATAACATCTTCATCATTTTCCCCTGCGAGAATCTTATCTCGCAAATCTTTAAAATCAAGGAGGCGACTCATGTTGATACCTTGTTCTTTTTGCTATTTAAGCATTGACAATTGTTTTAAGTCTAAACCGTTTTCAAAAAAAGGCTTATTCGTTTCCAACAGCCCTTCCGGAATAGTTTTGCCCGAAAGAAGCATTTGTGTAAGATGCCGCATTCATCCACGAAGCACCATCAATTAACTCGGATAGATTATTTTCTGCACCATTTATAGGGTATGCAGTTTGGCCGACATAAGAACCAAAGCCCGAAACAGGTGATGCGAGTGGAGTGATTACAGGAATTGATGCACCACCGGAATTAATAGGGATTTGATAAACTCTATTTCCACCTAACAATACATCACCATTAGTATTAACACCGGCTTCTGCACCAAAAGCAGACATAATCTTATCACCGAATAATTTATAAACTCCGATAACTACTACGCCACCAATCAATAAGTTTTTCCAATTCATTGTTTATTCCCACCCAATAGATTTCCTACTATTACTGTTCCGGCTACTGCGGCAAGGGAGAATAAACCTGCACCAAAGGCAACCATGAATCCGGTCTTAACAGGTTTTTCAAGTGTGAAATCTGCATCATGAGTGTCTGCAAAATGAATCTCATTAGGAGGTATTGAAGCGGAAGAAAGTCCCGAACCATCTTCCCATGAAATATCAAAAGATGAAGGGGAGTGAAGTCCACCCTCATTAGCCTCAATTGTTGGCCCCATCAATTCCGAATATGATTCAGCATTATGGGTTGAAAATTGTCCATTTTTCTTATGCTTAGACCATTTTCCATAAAATTGTCCATCACTCTTATTATGCCAATGATTATGTTCAGCATCCATTGTTGCTACATCATCGTATTTACGACCCATCATTGAATGTCCCTTATCCATAGCGGAGGCTTCATCCCTGCGGTCTTTCATAGACTGACTGTGAGGGCCACGATTACGCATACCCATTGACTCATCCATCCTATCATCGTAGCCTTGTGCGGAGAAGTTTGCATTTGTCGGGTCTGCATTTGGGCCATCTTGTCCGGTAACTCCATCATTAAAATGTGGTTCAGGTTCATCTCCTTCTGCGGCGAATCCGCAGTTTGGACAACCTTCGGCAGAAAAGTGTGCATTAGTCGGGTCTGCATTTGGGCCATCTTGACCTGTGACTCCATCATTAAACTGTGGTTCAGGTTCATCTCCTTCTGCAAAATATTGAGTTACTCCATGCCCAAGTGGGGCTTGAACAACTACGGATTCCACACCATTAAAATCGGCTAATGAAGCATCATCTCCACCCAATGCTTCTGCATCGTGCGTAATTATACGGCCATTAGGTTTTCGGGCATATTGTCTGCCATTTTTACCCTTCCAAAACGATGATTTATTGCCCTGTCCTGTTTTACGGGTGTCTGCACCAAAGTTTTGCTGAACACCATGTCCGAGGGGCGCATCTTGTTCAATTGAATCAATAGGTTCATACCCTTTTAGACTATAAGGTTCAAGGCTCATATACTTCCTTTGTTCATTCCGCTATATAAAGAATGGCATTATCAATAAAATAATTGTTTAAGTGGTGTGGACTCATCATGAATTTTATAAGTCATAGTAGTGGTGTTATCAGTTTGGTATTTATAAACCATATTTTTACTATATAATAATCTAAGTAAATTAGAAACACTTGGAGTTGAACAATCCACTTTAAACCATTTTTTAATATAATTTGAAATATCATTGGCTGACATTTCAGTTTTAGTCAACCTTAATACTCGCATAATCCTAACCTTGGTGGAAGTGTTGCCTCCACGCTTATTAATTTTATCCTTTGACCGCATACCCCTCATAGCCTCACGACTACAAGTTTCACCACAATATGATTTATTTGCCTTAGACAATGAATAACTCAATTTATAAGAATTACCACACCATTGACACTCACAATCAAGTTTTGGATGCGCCGGATTTAATGCAAATTTTCCGCTACCATACCATACATCATAATGTGTTTTTTTCTTAAAACCATCAACAGGTTCAGTCATAAACTTTAAACAATACAAAGAACAATATTTCGGGTTTGGCACATATCCATTTTTACGACCACATACACAGTAGCCCACAACCATAGATTCTCGTTGACCATCTATCTTAACCATATCATTAACTAAACTAAACAAGTATTTATAATGATGGCTTCAAGACCCTCACAGGTGCATAGCAGAAATCGTAGGTTCTTTAGGTTGTTGATATTGGTATTTTTCACGATTAGATATTAATGATTCAGTTGCAGCCAATAATCCAATATACGAAACCTTCGTATTTTTATCATAATTTGCATCTTCTAATGCTTGTGTGTAGGACAACATTACAATTTCTTTCAAATGCGCCCCCGTCATTCCTTCAGTTAAATTGGATAATTTATCATAATTAATTTTACTTCTATCTTTGATACCGTCTAAATACTTCTTAAATATAGTTTCTCTTAATTGTTTATCGGGCAAACCAAAATCTAATCTCAAATCAAATCTGCCGGGTCTATCCACCAATGCTCTATCAAGATGTTTTGGGAAGTTTGTAGTGGCAATTGTAATAACACCATTATTTTTCTCAACACCGGCAAGACAATTTAAGAATTCACCGAGTAGTGGATGGTCGCCACTTTTTGTCCTATCAATAGCACCGAGGGTATCAATATCTTCAATAACTATGACGGTAGGAGATAAAGAACGGGCTAAATCATATAATTTACCTATCTGTCCCCTATCTTGGATAGTATCGGAGGTAACATAAATAAATGTGCAATCCATCTGTGACATTAGTATATTACAACAAAGGGTCTTTCCCGTTCCGGGTGGTCCCGTTATTAAACACCCTCGGCTTGTTGGCAACCCCCGTTTTTCATACAATTCAAGATTTGTAGCATATTTTATAATATTACTATCCAATAATTTTCTTTGAGTTTCAGTTAATACGATTTCATCCCATCCGGTTTTATCATATTTCAAAAAAGAGAGTTTTGCATCAAACTTTGCATTTTTGAGGACCCCCATTGTATTAAAATATTCCTCAAATCCATCAGTAAAATCTGTTTCTGTTGAGAGTGTCGGGTCACACATCACTTGAAACTCAATACTTAATCCATCAACAGGGTTTATATCCACAACAAACTTAACTCCATTTTTATTTTTAATAAAAAATGTTGCTTTTATGGGAATAGTTTTTGAACCGTTTGGAAAATCAAATTGTTTATAAGATATTGCAGAATAGCGAAGTTGGCGACGACCATAGGCTCGGCTATGTATTATTTCATAATTAGAATCAATATACTCCATTAAATCATGTATTTTAGCAGGAGATTCATTTTCTTCCCACCATTCATACTGCCCATCTATATCTGCCATTGATTCTATATCGAGAAACTCAATAACTTCACTTTCAAACAAAGATGTGATTTCATCGGCATCTTTCATTACCTCTTTAATGAATCCTTTAATTTGGAGTCTATTAAACGGTATATTACATTCACCAATAGGTGTAGTTATAGTTATAATTTCTTTGGCGGTTGGTGAACAAATGTCTCCCATACTATATCATTAATTTATAGCCTATTTATAGGTTAAACTCTTGGGTGCGATTCACACCACCAACTGTTGTTAATAATTGTTTCCAATCTTTTGTTGATACATCATTAGGCTTATCCTCCATTAACGGCATCGGATGTAATTCATTAAATAAAAACCAATTCTGCTTAAACACCTCATTCACCTCATCTATCGTTTTGTTTTGTGAAATTGATGTTTGATTCCCCCTATTTGTTGTCTGTTCTTTACCAATATAGTGATAACCACCGATTAAAGGGACAGGCTCAAAATACAAAGACTCATCATTGGTTGATGTAATAAACATTCTCATCCAACATTCAGTATCTTCAATAATTGATAAATCTTGGTTAAACTCTAAAAACGCATCTCTCCTAACGATAGTGTTTGACGGCACAGGGGGGTGTCCAAAGAAATGATAATAAGCATAATGGGGGTATTTATCTAAAAAAGGTGTGCTTTCATAATGAGCATACACCCCATCCATAGTATAAACTTCATCTGTTTTTAATGATTGTAGTATATATTTACAATCCATTACTGCTGACCACATTATAGTAGGATTATGTTTTGGAGAATTAATATAAGAAACCATTTCACGCAAATAATGTTTATACCAAGCATCATCCCCATCTAAAAATGCTATGTATGGGTGATTTCCTATGGAAATCGCTTGATTCCTTGCACCACCAACTTTAGGATAATTACTAAAATCTTGTTCAACATACTTAAAACCATAAGTATTGACTAATTCACGATTCTCTTTTGTTGGTTTCCCATCACAAACAAAAACCGAATAGTTTTTATAACTTTGATTTTTAATTGAATCAAAACAATTGATTAATAATTTTTCATCCACATTGTAAATAGGAATAATAATATCAAATATAGGTTCTTCCATATGAATCTATTATCCCCATACCTATTTATATGTGTGTATATTAATCTATGTTTATGGCATGGGAAATACTACACGATGATAACCAAAAACAAGCGGCATTTTACTGTAATACGGTTAATGTTGCATTCGGGCCGACATTTTCAACTTATGATTATGATTTAGATGTGGGTGCATTTTACAAATGGTGGGATTCAAGTGTGGGAAAAGACCCACGCAATATGGAAAATAGCGACATTAGAAGTAAAATAAGAGAATGGGAATGGCTACAAAAAACCCCCCAAATCACCGTTTGTTATACACAAGGAGAAAAGAAAGTCGTTCTAAAAGGCACATTTTATCTTGATTGGAATAGTGTTGATTTACCAATATATAGTGAGAAATATGATTTTGATGAAGATACCATCGGTGAATTAGAGGATTTAATTAGTGAAATCCACCAATCTATTATTCATGGCGACTATTCGGAAAATAATAATCAATTTCAATGGGCGATTACAGGCATACCCAACGGATATAACGGCCCCATTTTTGAAATACCTTGTGCAATAGAAGGGTTAATGACTAATAAACTACCCACATCGGAACAAATATCCAACGAAGCAATTGATATTAACCAATCATTCTAAATAACTCCATTCGGGGCCGGGTTCAGTTTTTATTCAGCCTTACGGCTTAGTAATCACTAATAGCGACCCCGAAGGGCTATTGTCATAATCAGTTTCCTGATTAAGCCATTGGTGCAACTGCACTTTGACCTTGAATCAAGGTGCGCTTATACCAATCAACATTTCCCGGATTGATGGAAATTCCCATCTCAAGCAACTTATTTGCTATCAATGCGTCGGGTCCATCGTAAAGGGTATATTTGCAGAATGCTGATAGTGGTGCAAAGAGTGTGCTGTTGTAAAAGGTTACAAGAGCATCCCAAACCTGTCCCGGTAGGACATAAACATCCGGATAAAGACTGAATGAAGGTTGCCAATTGATAGAGCGAGGGTATGGGGAAGCGGTTCCCGGAATACCATCGTTTCCAACATTGTCAGGGTCAAGGAAATAATCAGTTGTGTTGATTCTTACTTGAATAAATGCTCTTGGTCCGGCAATCCCTTGTGCGGCTGCGGCAAATCCACGATATGCTGCTACGGAGGTGCTTACACCGAATGCAGAAGGAGTTACGGCTACATCTTCAACAACAACGAATTGTGTTGCTGTGGTTTCTGCGGGCTTGGAAATATTGTTTCCATATCCACCGATAAAGATACTGTGTCTGCTACCTGCTTGTGCTGCTGCTATTGCTACGCTTCCGCCGGTTGTTCTGCTTCCATCCCATTCATATATCTGACTTCTCATACTCATATTAAACGCCTCCATTGGCTGTTGCGGCAACACGACTTCGCTGTTGCTGTTCGATGAGTGTGCGCTTATACCAATCAACATTGTTTGGGTTAATTGTGACCCCTAATTCTAATAATTTATTGGCTATAAGGGCATCAGGGCCATCATAGAGAGTATATTTGCAGAATGCAGCAACGACTTCCGTATTTACGGCGGTCATAGCGGTTCTTTGACTGTAAAGGATTTGGAAAACTTGTCCCGGTAATACATAGATGTCCGGATAAAGGTCAAAAGACTTTAGCAAGTTATCATCTCCTAATGAAGTTGATGCGCTTCCTCTTGGGTAAGGGGATGCGAGTCCCGGAACACCGACCATATCGGTTACATCCGGGTTTTGGAAGTAGTCAGTAGTATTTATACGGACCTGCAAAGCACCACCAAGAATAGGGGTGCAAGCAATATCTTCAATTACGATAAATTGCGTAGCGGTTGTTTCCGCCGGTTTTGTAATATTGTTACCTACTCCACCGATAAAAATATCGTATTCGGTATTAATTGCTACTGTTACAGCATCTTCATCTGTGGCTCGGCGTAGGGCTGAAGTAGCACCTGTTGGTGCAAGGTTCGCCCATTCATATACTTGGCTTCTCATACTCATTTCAAATCATCTCTTTGTCCCGTTGGGGTTATTATATGTTTCTTTTTTTGACTATATAAAGGATTGTGTATTTTCTATGTATTGTATGTTGTTTCATTACTAAGACTTACACCATTATATGAATGAAGTTTTAACTTCAAAGGTCTGCTTCCACATTGAGAGGGTCAAATCCTGTCAATACTGCAATTCCGAGTAATAGTGTGATTGTTCCAAATAATCTAAGCAAGGTAATATCTCCGACCATTGGGAGAGAAAACAATACTCGGTTGATTATATCACCAAGCCAATTACCGCCAACGGCAGTTACCATTCCGACAACTACAAGAGAGCCACCGATAGTTTTATTATTTAGCATTATTCCACGAATATCCATTATAAATCACTCCATACAGTTTCTTAGGCAACAAACACCACAAACGGTCAAGGCAACACCAAGAGTGTGTTGAACGCTGAACCATCCGATAGAAGGCACATCAATCATTCCAAGAACAGGTTGAGTTTGAGTCAGCATAAGGTGAAGTCCACCAACTGTCGCAACAGCCGCACAAATCATTTTTCCACTACCTGTTCCCATATAATTACACATTTTATCCATCATATCATTCATCTCCATTTTTTATTTATTCCATAAATCGGTTTGCGAGAACACAAGCACCAACTACGACACCAACTGTTCCGGCGACCATACCAACATTAAGAGGCCCAAAGCCAATATCCATAACGCCGGTTGCTTTTCCAAAGTGAGTCAAACCAAGAATTAGCACCGAAGCACCAACAACTACTTGGCCGGCTTCTGTTCCTGTCCAATTACAAACTTCTCTAAACATTTTAATCACTAATTTACTGTCCTAAGACTGACCCATGACCTTCTGCACCTGCTACGAATCGGCCAATGAAACCTGTTTGGTTGCTTTCTGCATACCATTGAGTTACACCATGACCACTTTTACCCGCAGACGGTTTTTCAAATGATGGGAGTATATATGTGTTGAAAACATCTTGTGTGCCTCCAACTTCTCTTGTTGTAGGTAGTGTGCCGGATTCCATTTGCACATCATACATTGTAGCGGTTGTTGCCGGAACATCTGCAAGAGATGTAGGTCCAACTACATTAGCCATTGAATTATCACCTGTTTTAACCTTATTTCCAAAGGTATCGGTTGATGCTGAAAATGACTTCATTGAACCAAGACGGGTTGAAGGGCGAGAAGAATTAGTGGAATCTGAACCAAACCATTGAGTTACACCATGACCAATAGGGGCTTCTTCCCTAACTGTATTAAGTGGGTCGCCTTCTTGACGCTCGGCAATTTGAACCTGCGGTGAAACTCCTTCTGCACCATAATCCATAGTAGGCTGATAAGATGTTCGGTCAACTTCAACGGAATCAATTGCTTGATAATTGCTTAGACCAACACCGCCATAGCCCGATTCTGCATCCTTAGTTAGAATAGATTGAAGGCGAGGGAAAAATCCAAATAATCCCATCACTTGTGCAACTGCTGTTCCGAATAGAATAGGACCGGCTACAAGTGTTGCCATACCAAGTGCTTCTCCGGAGTGTTTAACTCCATGACCAAACAATCCTGCACCTACGAAAGCAAGCGAGCCTGTGCGAATAAGATTTCCGGCAGGGAGATTTTGAAATGGAATCCAAGTCATTAATCCACCTGCGAGGGATGCTACAACAAGGCCACCTGTTGCATATATCATATTCATTCTTCCATCTGTGGAAGCAACAATCGACTTTGCGCCGGTATAAACCTGTTGAGGTAACTTCGTCATATCGGTAGCAGTATCGGTAATAGTATTTACAATATCCATTTTGTTCACCTGTTCTTATAATGTCCTTTTATTTGTTTCGCTATATAAAACCTCTTAGTCAAAAAGTTTGAAAATCATTACTCCTAATCGGTAATTGTGTTCTGCCCGGTGTCAATGTTTGAGGCCCTGTATGTGTGCCAAAACGCTCACCTAACTCATTTAGAACGGGCGAATATCCATTGATGGGGCGAGGTTTAACATATTCTGCATTTAACATTGTAGCCAAATCGGATTGTTGGACATTATCAATATCGGAATATACAACTTGTCCTCCAACATATTTACTAATGCCTGTATTATCAGTTTTACCAACAACTACTTGAACAAATTGTGATTTTTCATTTGCAGACATTTTAGATTCTTCAATAGTGGTTAAAAAGCGATTTGTGGAATTAGGGCCGGATTTTGAAAACAAAACCTGTGATTCATTACTTGACTTACCCATTAGATTAGACCAAAATGAGTTCAAACCATTCATAGAGGTTAATTTATTGAGGGACCAAGTTTGTGAAGCAGCATCATAAGAAATAGTATAATCTCCTACGGGGTGTGTAAATGATGTAATTGCGTTACTTTCCGGTTTTTGTGTGGGTGGGCGAACAAATAATGCAGAAGGTGAAACTTTAGCAATTGGTGTGCCAAGTAATTCGGTAGCCTCATTCTCGGATTGATAATGTGCGCTTAATTGATAATGTCCGTTGCCCAAATCACTTGCTACGCTGTGCATAGCACTTTCCATTGGAGAACGCTTCATTTGATTTTGAATCATTAAGTCAAGACCCATATTATTCACTTCTTCCTTCCACTATTTAATAATGATGATATATAAGGTAGTGAAATACCTAATGCGATTGCACCCGCAATCCACTTATAAGGGAGAGATTTAGTTTCAGCATTAAATGATTCTGCATATTTACCCTCTCCGTCTGTTCTAATGAAATCTCCACCCGCAGTTTCATTGGTTTCATTTTGGGTTTTCATTTTCCCGTAATGGGATGGTTTGATATTATAATGTCTGTCCCATCCACCCTTACCAATAGGTAATGTAAAGTATTCAATTTTACCATCTTTATCAATCATCATTTCCATAAAATCGGGATTATCAACATCAAGAGTTTCCGTTCCGACACCAACAATCATTGAACCATCACTAAAATTAGCACTTGAAGCAATCAATTCTTCACCATCAATTTCAGCATTAAATGATTCAGTTATTTCACCACAACTTTGACATTTCCACGAACCATCATCTTTTTCCACCATATTATCGGGACTGTATGATTGTGTAAAATCACATATACCACATACAGGAATTCCATCCGACTCTTCGGGGTCTTTGTAATCGTTTCTTGCGTTTTCGTGTCCACCGATATTATGAAACCAATGGTATTCCTCAAAACTCCCAAGCATATTTCGTGAATATACAATATCGGCGTGATTACCAAACTCACATTCT
>Ga0209091_10002644_pt1 | contig 14981 bp, 9 predicted proteins | sample ArcticOcean_MG_C_6_FD_187438 | JGI IMG/M metagenome (GOLD analysis project Ga0209091, IMG submission 187438) | Marine microbial communities from western Arctic Ocean - ArcticOcean_MG_CB8_128 (SPAdes) (version 2) | ecosystem: Environmental > Aquatic > Marine > Oceanic | place: Arctic Ocean...
TGAATCTAATTAAAAAAATTAAAGCCTCAAAAGTAGGTGAGATTTTTAGATATGACCCTATCCATACTCTTTTAATCGCACCATCTGGCTCAGGAAAGGGTGTTGGGTTTATTATTCCAACGCTTCTCGAATATGACGGACCTGTCGTTGTTGTAGACCCTAAAGATGCAGAGAACTTTACTGTGACAGCTCGCCACAGGTCTAAAAATGGATCACGAAAGGTTTACGCTTTTGACACGAATGACATTACAGGACAGGAAACCGCAAAAATTAACATCTTTGATTTCATTGATTCAGAAAGTAAAAAATTCGTGGATCAAGTGAAAAAGTTTGTGGCTTCTCTATGCCCTTCCACAGGAAACAAGCGTGATGATTTTTGGATTGAGACAGGTCAAGATATTTTGACTTGCTTGATGATAGTCGTAGCCCAAATGCCTAAAAACTCCCGTTCCTTAGAAGTTATGTATGATCTTCTTATGGGAACAACTGAGGAATTTATGGGATTCTTAGAAGAGGTGGCATCTGGTGAAGAGGACCAAAGTGGAGCGGCTACTAGGATAGCTAAAAAAATATTATCCACAGAAAAAAAGGAATTTTCTGGTTATTTATCTACTGCGAGGAATTCCTTACGATTCTTGGATTCCCCTTCCTTTAGGAACATCACATCCGAAACAAATTTTGAAATGGAGGATATTTTTGAAAACAAAGCTGATCTATTCCTCTGTATTTCAAATGATGAGATGGAAAGTGGTGGAAATTACTTCATTCGTATGGTCATAGGTATTGTTACACAACAGGTAAAACGGAGGGAAAAGAAGCTTTCTAAAAGCATTATCTTTCTGTTAGATGAGATGGCAGCTATTGGGAGGGTGAGGGAAGTTAAAAACATGGTTCTTCTTGGAAGAAGCTATGGAATGAGATTGATTGGAATATCTCAAACAATTGAATCACTAGAAGACATATACCCCAAGGAGTTTAAAACACTTCTATCTAGCTCATTGCTTATGTTCCAAGCTATTCGGGAGCCATCTGAGTTAAAATATGTGGCTGATAGATTTGGGTGTAAGACTGTTTTTTCAGAATCTGATTCTACGAGTAAGAATGCTGATAAAAACCAAGAGGGTCATACAAAATCAGCTGTTAAGCGCGAGATTCTTACAACGGACGAAATTGAAAGTCTATATAAAGACTACATGATTGCTTTTGTAGAGGGTTCAAAGCCTTTAGTTTTGAAGAGATTAAATTACCTTGAGGAAAAAAGCTACTCAGGGAGATTTGATCGCAATAATTTTCACTAGATATATTTATGAAAGTTCTTATTATATAAGACTTCATAGAAGGTTAACAACGTAGATGTACTATTCACATAAAAAGAAAAAATATATTATGATAATTTTGGCTGTTTTTCTGATATCAATTTTTAATTTCAACTCTTTATTGGCTATCAATCCACCCATAAAATCTTTTAAGTTCACGCATGTCCCTCTTAACTTGTCAAATGCAGCCTTATCTGCTTTAGAAAGAAAAAGTAAAAAGGGTCTTATAATAGGGAGGGGAAGTTTTGAAGGGGTGCATAGAGAAAAACTAAAAGAAAAACTTATAAAAAAAGAGTTTCAGTTAACTATTAAAAAATCTAGGGGGATCTTCTCATTTAATGATTTTATTCAAAACGAAGATGATCAATATTTATTTTCAAAAATTGATGAATTGCAAAAAGAGATTGTGGTTTTAAAAGAATTGACCTCTGTAGAGTGTTGGTTTTATCTGGATCCTTATGAAAAATGCCAAACGGTATCCGACAATACTAATGTTGTTCTATTGGCAACATGGCCTCTGGACAAGCCCGTTTTAAATCAACTAAAAGAAAAGTTCGGTGTTGTTGTTATGGATCATGGAGTTTTCCAACATGTATATCAAGATCAACAATCAAAGATTAATTATTTTTCAGGAAAAAAAGTTCCTGAAAGCTTTAGCCTAAAAGAAACAAATAAAAAGCTATTGTTGAACTCTACTCAACTCCTTCAAGATGTTTTTTCAATTACGAATATAAATGGTATTTTCTGTATATCAGGGGAAATTCTAACGGCTTTATCCTCTCATGATCCAATAGATAATACTAAACTACTTTCAGAATATATTATAAAAGCGCTTAGAATTATAGAGGAAAAAAGATGGATATACTTTTATGAAGGAGAAGTTAAACATATAACTGAAATGTATCTTCCTCATTATGGTACCACGGAAGAAATAGGTGAAAAATTTTCACTTCCCTTCTCGTGGCATGTGATAACAAAACAGTAAAAGCCGTATTGAGACCTATTCCGCAACGTGACTCCTGAGTGCGTCTATTTCTGAAAAAGATAACGTTTGAAGATTGACTTCATTTTTAAGTTTTTTGTACTGAGAAACCCTATCAGGAATGAATTCAAACAAATCTAAGGTTGAGCGATTTGTCAGATAAGTGAAAAAAATAATATTTTTAGTAACCTGACCATAGCTCTCTAAAATATCCTTCACTTTTTCACCTATATCTTCCACCCTTAGCATTCTATGTTCACAATCTGGTTTTTTTATAAATACTAGAAGGTTTTCATCAAAATCATCACAAATATCAAGGGTTGTGATGAAAGCCTCTGGTTCATCTTCTATCCGAAAATACCTATACTTTAATGGACAGTCTTTTTTTATTATATAATTAGAAAACATCTAAAAATCTCCTAGTTGAAGCTTTATTTTTTTAATTGTCGTTTTGTTTTTTTCAACAAATTCTCTAATAGATTTAAAAAATAGCTTCATCTCATCTGGTTCAAAAAACATTCCTACACCAGAAAAATTGGCAAAATGAATAAATCCCTCTTCATTCCTCGCGCTAATATTTGTTTTTTCACCATTTATCTTGATGTACGATTTTCCTTCTTTGAGGAGTTCTTCATAATTCTCAGCAAAGCTAAATAAATCAATCATTTCCAAATAAGTGAAAATGTAGATAATGTCCCTTTTAATGAAATTAACCTTAAGGTTTGGCGTGTCTCCTACTAGTAGGCACATGTGATATTTTTCTGAGGAAAAAACATTCTCTGGATCCTCGTAATTCAAGGAATTAAAAAACCCTTTTTTAGAGAGATAGTGAGGACAAGGCTTATTGGAAGTATTCTTTATCATCTTTTTGTATTTTAGCATCGACAAAAACAATGGGAGAAATTCTTTTATAATCTCGTTAATGAACGGAAGGCTCAAGCTCTCTGGGTATTTTTCAAAACAAGCATTCAGAATATTTAACAGTTCCTTGGCTTTTTCATTTCGACTTACGGAAGAATTTCGCTCTATTTCTGAACAAATTTCTTTATTTATAGTGGAGACTCCTTCCTTTATGCTTGTGTAGTGTGTTGCAGAAAGATTTCGGCCAAGGTATCTTTTAAAGTCTTCTCCTACCGGAAAAAAATCTCCCTCGAAAATATTATTTACAAAGTTTGCGCAAGCTATAGAAGACTCCAAATTCGGTTTTTTCTGTGCTAAGTCAAATAAATCGTGAAGTTCATAGGTGATGTAGTGAATTTCACTGGAGTTAAGATTCTCACCAAAATCAGCTTTTTGAGACATTATCCTGAGGTCGGGCCTAGAAAATACTTCTTCTAAGACAGTGTTGTTTTTTTCAATTCCCTTTTTGATTAAAAAATTTATTTTTTTCGAAAAGGACTTTTCAGATGGCATTATTTTTCTGACCTGTTCTTTTAGTTTTTCACTTAGCCTAATGCTTGTTGTCATATTGTGTTCCTTTGTTCATGTGTTCATGATGTAATTTTTTTAGAGAAAGGTCAAGTGGTCCTATCAAATAAGTCCCTAAATATGCCCTATGGGTCCTTCAAACCATTTAATACCAATGTTTTTTTCTTAGAGTTTATTAGAAAATGGTCCTTATTTCATTTTTGGCTAATCCATTTATTTCTTCTTCTCTTTCTTTCAAAAACGCATTACATTTCAATCTAGATATGAAAGAGGTTTTTGCAAGGTTATAGCCGTTAATACAGCTAAGCCTTAAATTCCTTGCATAAACGATCGTATTTGAAAGGTAAAGAATGATATTTGGATATAGCAGAGTCTCAAAAGGTGAAGACCAAAAACCTAAACTACAATTAGACGCTTTTGAAAAACTAAAGGTTGATAAGGTTTTTGAAGAAACAGCCTCTGGTGGACGTTGGGAAAGACCGATGCTCCACGATATGCTTGGGCAGCTCAGGGAGGGTGACGTTGTTATTGTTTGGAAACTAGACAGGCTTTCCCGTTCATTAAAAGACTTACTTTCCATTATTGATCGCATTCATCAGGCAAAAGCTGGATTTAAATCTCTGACAGAAGCTATTGATACGACTACACCAGCAGGTCGTATGATGATGCAAATGGTTGGTTCATTTGCAGAATTTGAACGAGAAATGATCCGTGAACGCACAAAGGCAGGTCTTGAAGCTGCTCGCAAAGAAGGCCGTGTTGGTGGCAGAAGGCCAAAATTGCGTCCTAATCAGAGAAAAGATGTGGCTGATAATATTCTTTCAGGTAGAAAGACAGGGGCAGATATGGCTAGACTTTATAATATTAGTGAAGCCACTGTCTCAAGAATTGTAGGTGAGTATAAGGGCCTATAGAGTAAAAATTGTTTCTTAACCTAATCACCTGCACTTTCCCGCAAACTGGACTATGATGATTTTCCTTGACATATTATGACGAAAGAGTCATAATACAAGTATGCCAGATAATAAAAATATAAAAAAACTGCGTTGGTTGGGAAACTCTAAAAAATCCCTTCGAGAGTTTCCTCATGAAGTGAAGCAAGCTTGTGGACATGCATTATATGTTGCACAACAGGGTGATAAATCTCCAGATGCAAAAATCATGAAAGGTCTAGGTTCTGGAATATATAAGGTTATCGAAGACCATAGAAGTGATACATACAGAGCTGTTTATACAGTTAAATATGAAAAATATATTTATGTTTTGCATGCTTTTCAGAAAAAATCAAACTCTGGAATTAAAACACCTAAAAAGGATGTTGATTTAATTAAATCGCCGTTTCAGAAACGAGGTGCGTCATTTTGAGAATATGAGAAGTCAGGTATTCGTCTAAACTCTACGTTGGAAAACAATGGAGACTAGAATGCCCAAAGGCTACAAACACCTGACCTACGACCAAAGATGCCAGATTCCAGCGCTGTTGAAAAGGAAAATCCCTAAAGGCATCATTGCTAATGACCTCGGTATTCATCGATCAACACTGACACGGGAAGTAGAGCGCAACAGCGGTTTACGCGGTTATCGCCACAAACAGGCTCAGAGAAAAAGCGAGGCTCGACGTTCGAACGCTAGCGGTCGCTCTGCTCTCAAAATGACGCCGGATTTAATCGCTGCAGTGAGGTTCGCCCTTGAAAATTATCAATGGAGCCCAGACCAAATCTCGGGCTTCTTCAAGAGAAATCAAATCGCTTGCCTCAGCGCCGAAACCATCTATCGGCACATCTGGTCTGACAAACGAGCCGGTGGTGGCCTATACCAGAACTTGCGTCATCGTGGTAAAAAATATAACAAACGTGGTGCTAAAAATGCTGGTCGTGGCTTGATTCCAGGACGTATTGATATTGATCAACGCCCTGATATTGTTGAAGAAAAAGAACGCCTTGGTGACTGGGAAATTGATACGATCATTGGGAAAAACCACGTTGGCGCCATCGTAAGTTTGGTTGATCGAGCCTCAAAATATACACGCATTCATTTGGTTCCAAGCAAAAAAGCAGATGTTGTAAGTGAGGCAATTGTAAATGAATTGAAAGACTTGCAGGGCAAAAGCCACACACTAACAGCAGATAATGGCAAAGAGTTCGCTAGGCATGCAGAGATTGCAAAGCGTCTCGGGGCAGAAATTTACTTTGCAAAGCCCTATGCTTCCTGGCAGAGAGGCTTAAATGAGCATACAAATGGCCTGGTAAGACAGTACTTCCCTAAAAAGACGCGCTTTGATAAGATCACTCAGCAGGACGTCAAAAAGGTCGAAATGTTACTCAACACAAGACCAAGGCGCATCCTGGATTTTAAAACCCCAGCGGAAGTGTTTTACGAAGACCAGATCAAAAACTCAAATGACGCACTTCACGTGTGAATGGGCCAATTAAGAATAAAACAAGCTAAGGAGTTAGAAAATGAATAAAGGTATAGAATTTGAAGAAAGCTCTGGTAATGTTTTTGAAGATTTAGGCTTTGAAAATCCTGAGCATGAGCTTTTAAAAGCTAAGTTAGCTTTTTATATTCAAAAAGATATTGAGGAAAAAAAGCTAACTCAAGCGCAAGCTGCTGAACTAATCGGAATAACACAACCTGATATTTCAAAACTTAAAAACGGAAGATATTCACGATTCACCGCTGAGCGCTTATTTAGCTTTCTTAATCGTCTTAATTATGACGTGGATATTCATATCACTAAGGCAACAAACCATGAGCCTCATCTAAATATTGTGGCTCATTAGTGGCGATATTTTTTAACGTTCAATACCCCAACCATCATCAGCTCTGCTTCTTTCTTTTTCTGAGGAAGCAGACTTAGAAGTCTCTTGGGTTTTCTCAGGAGTTTTAATATTAAATGCCTCTCTAAAGAGTTCATTTGCTGACTTTTCTTTCTCAACAAAAGGTTCTTTTTGCTGGTTAGGATTTTCGTTCATTTGCTCCTTCATATATTCAAAAACAGTAAGACCTCCATAGGGATCATTTTTAATATTTTTATCTAAGCTAGACTCTTTCTTTCGAGCAGGATTTTCAGCTTCTACCTTCTTCACATAATCAAAAACTGACAAGCCTCCGTAAGGATCGTTCTTTACAACAGATTCTTTTTTCTGAACAGGGTTTTCAGCTTCTACCTTCTTCACATATTCAAAAACTGACAAGCCTCCGTAAGGATCGTTCTTTACAACAGATTCTTTTTTCTGAACAGGGTTTTCAGCCATTTTCTTTTTCATATATTCAAACACTGATAAACCTCCGTAAGGATCGCTTTTAAATGGCGCTCTCCCTTCTATCTCCCTAGAAACAGCTTCCTTGCCCATTTTCTCCAAAGGCTTCTCTTTGTCTTGAGAGAAACTTGTTGATGGGTCATGCTGAGGGATATCAGTTGTTGCTTTGTTTGCAAAGATATCTTGGGTTTGTTCATGGTTCTTCTCTTGTTTGTTTTCCCTGTGAGAGAGCTGGGAAGCCATCTCAACAGGTACTTGCTCGGATACACGAGCCACTATTGACTCTACGCCCCTTGTTTTTAACAGATCGTTAAAATCTACTTTCTCAGGGGTTAATTCTTCGGTTAACTTTTCTTTTTCGACAGGGTAAATAACACTAACACTGTTACCTTTTTCCTCTAAAGATTTCTTTGCCTCTTCGGTTATTTTCCAAGAGGGCTTATCTTTGCTGCCGTCCCAATCACCGGCAATAATAACATCACGTCCCGTAACATCAAGATTGTTAATGTTTGAGGTGCCAAGGGAACAATAAACCTCTCCTTTGATACCCGACTCTTTCACCGACAAGGCTGATTCGACACCTTCCGCTAAAAGAAGTGGGCTCTCATTAGTCACTCTTTCAGAAGGTGGCGTTAGGTCAACAAAGGACCCCTTGATAATTCCATAACTTATTTTAGTCTGCTTCTCACCCTCCTTATTAAGGGCACGCGTCCCCTCCTCCGTTAAATACGTGACTTGAACAGCCTTAACGCATCCTTCGGAATCTTGAGCAATAGAAGCTAATGCTCCCCCATAGACCTTCTTCTCTTCATTATTATAGGTGAACTCTGTACCAGCAGGGATATATCGCAAAGATAACGGTAACTCTCCTTTGATAGCACGCTCATTTCTTAAATACGTCTCAGCAGGTGTACCTTCAAGGGGCTCCGTCTTTTCAAGTAAATCATGAACATCAGATATTTTCTGATCTATCACTTTTTGACGGTCTATCTCACGTTGACGCTCAAATGCCTTATGTTCCTCCTGTTGAGCTTGACGCTCCGCTGGGGAAACCTCACGTCCTTTTTCACCGCGTAAAAAGGACTCGATCTCCTGTGAAACAGACCCACGGCAATAGGGAGACATATAAGACAAGGCTCCTTTAAAGTCCAATCCCTTTTCCTGTTGGATCAGATCAAACATGGACCCGCCTTTTTGAGACCTAAAATCATACCAGCTGCCTTCGCGCTCTCCGTTAAGATTAACAACAAGGCTCCCCTTATCGGTGAAGGCAATCCGAGAACTATTGGAGGACTTTTCATTATGACCATGAGACCTCAAAAGGTCCTTGGCTAACTCTTCTAAACGTAGAGAGTTTTGAACATCATCAATGAACTTATCAAATTCAGCCTGTGAAAGCCCCTTATCCGATGTTGTAACAGTTCTCTCTGAACGATTAGATGAACCTATGGTATTATCTTGTCGAGGTTGGGAGACGTTTTCTTTCCTAGCACGGTTTTTCTCAACCTCAACCATATTGACCTTTAGCTCTTCATCTGGCTTATATAGCTTGTGTTGGAGGCCCAAAGCTTGCCCGTGGTCTCCAACATCTTTTCTAGTATCAACCTCTTGAGCTTTTGAAACCTCATAAGCCTTAGATTCATCCACTATAGCCTTGGCCCATTTCTCATCACGATCTTTTAAGCTATCCCCAAGAGGAGAGGCCATCAAAGAAGCACTTAATGCTCTTAAGTCTTTTGCGCGCTCTGGGTTTCTTTCTTGTGCCCCATAGATTTCCCTATCAAGCGCTTGCTTCTCAATAGCAACATTCATAAGACTATCGATCAATGAGCTCCATTGTTCGCCCTTTAAGCCCCAATGCTTCTCATCATTGATCCGCGCAACCTCCTCAAAAACAGTCTCCCGAATTGAACGATAAACTTTATGACTCCTGCCCCTTAATATATCTATGGCTGAATGATCTTGAGCCTTTAATTGATCTTCAACAGATATTCCTGCCTCCTTGGCGGTGCTTAAGACAAACTTAACAAGATTCTCACCATCATAACGCAAACGCTTATGGGGACTCATGGTTTCAAACTGATCTTTCAAAGCAAGCAAGCCAGAGGTATAGCCTTGGCTTACATCCACGACTTTTGTCTTGGCTTTTTCAAGACCGTCAAATCTTAAATCATGGTTGCGGGTTTTCTGCTGAACATACTCATAAACAACCTTGGAAAGCTCTGCCTTTTCCTCAGGGGTAACAGAAGCCTTCTCCAAAAGGGCGTAAAGCTGTAAGTCCATGTTGTTTGGATAAATGCCCGCCTGACGAAGATGATTCCTCAAAATAAAGGAATTGGTTTCTTTTTGCTCCTCAAGCCCCTCTAGGATTTGTCTTGCAAAAACGCCCTTCTCAAGACCAAAAGACTGTTGGAAGGCCTTAACCAAAACCTTGCCGTTATGATCCATGGCATCTTTACCAACTTGACGAGACAAACCTTTTCCAAAACCGTTTTCAACAATAGACAGAGACTTATTCTCAACAAGGTCCCTCGCCCACATTTTTTTGGCGTTCTCTGCAAAGGTATAGTCTTTAGAAACTTGACTATCAGTCATGACTTCATGATAATTAGCAAGCTCTCTTCGTCCCCCATCAAGAGCCGTCTGCATGATCTGTAATTGACGATGTTGAGAGCGAACATCAATGGCTGAATCACTCCCTTTAGGAATCGTTACGGACGAAATGGCACGCTTAAGTTCTCCTGAAACGTACGACAAAACCTTCTCGTCATTGACCTTCCAATTAGGGTTGTTTTCATTCCCGACATTGAACTTCAAAGCCTCAAAAGCTTCTGCCTTCAATTCCTCATAGGATAAGAAGTGACCAGCCTCATTCAAACTCTCTATTTGAGTCATATGAAGGGTTTCCACGCGAGTCTTGATATCTCCCTTAATAATCTGCCAATTCTTCACGGATTTAGCATGGGACTTCTTATAATTTGATAAACAGTGATAAGCGTCCTCTAAATCTGAGGGAGAGCTATAAAGGGCTTCCGCCCCAGAATCTAAGTGCTTGGCGTACCCTTGCTCAAACATAAGGCGTTGAGGATCACCGCCCATTCCCTTAAATTGTGCAAAGACCTTCTTGTCACACACGCCCTCTGGGAAGAGTTTGTCATGAAGTTGAGTTGATAGAGACAGTCTTTCAGAGATAGAAGCGGCTTTTCCATGCTCCGCCAACAAAGTCCGCATTTCTTCAAGGGCTATATGCTCATAGAAAACCCTCTCGGCCTTTTCATCAAAGCCAAGATGAGCTAAAACAGGCGCACTCTGTGAGTAAGACAGTTGATCCATTAAGGAAAGCCCAAGAGCTGCTTTTGCATCACGATCCTTGGCCGTTGACGCCATAACAGCGTTTAGCTCTTTTACAACAGAGTCCGTTTTAAAGAGATCATCTTGAAGATTATGATAGGCTTGGCTGGATCGGGATTTTAAAACCTTATACTCTTTTAAGGTCTCATAAAGATGAGACTGAATCTTGCCCGCTTCGTTGGCCTCAAACACAAGGCTATCTGGTTCAGCTCCTTTTGCATGATGCAAGCAACTCTCAAAGGACGGTGGACGACTTTCATAGCTCTTGCCATTAAGAAGAGTGTAACCAATAGGCTCTGTCCCCTCTCCATAAAAGGAACTCGTCACAAAGAGATTTTTATAGCTCTTAGGCGCAAGAGCCATATCAATGGCTAAATGGTCACGGGTTGATTTGGTCTGTTGATACTCATTATAAAGAGGATGGTCATGAATGAGAGAACTTGGGGTATCTGTGGACACAACCTCCCATAACCTGCGGGTTTCTTGTGCCACATCAATGTACTGCTCAATCTTTTCAAAACGCTTGTGCTCAAGGGTTGTAAAAAGACCTTGGGTTTTGCCAGATTCTTTTGAGAGCGTTTCTTCATTAATAGAGGATTGCCGACAAAAGGTAGAACACTCGTGCCAGTTTTCAAGAATATCGCCAGCCAAGGCATTCCTACGCTCTTTAATATCATAGGATTCTCTATTAAAAACATCCAAAGCGGCTTTATGCTCTTCCTCTTGAGGTGTTCCCCCACCAGCTAGAAAGTTTTGATAATCGTCCTTATAGGCTGTGAGCTTTTCAAGGCTCTGGGCAAATTCAATACGAGCCTCTTTATAAAGAGATACCTTCTCAAGGAAAGGCCGCTCTTCCTCATTAACACTATAATCAAGGGTGGTTCCACGATAAGAGCTTGTGCCAATAGCCTTAGCTAAACCTCTAACGTCTGAGGCAACTTCACCTGCGCTAAAAATTTCAAGGCTGTCTTTATGGCGCGTACAATTTACAACCGTTGATCCTGCGTTATCATGCTTACTACATAGAAGTTTAGAACCGTCAAAAGTCAAGCACTGGGCCTTGGTCGAGGTAATGACATATCCTAAGGTAAGGTCATTATAACCCTTCTTCGCATTCAAAGTCACAAGACGGCCGTCCGTGGCTAAACGGACTTTAATCTCATGGGTTTTATTATTGTAAGACTCAATAACACCAAAAGACCCATTGTTAACCCCTTGGCTTTTGGACCCATTGGCCTCAATGGTTTTTACATACTTGTCGTTCTTTGAAAACGCTACCGTTGCCCCAACAGCAAGGGGCGTGTTTTTAAGGACAAAGGTTTCACCCAAACGCCCCTTTTCTCTAAGGGATTCAAAAATACCTAAGTTTAAATCTCGAACATCTTTGTTCAAGAAGGTCATTCCCAAAAGAGTTTTTGATGGGTCAAAGTCTCTTACATAGCTTTCAACGAAAGCGGCCTTTGCCTCTTCATGGGTCTCAAGGTACTTAATGCAGCCATGCTCTTCGTAAGCTAACAACCCCTCTTCTATTTTGTGGCTGTTTAACGCGATGGAAGCTTCTTTCATCCAAGGTAGTTTTTGGCGTTGAACTTGGACCAAAGACTTGCCCTCAACAAAGCGATCCATTGCCTCTGAAATGTCTGCCCCGAATAGCGTCTTAATCTGGCTATCGTCTTTTACAATGATGAGCTTGGAGCCAGCCTTTTCAACCTTAGAGAGAATAAGATCATAATGCTCGTGGCTGACAAGAGACCCCTCATCAAGGATGGCCGCCCTATTGGCGGTTATTTGGTATTTCTCAAGATTTTGTACGATTTTTAAATGCTTGTTTCTGTCCTTATCCCTTAGATAACGCCCGCTTGAAAGGATTTCCTTAGAGTTATCATAGGTATTCCAAGTATTCTTAAGGCTATCAATGGTTCTAGCATTGATACCAAGATCGCCTTCCATGGCTTCACTGACCTTTCCATAGGAAGCCATACCAATAAAGTCATAGCCTTGATCTTTCAAGACAGCTACAATGGGCTTTAGAACCGTTGATTTTCCTGTTCCAGCACGCCCTTTTAGAATTTTGAGTGACCCAGCAGAAAGCAAATCATCAATGGCTTCCCGTTGTTCATCGCTATACTCAAAAATAGCCTCTGGGGCTTTTGCAGCCAAAGACTTCTGCTCTTGAGCTTCAAAGTCATTGATAACCTTAGTGGCTCTACTTTCCTTTACCTTAAAGGCTTTTTGATTTTGAGAAAGACGTTGAACACGTCCTAAAGTTTGACCTTCCTTTTCTTGTTGTGTTGTGGAGGTAAAGACCTTCTCACGTCCAACATCTTGGCCAAGATCAATGCTATTAGATGATGAGACGACATCTTTTGTTAGACCCTGAATCCAATACTCAACGTCTGCCTTAACATCATCATGGTCAAAATTAACGGTTTGGTTGGCAATCTCTATATCCTTTGGATAAGCCCTCCCCTCCCCGTAAGATTCTAAAATGCGGTAGCAAGCTTCACTTTCCGACACCAAACCATAAAGCGTGTTTTCAATATCTTTTTCTCGAAAGACGATCTTTTCTTTGGCTAACACGTCAACCAGTGACGCTGGATTAGCAACAAATCCAGCTAATAAATCATCTCTCTCACGGCCCGTTGTTTTGATTAAATGGTTCGAGAGACCAATCTTTTTAAACTCAACAAGAGCACTTTCTTTTTCAAGATACGTATAAACGTTCCCCTCACCTGCCTTAACAAGATCGGTGACTTCAACAGAAAGAGACCGCTCTTGTTCCGCAAAAACAACGTCAAAATGTTCAATGAGCTCATCGGATTTATATTGAAATCCGCCTTTAACCGCTTGCCGAGCAGATTCAGGAATGGGAACAGCTTTAACTTTAATGGACAAATCTTGATAAAGATGTTCATCACCATCCACCAATTCAAAGATGGTTTCAGCGATTTTTGTCTCTGTAAAAACCACAGATTTGCGCGCCACCTCGTATAATAAATACGCGGGATTTTCTAAATAAAGAGCAATGTTTTGCGCTTTTCTATCGCGATTTTCTTGGCAGAGGCGTGACTTTTCACCAGATTTCTCTAGGAGTCTTGCATAGCTTCCTTCGTGAACCATAGACTGTCTTTTGATACCTTGCTCTTCTAAAGTGCGGTGATCAACGCGCTCAAGAGAACCCGCACGCTCAAGAGAACAGTTCATAGACTCGGCTAGAATGCGTTTTGTTTCTGGGTATTGTTGGCGACAGAAAGGGTCTTTATAGGCATCCTCTCCTTTGTAAGAGGTTATTTTTTTCTCTGAAAGTTCACCGTTTGGACCCATTTCACGTAGGGCAACGGCAACATGGGCGTGCCAATTTCCTTTGTCTTTATGGATGGAATAATCACAAACAAGCCCACGCGAAACAAATCTTTTTTGAAGGTAAGACTCTAACATTTCAATGTTTTGCGCTTCATCTAATTCACGGGGTAGCGCAATGATTTGGTTCCAAGAATCTTGTGCAGAATTAAGGGCTTTTTCACGTCCAGCAAGACTTTTTTCGCGCTTGATAGGATCGTTATGCGTCCCTTTGTAGCGATCAAATATCAGATTTGTTTCAAACTCTTGGACATGATTCCAAAGTTTTTCAGAGTCTTCCATCCATTCTGGGGCACCTTCTGGCAGTAAAACACGTTGATGAATCTCGTGACCTTCGGTCTTTTGAGAATAGTCAAAGGTGCGGCCACGTTGATTATCTTTGAAGGATTTTCCTGATCTATAGGCAGCTTGAGCCACCACACCTTTCCCAGAAGTGCGGCTACAAAAGCTTGCTCGTGCAAAATAAATCGCCATGTGAAATAACCAAATTGTTAAGTCATTGTACCAGCCTCCGGCAGGGACGCCAAGCACGATTTCAATCGTACATGTTGCGCGTTCCAAAAATCAGAGATTTTCTCCTTGGTAGTGGATTTATTTTACTTGCGTTTTAAGAGAGGTTTGTTAGTATAAAGATCTAGGGAAGCTCTTAATCAACAATGGAGCTATAACTATGTCTAAACTAGATCAACAAATTCAGAAATTAGAACAACAACGATTAAAACTCGATGCCGATCTCGTCACCCTTAAGCGTCAACGCAACGAAGATATCCTAAAAGTTCTTGATACCTTTCCCGATGGCAACGTATGCAGCAAAACAATTATCGGTCTCCTCCTAGAGGGATTAGAGGTTGCCGCCAAAGATGCAAAAAAAGCAGAGGTGTGGCAACAAGCTGGTGATACCTTTTGCAAGCGCAACGGTGCAAAAAGAAGTCCTCAAAAGACTAAGCCCAATCTCAAAAAAGCTGCGTAGGGTGTTTGAGAAAATGAATGATACTCGAATGCAGCTTAATCATGCTCGCTCAAAAATTGTAACCAAGTCACAACAAAAACGTGCGTCAGAGACGCGCACCAAAATTGCGTATGGGGGATTGGTTCATAAATCCAACCTCCCCTCTTACCTTGGTTTAGAGTTGGGCGATGAAGTTCACATTGAAGAGCATTTTGAAAAAGAAGCGATCATCTTGGGAATACTTATTGATGGCTATGAGAACATGGAAAGTGACCCTCATGGTGACAAAAGAGATCACTATAGATTTCTCGGTGAGAAGTCCTTAAAATACG
>Ga0209091_10002645_pt1 | contig 14978 bp, 15 predicted proteins | sample ArcticOcean_MG_C_6_FD_187438 | JGI IMG/M metagenome (GOLD analysis project Ga0209091, IMG submission 187438) | Marine microbial communities from western Arctic Ocean - ArcticOcean_MG_CB8_128 (SPAdes) (version 2) | ecosystem: Environmental > Aquatic > Marine > Oceanic | place: Arctic Ocean...
AGCTGATCGCGTAGTGAAAAAACACCAATTTGTAATAAAAGCAAGTTTAAATCGAGACTATATACCAGAATATATAAAAGAAATAGAAAATTATAAAACATTATGGAAACAACACGATAGAAAAAATACCAAAATTGATAATAAATTTAACGTCCTTAGATATTTTGGATCTAGTTCAGAATCGAACGTTTCAATGAATTTTTCCACCGGAGATCAAGCACAAGAAAGATGGACTGATACAAGTGATACAAGTAAAGAAGACTGGGCATACAATAAGGACACCAAAGTACTAACAATACAAAGTACTCTGGATGGCAAAGAGTATGGAGAAGTATCTACAAATCTAGATCTACACGCTAACGCTATAAAGCACGCGGGTGGGAGAAATATTTTTAATCCCAAAAATCCCAATGCCCGCTCGAAAGTAAACCCAACGGGTGTTTGTTGGTTCGCGGTAGAATGGGATCCTGATTTTATACCTTTTTCTACTTCACACTTCGAAGGAAGAAGAGATTTTAAATTAGATCAAACCGTTTTACGAAAAATGACCGAGAACATATATCATCTTTCAAATGAATATGGTTTTTATCACGGAGATTTACATACCGAAAATTTTCTTTACAATATTAAAGGAGATATAAAACGTTTTGATTTTGACTTTTCAGGTGTTATATCCGAGGATGATAATACAGAATCAGTCAATAATAAACAAATAAATGTTTATTTTGGGCAACAACCATCTAAAATTAGTATGTATTTATTTATGAATTTGTACAAAACAACAACTGACACACTACGACCTTGGACAAAAGAGGGTGGCGACAACATCCGCTGGAATCCAATGGCGAGCGACGAATTATCTTACCCTAAAATTCAGCATAAGGAATTCCTTAAATTGTTCGATATGCATAGAATGCTATTACATTATTTCTTATCAATAAAGGGTCCTGTGAATACTAGTCCGAAAGAAATAAAAGACACAATTGACATAATTTTTAAAAATAATAATATTAATACTACTAATAATAATACTACTACTACACATATGAAAATATTGGTGGATTCTGTTACTAATAATATGTTTGCTTTTTGGAACGGATCTGATACAAAAAAAAAACTTGAAGAAAAATTAGATTCGGATATGTTCTATGAAAATACCTGGAATGCAGGTTGTATGTATAGCTTACTATGGTATTTTGGAAAATATAAGAGTACTCGTTCTGAGAATACCTATATGAAATGGTATAATTATGATAACCATTTAAAATTTTTCGAATTTCATTTAAAAGATTTAATTTATCGTAGTTATGATTGAACAATCGTCATAAATTAAAGTTTCCAGGTTACGAAATACTTACTTTTACTATATAAGTTATTATAACACTTCCAATATTTGGCAGGAGTTTGAATAAATTGGGGTATTCTTTCATTGGGTAATTTTTTGGATATTTTATACGGACATCCCTTTTCATGATCTTTATTCCAAAAATCTGCATTCGAAAATAATAATTCATCATAATCAAGTTCTATATCATTGGGGTGATCTTGCCACCATTTTATAAGTCCAGTTTGATCATCATCCGTTTTACGTATATTAAATGGATATATTTTCTTAAACATTTTTGCTTTTCCTGCAATCATACCAGCATTTAAATATTTATTCTCTAAATTCTTTTTAGAAGCTCTTTCATCCATATATGACCTCATACTTGAAGTTGTGGAAGGTACACAACATCCTTTTTCAGTACTGATTATGAGTTTATTTTCATCGAATTTTTTTAAAATATTTAAAGTATCCGTGACATTGCCATTGCATATTACATCTCTTGCATCTAAACAAATAATGTAAGTATCATCTTTTATATTGTTTGATGGTTCATTTATATAATTTATTACTCCGTGTGTTTTAGTACCAAATCCTTCCCATTTATCCCCAATACCTATGAATACAAAAGGAAACCCTCTTTTATCTAATAAATCTTTTAACTTTTCAGCATTAGGGTGTTTCGTATTTTCATACACTATAATTATCAAATCATGTGAAATATTAGAAAAATTTTCTATACTTTTTTTAACAGGTATTTGTATATTTGTCATATAGGCTATATTTTTAGTTGGTGCTCCTTGCTTTATCCATCCGTTGGGATGAGTTCCATATATATTAATATAACTTGAATTATCACTTGCCATATGATCGATTTGTTTTTTAATAGGCATTCCAACAGACAACATTTTTTGCATACCTATATTGTTTATGATGTACGCATGCATAAGAATGAAACCTTTTACATGAACCACATCTTTAGATATTTTTTTATTTTTTTTACTTGTCGACCACCATCCTAATAAAAACATATCCCAATCTTCTGGAAGGTTTTTAATTTTTTCTAAAAATAAACTTTTAAAATTCACAGGTATTTGTGTGTCGTCCTCAAATACAAGTATTGTCTTCTCACCTTTATTTAATGCCTCTTTGTAAAGTGACATATGACTTAAATAACATCCTACCGCTCCAGGTGTTAAATCTTCGTCTTTTTTTCTTGTTTTATTAATAATTGTTTTATATAACTTATTATACGCAATAGGATGAATCAATGATTTATGTTGTAAAAACTTAACACCTCTCGTATCCTTTGCTTCGAATCGGGTTAAAGAAAGATCTGATTTTTTTGCCATAGAATCTACAAGTAAAAATCTATCTTTGTTATCTTCTAAATTTATACAATATACATTATCTATTATTTCTAAAAAATCTCCATTTATTGTATCCTTCTTTTTCAAATTTAAATTATAAACTAATATACTTATTATTAATATACATATAAGTATGATAATTGACAGTAAAACGTACATTATATAATAAAAAATATTAATTATATTCTACAATTTTTAATATTTTGTGTAGCAACGATTCACAATAAAAGGTAGATATAGGACAAAAAAGGAACACATGTCGCGATATTACAACATTTTATTAAAATTTAATAAAATATCTAATTTGAACACTCTATTCTTTTTCGTCTGGTGGTATCATCCACTTTCGTTTCTGATGGTGGTATCATCCACTTTCGTTTCTGATGGTGGTATCATCCACTTTCGTTTCTGATGGTGGTATCATCCCCTTTCGTTTCTGATGGTGGTATATCATCCCCCTTTCGTTTCTGATGGTGGTATATCATCCCCTTTCGTTTCTGATGGTGGTATATCATCCCCTTTCGTTTCTGATGTATCATCAAATATATCATGGTTACAGTATTTTTTGGCTAGATCTATAAATCCTTTAATATGCATTTCAGCAAATGTTTGATATTTAGTATATTCATCTTCTGTAAATTCACAGTTTAACCCATCTCGAATATCTTCATATTTTGTATTGAATAAGGGAAACATTTTTTCATCTTTCATCAATTTTTCGATACCAGCATAATCAGTTCTTCCTAAATAATCTTTACCTTCTCTATATATTGCAATGTAATAATTTCCTGTTCCATCTGCATGACAAGGTAATGCTCTTTTCATCATAGAATCTGTTAAATTCTGAAACAGAAAAAGACATTTTTGTTTGTCAAATGAATCACAAAATACATATGCTCCCCTTTCCATTTTATAATTCTATATACGATTAATATTTAATTATATATTATGAAATCTAAAAACTATTCACTAACTAAGCATTAAGGGTACGACGTCCAGAGGATGCTGTTGTGCATGATTTTTTATTGCTAATAATATCGGACCTGAAGCTACAGTTATTAATTTGTTAAAAACCCATGTATAGTCTACTACTTTGGATTGGTCATAGAGACCGGCTTGCAAATCTCTGATCGCGATTTCGTGTTCTTTTATTTGTTGGCGTTGAAGAGCTAGTTGTGCTTCATGTTCTTTTATTATTTCGTCTTTATTTTCAAGCGACGTCTTAAAAGGGTTTAAATTTTCAAATAATGCGAAGATAGGTTTTAAATAATTTGTTAAAATAAATTGTAAAACAGCAAATATACCAGCCTTTATTAAAAGAATTGCAGAGGTGCTTGCATAAAGTATCAGTTTTATGAAAATTTTATATGTAATATTAAATAAAAATATACATAATTTTTGAAACTGTATAAATGATTTCTCTGATATGAATATTAAATATTCAATAATTAATTCTGATTGTTGTTTATCATAATATGATTCTGGCATAAACTCTTCTCCATTTGATTGAACATCGAGGGGGTCTCCTCCTACGATGCATGGGGCGAATGGGGTACGAGTTCCTATAACATCATATTCTGAGAGATGATTAAAATGTTCAAAGTGTTCGTATAATGTGGTGTATAATTGGTGAATATGGATATATTCTTCATCCGCATATTTCAATTTAGCGTCATACTTTAAAATAATAGACTCCTCGAGGGATACTGCGGCGCCCGGTGCATCATTAGCCACGCCCGAGATGGGTGTTGCGATACTCGGTTGTTCATTAACCAAGGTGGACGCGACTAATGTGGATATTATGCTCTTCCCTTTGCGGTTGCCTTTCAGTTCTTTCAGTACTTCAGTTACTGAATTCATCGATGAGTTTATATTGGACATCAAATCTTTCTTTTCATTATTGTCTACTAGTAAATTAACACTCCAATCATCTAAATAATAATAACGCATATCATAGAGGACTTTATCATTATAAATCTCTTTAGTAATTATAGCAATACTCTCGGCGAGCTTCGCAGCTGCGACGGCAGCGGCGGCCGCCGCATCATTCGATAAAGGAGCCGTCATATCTAATACTATAAATAACTTTTAATTTTCTACAAAAACTAACTCATTTCTTCTAATATAACATCTATTTGAATTTATGGCCTTTTTTATTTCCCACATTAGTTTTTGTTTTGTTACACCACTGTGTTTTTTTGCATTTGCATAAGCAATAAAAGTACTACCTTTTTTGTAGATTGTAGAACGCATTCTATACTATATATCTTATTAAAAAGCACTTAACTTACCTACATTATTATTTTTTTTCTTAGATATAAATAGAGACAAGTTACAAATAAATTATTGAGTGCCTATAAAATATACATGTATTAAAAACAAGACAAATCCTTTATGAATATTATGTTATTTATTTATCATTTTGATAAATGATTCATTATTTAACATTTCTCTTTTCAATATATTTTCAGAAACGAATCACAACTGTGACTATTTAAAAAATCAGATGCATTAAAATCTTCTTATCTGAAATGATTTAAAAGATTACAAGTTTAGCTATTGGATTAGATAAATACTCACATAATAAACAACTTTTAAAATTATATTTATTAAAAAAGACTGAGAAAATAAAAGATACCTATATATAAAATGGGTTTATCGAATAATCTTTTTGGACCCCTTGACTCAAAATACTGTGCTTTATTTTACATTTTAACAATTGTAGCGTTTATAAACACTGTTCTAGTTCTTTTACTATCACCAGCGATGGTTTATACATCGCCTAACAAATTAAAAGGTGGACTAACTGCCTTATTCTTAATATTATTAAGTTTAATACCTTATTTAATGTACAGACTCTTTTATTCAATGTGCACCAAAACTTTGAATTAAACAATTCGATCAAATATGTTTAGTTTACTTTGAAATTCAATTTTATACAACTATATTTTTGTGTTTATGAATATTATTTTCATTTCGAAAATTTTCATCAAATTTTCTGTATTCACTTTATGTTGTACTTTATATTACATTATTTGAAGACACGCTTTAAATTAGCCAAAATAGTATGTAATTATCATTTAAATTTATAACTTTTACTATTTTTATATTCCAATTTCAAGATTTCTATAACTTTGATTATAAACATTAAAAACCATAAAGAAAACCCATTGAGTGAATAGACATTCCTTTCAATGGTTTGAGATTGTTATTACATTTTATCTCTTCAGGAAACAGTATATAAAATTCGTCTCATAATCTTCTACTATTCTCATTTTGTATTTTCAAATAATTGATTTAAATATCCCAAATTTCAAACATACATTCGTTAGTATTACTTTAATGTGTTTGCATCATATACGAGTAGGAGTATTTGGAACATCGAGTTCACGCTGATTCAATATTTGTTCCATTTTTTTGCTCATAAGATCCTCCGATTCTGAATTTTGAATACTTCCAAATGAATTGTAATCTGATTTTTCATTTGAAGAATTTGAATATGATACAGGCATAGAACTTCTCGAAGGAGCACCCGCGGGCATATCTAAAGAGTTTGAAGATGCCGAAGGGGCTCCGTTCAAAAAATCAAAACTATGTGACATAGAAGCTCCACCGTTTCCTTTTGTTGAGAGATCTACGTTTAAAAAGGAATATGCATCTGAAAAATTATTCATCTCACACATATGCCATGCTCCTGGACCTGTCTCTTGTTTTGTGTGAGCCATTTGTTGATTTTGTTGAACAGGTACAGAATCTTGAACATTTAGGTTTTTTGATTTAACTTTGACCCACTGTAATATATCACTCCCGATAAGAGTTTGGTTGGTTTGTCCTACAATTAGACAAGGCACAGATTTGACATTTGCGGGTAGTTTACGTCTTACTTCTGCGGAATCTATACATATGAACCGTATGTTTGCTTTTAATGATGACTCGTTTAATTCATGTAATACTTGTTTACAGTGGTTGCAATAATTGCTAAAAAATAAGATTGATGTTGCGGACGACATTTAATTATTATGAAAACTTAAATTTTTAAAAAAAGCGAACCGCAAAATTATTAAATATAAAAATGAATGAATAAACGATAATGTATAATATACCAAGTATGACAGTTTGGTTTGATAATATAAAAGAAAATTCTAATACACTCGACTTTGATGTAATGGGTGTTGATACAAGTGTTGCAAATGCAATAAGAAGATCTATCTTAACGAATATTCCGAATGTTGGCTTTTGTCACGAACCAGAAAACAAATGTACAATTAATATTAAAAAAAATACAACAGCATTACACGATGAATTTATTTCACATAGAATCAGTTTATTACCACTTCGTAGAGAAGCATTCCATAAAAATATTCCTATTGAAAATTATACATTTCGACTCAATATAACTCAAAAAAATTTTTCAATAGTTACAACTGATGATTTTAAAGTAACGGTTGAAAATGCAGAAGGCGATGAAACACCTTTAGACCCAAAATTGTTCTTTGGTCATGACAGTTATAGTGGAAATGCAAGTATAATAACACGTCTACCACGTAAAGATGCTTCAAAAGAAATTGAAACATTGGAAGTTGAATGTAAAGCAGTAAGAGGCTCACATGAAGATGGTGCTGGCTTTAGTCCTGTGAGTGTTTGTAGCATGTACGAAAATGAAAACAAGAAAAACGCACACCACATTATGTTTGAATCAATTGGTACAATAGATCCAAAAGTAATAGTTCTAAATTCTTTTGATTATTTAATTGAAAAATGCGAGAAGACACTGGAAAAATTATCTAAAGATGACTTTATTATAAATGAAGCGGATGCTAATTTTAAAGGTGTTGATATGATATTCGAAGGGGAAACACATACGTTTGGGAATATGTTATATATTTGGATATACAATGAATATATTGTAAAACGGAAAGTCGTAAACAAATCGGGTACTAAATTATTACATGTCAGTTATCACGAACCACATCCTCTAAAGAAAAGTATAACATTTAGAATAGGACTTGATGATAATTCAGAAGATTGTAATGATCACATACTTATTACAAAGAACCTATTCATAGAAAACATCAAAAAATTACAATTATTTCTAGACGATATGAGAACTAAATGGAAATCAATTTAAAACGCATATTCATTTAAAAAAAAAGACATTATACAAATAAAAGAATGATGGACATGGATCTTATTCTTTCAATTATAATCTCATTAATTTTGTGTTTGATTCTATTTCAATATTATAAAAATAAAAAAATAGTAAAAAAACCAATATTTTATATTATTTTTTTGATAATTAGCTTCGGTTGCGTATATCTTACAACAAAAATGGTTTCAAATGATGAATTCAAAAATATTATGAGTGCAAATGTGCAATTACAAAAACCAATGAAAACGGGTGAACCGAGTTTCTAAGCTTAAAGAAATAATACAAATAGAATATTTAAAAGATGGCAGGTCTTGAACTCAGAAACGTAGGCACCGTAAAATGGTTTGATTCATCAAAAGGTTATGGATTTATTACAGATTGTATATCGGACGAAGATATATTTGTACATTTCTCATCGTTAACAGTAGATGAGGCTACTTCGTCAAGTTATAAAACATTAATTGATGGAGAGTATGTTTCTTATACAAAATCGACAATGGAAGATGGCAAAAGAAGTCTCGCGGCAAATGTTACTGGTGTGGGCGGTGGTCTTTTGATGTGTCAGCAAAAAGGCAAACGCGTAGTTGTCGTTCCGAACAGAAACACCAGAAAGGGCATTGTGAAAGGTGTATCTGACGAACCGGTTACCGTTAATAACGAACCAACCACGGAGCTTTAATAACATTCATTCCATTTTCTAGAACATTTATCGTCAATTGCTCTTAAAAAATTGGGATATGAATCCGCTTTAGATTCCATTACAAATGGTGGTAGCAATTCATAATTTGGTGTATTATTTTCACCATAATTAGAATACATTGCAACCATTCCCTCGTCTATCCAGTATGGACGATAATTATGAGGTTCAAAATTAAAATGTGGTTTTTTTCTTTGTTTTTTCATCTTCGTCATAGATCTCGATGAAATAACCTTCAATATAGCATTATATGAAATAAACTTATTATTTTTTTTTAAATCTCCAATAATTTTTCTATAGTAATTCCAATCAACTTGTTGATAATTTTTAATTATATCAAATCTTTCCGAATCATAGCCAAATTCAGTTAATTTTGTTAATGATACTATTCTTTTTCTTTTAACCATAAGATATGCTTTCATGACGAAAAAAGGTTGGTATTTTCCTACTTTTGAAACATGAGGTACAGATATGGCATTCATCAATTATATTACCAAGTAAAAAAAAACTTACTTAACGAAATAGACGAGTATCAGACTTAATGAAATTTCATCCCGATGTAGAAGAACAAACAAATGTCTATTCAAAAAAAATGTTGTTGAATACATTGTTTTATGGACCATCTGGTTGTGGAAAACACACACTTGCAATGAATTTATTAAAACAGTTATTTGGTGTTTTAGGAAAACCAAATGAATATGTTGATGAAGTACTTGGTATAAAATACTCAGTGACGTCGAAATATATAATGATAGATGGATATGACTGGAAACAATCAAAAGTATCTATTGCAAAATGTATAGAAGAGTTAACGCAAACACAACATGTTTTTACAGGGTTGTATAAAGTCATATACATAAGATATATAGATGTTCTTTGTGATTCACATCAAACATTGAGACAATTAATTGAGGATACATATAACGAATGTAGGTATATTTTCACATCACGCTCAATTGATAATATAGATCCTTCATTGGTAAGTAGGTGTATTACAATGCGAGTACCTGCACCGTCTATAGGAATATTATCAAATTGGGTAAATGAGAAATTTGATATTGAAATGGAAAATTCTGAGTTAATTGCAATTAACTCTCAAAAAAATGCAAATTTATGTTACCACATGGCAGCGTTGTTTAAAGAAACGGGTGTTGTAGAAAATATGAACTACATTTTTGCGAAGGTAATATATGATAAAGTAACTACTACTGTATCATTGGGCGAGATACACGAACTTGCTGAAAAATATTTTAGATGTAATGCACATTTGGCACCTATATTAAGGGAATACTTAAAATTAGTTCCATTTGATAAAATAAAAAAGAATCTATATTATATTGAACTTTATGTATCCAGAAAATCTAAAAGTATATTTGATCTTTTATACCTACTTATGGGACTTACAAAAACAATGAATCCCGAAGCGGAATAAAGGAATTCGTAAATAATACTATGTTATCTTATTTGTTATCTTTATCTAAAAGGTGTAAAAATATAACTCTCTATTTATATTAATCGTTTTATATGTCATCAAACTCAGAATGGGAAGTAAAGAGTCTAACCTCAAATGAAGATTCGTATCAAATATGTCAGGTCCCTTTATGGGTTTCATTGGAAACAATTGATTTTCAAATAAATTGGCAAAATACATCTGGAAAGAGACCCATACAACCGAATGAAGATTTATGGGCGAATAACAGTAATATTATTAGACAAGACCTGAATTATATACATGAAAATGATACTATTTATATTAACGAATATTCCTATTTAGCAATACGTAATTTTTATAATGGACCATATGGAATACAAATTAGTCATTATAGAATTGTGAATAATAAAGAATGTATATCATATGCAGAATATCTATTAAAATTCAGAACTCCTAATTATGAATACTCAACGTGGAAAAGATATTCTACAATAAAAAAATTTTCGAATGATTTATTTAGAAATATAAAATTTTTTTATGAGTTGGTTCATACAACTTGTAGTTGGAACATAATGATAGAAAATAAATCGTATTTTCGAAATTTAAACAATTATTATTTAAAAAAAAAGTGCTTATTATTAGAAAGGTTTTTACAAGCTGCTCTGTTCGAAGTAGACTCGATTGAAATATTTTTATTTTATTTTACGAAGTGATAAATTGTCCGACTTCTTCAAGTTTAACTACGCATTTTTTTAAAACCCTGCAATCTTCAAGTGCATCGTGCAATTTTTCAGACGGTGGTTCTAAATATAGTTTAGTATATAGTTCTGACAAAGAAGGCCATTTGTAATCCGACCTACTTTGATACTTTTGAGTATCCTTAAATTCAAGTTTGCAAAAATTCTTAGTGCTGTGCATAGTACATACCTGCTGTTTTTTGCTAATAACTTTATTAAACTCATTCAATAATTCGGCATGGCCATCCTCTTTTAAAATATGTCTTACAATTCCAATATCAAATTCAATATTATGAGCGATAATAATATCAACCTTTTTTACTTCTTCAATAAATTTCGAGAGGGCATCTTTACTATCAATACCTTCTTCGTTACATTTTTTAATAGTAATATCATGAGGTAATCCGCTTGCAATTTTTGTTACTCCTTTAATATAAATTTTTTTTTCCTCATCGGGAGTAATATACCCTAACTGTAATAACCTATGTTTAGGAGGTCTGAAACCTCCAATACCATTCGTTTCTGTATCGAAGAATATACACTTATCGATCTTCATTGTTTATATTAACTCATTTGTACGGCCATCATTTTTTTATTTTATTCTGCAGTAAAAATATAAATCAGTGATTACTCTTTTCTAAGTTCAACACATCTAGTAAAAATTTTATTATTATTTCACAAGTTTTGACCACCTAGTAAAATTGCAGCCTTCTAACTTTATAACTATAGTATTATCATTTGGATACATAATCGCATGTCCCACCCACGACAGTCCACCCATTTCTCGGGCGAGTATACTTTAAATGGCCCTTTGCCCAATATCCTCAACTACATACCATAATTGGATTATTTTGCCATTTTATACTGACTATTCACAGAACGTCCTCCAGCCAACTCTAAGAAGGAATTACAATATCTTCAGTAATGGCCGTATCCCCGTATATCCATCGCATGTTGTATCGGAAAGACTAAAATATGACATCATTCCTTGAATCCAAATCAAATTTAGCAGTAACCAATGGTTAGGGCTCGGACTCGGGTTCGGGTTCGGGTTCGGGCTCGGGCTCAGGCTCAGGCTCTGGTTCAAATCTATATTCATGTTTTAATAATAAATAACTTCTTAGTACTTCTATAGCTTTGTTTACTTTTTCAACTGAATTATAATTTTCATGTTTTAGTGATATTAATTCTACCATTTCTAAATCGATGTTTTCATAAATACCATCTTTATACGCTTGTAAAAAAATTAAATCATTTAATGTTAGTGTTAAATCTCCATCTAAATCACCTGGGTATTCTGGTTCGGGTTCTGGTTCAGGTTCTGGTTCGGAGTACATATCTAATGTAAAAACACCTACCATTTGTGCATGCGATGTACAATAGTAATATATTGTATCGTCTACTCCTAAATTAGATAAATCTACTATAAATGATTGACTGTTAACAATACCATTATCGAAATTACCGTCTTCTGAAAAAATAAGTTTCGTTGATTCTTGTTTATAACCAACGTCACTTATAAAAAAAGGGTGTATACCTGCTTGATTTAATCTCTGAAATCTATATATTTTATTAGCTAAATAAAGCGTTTTTACTTCAATTGTTTGTTCTTGATCTAAATAAAATACATAAAATGGGTTTATAAAACTACCAGAATTTACAAATATATCTGTTGGTTCTATATTAGATTCAGTCATTAATTTTAAAAATATAAGTTATTTTTTATATTTATATTTACCATTTAGAATTCAAATATTCTAGGATTCCTTCGTCGTCTACACAGCTATAATCCAAATTATGTCTTCATATGTAAAACCGTGGTTTGTAATACAGCCCGTTGGTTCTTGAAGTATTTTTTCCATTTTATATCATTTAAACGCGGTGTTTTAGTATTCCGAAACTTTAGAATTATTAGCACATTTATTATCCGCTAAATGCTGTGTTTAAAAATTCCGCAATTTGAGAATCGGATGCACATTTATAATCCATTACGATTGATTTATATTCAAATCCGTGATTTGTAACTCCGCCGTTTTCAGCTGGAAAATTGCCTGGGGTGGAATTTAAATTAGTTCCATTTATAAATAATATATTACCCGATTCTCTCGAGCTCGGTTTTAGGTTTTCAGGAGACGTGAACATCGACCAATTGTAGCCAGCCCAATTACTACCCATAACATTTTGCCCAGTTATATAGCCAAAGTGATTACTAGCTGTCCAATTATGACTCGCACCATAAGAGCTCTTTTTATAAACAGCTAAAGACATCCCGGTTCCGTTACCGACTTTTCCATCATTCCCACTTCTAAGAATCATGCAAAACTCGTCATCTTGTCCCAATACAGAACTATTAAACGCGGACATCTGTATATACGCATCGTCTCGGTACCCTAAAATATTCTTGCCGCCGCCGCGACGCTTCGGTAGGCCATAGCCACGGGATGTGAACGTTTGGATTTTGTCCCCGGTGAATTGACATCTCATATATGTACCCGAGTGTGAAGTTACACTATTACCGTTGGCACTGTTTCCCCAAGTGTTATTATCTGGCCTGTTATGAAGAACAAAAAACGTTCCACCAGTGAATATTGGTGTTTGTTTCGTATAAACAAAATACATCATTATCGTCCATCCATTGCGACTAGGTGTCAAGTCCTCCACAGCCGGGAAACCAGGAGGTGCATTCTGTCCAAACGTACCACCAGTGCCCTCGTTATCAGCACGTAATACCCCCATACCATATAAGTGTTGATTTTGTAACATTACATGATTATTATTTATATCATCCAAAGCCGAACCCGGAACAGTTAAATACGCGCGGTTCGCTGTATTTGGGTCTGAATCCCACCATCCACTGCCAAATCCTAGAGCCTCTGGTGCTGGCTCTGGTTCGGGTTCGGGTTCGGGTTCTGGCTCTGGTTCGGGTTCGGGTTCGGGTTCGGGTTCGGGTTCGGGTTCGGATCCAGATCCAGAAGGTGGTGGATATTATCCCCAGTATAAATTGTTTATTTCCATATCTGTCCTCGACATCATAATGAGCAGATACCATTCAGTAACATTTGCCCAAGACCACGAGTCTGTCACATTTGATACAGTAATATTTCCGAATTGAGATGAAATCCGAGAATTTTGTCCATTGTTGTATATCTCAATTTGAACAGAACCTGGGATGTTGGAACTGGTGTCAGCCCATCCTAACGTCTGTTCGGCTGGGTTAGTATTGAGATCCGTAGAATTGAGTGACTGAAAACCAGTTTTATTTGAATTATTCGATCTAAATTGTCCTCCCATGGGAGCGTTCGCAACTCCACCATGTGAATGATGTGTTATTCCGTGACCCCTGGACCAATTGGGGAATGCAACACTGCCGTTTTGGCTCTGAAACCATCTTGTTAAATTTGGAATACCCCACTGATCCCATTTCTGCAATGTAGTTGGTAATTTAGAACATAAAGATACATATATATACCCATCTGTAGGACCTACAACATCAAAACTCAAAGTACCATCAAGTCCATCTAAAGGAACTATTGTATAAGCATCATCATTTATTGAACCATGTGATCCTGAACCACCAACACTATAAGCATTCATATCTGTAGTGAGCGATAATGTAGCAGGATTCCAAGAAAACCCACGTGCACTCCTCAAACCATATACTGTTGGAATTGTGCTAACAGGTTCTGGTTCCGGCTCTGGTTCGGGTTCTGGCTCTGGTTCGGGTTCGGGTTCGGGTTCCCAAGCTCTCATTTCTCCTGTGAATTTGTAGAAAATATTTTTCATCGATATGTTGCTATCATTGCTATCGGTATTTTCTAAATTAATTAACATAGCATAATTTCCAGAATCCAAGAATTTTTCTGCTCCAAAATCATCTTCGTTGTATATTTTAACATTAAAATTTTCATTTGAATCTAGTAAACTATCCGAATTGTTAGAATCCTGTATCTCGTAAGAGTAACCTAAAATATCAGTTCCATTATTCATATATCCTATATTTGTATCAGAAACCCTTTGAATACGAACATATAATTTCGCATTACCATCAATTTCGTCACACGTAAACTCATTAAAAGTCAAATTATCAATTCTATAATTATCAGGTATGGTAAATTTCAAATGGTCGTAATGATCATTGGTTTCTTTATTCCAAACAAGGTGATTCTCAATTATAATATCATATACATCTTCTGTTGTATCGTACATAGGAGTTACTTCTGTCGGAGGTGTGTCTATGTACATTAAACCTGCATAATCTAGAATTTCCGG
>Ga0209091_10002651_pt1 | contig 14958 bp, 14 predicted proteins | sample ArcticOcean_MG_C_6_FD_187438 | JGI IMG/M metagenome (GOLD analysis project Ga0209091, IMG submission 187438) | Marine microbial communities from western Arctic Ocean - ArcticOcean_MG_CB8_128 (SPAdes) (version 2) | ecosystem: Environmental > Aquatic > Marine > Oceanic | place: Arctic Ocean...
GGAAGTCACAAGGAAATACATTACATGACTTGATAAATTCAATCGCGTTTAAGCTTAATTATAGTAAGTATAAAAAATTATTAATTATTGATGAAGCAGGTAAGTTTAAGCCAAAGTTTTTAGAATATCTCCACGAACTAAGAGACAAGACGGACCATGGGACTGGAATTGTGATGGCTGGTCCAGAATATTTCAAGGATAACATTCTAAACTGGAGCAGGAAAGGAGTGGTTGGAATCCCTGAATTATTAAGAAGGGTTAATCATTGGGAACAACTTGATCCACCAACAAAAGAAGAAATTCACGCTTTATGTGAAACTTATAATGTTAATAGTCTCTCCTTTAGAAATCAACTGTGGACTACAGTTACAAATTTCGCAGAAGCCTTTTCTAAAATTAAGAACTATTTAAAACTGAAAGAAAAGAATAAGAACAATAAAAGTGTTCAGAAAAACTAATGTTTTCGTGGACACTTAAAATTAGACTTCAAATCACACATACTATCAATTAATCCATTGGTCATAAAAACCCCTTATGTTTTTATGACCATTTTCTATAAATAATGATTGCAGCAATTTACACCAGGGTTTCCACAGGGAATCAAAACACAACCCGTCAACTGATAGAGCTCGAGGAAAGGTGCTTAAAAAAAGCGTGGAAGGTGAGTTATAAGAAATCGGAAGTTGTAAGTGGTTCAATTCCATACAAAAAGAGAATAGGCTTCTCAGATCTCTTAAAACATGCTCAAGAAAAGAAATACGAAGTACTAGTGGTTCACGAAATCTCTCGATTGGGAAGAAACACTGTTGACGTTTTAAAATGCGTTCAACAGTTAAACTCTTTATCTGTGTCAGTATATATAATGAATATTGATCTGATTATTAAGCCTGACCGAGCTGACCCAACAGCAAACTTGATTGTAGCCGTCCTTGCTTCATTGGCGACTCATGAGAAGGAGTTAATGCAGCAAAGAATTATATCTGGTATCAAAGCAAGCTCAAAGAAATCAGGTAGGAGGGAAGGAGACTCGTACTCATTAGAGCATTACAACAAGAAATATCCTGTTGCTGTTACGTTATTAAGAGATGGCTATCCAATGACTACAGTTTCTGAACTGACAAGAATAAGTTACAGTACAATTCGCCGAATTAAGAAACTACTTTATTGACTTGATGCAAGTCCTATTTGTTATTATTAAGACTCTAAATATTTCAAGGTTGACTTAGATCTATTTGATTATTATTGCATCTAGCCCAAAAAGAGCTAATTATGAATATTATACAGAGCAGTTCTAAAGATGACATCAAAACCATTTTTAATGGAATTAACCAATTCAATTTCACACACGCTAAGCAAGTCATTGAAGATCAAAACTGTGGTGATATCGAAGCAGTAATGAAGTCTGAGGATGGAGAAGTAATAGGCGGAGCATTAGCAACTTTGGGATATTATGGAGGGGTAATGGTTAAGGTATTATGGGTTAAAGAAAGTTCAAGAGGAAAAGGAGTAGGGAGAAAGTTAATGAAAGACATAGAAAGTCAGGCTGTAAAAAGAGGTGCAAGCACCTCTTTTTTAGATACGTTTAGTTTCCAAGCAAAAGACTTTTATATTAAACTAAATTATGAAGTATATGGAACCGTCAATAATTTTCCTGAAGGACATGATTGGTACTATCTAAAAAAGGTTTTATAGTCCAATCAACTACAATATTTCTGTTCAAATGGAAAGCTATTTAGAAATATGATAAGCCCTTTTTAGTGCCTTCATATTACGATCCACTTGAGATCCAGTGTAAAAGACTCCTTTAGATTCTCTATTTATTATTCCAGTATTTTCATCAACATCATAATCAAGGTAATAAACTTCCTTAAACGTAAATTTCACTCCGTTGATATTTCTTTCTGCAGTTCTTTGCAGTTCATCCGTTGGATTGTTATCTCTGGTAAAGATCTCTTTTGATACCATTTGTCAAAATTTTGTATATTTTTTTACTCTAGCCTAATGTCAAAACTGGTTAAGGCTTTATTTATTTTTCTCATTTAAAGTAATCGGGAGCATTGCTTTTAATTTCCTTAAACATAACTGTTAAGGAAAGGGCGCTATCTACCTCAGATTCCTCTTGGAGTTTCTCAATAGTGTATTTTCCGTAGTGGTTTTTAGCCTCCTCAACCGATTTCATTGATTGATTTGGACCTTCTGGAGAATTTATCCTCTTCAAAATGCGTGCCTCCCATAAATCATCTTCACTACAAACAAATAAAAACTGTTTAATGTTATTCTTGTTCAAGTTCATTTTAGAGAGAAAATGAACAAAGCTTGGAGTGTGAGATAGTCCAATATCAACAATTACATTGTTATTAGAGTCATGAAAATTTTGAATTTTATTTGCAAGCTCGTTATATGTAATGGAATTTGCATTGTCCCAATCAAGTCCTTGAATCAGTAATTCGTCAAAGATGGAATCTTTACTAATAATATCATATCCTACTTTTTGTTGAATTAAATTTGCAAGACTAGATTTACCTGTTGCTGCTTTGCCTCTAAAAAATAAAATCATCCTTCATTCTTTTATTATTTTAAACAACTTAATTATATACAACGATTCAGCTAAACAATCGTGGCGATTCAAGTCCGTAGGATAGAATAGACCGAGCAGTTTAGATGCAATAAAAGTACAGAAAACTGCCATTAGTAGCCATGTTGTTTAGCTCTTGTTGTGTGTTCGTATTTTTTGTCCCAATCAATTATTTTCTTCAGATTTTTTTCGTTGAAGAATCTTTTTTTGATCTCGTTGTCAGGTAATAATAGGTTTGCCAACTTAAAGTTGTACAACCAGTCAATGATTGATTTAAGGTTTTCTGGTTTGTCTGTTGAACAAATGGTCACACCACTGGCGATTGCCCCAGAAAAGTGATAAGTAAGGGTAATTGAATCCGAAGCTGTGATGATTGTATAATTCAAATCATACCAGCTACAATCTTCACAGCTAACCGTACAAAGTCCTCCATTTCTTTTATTCTTTAGATTAATAATTTTTAGGCTGTCATTTTGATTGATAGAAACATATAGGTTTTCTTTGAAGATGTCTGATAATAATAATTCTAAGTCAGATACTCTTATGGTTTGTTTGAAGGGGATAGATTGCTTTGTAATTCTCTTTTCTCCATTTTTAATACTATTTCCTTTATCTCTTTTGGATGAAACTTCTTTTGATATTAGTTTACCCTCTTTTCTCTTATAGACTATTATTTCTTCTTTGTTGCCCATGCCCCAACTATAGCGAGAAAAAAGTTTAACCTCTATTTTGATAACATTATTGATCGAATCGGAAATATTGTTTTTAAGAATGTTCCATTTTATCAGTTCATTAGGCAGACAGTTTTGGGAATTGTTGATACAGTCGATCGGTTGATACTTAGTAGGAACTTTTTCTTTTTGGAGAGGATTGTTAAAATAATTGATATTTTGGATGTTTTCGGATAAATTAGGAAAATAGGTCATCTTATTATTTCCGAAATAAATTGATATTAAAGAGATTGGGAGGTTCTGAATAGTTGAGATTTGATTATTGCTACAACCTAATTGTTTTAGATGTAGAGGTAAGCTGTCAATTTTTGTTAATTTGTTATTTGAACAAGAAAGAGTGGTCAAGTTAGGTGGTAAGTATTCTAGTTTAGATATTTGATTGTTCGAGACATCTAACATCCAAACTCGATTAAAATATTGGAGTCCATTTAAGTTTTTAATTTTTAAATCTTTTAAGTCTAATTGTAATAGGCCATGTACTTTTAAAGGATCAAGAGAATCGTTAGTGGTGAACCCTTGTTTATTTAGTTCCGCTCTAAGATTTTCATCTGGGATATTTTTTAAGTTTTGGCTTAAAACTATAGAAGAGAATAAAAGAAGTGCTAATAATATTTTCATTTGCTTCTATGACACACAACGTTCACAGTGTCTGTTTATTTTTAGTGTCTTATACATTTCCATTAAAAATATCAATTGTTTGGGATAATGACTTACAACCATCTGAATAATTATATTATTTGGAAACAATGGAATAACAAGATGATGTTTTAAACAAAGGTGATCTTTAAATCAATTGTAATATTTCTGTAGAATAATTCTCATTTTAACCTTGTTACCAATTCTCATTTTAAAATAACATTCACATTTGGTACAGTGCTAAAGAAGTCCTGCACCAGAAATTGTGTTAAATACGCGGAATACTCGTATTGCGGGAACATATATTTTTGTCCTATAATTAATATTATGTTAAATAGGTTTGTGTATTTTTGGTTGACTCGATCGTTCTTGTATGATACAACTTCCCTTCTCTTAGTCTGAATATGATCTTAATTTAGTCCTATAACTTACCAATGTATAGCAACTTAGAATGAATCAGACAGCTCTTGCGGTTAACATATCCATTCGTATTTCGTTGTACTGCGATAATCCTACGTCTCTGAAACCTGTTAAAATGAAAAGCTCTGGTTTTTCATTAATGAAACTTCGTTGCTGAAAACTTGACTACCATCTATCAAGTAATCCTGCCGATGATATATTGCCGGAACTACTGTGCTTGAATACCGTATCGAGCTGTATTCAAAACAACACATAAGTAACAAGTACTCTGTACTTATTGTTTAAAGTCTTAATGAAAACGATATTTTTGTTTGCGATCACATATGTTAATTACACGCTGCAAAAACACGAATAACCTCAATGCTTTACAATGAAAATCAACGAGTTAGACCTGTTATCAGTTAAATGTCAGTGGTTTTTTCGAAACGCTAATGTAAAAATACTAGCCTTTTTCTTCTATTGATCCGTCAGCATGTTTTGCAAATCGACCCTTACTCCTGTCGTGAACTTGATCGTATTTCTCCCAAGGCCATCCTCCATATCCAGTCTCGTGATAATCATCGAAGGCTTGCTGGATTTCTTCCTTTGTATTCATTACAAAAGGTCCATACTTAATTACTTCTTCGTTGATTGGCCTTCCTTGTAGTATAAGGATACTAACTGCATCTTTTCCAGCTAATAAGTCAATACTTTCGTCACTTTTAACGGTAACAGAGTTATATTTTGGAATTTGTTCTCCTGCTAATTTCAATTCATTTCCTTCGTAAAAGTAGATTGTCCTATTAATTCCTGCAGAAGCTTTAGGAATAGTATATGCCGCTCCTGGCTCCATAAGTATGTTCCAAACAGCTACCTCATTCTCTGTCTTTGCAGCCCAAGAATCAGGAGGTGTTGTTGGTGATGCGGTCCCTTTAAGTGCCCCGCTTATTACTTCAACTGTTGTTTTTTTATTGTTTGCATCCACATGATTTTCATTGGGAATCATTTCCTTCCACAGCATTTTGAAGTGTGGTTCTACCATTTTATTTGCTTTTGGCAAATTCAACCATATTTGGAACAACTCCATTGGGTTCTCTTTGTCCTTATGGATTAAAGGGAACATTTCAGAATGCTGAACGCCCTTCCCTGCTGTCATCCATTGTACATCTCCATCACCATATCTTCCTGCAGCACCTAAAGAATCTGCATGATCAACAAGTCCTTCTCGTACAACTGTAATCGTTTCAAAACCCCTGTGAGGATGTCCTGGGAATCCTGGAACAGTTTTACCGTGATACATTCTAAATCCATCTTTTATAATAAAATCATCACCTAAATGTCTTCCGCTAAAATGAGAAGTATCTGGCCCCATTGCATCGTTACCTTTTGGATACTTATCCTCGTGGTGAACACAAAACAGAAATGGGTCTGCTGTTTCCCATGTAAATCCCAGAGGTTTAATTCTTTTTATAATACTCATGTTTTTTTCTTTTACTGCTGAAGTTGATGCCGAATCTTGATTTGACCCCTTCTGTGGATTAATAGCATTAGAAATTGCAAGAAAAGGCGCAGCTACCACTGTTGCAGTTAACGCTGTAAATTTGCTTAGGAAACTTCTCCGATTTGACATAACAACAATATTTGTTGTAACAAATAAACTAATTTTAATCGACAAAAACAAGTTATTTACATCCGCCTTTGAACTTTAAGAAGTCAATTACTATGCAAAGAATCACATATACCAAAAGGAAATAACCTTCTTAATAATTCAAATGCCTTTCTTTCTTGGACTCGAAAATATCATCAATAGTAACCAAAATTCCAGTTTCCTCTACTCCACCAAAATCAGGATTTGAAGCGGTTCCAAAAGATTTCATTGTTGATGACAACTGCATGTAGTTGTTTATTAAAGGGGGCAGGTTCTCACCCCTAGCTCTACAAAATTGAGATAATTCCTTAATAGCTTCCTTGAACTCTTTCCCCTTTATTGCAGACTGAATTTCAGAAGTGCTTGTGGTTAGCCCTAATGGATATATAGCTGTAACTAAATTTTCCTTATCTGGAAAAAATGCTTCCATGAAATATAGAATTGCATCACGAGATTCTGTATCGAAACTAGTGTACATGGTCACTTTTCCGAAAAAGTGTTTAATGTGTGGATTAGCAACAACAATTGCGCCTAGTCCATCCCACAAATTGTCAAGCGAAAACAAACCAACCCTAGAAGTTGCGCTAGGTTGAAATGCAGGTTGCACCCAAGAACGTCCTAGCTCAATGGTCACTGGCATGTATTCAGATTTAAATTGACTTGAAAAATTAAAGTAGTGAGCTGTGGATAATTCCATCGGATCTGTGTGTATTACTTTAGAACAAGCAATGTACCTGTACCCTCCTATAATCGCTTCAGCTTCTGGCGCCCAAACAATTAATTGCTCATAACAATTTTCTGAAGTGTCGTTTTCATCAACATCAATTGGTTCGCCAGTTCCTCCTCCAGCACTTGCAAAAGTAACCTCCCTTAATCGTCCAATCTCCTTCATTACATTAGGAGAATTATGATGATTAACTACGTATATTTCGTTGTTTGCTTTGTTTGTTTTTCGGACAAACCTGCCATTGGCGAGTTCCTTTTTAAGAACATCAACAGCTATAGGTTCAATGATATAACTCAAGTCTACTTTAGAGTCTATATGTTGGTCTTGATTCTCGTCCATGTTTTTTTTAGCGCTCATTTAATGTTTATTTTGACGATTGCTTTGATGACTGTTTTAACGTATGCTTAAGTGTATAAACAATGTCTTTTACCCAATTTGCCCATCCTTTATCGTTTTGACTTTTATCAAACGTACTAGCAGGAATGGCCTTGCCAAAATATATGTTAATCGTTTTATTCTTTTGACGATATTGCTCGTCAACTAAATATAGCATTTCAATGTTAGCTTTGATTCCAAAAAAGGTCCTAATTTTTGCCAATCTATAAAAACGCTTGCTTAACTCTCCGTCCACAAATACTGGTATTACTGGGGTATCAAATTTTTTCGCTCTTGTAATGAATGTTTTTTTCCACTCTAGGTCACTGATGGTTTTCCCTAAACGTCTACTCACAAGTCCCGCGGGAAAAACAAACGTTGCTCCACCACTAGAAAAAATATTATTCATTTCTTGAAGTGCTTCGGCCGATGTTTTACCATGCTTGTTCACTCCCACAAAAAGCCCTTTCAGATTCTTTAATGCAAGTAATATATCGTTGACTACAAACTTAATGTCTTTTCGATATGGCTCCATGACTTGAATTAAGGCCAGAGCATCCATTCCTCCTAGAGGATGATTAGAAGCAAGAATTACTCCACCTTCTTTTGGCACGTTTTCTAAACCTATAGCATTAACTGTGATGTTGAAATTACTGAGCACGTATTTACTAAACACAAAGCCATCCTTGCCTTGGTTCGCTCCAATAACTTCATTATTTTCATCTTCGTGTAATACACGCTTCAAAAAAGAAATTATAAAGCCAGGAAGTCTTTTTAGTAATTTTGGATTTTTATCACCAATTACTTTTTCAATGTCTACGAACTTTTTGCTTGGGGTATCCATTGTTGTAAATTTAGCAATATATAAACTCAATTGCTTCAACTTGGGAACAAAAAAAGCCCGACAATAAATTGTAGAGCTTTCCGGAAACGATTAGAAAAGTTAGCTGTAAAACTACGAACTCTGACCTAACGCTGTCTACCTTAACAGCACTTTTCTTGTTTCGTCTCCCCCTAAACTCTCTGATATTTTGATGATGTAATAACCCTTAGATAGTCCAGAAAAATTAATTATTTCATTACAATGGGAGTTTAAATTTTTGATATGAACCCCAGTCATATTGTAAATTTTGATTTTGCATTTCATGTTTGATTTAACTTGTAAAGTAGAAGATGTTGGGTTGGGAAAAATAGTCAATTTTAATTCATGTGCAGCAACAGCTAGTGAGGCTTTTTATCCGTAGTGAAGCATAATGTTCGTTGACATTTCCCAATTACCAGTATCTTTTCTACTTGCAATAATATCGGTAAGCATTCCGTCATTGTTGTAGAAATACTCCTATTTTTCACTTTCTCCATGTTGGACTACTGTTGCTAAAATCATTTTTCCATTTGTTGCCGTATAGAAAACAGAATCAGTTGGCCCTTCTACCGAATAAAACACGTCAGCTGCTAGGTCATACCAGATCATTGAGTCTCTTAAAGTATACCCAGTTGAATCCTGCGTACAAGAATACATTGAAGTTTCTAATCCTGCAAGGTTGTAGTTGATTACCGTAGAGTCAACGTGATTTTCAACACCATCTTCCATAACTTCCAACACCGCAGATCTTTGTGTATTTGAAATTTTATTTAACGTTATCGTTAAAGAAACGCCTTCTGTAACTGAATCGTCAACTGTAACCCACTTAGTATAAAACTGCTCAATTTCATTATTAGCATTGTACTTGGCAGCTAAGGTGTAGTTGAATCCATCAACGGGACTTACTATTTGAATAGAGTCAAGTTTTTCACCTCCTGGACCTGCTCCAATTGGAATGATGATTTCTTGGTCCAAATAAATATTTTGCGAAAATCCCGCTATTGAAATGAATGTTGCGATTAATAGTACGAGTTTTTTCATGAGTAGCATTTTAAGTTGTTAGTTGCTCACAATATTTTAACAACTATGCCATAACCAAAAATACACTTTCAATACATTGATAAACAGATGTTTAAGTAAATTTACGTAAAAGTTAAAAAATATAATAAATGGTAATAGATTATTGAATCATGTACAATTTAGCACATGCTAATGCATCAGATAATGCATCGTGATGATTTAAAGGAATTCCATGAACTTGGCAGCATGCATTAAGGTTTGCGGGCTTGTATCCTTTTTTTCTGTAAATCTTTAAAGTGCAGTCCCATTGTTTAGGTAATTGCAATGTTTCATAGTCCATGGAATTGTCTCTCATGGTTTTTATTAAAACATTGCGATCAAACTTCTCATTATGAGCGACTACTACTTTTCCTTTTAATCTTTTTTCAATTTCAGGAAATATCTGATAAAATGTAGGAGAATTGAAGGTATCCTGAGGAGTAATTCCGTGAACCTTAATTGTGTGATAATTATACTGATTTTCGGGAGGTTGAATTAAGGCATGGTACTGATCGGTTATTTCGCCGTTCTCAACCGTAACAATCCCCACTGAGCATATGTGATGTGACATTGCTGTCTCAAAATCAATGGCTACAAAATCTAAGTTCCAAGGAAAAGTTAATTGCATAAAGTCTAATTCTTGCTCTAAAGTAACAAAGATTTGTGGATAATAATGGAGTCTTTAACTAACAAGTGAAACTAATAAAGTTGTTATTTGTGCCGTGACTTACGATACTTCAAAAATTAATGGATTAATCCAATTATTAGACGACCCTGACGAGAATATTTTCACTCAAATCCGGGATGAGTTTGAAATAATTGGAATTGCAGCTATTCCTGTATTGGAAGAGTACTGGGAAAACAGTTCGGACAGCTTAGCTGTTAAACGCGCTGAAAACCTTATTCACAGTATTAATTCTAAGGAAGTTCGTGAACAATTAAAGACTTGGATCCGACTAGGCGGTAAAAACTTACTAAAAGGGTCTATACTAGTTGCTAAGTGTCACTACCACAACCTTAATGAGGACAAAATTACTGCTACTGTTAACCAAATAAAGCAAGATATTTGGATTGAGTTGAACGATAATTTAACTGCACTCGAAAAAATTCAAGTAGTCAATAAAGTGATGTTTAACATTCATGGATTTGAAGGCAACCGGGAGGATTATTATGCTGCTAAAAATTCATTTATCAATAAAGCTTTAGAAAACAAGGCTGGAACACCACTTTCCATTGGTTTAATATACGCTGTTATTTGCCAAGGATTGGACATCCCTGTATACGGTGTTAATTTGCCTCACCATTTTGTGTTGGCATACCAAGATGACTCACCGCTACCAATAATGGATGATAGTTTAGCTCATCAGGGAATACTATTTTACATTAATCCATTTAATCATGGAAGCGTATTTGGGAAACCAGAGGTAAATGATTTTTTACTACAAAACAACATAGAGCCAGACGACAAGTATTTTGTGCCGTGCACTAACCTACAAATTATTGAACGAATGATTAATAATTTGGTGGTTGCTTTCGAAAAAACAGAGAAACCGGAAAAGGTAGAGTTGTTCAAAAGCCTACTTGCTTTATTTAAATAGATTCTTTCAGAAATAAGTGACCAGCAATTGAATCACTCGCAGCTCCCGTTACTTCTTTGAGGACATTAACTTTCCCTTCAATTTTTCGCAGTCCTAAAAACGCAAAAATAAGTGCTTCTTTGAATTCAATAATTGAATTTGAAGGGATTTCGATTGCTAAGCCAGCTTCTTTGAAACAAGCGATAAGAAAATCATTGTAAGCTCCACCCCCACTTACCAATACTGTTTGTTTACCTGGTGTGATTTGCTCTATTTGAAAGGCAATGTGTTTACAATAAGTCTGAAGCTTGTCTTCTATTGAAATATCGTATTTATCAATAACAGGAAAGAATTGCTCTTCTATAACCTCAATACCCAGTGACGGATTTGAAGACAAACTGTAATATTCAATGGTATTTAACTCCTCAAAAAGCTCTTTATTAAAAGCTCCTTTCGATGCAAACATCCCACCTTTATCATACACTAATCCTTTTTTCTGGGCTAAGTAATTCAATATTAGGTTACAAGGACAAACATCATAAGCAGATATACCACTTGCAGTTTTAACTGAAATATTGGCTATCCCTCCAAGATTCAAACAAATGTTGTGATCGGTAAATAGCAATAAATCACCAATTGGTACAAGTGGAGCACCTTCCCCACCTTTTGATACATCGAGAGATCTAAAATCTCCGATAACATTACAATTTGTTATTTTTGAAAGTACAGATATACTGCCAATTTGCAACGTAAACCCTTTTTTTGGTTCGTGAAAAACTGTGTGTCCATGAGAAGCTATATAATCAGGGTTCAATCCTTTTGAGATAAAATTCTTCTTGATTTCATCCCCAACAAATTTTGACCACTCATGATGAAGTTCAATCAACATGTTGTTTGACAAGATCCTACAATTGCTAAGTAGCATCAGTAAGTCGTTTGGAAAAGTGACTGTGGTTGTTTTTACTAACTCAAAATTGTATGAATCATCCTGAAATCTTACCAATGCCAAATCAACACCGTCTAAGGATGTGCCTGACATAACTCCAATAATATCTACAGGAAATTTCACCATGCTCAAACTAAATAGCTACTTAGTATTTTTAACGATTGTTGTTTTTTATTTATCAAGACAAAAAATTCAAGCATAGCATTAGCTATGGTTTTATATTTAAACGAAGATAAAGGAAAAAGAACGAGTTAAAAAGCTCAATAGTCTGATTAGGTTGAGCATCAATCAAAGTACAAAATAAATTCACTAATTACATCAGATCAAAACTAGCTTACTATCTTTGCAGTCAAATTAAATTTCCATCGCTAATGAACTTACTATCCGTCAATAATTTATCCAAAGGTTTCGCTGACAAAACACTTTTTACTGACGTTAGTTTTGGCCTAGACAAAGGTAAAAAAGTTGGATTAATAGCTGAGAATGGTGCAGGAAAAAGCACCTTGTTTAAAATTCTTACAGGCAAGGAAATTCAAGACGAAGGAACCTTTGCTTACCGCGATGGCGTTGTGAGAGGGATGCTGGATCAAGAGCCACATTTCGACGAAGGAACAACTATCAAACAGTACATATACAACAACAACCCTAGGTTAAAATTATTGGTGAAATACCAAGAGTTTATTGACAATGGTGACATGGAGTCCGATGCCTTCATGAAAGTATCCGACGAAATAGATGCCAACAATGCTTGGGAAGAGGAGAATAAAATTGGTGAAGTATTGGGTAACCTAAACTTTTCGGACATGGACTGCAGCACCGACAGGATGTCTGGTGGTGAAAAAAGACGACTATCATTAGCCAAAGTTTTAATTGACGAACCAGCTATCCTGTTTTTGGATGAACCTACTAATCACTTGGACTTTAAAATGGTTGAATGGTTAGAGAAATTCCTTGCAGATAGCTCAATGGCAATTTTACTAGTTACTCACGACAGGTACTTCCTTGACAATGTGTGTGAAATTATATTAGAACTATCTCCTACTGGAATCTTTACACACAATGGCGACTACGAATTCTTCTTGACTTCAAAAGCAGAAAGAGAAGCTAATTTAAATGTTCAGATAGGTAAAGCTAAAAACCTGTATAAAAAGGAGTTAGATTGGTTAAGAAGAATGCCGAAAGCTCGTGGAACTAAATCGAAAAGTAGGATTGAAGCTGCTGGTGAAATAGAGAAAAAGTCCAAACAAAAAGTAGCAAAGCATGAATTAGACATTGCTACAGGAATGCAACGTTTAGGAAAGAAAATAATCGAAGTCAAGGAGTTGAACAAGAGTTACGGTGAACGAAAAATCGTTAATGACTTTAACTATTTCTTCAAAGGAGGTGAAAAAATTGGGATTGTAGGAGACAACGGAGCCGGTAAGACGACCTTACTAAACATGCTGACTGGATTGGACGAAGACCACACCGGATCTGTGAGTAGAGGCGATACAGTCTCCATCGGCTATTACTCCCAAAAAGGAATCAAGGTAAAGCCAGGTTTAAAGGTTATTGAAGTAGTTAAGAACATTGCCGAAGTAATTGAAATGAAGGACGGAATGAAATTAAGCGCTTCTCAAATGCTTACTCAGTTCAACTTTTCACCTAAGAAACAATTTGACTTTGTTGACAAACTTAGTGGTGGTGAGCGAAAGCGACTGTACTTGGTCACAATTTTAATCAAGGCACCCAATTTTTTAATATTAGATGAACCTACCAATGATTTGGATTTGTTGACCCTTTCCGTATTAGAGAACTACTTAATGAACTTTAGGGGTTGTGTGATAATTGTTTCTCACGATAGGTACTTCTTGGACAGGATCGTAGACTCATTGTTTGTATTCGGACCTGGTGGGAACATTAGGAATTTCCCTGGTAACTACACTCAACTTCGCGCAGTTCAAAAAAATGAGGAGTTACAAAGCAAAACTGAAAGTAAAAAGAAGAGCTTTGCAGCCAAATCCAATACATCCGATTCAAGTAAAAGTAAGAAAGATAATAATGCTGGTAACAAAATGAGTTTTGGTGAGAAGCGTGAATTCGAAGCTTTAGAAAAAGAAGTTGCAGACTTAGAAGAACGTAAAAGTCAAATGGAGAATGACTTAAGCAATGGAGATACAGCTGCTGAGAAGATCAATGAACTGTCAATTGAATTATCCTCCCTCCTATCAACTTTAGAAACCAAGACCAGTAGGTGGATGGAATTGGCGGATAAAGCCTAGGCTCATTAGTCTTTGGCCCTAATTTTACCACTACTGTGTTAAAACATGAAAGTACGGTGACAATACAAACCAGTTCCTGAATCTTCTTGAATTTTTCTGGCAGATTTTGAACAAGGACCAATTCTCTCACCTTTTCTCTTGAATAATGATGACCACTTGTATTTTTTTACTTTAACGACTTTAGCACTTTCGTACACCTCAATTTTAACAATCCGTCCTTTTCTATTAAAGAATTTCCATTCTCCGATTCTTTTTCCATCCTCACTGGATTTTCCTGAAATGTAAATGTAACCATTTCTATAATATGCTTTAAAGTCACCCACTACCTCAGTATATTCATTCTTTTGGCCAACAACATACAGCTGCCCTGAAGGATGATATAAATAAAATGCAGAAATCACTGAATCATTTATTATTTATTATTTTCTCTTCTAAAAATCCATTTTCGTAGTATAAATAACTAGTGTCTGCAGGCTCGTCTGATAAAGACTGGGAAATTGCTCTAATTTTTCCTGATTCGTAAAAGCGGACGTGCAACTCTAACCCAGTTATATCTGTCGTTTCCAAAGTATGTATTTTACCAGAACAATACCACGAAGCTGATGTTTTATTTACAAAATCTCGCTTTGACAACAAGTTACCTTCTCTGCTAAAGTTTAATTGTCCCTGCAATGAATCACCTTCACAGATGGACTTGCAACAAAAAGTAGGACAGTTTTTCTAAGACCTATGCTGCGTTTTTGATATTCATAAATTCTATTTCAATTTCTTTAGGTGTTTTATAATTCAAAGAAGAGTGTAATCTTCTCGTATTATACCAAGTTTCAATATATTCAAACACCGCTGTTTTAGCTTGTTCTATGGTTTTGTAATCTTCATGATAAACTAACTCTGACTTTAATGTTTTAAAGAAACTTTCTGCCACTGCGTTATCCCAGCAGTTTCCTTTCCGACTCATGCTTTGAATAATTAAACAATTGTCTTTCAATAGTTTCCTGAACTCTTTACTTGCGTATTGGACACCTCTGTCCGAATGGAAAATAAGCGGCTTGTCAATTGTTCTTTTTGACAAGGCCATTTGCTCATTGAATTCTGCTTTTTTTGAATTCGCTTGTTCGTCATTCCTCCTCGGCTTCCAAGCAGGGACTATAGTTTCCCTAGT
>Ga0209091_10002653_pt1 | contig 14955 bp, 20 predicted proteins | sample ArcticOcean_MG_C_6_FD_187438 | JGI IMG/M metagenome (GOLD analysis project Ga0209091, IMG submission 187438) | Marine microbial communities from western Arctic Ocean - ArcticOcean_MG_CB8_128 (SPAdes) (version 2) | ecosystem: Environmental > Aquatic > Marine > Oceanic | place: Arctic Ocean...
CATGTTCACAAGATGAACACCTATAATCATAATAGGGCATATCAGTTTCCTTTTATCAATGTTTATATTTTATTATATAGTGGTATAATTTTTCATTATCCCCGATGAGATTTTTTCTTCTTCCAATACTTGCCTTCAAACAGGTAACCCATAGTCGCCGCACGCGAACTGGGACAGCCGCTGCGGCATCTTGCTGTTGCCCAACCTGACTTGTCTACTGAAACAACTAAAGAAGTTTTACTTTTAATCGTTGGTCTCTCGACAACGGATATAGGGTCTTTCGTGACAATCGTTCTTGTTATAGTAACACATCCGATACACACACCAGTAGTCATTTCAATTCGACAACCAGCTGGAGCATTACACACTTCCTCTGTAATGGTTTCGGTTTTCGCCATCAAAGTAGAACTCAGTAACGTCATAAAACTTATTGTCAGTAGTAATTTTTTCATTTTCAATCTCTATTAGAATTAAACTTTTCTCACTCTTCATGTACTATTATACAGAAAAGTGAGAGGTTTGTCAAGTCAATTCTTTGAAATTTTTAATGTTTTCTATAAAATATATGTCTATCTATGGAAGCCATCACTTTTTTAGTTTTACTCCAATATGGATATTTTTTCATCCAATTTGCGTGATAGTGCGTAGCACCATCTGTTATATCAATCAAATCTTCATCATAGTGATTTTCTAACACAATTACTGCAAGTGTTTGTGCAGATCTCCATGTTCTTCCTTCGTTTGGAATATCCAAACGTCCGTCACAATACCACGAAAACTGACATCTATCTCTCACCGGAACATGATCTTTTAACTTAGCATCATAATAATGAATGCCTTCTTGCACTACACCACAAATGGTATTAGGATAATTCGCATTGAGTTTACGATTAATCGTAACGTTTGCTACTGCGAGTTTCCCTGCTGTACTCTCCACTCCTGCTTCAAAATAAATATTTTTTGCGAGACAATCGGCGTCTGCTGATGAATATTTAATTTTTAATTCAGGGGTTTGATAATAATCCGTGTCGCCCACTTTTTCAATTATTGATGGTTTTGAAATACTATCAATGTAAAATGGTGCCGAACTATTAAGTTGTGGAGCAGTATACCATAGTGTAGCAAATAAAGCAAGGAACATCCTTACTATTTTTACCATACTTGTATCCTCTGTTGGTTATTCAATCAGTTCACTAAAAACACATAAAATATCAATCTCAACCAAACTTGTAGTTATATTTATACATTTTCAGGTTTCTACAACTACTTTTTTCTTCGATTTCTTCTTCGGTTTCTCTTCTACCACCACCTCTGCATCCTCCATTTCTTCAACTTCGGGGAGTAAATCTGGCCACACATCTCTAACCAATTTATATGATAATCCCTTGTAAGACAAATTTTGGTCTTTGACAGATATCAATAATTTAGCATCTTTCGCGGCAACTCTTTCCAACAACTGAACATACATCGATTCTCTCTTCAACATCGAAAGATCATGACCACCACCTTTAACAAAATAATTTAGTTTTTTCACTTCAAAGTGAATAGAACCTTCAGTAGAATCCGCCTCTTGACTTGGTGTATAGGGCGGTGAACCTTTTGGAATATGCCATTTTACATCTGGATGAAAATTCAATTGCAACAACGCTCGGGTTGCATAATTATCTCTCGATTTGAGGATTTCTCTTTTTTCATCTCTTGTCTTGGCTTCATCAACCATCTCAAGAGTTTCGACTACATTATGTTCAGCCATATTATACTTCTCCTATAAATTGCTGGTCTGTTACCGCAACATTTTTTTTGATTTTAGGAACATAATTTTCTGATGTTCCGAATTCTGACTCGTTCATGTTTTTTGTCCACACTGCGGCAATATCTGGATAGAATACCCCTACAGACCTCTTAGGGGTTCCGTCAGAGTAATATGCCATCGCCACACATCTAGGAACCACTTTATGTTCTTCATCTTGACCCGAAAATACAGAAATCCAATCACCAGTTTTCAGATAATACTCACAGTATCGAACATATGCTTTCCTACCCGCAGCTTGATTTTCTGAAGTTCTACGTTCTTTGTCTGTAGCACTCCTACTTCTTGATTGAGTGTTGAGAGCAGTAATCATTTCTTTATTGTGTTTTATCCACGCTTTAATGTTCTTGAAAGAATATGTATCTTCATCCGGTAAATTCAATACCATTTTACTAATATTCTTATATTCAGAAGGAGTTTTCTTTGCTCTCATGAGTTTCATTCTCTCGCGAAGAGCTTCACGTTGTTCTTCTGTAATATTACGAGTTCGTTTGGTCTTCATCAGTTTTCTTTCTACTTTCAATTTCTTTACCATAATCATTTTTTTTGTTTAGAATATTCAAGGTTTGTTTTGATAGTTCCTAACATCATTTCCCATTGCTTAGCAGTAGTATCGATGTCATAGTGCATATCAAAATATTGTTTCTGAAAAGCAAGACCAGCTTGAACTGGTGCTTCCCAAAAACTGTCAATTGCATCTTTCAGAACATAGGAGAACTTCCTAGCGTGTTCAGTCTTGTCTTGAACATATCCATACATCCAAGCAAAGTTAGCACACGTTTCTGGTAAGACTGCAAGATTAGGACAGACCACAACACAACCAGCACTCATCGCTTCAATCACCGAAATACACGCTGTCTCTTTGTATATATTCGGATATGCGAGAATATGTGTCTGTTGTAACGCTGCACGAATTTCATCGTTGGATACTGTTCCGTGATAGTTGACATTCGGAGTATCCAAACAAGCATCGTATAATGGTTGATATTCGTTATCTTTATCTTCCCATCCGTAAATCTTGAAACTAGAATAGATATCCAGTACCACGTTCTCTAATTTCATAGCACGAAATGCTCCTATCAATAAATCCAATCCACGATGAGGTGTGGAGATATAAGCAAGTCTTATTGTTCCGTCTTTTGGTTTTGTGTGAACAGGAATAGGTTGAATGGAGTTTTTGAGAACCACACTCTTTTCATATTCGATTCCAAGATCAAGGTGATATTTTTCAAGAGACCAATCAGAAGGAAAAACAAATCTATCAAACTTGTCTCGTTGACTTTTATCTTTTAGGAATTGTACTTCGGGGTCATTAGAGGTGTCTTGAAACCAAAGGATTTTTGGTTTATCTTCATAGTCACGAACTCTTGAAAGAATGATTTGGAAGTAGTTCCAGAGGTCATCAGGCACTCTCTCCTTGACTCTTTCGTAAATCAACTCACTACCACCCTTTGCATCCTTTGAAGCAATAACTATATCTTCAGAAGAAGGTAGTGGTGGTAACCCTTTTAGATTTCTTTCTCTAATCTCTTTTATCTTAGAGTCATCAAATTTCATCAAGCTCATAATTTTCTCATTTGTTTGTATAATATAATTATAACAACTACTGACAACATTGTCAAGTTTTTTATTGGAAAAGATTTCCCTGAAATGTTCCACTCAATCGGTATAAAAGATGGCCAAGGTGGAATACTTCTACGTCATTTCCTGTTTGTTGAATTCTTGTTGCTGTGATATCTGCTGCTGGTTTAGTATATTCTTTGATTTGTTTTGTGCTCGTTTCAATTAAATAAGGGTTAGATGTTTGGGGTAACATAACTTTCCTATTTGTGCAATCCTGTCTGACAGATATAATATGAATCTACGATATCTGAAACAGGATTAGAAATTTTGATTGACTTCGGTGATAGACGGTTTTGTAAATCAATATTCGTTTCTTCCAAAAATGTTTCATACATCAATTCTTTATTAGCATTTCCTTTTCCTGTGGCAATTTTTTTGATTACTGTTGGTGGAATCGTGGTGAAACGAAATCCATTTTGACTGAGTTTGTATTTGAGTATTCCTGTATTCTCTCCAATATTGAACACTCTTCCTGTCGCAGCAAATGCATAATCTTCTAAGTAAACGTGTTCCACTCTCCCATCAAACCAGCGGATACACTCAATTGTCCAATTTGCGAGATTTTCATATCTTTCAATCTCGTCTGAATATTTAGGATAATCGTGTGCTTTAAAATTATCAAAGGATTCGTGAGATTTATTTTTTTTAATAAAGTGAAATTTACAATTTTCAAATTTGAGTTTGTCGTCAACAAGTTTTCCCACACAAACAGCAGGAGAAGTCAACGAATAATCTATTCCAGCGACAAACCTCATCTAATATTCAATATCATCATAATATGGCTCCATCAATACACCACAAAACGTACAATGAAATTCTACAGTATCTATCAAGTCTCCCCTCAATTCTCTTGTATCAAATGTTAGGGTATATACGGCATTGCACGCTGTACAGTCTACATCAGTTATTATCTCGTCTTCCATTTCGCTCCAAATTAATATTTTACATTATGATTCTATATATCTACAATCTCACATCCACTATCAGAAGAGCAAGCAAGTTCCTGAGAACCAGAGGTAAAGTCCTGTTGTTCAAATTTTGACAAAGTTGACCAATCAACATCTTGAGGAATCAATTTTGACATTTCCTCGTATTCATCCTTAGTGCAATCTTGGTAGGGTGCTTGACGATAAGTATGGTCGCTAAATGGAAGAAAAGAAATTCCACTAATATCGTCAAAATTTTCCCATACCCACGAACCAACTTCTGGCCATTCATTGTCTTTGACTGTAACTGTTATGGAAGGTTTGTGTTCACACCAATTTTGTTGGTATGATGACCACAATTCTAATTGTTCTATTGCTGTCATATCAGTTCTACAGATAGCACCTTTTGGACTCTGTGTAGGAAAAGAAAAGACAGTAGTATGATTTGGTTTCGTTACATCGGGTTCATTCGGAAATCCACTCTGTTTCATCATCTGACAAAGTGGGTCTTTGTTATCTGCTCTTACTGTCCGAATATAGTATGGACTATGCCGGGCATGAATACCGCTAGCACTATCAACAAGCTGACTAACAGTACCAGAAGGTTTAACACAAGTGATTGCCGCCGATCTTTTAACACCCAATTTATCCGCCCACTCTTTGTTCGTATCCACAGCCACTTTTCTAAGAGTTTGTAAAAGTTCATTTAATCCTTTCTTTCTACCACTCGTCAGCGGGTTGTCTAATATGCCGGTGAGCGAGACACCAAGTAGTCGTTCATCTGAACAGTTTCGCTCCCATTCTTTAGTAAGATATCTGAAGTTCGTGAGGGTGGATTGAAATGTACCAATGATAGTCGCAATCCGCACTTTCTTAGCAAGAGATTCGGCAGTGTCATGTCTTCTGACAATGCATTCGGATAGATTGCAAAATTCTCTACTTCTAAGTATAATTTCGCTACATGGATTAGTTCCAAAATCTTCTCTGGGCTCCCTCCTTTCAATGAACTCTTGATTTTCATCTTTTTCTCTTTCATTCAATTTCTCTACTTGTGATTTCGCCGAGGCACCATTATACATTCCCCTTTCACCAGATTTGGAGTCGTATAGTGACAACCATTCTCTCATAAAAGTTCCGACATTTGGTTTTTCTTTGTAATTTACTGAATTATTAGCAAGTGCTCGTTGCCCTTCACGTTCCCACCATTGACCAGATTTTGCTGTTCTCATTTCCTCATCGTTGAGGTCTGACAAACTAATAAGCGCTGAACGGCGAACACCTCCAACGACAACTATAGCTGCAATCTTGCATACTATGTCGTGACATTCGATGGGTTTGAGTTTTCTTCCTGCTGCATTTTGAAATATTTCCGATGAGAAATGAAACAAGTCATCCAATGGTTCCGGACCAGATGCTCTTCCTCCGAATGTTTTCAGGGGTTTTCCTGCTTCTCTTACTTTAGATAAATCCCATTGTGGAACTTGACCACTCCACAAGAGACTGAGTAATTCTTTGTATGCCTTCGCCCATCCAAGTTTGGAATCAGCAACTACTATTGTTGTATCTGTTGGATGAAATTCTTCCGCAATTACGGGCAAATGATTTACATGGTCTGCTTCTACTGAAAATCCTACTCCTGTTCCATTCATGAGAACATAAAGAATTTCATCAAAAGAACGTGGACTGTCAATCTTCACATAAGAACAATTGTATCCAGCAATATTTTCTTTACGGAGTGCTTCTCCTGCCGTCATCAAACAACGCATAGAAGGCATCACATTTAATGACAACACTTCTTTTTTCAATTTTTCCAGTTCACCATTTTCTAAATTATAACCACACATATCTTTTAGGTGTTCTTGAAAAAATCCAAAATATCGATTAACCGTTTCCCCCCATGTTTCCCTTCGTTTCTTATCATAATCCCATCTAGCGTATCTTGACAAATGAATAAATTGCTGATATTGGGTTGGTAATGTTTCGGGATCGGGTACGGTCATTTCTTTCTCCATATTGCTAGGTGAGTTTTTGCGTGCAGGTCTTTGAATGTATTTTTATTTATAATTTCAATTATTCTTGTTTGAATGATGCCTGAAAGTATCATGTCGTTTATATCTTTACAATCAGCTGAATCTGGCCAGATACAAATGTTCCAACCCTTATCGATGACTTTTTCCATCCTAGATATAATCTCTGTGTTTCTAGGTTCATTATCAAATATTATAGTTCCTTTATGATTATCCATCGCTTCTTTGATATCATCATTTCCTCTGAAACTAATATCTGAACCAGCCATCGCAATACTATTTGGAAGGAACATAGAATCAAATGGTCCTTCAACTATATGGAAAGGTTTCTCTAAATCCAAACGATCCAATCCAAATATTTTAGATGATTCCTCATCCATCTTAATAGTTATGTAACGTAATTTTGTGTTTGTAAATGCCCTACCTTGAAATGTAATTAGTTGTTTATTTTTATCAAAGAAAGGAATTACAATTCTCTGTTCATTTTCACTCAGTTCATATTCTCGGTTTGTCATCTTATTGACAAACTTTTTAAAATCATCTGTATAATATAGGTAATTCAAAAATTGAGGGGGAATAGAACGATTTATCAAGTATGTCTTAGCAAAATGGTCATCATCCAAATCACTGATTCGTGGTAATTCTATCTTTGAGTGAAATTTGGGTTGTTTATAATTAATTTTTGGGTCAGGTGTATTGTGACCCTTTCCTGTGATACCCTCTTTGTATCTCTCAAGAGCGTATTCCTTATAGGTTTCCCCATCAAATTGTTTGAGGAAGTTTGAGAAAGTGCTACTTTGACCACAATTATGACATCGGAAAAATAAATCGGTTCTTCTCTGGTAGAAATAACCACGCGCTTTCGTTTTACTCTTTTGAGAATCGCCGCAAAAGGGGCAACGGAAATTATACAATCCGTTGGTCTTTCGTTTGAAAAGAGAAAGCCGAGAAGAAAGGATATTTACATATTTTGTATCAATGTAAGAAGGCATAATATAATTATCTAATATTGTTAATTGTTATACAGTAAGTATAACACGCTCAATCGAAAATGTCAATTCAATTTTAGGGTAATATTTTTGGGATAACGTTTGTTAATAACCAAGCAACAAGAGTAGCTGCACCAATGGTTATCCATCTCCAACGTTCAAGAGATTCTAATTTTGTGTAAATCAAATTGATATCAGAGTTCATTCGGGTTTCGGTCTTATCAACCATCTGATTCATTTTATCTTGAAGATCTCCAATACGAGAGTGGAGTATTTTCATCTCTTCTCTAAACTCATTATCTGTCATTTTATTGACATCTTGAGCAGTCAATAACCTACCAATATTTTCTGACAAATCATTAAGTTTATTAGTAGAAGCATCTAACTTCTTCATTAGAGCGTCAAGTTCTTTGGTACGGTATTCGTCTTTTATTTTTAGAGTTTGAATATCCGTATTAAGTTTTAGAATAGATTCTTGTTCTGTCATGAGTTACTTCCGATGGTTTGACTTCTTGTATGAATTCTTTGCAAAAATGAGCAAAAGCTTTTGGTGCAAAACTATTATTATGCACCGTCCACGATTCTCCATTCAGCTCAGGGTCGTGACCATCATTATGTATCTCAATTTGATTGTCATTATTATCTGTGGCTTTCCAAGTTGCCCTCGATTTTAGAATCCATTCTCCATCCATCACTTGTTCAATTGAATCGTCAGCATAAGATTGCAGATATTCCTTAAATTTCATCATTTTCATTTTCCGTGTCTTAGATATTGCATACATCCAGTTACGGAATCCATTACTATGATAGGTTTGTTAGGATATTTTCTCGCCCAAGCTGTAATATATTGACCAACTTCATCTTCGCCAACATATGACTTGTACCTTCCGTACTTCTTTTTGCCAAGTAATGACCTTCCAAAAAGCTTTGGGTCTACACCAAACACATCTATACCACCAAATTTTTTCTTTATCAATCCTTTAGGTGGATTTCCTAAATCTAATGGTTTATCTCTATACGCCATACCACCAGTTGTTGTGGTTGGAGTATCTTCATCAAGTGCTCGTTGAATTCGTTTTAATGTAATGGGGTCGAATTCCAAATCTTCATTATACATCTTTTCAAACTGGTCAAAGAATTGTAACTCCAATTCTTCATCATCAATTCTATAGTCATCCGATTGTTCTTTAATGAGAAAAAGAGCAGCTCCATACGTTGCTATTTTCGACTTACCGCCAGGAACTTTACCCAATAGTTTCTTGATATTCCAAACAAGAGTATCAGAAAGAGTATAAGCATCCTTTTCTTTGGAACCTTCTAAGTTTCTTCTCTTTTTGAGAATCTTTCCATCTTTATCAATGATGCCTAATTTAAAAGCATCTGTCTTTTCAAAAGGAGTTACCAGTTTCTTTATGAACTGATAAACGAAATATATATTCCCAATCCCTGAAATTATTCCCATAATGCTATTCTATCTTTCTTAGTTCTTTGATAGTAGTTTCATTCAAAGGTATGTGATTTGTTTGAATGTCTGTGCCATCTATTCCTCTTATTACTGTGGGCAATCTATCTAAAAATATCAAAAATGGTTTGAGGATTGAATGAAATTTTTTCTCTACTCTAAAGAACAACATACGAGTTGCAGCTTCGTTCTCAAATACATTATAGATAACAATCAAATGATTAAGAATCAAAATAGTTCTCAATTCACCTGTATCAAGAAAACGATTGAAAAGTCGTTTGACATATTTAATTTTATTCAAATCTTCGTGAAACTCTTCGACTGAAGTGCATTGTCGATTGTCATAAAATTTCATAGCAAACATCATGTAGTTCTTATCATTCAAATCATCAAATAAATTCATCTATTCAAACCCCAATAACTATGTTATAGAACATCCTTGTCCACCAATAACGTGCCATTTACTATTTGTAAACAAAAGTGTTACTGTATCACCAGCATCAGCAAAGGCTATAGCATGTTGAACCGTAGCCGAAGCCGCAATAGTTCCAGTTCCACCACCATCGACAATCATCACAATTATCATAATTTGACCCTGTGTACCAGCTGCAAGTGTCAGAGCTTCTGCATCACCACCAGTTGTCAGATGACAAATCGATGCAGTAATAGGAATTGCTAATGAATCCGCGGCCGATGTAGATACCGTATCAGCAAATCCTATCCAAGTAGGAATCTTGTTGAATAAATTTGCAAGAGTAATCTTTTTAGTTTCCGAAGCAGAAGTATCGGAGATTAATGTAAGGTCAGCACTCGCAGTTGAAGTTAGAGCATTTAACTCCGATATTCTTTTATCAGCCATTGTCTTCTTCTTCTTTATCTAAATCGTTGACAACCACTTCTTTTTCTGGAAAGAGCGGTTTAAGTTCGTTGTCTTTTGGTAGTTCTTCTATATCTATAAACTCATTGCAAAGAAGAACCGCACCTCTTAGGGTGAGTAAGTCATCAGTTATCAATTTTAGATTTTTTTCAGTATTCAATTTCGTGTCTTGTAGATCATTGAATTTTTCAATCAAATCTGTTCGCTTTTGTTTAATTTTATCAAGTTCCATTTTAATTCACTTTCTTCTAATTAATCAAAATACTCCAAGCAGAAAATATCTGCTCAGAGTATCAATAATATTATAACTACGCTTTAGTCAAAATAAGTGAGGTTGATACTGGAGCAACTCCACTAGATTCATCAGTAACTACCCATCCTCTTGTAGCTGTGAATACCATAGAAAAACTATCTCCAACATCCGTCAACGAAATGGAAGCACCACCGCTGAGTGTATCTGGAGTGACAATGGAAGCTCCACCGCCCGCAACATCATGAACAAAAGTTACAGTTTGTCCGGCTACGCCATCTGCGACTTCTGGACTTGTAGCAGTACTGGGCGTAGTAACTAGTACAAGACCGCCTGTCACTGTAAGAGCCGATGATGCTGATGTATATGCTTGAATACCAGTTCCACTATATCCGTAAAAACTTGGATTTTTGTTAAAAACGTTAGCAAGCGTAACTTTTTCGTTTGTTGGTGTCGTCGCGACGCTTGTGATAACGTGAGCCAAATCAGTTGAAGCCAGAGTAGTTGCGGCCGTCAATGCTGATACTTTCTTATCTGCCATTTTTTATCTCCTAAAAGGCCAGTGCTGGGACTCAGCACCTTTAGATTTATTTCTTAATTCGCTAAGGATCGGGGAAAAACATTCTCCCCAAAGGAAAATATCCTTAGACGATATTTTTTACGCCATTGTCAAAATGAGTGAGGTTGACACTGGAGCAACTCCACTAGCCATACCTGTAATAACCCAACCTCTTGTAGTTGTGAATACCATAGAAACACTGTCTCCTACATCTGTAAGTGAAACAGAAGCACCACCGCTAAGAGTACCTGGTGTGATAATAGAAGCGCCACCGCCCGCAACATCATGAACAAAAGTTACAGTTTGTCCTGCAACTCCATTTGCGAGTGCTGGTGTTGTAGCAGTACTGGGCGTAGTAACTAGTACAAGACCACCAGTTGCGGTAACAGCTGATGTTGCTGATGTATACGCTTGAATACCAGTTCCAGCGAAACCGATAAAAGTTGGCACTTTATTGAAAAAGTTCAAAAGTGTAATTTTTTTGTTTGTTGGATTTGTCGCAACGTCAGTAACAATGTGTGCTAAATCAGCTACTAGACCAGCTGTTGTTGCCGTTAATGCGGTTATTTTCTTGTCTGCCATTTTTGTCTCCTAAAAGGCCAGTGCTGGGACTCAGCACCTTTAGATTTATTTCGCTAAGGATCGGAGAGAAACATTCTCTCCAAAGGGAAATCCTTAGACGATTAACTTCTCAAAGTATTTATATTACAATTATCCTGTGACTGTTTGTGTTACAGCAGATGTATCTGTAAGAGAAACAAATGCGGGAACAGTAGTACCACCCATTTCTGTATCAGAAAGTGTTCCACTATTCAAAGCAAGACTACCAGTTGCAGCTCCAACCGATAATACGTCATCTTCAGCGACTGTTATATTAGTTGCTGTGAAACGTTTTCTGTTTGCAGATGAACCAGTTGCGGAATAAGTAAGAACACAAACTCTACCCGAACCAGATCCTGCATTATTATTTGCTACTGTAACTTGTGGTGAACCAGCAACTGTTATTCCCTCATCCCATGTAACTTCAACAGTTACAGTTTTACTTGAACCACCAGCTGGAGCAGATGTAATGAACCTAACATCTGTAATGTTTGGTGTTCCAAGGCCATCTCCTGCTTCCAAAAGAAGGTCATCGCCTGCGTTAGCAGTACCGTCTGTGCTGTTAAGTATAATACCTCCACCTTCTGGAAAATCAGTATACAGTTCTTGTTTAAAACCAGCATTTGCTGAAAGACCTGCAAGACCGCCAATAGCGACTAGAATTTCTGGTGCTGCATTTATATTACCATTTCCGGTGGCTGGAGAACCCGCTCTCATCACCCACCCTTGATTGGTAGCGTAGGAATCTTCTCTACGATATTTTGTTACTTCGTTATCCAGTAAAAATTTTGGTTTATTAGTTACTGAACTCGGATCATTTCCCCATGAAGCCATTTGACTCTCCCTTTGTATTTAAAAATTTAAAATATTAGTTATTATTACTTTTTATTAAAGTCTCCGATTGTGCATAAGACCACCGCCAGCAGTTCCTTGCTTAGTATATCGAAAGTTCAATTCAGCATTTCTTTTATCATCAACATAATCTTCTGTTTCAACAGAAAACCACTTAGTTGCCGCTTTATCCCAAAAATAAGCTCCACCATCTATTTGATATGGACCTTCTAATCCATCCGTTTGAAATTTTGCTTGATAGTCTTTGTAAGTCATTCCTAGATTTGGAGCAGCATGATCTAATCGTTGTTCTTTATCAAAATCTTGCTCACCGACTTCTACACCACCGATTGTGATAGCTTCTTGAACTTTTAGTTTCTTTTCCTTCATATTTGAAACAACATCTTTTAGTGATTTCTTAGCCATAGTTTCTTCTTTCTTAGTTTCTTCTTCGTGGTCAGCTGTCCAGTTTTTATCAATATAATCGAAAAATTCTTTTTTCTTGTCACCCTTGAGTTGAGATGGACTCTTTACACCAAATTTCTTTAGAACACCGTTGAAAAACTTCTGATAAGCTTCTTTACCACCAGATGCTTCTTCGACTGACTCTTTTATTTTTAATCCAGCGTCGTCAAGAATTGATTCAACATCAGCATCACTTGTTTTAGCTTTACCTGCAAGATCGTGCATTTTATCTACCCATCTAACTCTTTCTGAAGTAGACATTCTTTTCCACTTAGGTTTAACTTTCTGAGCTTCATCGTATATTCTTTCATTATCAAATTTCGTCAGTCCATATTGACTAAGTACACTATTCAACTCTTCTTGATCCATATCATTTTTATCGGCCATCTTTTTTATCTGAGTCAACCACTTAACTCTATCCTTAGTAGATTTCTTTTTCCATGGCCGTCCTTCAACCTCTCTAGCTTCATCATCCAACCACGGTGCATAAGAGTATTCTTTAATCTCAACTTCTTCTTTGCCGAAACGTTTTTCTTTTAACTTGGTCATTATATCTTTAAATTTTTTCATACTTGATTCCGCTGTTGGTTTAAGGTTTATTACATCTTTATTCGATTTCTTTTTCTTTTTTCCTACTGGATCATCATCTTCGTTTTCTTCTTTGGAAAGTTTAGCAGCAATCGCCATCTCTTTCTTTTTCTTGTCTGACTTACCTTTGAACTGAGGAGCATCTGATGATTGAAAATCTTTGATAACATCCTTCATATCTGCCTTTTGAATGTCGATACCTTCCTCAACTTCTTCTTTCAGCCCCTTTGGTATCTTATCCTTTGGGGTTATTTTCCATCCTTGTACTTTTTCGTCTGCTGTTATATTTTTTGGCTTTCTTTGTTTTCCACCATACTCATCTACAGCCATACCTTTCCATCTTTTATTTTTCAACAAGGAATCGGCTCTAAAATATGATATTTCACCACCTCCAAAATCTTGATGATAAACTACTCCGACTTCCCACTTCATTTCATTAATTTCAACCTTCTTCTTTCCTAAAATACCCATTACCATATCGGTAGACTCTGGATAATTCTGTTTGAATCTCATCTCTCCATAACCATTATCCTTTGTCCATTGAACACCCATCTTCTTTGCTATAAGATGTATAACCATATCTGCTTCTTCAGTTTCTAACATCTTTATCATTTCTGGATCAGGCATCGATCCGTTGGTAATCATCTCATCGGCCATCGTCATAACATCGTCTTTGCCTTCTTTGAACTTATGAGCAAGACCTGCAATTTGTTTTCCAAGTTCTTCAATTTTACCTTCGTTGACAATCTCTTCTTGAAATACTTCTGCAAATTCTTTATCCATTTTTACTTTCCTCCACTTATCATTTTCATTGCAAATGCTTGTGTCTTGAGAAATCCTGCTTTGTCACCAATCATTTTTTCAAATGTCTTTTTCATTTCAGGTTTCTTTAGTGCATCATACACCTGAACCATTGCGGATGCTGTGAACAGGTCAACTATTGCCTTTCCTGACTTGAACATAACCGTTTGATTTTGTTTTTCCCTGACAATCATTTTCAGAGTGTCTATGGTTGCTGGGTATGCAGTTCCTTTTGCTTCATCCATCTTAACTTCTTCATTTCTGATTTTGTTATAGTATGGCATGATATTCTTATACATCCAATCATTATCTTTCTGTGAAGTGGAATTATTCGCCTCACTCCGTTTCATAATTTCTTCAACCTTTTTGATTTCAGACTTAGTACCAAAAGCCTTTGCAAGTAGAAGATAATTTTCTCTGTGATAATTATCATCCTCATTCTTCTCATACTCTTTTTTGAGTTTCTTGAGATTGACTGCTTCTTCCATCTCAACTTCTTCTGTGTGTAGTTCTGGAGCTCCACCTCTTTTGAATGATTTCTTCAGTGCCTTTTCCGCTTTCTTTAGGTCTTTCTTCTTGACAACCACTTGGTCTTTTTTGTTGATGCTTGCTTCTATCCCAACATCATCCAACGCCATAATTGCTTGTAGTTCGTTACTTTCATCAACCTCAACTTCTTCTTTAAAAGACAATTTCGTTCCAATCATTTTCTCAGCCTTTTTCTGACTGTGCTTCCCCATAACTTTAACAATCTTCAGAGTTCTTGGGTCTTTGTTAAAGTGAAAATCGTGTTTTGAAAAGTTAGACATTTTGACAGAGGACTCAGCATCCTTCTTATCAGTTGTTACGACCATTACTTCACCACCTTTTGCTTTATCTATAACTGCCCAAAATTCTTCTTTAAGTTCAACTTCTTCAAACATACCCCTTCCAACTCTTCCAAACATTAATTCAAATGCCGCTTCAAAACCACCCACCTTTATTTTGCCTCCGCCTTCTGCCTTCATATCTCGTACAGTTTCGTGTTCGTTTCCGTATTTAGCTAAATGTATTTCAGCCTTTTTCTTATCAAATTTCCACTTCCTGATAGTCGTAGTATTGGAATTATAGTCATACGTTAATTCTATGCTATTCATTAGAGTGATGA
>Ga0209091_10002658_pt1 | contig 14933 bp, 31 predicted proteins | sample ArcticOcean_MG_C_6_FD_187438 | JGI IMG/M metagenome (GOLD analysis project Ga0209091, IMG submission 187438) | Marine microbial communities from western Arctic Ocean - ArcticOcean_MG_CB8_128 (SPAdes) (version 2) | ecosystem: Environmental > Aquatic > Marine > Oceanic | place: Arctic Ocean...
TTTATATGTCGTTAACTAATAGAGAAGTATATTATAAGAATACTCAAAAGATTATTGATAGTACGAAGTCATTAGAGTTTCGTTCAGTTTCATCTTCAAAAAAATAACATGGTTAGATTACATTTCGAAACAACAGAAGAGTTTACAGAGTTATTTAAAGCTAAAAAAGTAGCTACTACCCAATCAATTGTTACTGGTATTGAAAAAGCAATGCAGAAGAATGTTAAATCAGCTGAATTATTTGAGGTCACATTTGGAGATACAGAGAGAATGTTTGAAATATCGCTACCTAGAAGCCAATGGGTAGATGCTTTAGAATCATGCTTAGAACATTATCATGAGCTATCTCTAGCAGATGAAGCTATAGATACATGGAAGTTGCTTGAAGCAGCTAAATTATGGTAAGTATCTACTATTTATATGTATAGTTTCGATAAAGTAGGTTACGTAGTTTAAAACCTCTAATCATTAATCTTATGCAGAAGCTACCTACAATAGAACTTTCTGACTTTTATATTGAATTCATTGGATACGCATTATCAATATTAGTAATGCTGTGGATAAAAGATGCCATTGGATCTTTTCTAGAAGGAATGAAGTTTAGAAACAATAAACACTTTAAGGAAGGCGATAAAGTCTTACTAGAAGGGCAACAAGCTATGATAATTACCATAGGGTGGAGACAAAGTGTATTTGGAGTATACGGTAAAGATGGGTATACGTGGAGATTTATACCTAATAAGAGAATAGAGAGCCTTAAACTAGAGAAGATAGTAGATCCAGACCTACACCCTGACACAGCTATTGAAAGAGCTCAAAAACTACAGGATATATTATCGAAAAAAAGTTAGTCAATTAGTTGCCTCACTGAGATATTCTTCTTATATTAAGGTATATTAATAATTTAAAAAAAGGTTATATTATGCAAGACATTATTACAAGTTTCGGAAAAGGTTTAGATTCTTACCTAACAAAAGAACAGATTAAAGAACAAGCACCAGTAGTATTTGCAGATGCTCCTACTAACCCTGATGTAAGTTCTAAGTACTTATTCATTAACACGGAGACTATTATTGATGATTTAGCTAAGCTGAATTGGTTTCCTGTTACTGTTGCTCAACGTAAGCAACGTAAAGAAGAAGGAACTATCTTCTCAAAACATATGGTTTCATTTCAGAATCCTGAAATTAAAATTACATCTAAAGACGGAGATGATGCTTGGCCAAGGATCATATTAACTAATAGTCATGATGGTATGCAAGCATTTAAATTCTCAGTAGGGATATTTAGAATGGTTTGCTCTAATGGTTTAGTTGTAGCAGATGAAAAGTTTTCTGACTTCAAGATAAAGCATAAAGGTTATACGTTTGCTGAACTTAGAAACGTTGTAAATCAAGCAGTAACAGATCTACCTAGTAGAGTTGAAGTGCTAAATAGTATGAGAAATAAAATTTTAACTAATGATGAAAAGAATAAACTTGCTCTTGATAGTATGCTTATACGTGCTGGCGTTCAACCTGGGACTACTAAAGCAATGGACTTTAAATACGATGAAGAAACTATCGAAGATATTTTAGAACCTAAAAGATCAGCAGATGAAGGAGATGATTTATGGAAAGTATTTAATGTAATTCAAGAAAAAATTACTCAAGGAGATTTTCATGCTGCATTAAGAGGTGCAAAGGTAAGAAAGGTTCGTAAAATAAAATCTTTCGAAAAAGATTTAGAAATAAACAAAAAGCTATTTAAACTAGCAACTGCATTAATATAAACAATAATATATGCCAATCAAATTAATATCAGTTACCAAGACAACATCTATCTCAGTCGACACCCGGAAGGTGGAAAGGGCTGAGGTAGTTACCTTATCACACGATTGGAGTGAAAGGGATATTACTCTCTTTAAGAAGATAGTTAAACAGGGAGGAAAGGTTAATATAAAAGGTAAGAAATATATCTGTATTCCCGGAGAAAAGGTAACTAACTCTCAGTCACAAAGAGACGGTGGAGCAGCTAAGATGCACGGACCAGAAGAATAATGAAATTAAGAACAGGTAAATATGCTGGTCAGTCTTCAGAAGACGTTAGCATGATGGATCCAGGGTACTATAGATGGATGAGACTAAACCGTCCAGAGATGTTAGTTGAAAGAAAAGCTAAGCCTAAAGTAGAGAAGGTAGAGCTTACCGAAGAAGAACTAGATCAAAAAAACAATTATAAAACTCTCCCAAAGTTAAGTTGGAAAGAAGCATTTTAATTCTTATATTAAATTAAATATGATAACAGAGAAGTATACTAATAGATACGGAGATAAATTTCTGTATACGTTACAGGAAGATGGTAATATTATGTGGACAGGTAAATTTGAACACTGTCGCTTTGGTATGCCTAACGACTACAGTAAGGCATGGGAGTACTTCAACGAAGTATATGGAGGATTAAGCTTTGAAGACTTTAAAAAGGATGTGCATAGCTATGATGAAGAGAAAGAAGCTTATGTCTTTCCGGATGTAGTACCTCTTATAACATCTAAGACAGATGAAATTAGTATGGTAGACCCTTCTGGAGGACCTTATTTAACTTCCGGAATGAAGCTTATGGAGAAGACTATAAAAGAATTTAAATATACTGAGAATGGGTACTTAATAATAACAGAATGATAAACAGAGTAACTAAAAAATTTATGGAGTATCTAGTCAAGCCAAGACGACTACTCCCATCAGAAAGAATAGCAAATAGATTAGGGTATATGGGAACAAGTTTCTTTCTTCTCTCTCCTTACTTACTCCCCTATGATAATATAGGAGCATATACATACGTTACAGGAGCATTCTTATGTCTACCTCAAGTATGGTTAGCAAAGCAATGGAACTTAGTTGTAATCAATATTAACTTACTAATAGGGTACGGAATTATAATATGGACGTAGCAGTACTAGTAGACATTATAAAGGAAACTGATAAAAATTGGAGATTCGTATTTGAGTCTCCTTTGTATGATAAATTAGATTTCATTAGCGGACAATTAGTCCAGTTAGCAATAGAGGACCCAATCGACAAAGGCTATTACCATAAGAGAAACTACTCAGTAGCTTCTTGGGCTGATGGTTCTAATAGGTTTGAGTTAATAATAACATACCTACCGGGTGGAGTCTTTTCAGAATACTTATTTAAAGATTCAGAAATAGGAGATGAATTTCTATATAGAGGCCCAATGGGTATATTTACTCTTCCGGAAGACTTAACTAAGAGAGATATCTACTTTGTATCTACTGGTTCAGGAATAAGTCCATTTCGTTCTATGATGAATTATATATACGAGAATAAGGTTCCGTTTAAGAATATTAAGTTATTCTTTGGCACTAGAACAGAAAGTGATTTACTTTATAGAGAAGAGTTAGAGAACATACAAAAAGAATTACCAAACTTCGAATTCGTTCCAACATTATCACGGGAAGATAACCCTGACTTTAGATCAGGATATGTTCACGAACATTATCTTAAGTTGATAGATAAAGCAGAAGATAAGCCTCTTGTATACTACTGTGGCTGGGATAGAATGATTAGAGAAGGAAGAGATCATTTAGATAAGAGAGGATTTGAAATGACTAAAGACATTCGAGTAGAGATATTCGGCTAACTTTCAGGTATCAGGTGCTATTTATATTACGAAGATATAGTTCTTTTAAGCGCAAAGACTATGTAGATACTTCAAAGTAGTAATAACTAAGGAACTCCATTTACGTACTTAGGACTAGACTACAAAGCCATACCTTTTCTTTAGAGCAGGTATCGTTAAATATAAATTACCTGGTTATTAACCAGATCGTTTGCAACGTCCCCGAAGGAGAGGAGGACGACATAGTAACAGCTATGAAAGCTATTAATATCGGCTTAGAGATCATATCTCTTTTCCGGAACAAACGACTTATGGTGTAAGCCATATTAATTTAATTAACGATATTTATAATAAACTTAAAACAACTAAAGAATGAAAGGTACATTATTTTCCGCTGATTTTGTAAAGGATGCAGAAGGATCTCATAAGCTTTTAGAAATCAATACAGACACAGCCTGTATTGCAGGACTAACTAGCCATATAGATTTCACTGATTTTTACGGAATACTAGCTACAAACTCAATCACAGACTTACAGGTAATCTATAAAAGGTCACAAACTCCTATCATAGAAAGACTAGAAGCACAAAAGCCAGCTGGTGTTACAATTACAAAAACACTGGAGCATCCTACAAATATATATCCTACGACAATAACGGATAGTGATGCTAAATTTATCTTAAGATTAGCTTATGATGAAAACGCATTATTAGATGTAGTGTATGCTAAGAATGACACAAGTCTTCATGGATTATTTCACGCTGCAGACAGTGGTTCAGCAATTATCCCTGCATACTTCTCTTCTTCAGCAGCAGGATATGATACATTAGAAAGATACCTTAACGAAGATGATACACCAGATTTTGTTATTAAAAAAGCTGCCCCAACTAAAAATGGATTAGGATTCTATAAAGTTGGAGGAACAGGAACAGGAGCTGAGAATATGGAAGCCTTTATTCAAGCTAATAAATCAGACGAAGTATATATTACTAATTACCTTACTGACGGAACAGATACAGCTAAGTCAACTAGATCTTATCAAATTGTATATGGTGCTAGTTTAGATATTAACTTCTTAGGAGAATATGAACTTGATGCTTTATTAACTCACACAGAAGATATAGTCTTTGATATTACAGAAGAAACTAACTTACTATCTAACAAACACTATTACGAATTTGCAACAAACGATGTTACAGAGATAGGTGGTATACATAAGGATGAAATTATATTAAAAGATGACCTTACTGGTCAGTCTGTAACATTACTTCCAACAGGATCATTAGTAGATTCGTACTTTGTATCAGGATCACCAGATACAGATGACTTCAGAATATTAGACCAATGGAGTTTTGACGGAGACACAATACCTTCAGGATCTTATAATACATCTTCTATAGTAGAATTTAAAACAGAGTCAGTAGTACCATCTAATGCAGTAAGAAAATTAACATTAGCAGAAGGTTCAGTAATATTAACAGGAGGAGGAAACAGACTTCTAGCTTACGATGAATCAACTACTAAGAGTAGCTTTAAGATTGCAAAAGAAATTGTACCTACTGATAAATTATATAGAAACGACGGTTCAACCGTAGTAGTATCAGGACATGATGTAATTATCTTAGATTCCAATGCAGATTCAGCAGTATATGAATTAGGAGTAGAAGATGTTGATAACTACGTATTAAGTGGTTCGAATGTAATTCTTCACAACGCACCATGCTTTTCAAAAGGAACTCAGGTAGATACTTCAGAAGGACCTAGAAATATTGAAGATATAGAAGTTGGAGATTTTGTATTAGGGTGGGATTTCGATGCAAATGCATATAAAGACCAAGAGGTAATGGCAGTATCAGAAACTGAAAATAAAGAAACAATTGATATTACTTTAACTCGTAAGTGGGAAAACGGCGGAACCGACACATACCTTATTACTTGTACACCTGATCACCCTTACTATGCAGTAGGAAAAGGATGGAGTTCTTATGATCCAACATTATTAAAAGAGAATGGATCAGAATTAAGTGTTAAAGCTTTAGGTGTAGGAGATGAAATCTTTACAGGTAAAACAGAAACTCACACAATAGTAAGTATTGAACCATCTGAGTTTGTTCATACAGTTTATAACTTAGATGAAACTCTACCAGGCAATGTCTTTTTTGTAGCAGGAGCATTAGTTCACAACAGAGCAGGATTTGGTGGTGAATTTGGATGCTTTGCTAAAGGTGATAGCATTGAAATGTTTGATGGTTCATTAAAAGCAATCGACAAAGTAGTCAAAGGAGATGAAATTAAGTCTACTAAGAATGGAAAAGATGTAAAAGGAATCGTAACAGAAGCCTTAGTACACCCTACTAACGATGTAGTTCAGGTAGTAAAAGTAAATGGAATAACAGCTGAAGCTAATCATCCAATCCTAGTAAATGGAGAATGGGTAGCAGCATCAACGTTAGGAGAAGTTACTACTGAATTTATAGAGAACTGGTATAACTTAGAAGTAGACGGTAATGTAGAAGATAGTGAGCATAACTATATAATCGGAGGCTTAGTAGCATCTGGATTAGGAGATAATGCTAAACTAAATGCTCAGTACCAGAGACAAGCTAAAGAATTAACTAATCATTTAAACTAATTTAACATGGCAACAGTATATAAAACAATTCCACAAGCAGACTATAACAGTAGAACTGCAAGAGCATTATCAGCAGATGATAAAGCTCTAGTAAGAGGAGTAATTACGAATTTTATTACCTTATTTAAGGCACAACACTCGTAATACTTAAAGGAAGATAGGGTTAGGGCATCGGAAGATGCTCTTTCCTACCCTTTAATTGTTATGCAAAATTGTAAAAAGTATGGGCTTAAGTACAAGAAAAGCAGAGTTTTCAGCACACCAAGAGTTACTTAAAAACCTAAGTGAAGAATTTACTTCCTGGAATTATAAGTACTATGGAGAATATGGTGATGTTAACAAATTGCAAGGTCTTCTTGGCCAATTGAATGAAGAGGATTGGGAGAATTATAATTGGAGACAAAAAGGCTTTGGAGTACATGCTGCTACCCAAACAATTCCTATACTGTATGATGCCCAATACGGAACACAACGCGGAAAAGAGTCTAAATTCTATCCCTTATTTGAAAAAGAACTTAAGAATCTTAGCTTAGTATTTCAAAAAGAAGAAATTATAAGAGCAGTACTTGTTAAACTCCCAAGTGGAGAAGAAGTAAAACAACATTGGGATTACGGAGGAGAGTCTTTTAGAGAGCACCCTCGAATTCATATGGCAGTTCAAACTAACCAGCATGTAAATTTTAATGTAGGTGGTGAAGATAAGCATATGAAGCTAGGAGAATTTTGGGAGATAAATAACTTTGTTAAAAAGCATGGTGTGCATAACTACGGAGATGCAGATAGAATTCATTTGATACTAGATCTAAAAAAAGCTCCAATTAGTATCCTATAAACAATATGTTATGAAAGGTATACTTATCTTAGCACAACCACGTTCAGGGTCAACTAACCTTTTGCACAGTTTAGCAAGACGGTATAACTTAAAATGGCATAATGAACCAGAAAAAGCATATAAGTTTACCCCTAACAATAAGCTTCATCTAAGAGGAGTAAAACCTTCTATGTCAGTTAGTAAGATGATATTAGGCCAATGGGACTCCCTTACAGCAGATGAATATGGCAGCATAATAGCTCCAGAATACGAAGAGGTAGTTGTCTTGATGAGAAGAAATCTGAAAGAACAAACAGAATCCTTTAGTTACCTACTCTCTGCGAATAACCCTACTCGAATGATGTCTACAGAACCTTGGGATGCTAAGAAATTAGATACTTTACCAAAAGAACATATAGACTTCAGCCGTAGAGGTTTATTAGCTTCCTACGTAGACGCTGTAAGATTAAGAGAGGAGTACGGCTTTACACAAGTTTGGTATGAAGATATCTATGTGAATAGAAAATTCTTACATCCTACTTTAGAATTAGATTGGGATTTTTTAGACTCTACTCGACGTGCAAGAGTAAGTATTCCTACAACTCTTATATAGTATATTAGTTGTTATTCTGATATATTCTTCTTATATTGTAGTATATTAAAACAATAGAAAATATGAGCGAATATTATTACATTTTAAAATCTAAATTAAATTTTAAACTTCAAGAAACTGTATTAGACGGGTTTCCAATTAAATTAAATGATTATACTTATATTCGTTTAAGTAAAAAGCCAAGAGGAAGATCAATACAGCAAAAACTGTCTGGAATTGAATCAGGAGATAAGTTTTTTATATACAAATAGTTGCCTCCCTGAGGTATTATTCGTATATTAAGGTATAATATAAAAACAAATAAAGGTTATGACAAGAATTGAAATTATAGAGGAATCTATCGTCAAGCAGAGAGAATTATTAACTGCTGCTAAGAAAGAGTATTATGACTTTAAAAGTAAAGTTAAAGAAAGCTATATAGATATTGCTAAGCATTATTTTGATCCGCAGATTGTTGCTTCTGGTATAGAGGATTGTTATATAGATACCTGTAAGGAGTATGGCGACGGTACTCATATTGAGTTTAAAAGACCTTCTGATGGTCGAAAATACGATAAAGTGATACTAGAAGTTGGATTAAACGAAGATTGGAATACTCAGCTATTCGATGAGATTAATACTTCTGTTTACTCTACTAATGACAATAGTGACTATGAATTAGAGAGGTTAATACTTGTAGGAGAAGTATCTAAAGTTATTCTTGACTTTAAGGATGATATAATAGCTCAGTATAACGATGTAAAACTTGCTCATAAAGATGTATTAAAATCTCTATCTAAAAAGGTAAGAGAGTACGAGCAGTATATACTATCATTACAGAAAGAGATTAAGACTATTAAGTTTGATGCTGCTAAATTACTATTAGAAGCTACTGGGTTAGAGTTTGATAAAGAGGCCAATATGGATGTTAAATTTAATCAAAACCATAAAGGAATAATCTCAGCTAAGATTATTAGTAAAACTAAATCAGCTAAGACCGCAGCTATTTCATTGACTAGAAAATACTATAACGGTGAAGTAACTACTCAGATCTTTGATAGTGTTAGAATGATTAATGTTGACTATTTAGTTAGACAGTATATCAACCAACTATAATGAGAAGGAAGTACGTGATACCAATATCGAATACCGGCTTAGGAGGATTCTTCACCAACCTTTCTGGTGTTCGGTATCACACTCCATCTTGGACTGTAGTAGAAGAGGATACAACCTTTGATGATTTAATAATAGAAGCAAAACCATTCGAAGAGTTATTCAAAGAGAAAGAAGAAGAGCAGCAATGGAAATTTATATCAGAGAGATCAGGAGATGAATACATCGTTAGATATAATATTAGTAACGAGCTAAGCTGTTCATGTTGGGGTTATATAGCTCATAGAAAATGTAAACATATAAAAGAAGTTAAAGAAGAATTAAATGATTGAACTAATAAAACATACTTTAGGAATTTGTGGAGAGCACTGGCATCCAAATGTCATAACCTTGTTAGCCGGCTCTCCCATCTTTCTTACTGCTGTGCACTATATTAAATGTAAATGTGGTGGATGGTTTAAACATAAAAAAGACTGTAATAACAGCAATATATAAACATGAACGATTCTATAATAATATACATAGTAGTAGGGTGCCTCTGGGCAATGTGGTTAGAATACTATACCACCAATAATATAACCGGCATAATGGGAAGAAGCTGGGTAATGAGAGAGAGACTCTTTCATAGTATTTTATGGCCTGTAAGCCTGCTGACATTTCTATATGAATTCTTTAGATATTTCTTTGAAGATAAAGATGAATAAAGTTGTTACTCTGAATAGAAGTTCTTATATTGTAGTATATTAAAAGAGATAAAATGATTAGATATCAACAAGCGTATAAAAAAGCAGAGAAGGTAATAGAGACCTGTGTAACACCAGATCATGTTACAGCAGCAAAGAGGTATGTAGACTTCTTCTTTACTACTTATTCAACTCCTGCTAAAGCTGATTGGCCTCATAGGCTATACGATAAGACAGCTTACTGGGATACACCACAAGCAGTAGCACAGTGTTACGATACATTACTCTATAAATTAATAACAAAGAAAAACGAAATAACGACATGAGATTAAAGCAAGCAAAAGTAGGAGATAGATTTAAGATAGATCTAGCATCAAGAGCTGGTAAACAAACACCAGTTAAAGCTACATTAGTAGAGGCAATAGATGATAACTATGTAATCAATACTGATGATGGAAACAGATTCATGTGTGATGGTTACGAGCATATAACGCTTTTAGCGTAAAAAGACTCCGCGCTGTAGAGCAGTGGTAGCTCGTTGGGCTCATAACCCAAAGGTCGGTGGTTCGAATCCATCCAGCGCAACTAATTTTAAATAAAGGTTATGAAAGGTGAAAGATTATTAGATTATATTCAGACAGAGTTACTAGACATTATTGCATTGAAGCAGTTAAACAATGAGAAAGTCCCAGACTTATCCTCAGATGTTATACTAGCATTATCAGAGTCTATACTATTTGAATGGCAAGAGCTAGGAGACCCATTAGAGGACCTAGAGAATATGATTAAATGGAACTTAGATCAGCATATTATTCATGCTTAGGGTAGGTTTTCCGGAATATTATTCGTATCTTTAAGTATTAAAGAAAGAGAGATATACTCTCTTCGTACTTAACTTAATTTATTCACATATGACTAATTTAGCTACTCCTATCGATCAAATCAAATCTAAACTACAAACTCTTTTAGAACAAGGACACGTCGACGAATACTTCGTTGAAGACATTTGGTCTCTACTTCATCCTCAAACCGATCAAGAATAAATCTTGAAAATAACTCGGGGAGAAGTTGCCTCCCCGGGTATTTCTTCTTATATTTAAGTATAATTAAAAATAATAAAGGTTATGATGTATTTAAAAGTAGATAATGGTGTGAATATGGAGACAATTTTCTCAACCATAAGTCATGTTGAAATGTATGAAATGAAAAACAAAGCTAAGGCTTTATGGCCTGGAGCTGAGATAAAAGTAACGACTAAATCAAAATAAGGGTTATGAAAACATTCAAAGATATAAACTGGAAGGCTCATGGTATTAAAGGAGCAATTCAAGGGCTACTAATGCTTGAAAACGGAATAGAGTTATCTGTTGTAGCAGGACCCGGTATGTATAGCCTTCCTAGAGAAGCTGGAAAGAATCCTGATGATTTTGGTAAGTTCGAAGTAGCTGTAATAGATAGAGATGGAGAGTTTATAGGTGATCCAAGAGGATGGCAAACCAGAACAAAGGTAGACGAGATAATTAAAGAGTTTAATAAATAAAGGTTATGGCAGAAGATAAAAGATACGTAGTGAGTGTAGATATGTACGTCTATGCAGAGAATGATTACATGGCAAGAAAAAGGTCTCATAATATGATAGAGGCTATTGAGGAAAAGTATGTTAATGCTAGACCGGCTATTACAGAGCTAGGTGAACAGCCATTTGCTACACTAGGCTTCAGAAAACTAGAAGATACTAGTAAGCCTATAAGTAAGAAAAAAGAAGAAGAATTACCGTTTTAAAGTTGCCTCCCTGAGTATTTCTTCTTATATTAAGGTATAATATTAAAACAAATAAAGGTTATGGTAAAATTTCAAGCAGCTTCGAACTCGATCATAGGATACGGTTCATCAGAATTAGCTAAATCAGAGAAGAACGATTGTTTCGTAAGAGCGGTAGCATCAGCTACTGAAGTACCTTATGACGCAGCTCACGAGTACGTAGAAGCCGTATTCAATCGTGCGAACGGTAAAGGAGTAGTATTCTCAGAAGATAAGTTAGCACCCGTTGAGACTAATGGGATGCTTATTAATGAAAAAGGTTTTAACTTCAAAGTTCTTGGTAGAACTAAACTTACTAACACTTATAAACTTCACGGAGAGTATATCAGACGTCAGAAGACTGTTAAGTCTTTTATCAAAGATAACCCTAAAGGTACTTTTATATTAGGAGTTAGCAAGCATGCTTTTACTCTTAAGGATGGTATATTAATTGATAATAAGGACGAAGAGTTTAGACCTACTAGAAAAGTACAGAGTGCATTTAGAATTACTCCTGTATTAAAGAATGCTCAATTAAGTTTATTTTAAGAATGACTAGGAGAGGGGAGGGAGCGTTTGTCTCTCTCTCATCGACGAAGTCGACACGCGCAGTATGAGACAATTTTGGAGAGTATGGGCTAAGGCCTTAGGAGAAAAGATAGGAGATAATAATGAGGCAGATAGAATAGCCTTAGTACGTACAGTTATAATAGCTCAGGCAGTGATTTGTAACTTATTCATTATAGCTAACATTATTAAAAATTGGTAATATGGGAAAAAGACAGCAAGAGTTAGTAGAGGAGCAATATGATAGATGGAAGCATCAAGGTAGACGTAAAGAGCAGGTAGAAAGCTCTTATAGAATTATAGGTTATGGAGCGGTATCAGTTCTTATATTTACAACCCTATATTTTATTGTAGAATGGCTTACGTAAACAAAACTAAGTACCCCCCTATAGCGGTGGTGTATACTAAGGGTTCAGGCTTTAAGCATTACTTAAAGATATTCACCAGCCTACCTTGCCCGGATAAGATAATAAGTCCGAGGAGTAAGTACCTAGTCGAGAATGCTGTCATTCAAGAGATAGGGATAGGTAAGATATTTGAAGAGAAGTATAAAAAGAAGTATAAGTTATGAGTAACCTAGCATTTAATCCAATACTAACACCCAGAGAGATGGTACTTAAGGGTATCTTCGGTGGAGCTTATTTTGGAGTTAATGCAGGACCTACTATGACTAAAGAGTTAGCAGACTTTCTAAAGGTTGAATTCGGTGACATAGAGAGTAATAAATGGAGAGCGGAGAAGTATATGACTAAAAGGAATTGCTTTAACGTAAGATCAGGTATGCCTTATGGGTATTGGTTGGAGATGAATTGGATGCACTTTAGAGATCAGTACGGATGGTTTGAATGGTATGTTAAGTATAATAGAGGCTTCAGAGGAGAGGATGATGATAGACAGATAAGACGTTGGCAAGACTTTTGTGGACCTAACGGCAGATGGCGTAACAACATATATAGCAAGATACATGCCACAGGTGATTGGCAAACAGCTCCAAGAGTACAGCAGAGTTTATTGCATTGGGGATATACGGTTAATGAGATAGATTACGATTTATGGAAAGCATTAAAAAGAGAATAGGATGAAAAAAGGTTATATAGGATGTGAGCATAGCAGTGAAACATATTTACAGGTAGCTAGAGAGATGAAAGAGAATAGAGAGAGGTTGGCAAGGAAGCTTACAGGTACTCAAAACCTACAAGATGTAATTAGAACTAAAAGAGGTAAAAGAAAATGATAAAGCTAATAGAGGAACTATACAATAGTAACGAGATATCGGAAGAGGTTAAGAACAGACTCTTAGATAAGCATTTCAATAGAGAGATGTTACACAGATCGATAAAGGATGGAACATTAGAGTTTGAAGATGAAGAAGCCTTAGAGGAGAGAATGAAGATAATAGGACAGAATGGTAACACAGGAGAGCATTACGATAATGATAACGTTAGAGAAGAGGCACTCAGAAAAGAGAAGGAGTACTACTCAAAGCTAAGAGGTGATAGCTCGGGAACAATAGACTAATACTAAACTTATGATAAATACAGGCAAAGAATGGAGATGGATGGATAAGGAAGAGAGTCAAACGGTGGATGCTAAGCATGCACTATCATTGAGGGGTTGGGGTATGGAAGTGAACGAGGCGGGGGGAGGGCGTTTCTCTCTCTCATCGACGAAGTCGACCCGCGCATTATTCAATAACCAACCTACCAAACCTACACCTCCTAAGGTAAGACAGTGGATAGATGGCCAATTGTCCGGTATGGGGTAACGAGCATAGCTCGTCTCTGAAGTACTTATAGACTTGGGTGATGTATTCATACCTTAATGATAAGATAGTATAGGAGAGATAGGGAGATAAAGGTAGACAATGGGTAGTATAGCCTATCTCGTGTTAAGTCTATTAAGAATAAGCAATGTATATATATTAATATAGAGATATACTTATATATCAAGGAGTTACAATAGGTTGTATATAAAGAAACAGGGTAGGCGTATGAGTTATTATAAAGATAGATCAGGGTCATGCCTGCCTCACTTACTTTTTCCTCAGAGAACATAAAAATATATGGCCAAACAGTTGGATATATGGTAAATTCTTCCATAGGTTTAAAATAAACAGTGTTAAAGTTGGTAGTCTGCCATATAGTATGAGCAAGATAGCCTAGAGGCCTGCCTAGAGAAGCCTAGAGGCTTATTGGTTATTAGTAGGTTATATGCGATATATTTCGTATCTTATGTATATAAGACGATGGGAAGAAAGGCTATACAGGTAGAGGAAGAGGTGTTTAATGCTGTGAAGGTACAGTATCCAGGTATGTCCTGGTCAGCTATACTGAGGTTATTACTTGAGCCTAGAGGCAGCCTAAAGAGATCTAAAGAGAAACCTTATACTATCTCAGATGGACCCATGGTAGGTACAGTAAAGCCTATAGATAGCCTAGAGGCGCCTAAAGACTATTCGATATATGCCACTAAAGAAGACGTTAAAGAGCTGAAGGATAAGTTCTCTAAGGTGTTGAGTGACCTAATTAATAAGAATAAGTTACAAAGATAGTTGGTACCCTGCTATATTATTCGTATCTTTATAGTAGATAAAGAGATAGATATGGATATAGATAAGATATTAAGGGTGGTAGGTGCTATAGTAATGGGTATCATATTAGCCTATGTAGTGTATAAGGCCTTTACCTTCATCATATGGATCGTATGTATGGCCTTCCTGGCTATGATGTACCATCCTCTAGCCTGTATAGGTGTACTAGTGATGCTAGGTGCTATGTTATACTTCTTCTTCAAATGGCAAGATAGAAGAGACTAGGCCGGTCAACCTTTGGGCAGTCTGAAGGCATGTTGAGCTCATGGTGATATAACACTGACAGTATAGTTCCCTAACTAGTAGGTAGCCTGACATTGCGGAGCATACCTGTGGTCATAAATCTGATGATTTTTCGAGGTATAAAAGTAATATATATTTATATATTGTTAGATATCTCTCTAATAAGCCTTTCTACGTTTCTATTATAACTTGCATCCTCTAATGCTCTCTTAAAGTCAAAGGAATTGGTTTTAAGGTAAGGGTAGAAGTGTTCACTCTCCCAATGCAGTCTATATTCATACCCAG
>Ga0209091_10002667_pt1 | contig 14917 bp, 10 predicted proteins | sample ArcticOcean_MG_C_6_FD_187438 | JGI IMG/M metagenome (GOLD analysis project Ga0209091, IMG submission 187438) | Marine microbial communities from western Arctic Ocean - ArcticOcean_MG_CB8_128 (SPAdes) (version 2) | ecosystem: Environmental > Aquatic > Marine > Oceanic | place: Arctic Ocean...
GGACGAGTTGGGGTGCGCCGTGAACGGGGATTTGGTGAGCGTTCCGATGAGTAAAGCCGGGGAAGGGAAGAAGGTAGAAGTAGTTCAAGAGGAGAAAAAAGAAGCGGTTTTAGAAGATGCGGGAAGTATAGGTGGTGGTGTCGAGAATAGCAACAACAACGGTGGAATCGACGACGATTTACAAGCGAGATTGGATAATCTTCGAAAGACGTGAGTTTTGATTCATTATTAAACCACGCGCGTTAAAAGCGTTTGTATTATTATACATTCTTGTTATATGTAACAGCTCTATTTCTAAGCATTCTAATATCTTTCTCCTACTACGAAAAGTAATTACTCCAACTCTTCGACGATTCTCTCTTTCCTCATTGGTTTGAACTCCTTCTTATGCGCGCCTGGCGCCGCGTGCGCCACTCTTCTTTCTTTCTTCCTGGTTTGAGCGTCAGTCATCGTTCGTCTCAATTTGGCTGAATTATGAATCGATTTCGGGACGTGTTTGTGATTTGCAATGCGTCTAATTTCAGGCATGTGCTTGAATCGATCTTTCAACGCTTCGTTGTACTGCATTTTTCGTTTTTCTCTCGGGAGTAATGTGCCCACCTTTTCGCTCGCGTGCGCTTTCCATAATCGGACGTTGAAATCGTCCGAACCGCTAAAGACGTACGTGCCGTCCATGCTGAATTTCACGCAAAACACTCTCTGCATTCGTTTCGTGTGATAACAATCTCTCGAGTGACCGCTGTTAAAGTCGAACAAACGAATGCTCTTGTCGTAGGAACCGGCTACGAATTCCCTCCCAGTCGGCGAGTAATCCACGTCCAACACAGCGGAAACGAAATCTTTATGCACGCACGTCGACACGTTCAATTTCCGCATGTCGTAACTGTACAAGTTACAATCCTCGTTCGCAACGGTGAAGTTAAACGCCTCCATCGGGTTCCAACACAATTTTGTGCACTTATTTTGCATGATGAGTTTCCTCGTCGGCGTATTCGTTCGGCAATCGTATAAAGCAATCGACCGATCGCTGCCGCAACTGGCGAAAATCTCAGGTTCCGCAGGATTAAACCTCACCGACAACACCGTATCGCACCCCCACTCGAACGAGCTCACCGGCGCATCTTTATTCATATCCCATAAATCTACGCAGTTCCCCGCCGTGGCAAACATATCTTTTCCCCAGTGACAATCCACGTCTCTATACGCGCTTTCTCCGGCGATGACCATCGCCGGGCGTTCCTCCCGTCTCGTCTCGCGACTCCCGAGTTCTCCTAATTCAGCCTCTGGAACGTTCCAAATCCGTATCAATCGATCGTCCGAACACGACACTAACTTCCCTCCGGTCCTATCAAAACTTAATCCTCGTATGGCCCCGGAATGTGAATTCAAAATCCTCAGCGCTTTCCTCGACGGACAATCCCAAACTCGTATTTCCCCATCGGCGGCTCCACTCGCCATCTGTTTCAAGTTCTGCGTATTCTTCGCGAGGGACAAAATCCCGTCCGAATGTCCCTCAAACGCGCCACAAAATGGTTTCGCGAACACTTTATCTAACTTTGTCGCGTTCAAGGCCCGTTTATACTCCGTCGCTCGGTGCATCGGTCGTAACCGTGGGTCTAAATTGCGGTGCACTTTAATCGCTTCCGATTTCGTCTCCCGAGTGTACTCCTCCTCGATCCGGCTGATGACTTTCACCTTCATCTTTCTAAATCTCTCTTTCTATTCCCTCTGACACTATTACTATTACGCTTCTTCGTATTCTTTATTAATATAATGAGAGAACAGACAACCGCAATCAAAGCGTATAGAATACGTACAGGGAAGCAGCCGTCAAAAAATGACGACAAAACGTCGTCAGACTTTTTCCCAAAGTTCCGAGCACTTAGGACAGACACACAACACAAGTTTACTAACACAACAATAAATGCCATTCGTGCACATCGCGTGGTTACCAAAAGCGTGCAGAACGGCCGAAGTGCGCAAGGAAGTCGCCTCAGCCGTGATCAAAGCGTTGACCTCGGTGAAAAGCGCGGAGATTTCGGCGGATAAAGTCGTCGTTCGATTTAGCGAGTCCGTGGACGGCTTTCAACTTCCCGAAGGGCACACGCACGAAAACGTGGATTTACCACCACCAGAAAAGAAGTAAAGAGATGATTTCACGCGCACTCGCCGCCGCGTCGAGGAACAGTACAACTCGTCGCAGGTGTGGAAGACGTCTACCAAGCTCTTCTTTCTCGATGGTGTTCAGTAGCAGCAGCACACAGACAACTTCCAAGGACGCCGAGAATCAAAGACGACGACAAATAATCACCGTCGAGCTGATATCGGATACCATGTGACCAAACGGGTTCATAGGAAAGCGACACCTCTACAAAGCCATGGAGGAAGTCACGCAAAATCCTATGGACGAAGCAAATCCGGTATCCTTTGCAGTTTTACGCATCCCGTTTTTCTTGGAGCCAGACTATAGCCGCGACGAAACTTGGAGCGAGACGAATAGGAAACGATTGGAAAGGAAGTGGGGCGGGAAGGAAGCGTTTGATGCGCAAAAGAAAAGGCATCAGCTAAAAGAAAGAGGACGAGAAGTTGGGATTGAACACTTCAATTTAGATAGGAAAGCGTCGAATACGTTGAAATCGCATCGGTTGGTGCAATGGGTGACGAAACATTACGGATGCGCAAAATCGGAAGCGTTGTACGATGTGCTCAATGTCGAACACTTTGTAAACGGGAAGAAGTTGAACGATGCGAAGATGCTTTTAGAGTGCGCGAAGAAGATTAGCGATGGAGTGATCGATTTGAAGAAAGCTGAAAAGTTTTTAGCCTCGGACGAAGGCGAGAAGGAAATCGTTTTAGCGAAGAAAGCCTTGGATAGGTTAGGCATACACTCGATTCCGAATTTCGTCATCGGTGGAAAGGAGGTGTTGTCCGGGGCGGTACATTGGAAAGAGTTAGTTGGAGCATTCCGACGAATAGAAAGAACTGGTCTTGGAGCGCCAAAGAACGCATTTGCGACTATATTAGGCATTCCCGAAGAGATTATTACTCAGACAACTCTGGACCCGACGAAGTACGCCGCGACGGTGTAGATCTTTTTATACAGAAGATGATTTATGGGAGCATTTTGCAGTAACTCGCGATATATGAAACGTGACGATTCCATTCGGAAAATTTATAAACGAATGGAATCCGATAATACGAGCTACGCTGTGTAATGAATGAGTGTCTCTCATTTTTTTTTATTTTAATCAAAAGAATTTTAGTTTTATAATTTATTGATGCGTTTTGTCTCTCTCCTTCCTTTTATTAATGCGCCCCGGGGTCCCTTTCAATGTTGTACGACAAGTCCGCGAACACGTAATCCGGCTCTTCACACATCGCCCAGTTAAACTTTTGAACCAAAGCTTTGGTATACACCGTCGGCAATGGAACTTCGTGCTTTTTACACCACGCGATGGTAATTCTCGGATCCAAATAGTTGATTTTACTCGTCCCGAGCGATACTGTTTTCAAGGACTCTTTCGTTTCCATTTGTAACTTCAACTTCTGTATTCGTTCTTTCAACGAAGGGAGTTTCTTATGGTTCTTATCCGCTTTTCGCAATTCTTTCATCTCTTTCTCCAACTCTTTTTTCTTATCGTTCAACTTGTCCATCCCGGCTTGGTGCTGTTTGGATTCGCCTTTCTGGTGATTACACAAAATAGCAACTTCCTTGTTCGCCTCGTCGTACGTCGATTTCATGATTGGTACCGCCGCTTTCGGTTTGGTCGTTTCTTCCAACAACCTATACAACGTAATCGAGGCGTTGTACGTACGAAACACTTTAATGGTTAAGCCCGGCATGAGTGTTTGTAAGTGCGAGTTGACTTTAGACGGGTCGATCTTATCAAACACGTCTTCATCCTCTTTCTTGTTTTTGCAAAAGCGTTTTAAACAATCGTACGCGACTCTTTCGATGGCATGCTCTTGATGATAGCGAATAGAATCCTTACCGAGAAAATCGAACTCAATTTTCGGATACGGGTGGTCATCTTCCGGACCCATGAATTTCAAATGTCCCACGCGCAGCGTAGTCACGCCGACCGTATCGGCCAAATCTTCGTCCTTCTCACCGCCGGCACGCAAAGCTAATTTATCAACCAAATACGTCGTCACCGCTAACTGCGCGGTTTCTTTGTTGTCTTTTCGCATATTTTTGCGGTAATCATCGCGGATTTTGCCGATGTGCTCGTGTAAAGTTCGAGCCTTTTCAAACTTTTGTTTGTCAGACTCTGACTTCACGCTTGACGTCGCGCCAAACTGGACGTACTTCCAATCTTTCGTGTTGATGGAATCGTTCCAACCAGCCATCCAAGTGACGGTTTGGTCGTGTCGCACTTCCTTCCATCTGTGACCAGCGGGAGCTTCTGGCACTTTCGCGTCTTTGCCGATGTTGATGATGATATCTTCCGGCTGAATGCGCCTTTTGATTCTTCCCATCTTTGGATGTTCGCCTCGACCGCGGAACAATCCCGGCGGCTCCACTCTAAAGTTGCCAACTTGTTCGCGTTTACCATTCATAGTTGCCCACATGTATTTTTCTTCCGCTTCATCTTTATCTAATTTGATCTGTTTCTTTTCTTCGCTCGTTCGCGCTTTGACCTTTTCCCTTCTCGCGAGATCCCAGTCGTAAATTTTTTGAAAGTTGCACTTCTCAAAGTCCGTAACGTGCGCATTCTTTCCACCTTTCAGTATGCGTTTAAACCCATCCATAAAGTTCTGTTGGAAAACCGGTTTAAACGCGTAGTCTGTTTCTTTCATCACCGCAAAAAACGTGGCAACTTCTTCTTCGTGTGGCTCGAGATGAACGTCCTTGCCGTCGTACGTCAACGGAACCCCGTGCGGTTCGTACTCCGGAGGAAACAAAACGCCGTGGTGCTCCAACTGCGTCCACATAATCTCCGATCCTTTACCATTCCCTCCCGCGCTGACTCGTCTGGAACTCCCACCACCGCTCGATATTTTCTTCTTCTTCACGCCGGAGGACGAGTTCAACTTCACCGTGTGTCGACCGCCGCCCAATCGCTCCGCCTCTCGTCGTCTTCTCTTCTCTCTTCTCTTTTCTTTCCTTTTGCGTTTTCTTTCTTTCTTCTCCCGTCGTCGCTTTTCTCTTTCCTCTTTCGTCCTCTTCTCCGAATCAAGCGATTTCTTCTTTTGTGCCAACGGCGCGTCGTCGTCGCTATCGGAGGAGTCCACCGGGCGTCCTCCTTTACTCGCCGCCGCGACGTTTGGATTCTTCGCGATTTGCGGTACCATCATCGGTCGCGATTGCACCGGACGCACCGCTTCAGGCACCATCGGTTTCGCTTTCGGAATAACCACTCCTCCTCCTCCTCCACCAGCACCACCAGCACCACCAGCACCACCAGCGGCGGCGGCTGGTGCCGACGGCGGAAGTATTTTCGCTCGTTCGACTGCTTTCGCCCTTTGCGCTAACGGCACGTCGTCGTCGCTCGAGCTCGAATCCGCTCGAGGACGTTTCGGGATGCCGAATCCCGAACCATTATTATTACCACCGTTCGACGCGGCAACCCCAGCTGGAGCCATCGCCTTCGCGACTGTCGCTGGTTGTTTTAATAACGCGTCGCCGTCGCCCGCTTTTACGGCAGGTTTCTGAACGAAAGCCGAAGCGGTCGCCGCAGGAGCAGGAGCAGTTGGCGCCGAGGAGGATTGAATCGGAGGCGCAACGTATGGTTTCACCACCCCGACGACCGATGGCTTTTCAGCAGGAGGCGCAGTAGTCGCTGCTGCTGTTTGTGCTCTCATCGCCAACGGGACGTCGTCGTCGCTCGACGAGTCTAACACCGGCATTATCTTCTTCTTTGTCTTCTTCAGTTCTTCTTCTTCGAAGCTTTCGCGCGTTGATGATGAACACAAAAACACGATCGGTTTTTGAAAAAAGAATTATCTTTCGTATACGACTTTACGTTTTTAAAGCAAAAGGTAACTTCTCACGACAACGAGAAATAAATATACACACGGAGAGAGATGTGTAAGAAGTCTCTCGTCGAGGGAGTCGCGTGTTTTGGGTGTTGCTTTTGTGGCAGAAAAAACCTCCGTCTGCGCGCGCAAAGATGATGTGATGAAACAAAAGAGAGGAGGGTTGGTTCCAATTTGAATTGTTTTTTATTTTTTTTGTCTGTCTCGAGTAAAAGATTTTTGTGTTTTTTTTCTCGCCTGACGACTGTACGCAACTGCTTCACACTCGAAACACACAGAGCAAAACATTAGAGTCTCGCATTAAAGTTTTGTGTAAGAAAAAGAGAGTTCTCTCGAGGAGGATACGACGAGAATATCATCACGCAATATGAGAAACTTTTTTCAGCGATGACTTTGAAACGCGATCTGATGTGATGATTGGGCCAGAGGAGCCACCGAGATTGGGGAAACGGAAACGCGATGACGAGCATCATCAGGGGGAAAAAGAAGGAGAACAAAAACAACCGAGACCGGATTTCGCTCGGTTGGCGGGAAAGTACGACTATTTCGCGAGACACGCGATGAAGACGAAAAAGAATAAGAGCGAGGAGGAGGGAGTTTTCATCGATTTCACCTCCTGGCAAGCGACGCACGATTTGTGCCGAGCTTTACTGGAAGAGATTGGCGTGAAAAATTGGTCCATACCGAAAGGCCACCTCGTCCCTGGCTTTACGCAACGAAGAAACTATTGTGAGTGGGTGGAAAGTCTGTTAGAGAAGGATGGCGTATGCACGGAGGAAGAAAACGTGCGCGGCGTGGACGTTGGAACCGGGGCGTCGGCAATATTCGCTCTGCTGTTCACCTCGAGACATCCGAAGTGGGATATGTTCGGCACCGATATCACCGAGGAAGCGGTAAAGAGCGCTCGGAGGAACTGTCTGGCGGCGGGCGCGTCGGAGTGTTGTTTTAAGGACGACGAGACGACTGAACAAGTCGCCGCCGCAGACAACAACAATACGCACAGTAATTGTAGTAGCGGTAGAAGTAGAAGATGGATTAGCATTCGGGACGTCGCGAAAAAAAGGAGCAGCAGCGTCACTCGCGAAGAAGAAGCCGAAGAAGCCGAAGAGGAAGAAGACCAACCCATCCTCGACCTCGACCTCTTCGAGGAAGAGCGCATCGATTTCACCGTGTGCAATCCACCATTCTTCAACACCATGTCCGAATCCTCCCAAAATCCGCGAACAAATTTTGGAGGCACGGCGAAAGAGAACAGTTACCGAGGTGGCGAATCGAGTTTCGTCCGGCGAATGATTCTCGAGTCTCGCCGCGTCGCGCTTTCCCTCAATTCCTCGACGGACTCGAAAAGCGCTCCCGCTCGCAAAAGCGGAAAAGGCGAAGAAGGTCAACATCGAGTTCGATGGTTCACCACCATGGTCGGCGCGAAAGCGACTTTAAAAATGGCAAAAAAATGTTTGCGAGAGATGAAAGAGACGACGAAACTTCGCGAGACGGCGTTCGTGCAAGGGAAAACCAGACGGTGGGGACTCGCCTGGTCGTTTCTTTGAGGAAAAGTCTGTAACACCCTTTTGTTGATGAGTAAAATTAGATTTTAAATCACCGCACTTTTCAAACGCACTTTTCGTTGTTTGATTGTCACACGTGGTAGCGTCATTTCCTTTCTCTCGCTCTCTCTCGTATAAACTGAGTGTAGCATCGAAGCTTAGAGACGCATCATTTCATCGTTACACTAACAAATTAATCGATCGTTAAACAAAGAAAAAGATGATGAATTTACCCACGGAGAAATCCAAACTGTTGGCGGAGAAGAAGCCACCGTCCCCGGCATCGACGACGTCGACGATTTCGACAAAATTCGGGTCGATCGCTGCTAAACTCTCCACCGGAGCGGTTATTACCTGCGGCATTCTCGGCTCCGTGGCTTTGCTGAATAAGACTGGGTACGTCAATACCAACAACAGCGTTGCGTTTTCGTCGTTTTTGCGAAGACGATCGTCAGCGACGGACCCGATTTACGCGAAAGACAGCGCGGCGTTCTTAGGGGACAACTACGACTTGAACAACAACAACTTTCCCGGACAGCGCATGGAAATCCCATACGCGTTTTTCCAGGACACGAAGTGGCACGACGCGCCGTTTTTCCGATTCGATGGCGAATCCGTAGAGAAAGGTCACATCACCCAGGAGGAGCTCACCGAGGCGAAGCAACGACAGGGCGATCCGAAGAAGTCCATGCCGGTGTTTAAGACGGCGGGAGCGGATTCGGCAGACGTGGTGGTGACTGCGCACGCGACGGATATGAATAGCTTCGGGTGGGTCATTTACGATTCCGCGAAAAAGAACGGGTTGGAGATGGTTATTTCCGGAGAAGGGACGCAGTTTCACGGGTTCGCGGATAAAGTCATCGGGTTGAAAGCAGCGTTACACGCGATGCCGGGAAATCCGATCGTGGTCGTCGCGGACGCCTCGGATGTGTTTTTGCAATGCAGCGCGTCTGAATTTAAGGACAGATTCACGAAAGCGGAAGCGGATATGGTCTTTGGCGGCGAGACGCAGTTGTGGCCGGAAGTTTCTGATTATTTCAAGCGCGACTCGGAAAAGGCGTTGAAGAATGAATTGTCGCACTCGTTCGGGGGTATTGGCATGGCAGAAGGTGTCACGCCGATCAACAAAAACGACATTCCGAACGGTTGGCCGAACGCCGGCGGGTGGATGGCGAGGAAAGAGGCGCTTTTGGAATACATTTCGAGCACGGAGGAGAGAATGAATAAATTTTCCACCGAAGAGTGGCCGGGAGAGTGGGGATACCAATGCCGACCAGATGGAGCGACCGACGCGGATTGGAACGGAAAATACGCTGGATTACGTGGCTTTGACGACCAGTTATGTTTGAACGCTTACAACATGGCCAAGTTGCGACAAGGCGATCGACGACACAAATTAGACGCGGACGGTTCTATTTTGTTCAGCACGAACGGATGCCCGGTCGCTGATACCGGGAAGGACAGTAAAGAAAAGGTATATTACAAGTACACCGGCAAAGCGCCGTGCTTATGGCACATGAACAACCCTGTGGCGAAAATTCGCTTGAAGGAAATGTCCGCAACGTACCCGAACCACTTTTTGACGCCAGAAGGTACGGCTGCGATGGCGGCGACTCCGGACGAGCACCCGGGACACCGCCCGCAGCATTAATGCATCAAATAACACAACAAACGTTATTATTTATGCACAAATTATTTGTTCATTTTGTTTTATTATTATCCACACATTGTTTATTATATCATCATTAGTTTTTAGAGCGTTGTAGTTACCGAAGTTTACGAGGAGAGTTTATAAAAAATCCTGACTCGTACTATATTTTACACATCATGCATTCTATTGTTTCAAATTGAAAGTCACGTTCAAAGAGCCGAGTGGCAAAACGTGGTGGGGAAACACTTCCCCGTCTTCGTTCTTAATCTGAAGCCCGGGCGGCTCAGCTGCGACTCTAGACCCTCCCACGCCGCCTCTTTGTCGTTTCTTCTTCTTCCTCGAAAAAAGTTTACGTTCAGTCCAGGTTGTTTCCTTGGACCACGGGCGCGAACTCCCCCACGCGTGCTCATCTTCAACCCACTCATCGAAGCCATCCGGGCATTGTAAATTTCCATTCATCGCGCCAACTTTCGGCCATTTTTCTTTCTCCACCGTCGCGACGTCGAATTTCGCAATGTCAAACTCGTACCCTTTCCTCGTTCTTTTCAACCAATCTCTAAAAGCTTTCTTATCGCCGCTCGCGCTCGAAGGACAGTGTCCTTCGTACTTATCGTTCGACACGACGACGACGGTGTTGTGTCGCTCGTTGATTGAATGTTCAAACGCCTCGTCCAAAATCGCTAAATCGTCCGCGCTTCTCCCTCGTGTGTCGTTCTGTCGATCGATCAACTTCAACACGCCGTCGTCGACCATCTGTCGCAAATACACGTTTTCCCATTCGTTCTCACCCACGTATTGAACTTTCTCTGGATGCAACAAACGTAAACTCCCTCCGTCGCACAGGCCGTTTAACTTCCCTCTCGCGTAATTTTTCGGCGCGAACACGACCACCTCTTCGAACTCTTCCACCTCGCGAAAATAGCGACAGACCACGGTCAAAGCGGTAGAGATTGGAATCTTCGCCAACGCGTTGTTCGAGGCTCTCAACGCCGCGCAATACGCCCAACAGACGTTCGCGCCGTCCACGTACGCTTTTTTTCGTCTTCTCCTTTGACCGTTTCTCGTCTGTTCTCCTTTAAGTTCGTCTCCTTCTCCTTCTCTCGTTGTTGTTGTTTCGGTCGTGACCGCCGCATCATCATCACACCACCTCAACGAACGCCTCGTCGTCATCGTTCGCATTCGTCTGTCGCTGTTGCGGTAAAAATGTCTCCGTTGTTCTCGTTTCCCATTTCTCTTAAAACCCTCGAAATACTTTTGGCGATTTCGGCGGCGAAAATACCCTTCTTTGGAAGAAGAAGCTCGGCGAACGACACCACCGACGCCACCGTCCAAAGACACAGACATAGTATTATCCATTGTGTGTTTTAAAGAGTGATGAATAATGAAGTGAAAAAAATTTCCCAAACAACAACAACTGTGTGCTTTAAATATGAAGGCATATTCTTATCAATACGTCTATTATATCTATAAAGTCATATCAGGATACCCGATTACGGGGTCATCATCGTCTAATATATTGTCTACCGGTGAGGACGGTTTGAAATAACGGAGGACGTGTGCGAAAAACTCTGGATACAACATCCTCGTTAACACACAGAGAAAACACAGCTCCATAAATAGATTCATAAACGCCCACAAGGCCTTGATAGCGTAGTCAAAGATAGTATCTAAGGTAAGACCGACAGACAAAGCTATGACGAAGAAAAGTATCGTGATACCCGCGAGTATATGATATGCTTTGGAAGCGTCAGAAGGTTCTCTCAATTCCATTTTCGTGCTAAAACCAACTTTCTACGACCAAACTAACGAGAAAAACACAAGCTCTTTTTGAAAATGAGAACTTAATAGGGTGTCAAAATTCAAAAAAAACTTCTCTTTTCTTTCGTTTGATTTTCTTCTTCGAGAAGCAAAAAAAAGGGCAGATCCTTCAAAAATTCGTTCTCTTTTCTCTCTTTTGCATACGCTCTTTTACACAGAGAGAGAGCGCGCAGAGAAGCTCAATCGTCGTCATGTCTTCGGAAGAAGAAAAGAAGAAGGAACTCACAGAAGGACCTTCGGTGGACTTGGACTCGTGCAGTCGACGACTGAAATCTTTATATAAAATATGGAATGGTGATGAGAATCATCACAAGTTATTCAACGATGCCGACGCGCTCCTTCTCGGCAGCGGGGCGAACAAAGAGGAAGAACTGAGGTATTTAAAAGCAGTCAGTCTTCAGATTTGGCTGTTCTCGTACGAGTTACCGGACACGGTGATTGCGTTCATCAGAGGAGAAACGAACGAAATGCACGCGATCGCGAGTGGGAAGAAAGCGAAGCTGTTAGAAAACGCGAGAGAGACGATTGAATCCGCTATTCGAGGGAAACTGCGAGTGCATTCGAAACCGAAAAACGAAGACGGCGCTGCGCAAGTCGACGCGTTGGTGAACATTTTAAAAGAGAAGTGCACGAAAATAGGCGCGTGCTCGAAAGAGTTGAAGGAAGGAAACTTGATGCAAACGACGGTGGAGAAACTTGGCGAAAATGGGGAGAAGTTAGCGGACGTGACGTCCGGGATCGCGTGCGTTTTATCGAAGAAAGACCAGAAGGAGATGAAGTTTGTCGACGACGCCGTGAAGTTGTGCTCGGAGGCGATGAAGTTTGCGGTGAGCGAAGTGGAGAACGCGATTGAAGATGAGTTGAAGATTTCGCACGTCAAGTTGAGCGAGAAAACCGAGGATGCGATTTTAGCGCCAGGGAAAACGTTAGGGCTGAAAGATATTAGTCACGAAGACGTGGATATTTGCTACCCGCCGATTTTTCAATCCGGCGGCGAGTACGATTTGAAGTACAACGCGGTGTGTTCCGAGAAGAAGTTACACTTTGGATCGACGCCGGCGGTTATTCACGTTTCGTTAGGTGCGAGGCACACGCAGTATTGCGCGAATATCGGGAGAACGTATTTGATCGATCCGACGGAAACGCAAGAGGCGGTGTACGAGGCGTGTTTGAAGGCGCAAGACGCCGCCGTCGAGGCTCTAAAACCGGGGAAGTTGTGTAAAGACGTGTACGCGGCTGCGCAGAAAGCGTTGGAAGAGGCGGAAAAAGAGAACGAAAAGTTGAAGGATATGAATTTGAGTTCAAAATTGAACAAGAACGTCGGGTCTATTCTAGGCTTGGAGTTTAAAGACGCCTTCTATATGCTCTCCGGAAAGTGCGAAAGCGCGATCGAGGAAGGGATGATTTTTAACGTCGCGTTGGGCGTAAACGGTTTGGAAGAAACCTCCGCGGACGAGAAAAGCAAGTCTCGACACTACGCGATTATGATCGCGGATTCCGTGCAAGTCACCGCGGATGGTGGCGCGAACAAAGAGCTCACGAAAAACACGAAGAAACTTTCGGACATTTCCTACGCCGTCAACGAATCCGACGAAGAAGACGACGACGACGGCGCCGAGGAGGATAAAGATATCGCGAATACCGGCGCCAGAGGTGGGGTCATTCTCGACGCGAAAACGAGAGGTGACGAAGCCGTCACGGCCAAAGCCGAAGCCGATCGTCAGCGTAAACAAAAAGCCTTGGCGGACAAGAAAAACGCCGAAACGTACGACCGATTGATGAACGCGCAAAACGACGTCGAAAAAGGCGGGAAAGGCGCCGGCTCTTCGGCGGATTTTGTCGCGTACAAATCCGTCACGGACGTTCCCGCGCCTCGTAAAGAGTTAGTCATCGCGGTAGACAACGATCGCGAGGCGGTTTTACTCCCAGTTTGCGGTATGCTCGTCCCATTCCACGTGTTGGCGATCAAATCGTGTTCGGTCTCCCAAGACGCCGGCGCGAATTTCATTCGGATCAACTTTCAAGTCCCGATGGGCGCCTCGGCCGCCGCAAACGCCGGATACTTACCCGCCATTCGATTTCCGAACAATATCTTCTTAAAAGAGCTTTCGTATAGATCGAGCGATCCGCGACACGCCAACTTTGTGGTGAATGAAATCAAAACGCTGCGAAGAAACGTCGTCGCGAGAGAAACCGAACGCGCCGAACGCGCGACGTTGGTCCGACAAGCCAAGTTGCAACTCACCAGCGGGAGAGTCCACCGCTTGACTGGTTTGTGGATGCTCCCAACTTTCGGTGGTAGAGGTGGACGTAAAGCGGGCACTCTCGAAGCGCACGCGAACGGTTTGCGATACATTGGCGCTAAAATGGACGAACAAGTGGACATCATGTACGAGAACATCCGCTCGTGCTTCTTCCAACCGGCCAAGAAGGAAGTGAAGACGCTCATTCACTTCCACTTGAAAGACCCAATTATGATTGGAAAAAAGAAAACGCACGACGTTCAATTTTATCAAGAAGTCATCGAGGCGACGGAAAATTTGGACGGCAGTCGCAAAAACATGTACGATCCGGACGAAATCGAGGAAGAACAGCGCGAACGCGAGAGGCAGAAACGAGTGCAAAAAGAATTCGCGCAGTTTTGCAAACGCGTCCAGGAAATCTGGGAGAAGGATTTCCCGAACATGGGCTTAGAGTTTGATTCCCCGTACCACGATTTAGCCTTCGACGGGGTCGCGTACAAATCTACGGCGAGAATCGTCCCGACCGCCTCGTGCTTGGTCGAACTCATCGAGTTCCCTCCGTTGGTCATCCACGCGAAAGATATCGAAATCGTCAACTTGGAACGCGTCGGTTACCACTTGAAAAACTTCGATATGGCCATCATCTTCAAAGACTTCAACAAAGACGTCCACAGAATCGACCAAATCCCCTCGAAGAATCTCGACAACATCAAGCAATGGCTGACGACTTTAGAAGTGAAATACTACGAAGGGAAAGCGAACTTGAACTGGAAGCCGTTGTTGAGGCAAATCAAAGAAGACCCGGAGTCGTGGTTAGAAGCCGGAGGATGGGAGTTTTTGAACAACGAACCGTCCTCGGGCGAAGAAGACGCCGAAGGCTCCGACCCAGAGTCTGAGTTCGAACCGTCCTCGGACTCAGACGAGTCGGAATCAGAATCCGAAAGCGAGTCCATGTACGACGAAGACGACGAGGACGAAGACGCCAGCGCGGAGGACGACGACGACGGTTCAGACGACGACGAAGTTTTGGATTGGGACGAAATGGAAGAGAAAGCGAGGAAGGAAGACGAGGAAGCCAGCGACGAGGACAGGAGAGGCGACAAGAGGAAGAAGAAGAGCAGTAAACACAGATAATAAAAGAAGAGAAAATGAGAGAGAGAGAGAATTTTGATACAATTAAACGAAACATATCATCGAAGAAAATCCCCAAGAAACTCTCCACACTTTTATTCTCATCGCACTCGTCGTCTTTTAAAAGAAGAACAAAACAACAAAAATGTCCTACCTCCTCCCTCACCTGCACACCGGGTGGCACGTGGACCAAGCGATCTTGTCCGAGGAAGATCGCGTCGTGATACTCCGATTCGGCCGTGACGGCGACGAGACGTGCATGAGACAAGACGAGATTCTTTCCACCGTCGCGGAGAAAATCAAGAACTTCGCGGTCGCGTATCTCGTGGACACAGACGAAGTCCCAGATTTCAACGAGATGTACGAGTTATACGATCCGTGCACGTGCATGTTTTTCTTCAGGAATAAACACATAATGATTGATTTAGGGACCGGGAATAATAACAAGATAAATTGGGCGATGGATTCGAAGCAAGAGTTTATCGATATCGTGGAGTGCGTCTTTAGCGGCGCGAGACGAGGGAAAGGTTTAGTTATTTCGCCGAAGGACT
>Ga0209091_10002668_pt1 | contig 14916 bp, 13 predicted proteins | sample ArcticOcean_MG_C_6_FD_187438 | JGI IMG/M metagenome (GOLD analysis project Ga0209091, IMG submission 187438) | Marine microbial communities from western Arctic Ocean - ArcticOcean_MG_CB8_128 (SPAdes) (version 2) | ecosystem: Environmental > Aquatic > Marine > Oceanic | place: Arctic Ocean...
AAACAAAAAACAAAAAACAAGAAAAAAGTTCAAAAAGTCAACGAAATAAATTTTGAAATTTGTCGGTCTTTTTTTTCTCTCTTTTTTTCTCTCTTCTGACTTCTGTTTGCGATCACATCATCATCATCATCGTCTCTCGATCTCGTCATACTTTCAGCAGCTCTTTTATTATATACACTTAAAGAGAGAAGAAGAAGTTTTCGAGACGAACGACACAAGTGAGATACACGTACACGCACGCACGATCGCGATCATTTTTCGAAAGACAGATAGAAAAAGATGGCGGTACAAACGACACGAGAACAATCAACAGTCGGGGAACGGTACACCGACGACAAACTGAAACACGACATTCGCATTTCAAACATGACGGCGGCGAAGAAGCTCGCGGATGCGATACGAACGTCGTTAGGGCCGAGAGGTATGGATAAGATGATGGTCTCGGAGAAAAACGACGTGACGATTACCAACGACGGCGCGACTATTTTGTCCAAGATGAAAGCCACGCATCCGGCGGCGAAGATGTTGGTGGAACTGTCCAAATCCCAAGACATCGTCGCCGGGGACGGGACGACGTCTGTCGCGGTGTTGTGCGGAGCGTTGTTGAATAAATGCATCGCTTTACTCGCGAGAGGCGTGCATCCGACGATTATTTCGGATTCGTTGGCGTTGGCGTGCGACGAGGCGTGCAAGTTGACGGAAACGTTTGCGATTCCGGTCAACATCAACGACCGAGAACAGTTGATAAACGCGGCGACGACGAGTTTAGGGAGTAAAGTCGTCGCGCAGTATTCGGACGTGTTGGCACCGATCGCGGTGGATTGTGTGAGTAGGATTTTGGACGATAAGAGACCTGATTTAGTGGATTTGAGAGACGTGAGGTGCGTGAGAAAGCAAGGCGGGACGATCGACGATACCGAGTTGACGGAAGGCATCGTGTTTGACCAGAAAACGGCCAAAGGCTCCGGGTCGGGGATTCATACCGTAGAGGACGCGAAAATAGCGTTGATTCAGTTTTGTATCAGTCCACCAAAAACGGACATGGAGAATAACGTGATTGTGAGCGATTACACGCAAATGGACAGGATTTTAAAAGAGGAGAGGAATTACGTCATCGGTTTGATCAAGAAAATCAAAGCGACTGGGTGCAACGTTTTGTTGATTCAAAAATCAATCTTGAGAGACGCGGTGACCGAGTTGGGGATGCATTATTTACAAAAAGCGAAGATTATGGTCATTAAAGACGTGGAGAGAGATGAGATTGAGTTTATCGCGAAGACGTTGAAGTTGCAACCGGTGGCGCATCCGGAGCAATTGACGCCGGAAAAGTTGGGAAGAGCCAAGTTGGCGAAGGAAGTCGTGTGTGGTAAATCGAAGGTGGTGAAAGTGACTGGAATTGAAAACATGGGGAAAACGGTTTCAGTCATCGTTCGAGGCTCAAATCAGTTGGTTTTAGACGAAGCAGATCGATCGTTACACGACGCTTTGTGCGTCATCAGATGTTTGGCGCACAAGCAGTTTTTAATCACCGGCGGAGGGTCGGCGGAGATTGAGTTATCGGTGAGATTAGGACAGTGGGCGCGAACGTTATCTGGGATGGAATCGGTCTGCGTGAAAGCGTTCGCGGAAGCGTTGGAAGTTATTCCGTACACTTTAGCTGAAAATGCCGGGTTGAATCCGATTGAAATCGTCACGGAGTTGAGAAACAAACACGCCATGTTGGGCAACGTCCACGAAGGCATCAACGTGAAGAAAGGGACCGTGAGCGACATGAGAAAGGAGAACGTTTTGCAGCCGCTTTTAGTAACGACTTCGGCTTTGAGCTTGGCCACAGAGTGCGCGAGAATGATTTTGAAGATTGATGATATCTGTCCGGTTCGATAATAATAAAACTTGTAAGAATGGGGTTATGGAGAAGAAGGAGATGAAGACGATGGATAAAGATTTGAGGCGGGAGAAAGCGCGAATAGGATATAACGCACATAGAAACGAATAACAAATTGTAGTAGAAGTATAAGAGAACGACGCGTAATAAAAATAAGAGAATGTACGTATGGATATATAGATATAGATATAGATATACGTGTGTGTATCAATGATATATATAATAAACAAAAGCTAAGGACAATATAGTAGATATAATTTGCTAACCTCTCTCAAAAGAAGAAAAGAATTACTTTCTCTCTTCCAGGTTGACTACGCAGGCTGCTCCGCCGCACTTTTCCAACAAATCCTTGGTGATATCCGTCGGGTTTTGCGCCGCGTGCGGATGTTCCGACCCTTTGTACACTTTCAAGTGTCTAAACACTTCTCGACCCATTCTGTTTTTCGGCAACATGCCTTTGATTGCTTTTTCGACGATGCGTACCGGTAATCTCTCTTGCAAGTGACGGAACGTCTCAATCTTCATGGACCCGGGTCTCCCGGTCGTGGAGAAGTTTCTGTATAACTTATCCTCGAACTTTTTCCCCGAAACGACCACTTTTTCCGCGTTGATGACGACCAAGTTCACCCCAGTCGTAAACGACGGGTGGTACGTAGCCACGTTCCCTCCTCTCAAATACGTCGCCGCGACGGACGCCATTCTACCGAGTCTCAAATCCGTCGCATCGACGACCACCCACGGCTTGCGCGAATTATCCACGTCCTCGGCTTTCGGGTAATACGTTTTATTGAAAAAGTCTGCGCCCTTTTTATCCACGGAAACTCCCTCCGGAGTGTTTTGCAACGACCTACCGCGCAAAGCAGACATAGGCGTCACCCTCAAAACCTCTTTTTTCGTTTGAGAGGGAACGGCGGATTTACGGAACGCGCTCGCGTTGCCCACGAAGGACGACGTGGAAGCTAAAGCAGACATTGTGTTTGTTGTTGTGTAAAATTGAGTTTTCTTTATTCGAATCTGCGACGTGACTCCAAATGCTCGTTTCGCGCGATGATGATGACACAGTACGCGCGCGTCTTAGAATGAGGTTAATTCTCCCTCGGGATAAGCCTTTGAGCCGTTTTTTTCCCTCTTTTTTTGTTTGGCTGCCGCTCAAAATTCACAAACAAACAAACAAACAAACAGAGAAAGAGAGTGTGTTTCTGCGCTCTGCGCTACGAGTGGTATCGTTGTGTATCATCCGTTTCTGTATATTAAAAATTCTAAATAATCTAAATACTAAAACTAAAGCGAGAGCAACCAATCATCTTTGGAGGAAAACGGAAGCGGCGGAACGAGATTTCCTGGATTGAGTGGAAACAAGGAGGTGTAATACTGTTCTCGAATCCCGGCGATATCGGTGGTTTCTCGAAACGCGTCCAAGGCGTATAAAGTTTTCAAGTACCGGGATAAGTTGGGATAATCGCATATCCGCTTGCGAGTGCAACGAAAGAGATGGTTATAAACCGCATCGAAACGGATTAGGGTGGTGTAGAAGCAGATATCGCAGAGAGTCAGAGAGTCGTCGCCGAGCAAAAACTTCGACCTCTCTAACTTCTGGTCCAAGACGTCCAACGCCTGGAAGAGTTTATCAACGGCATCGTCTAACGTAGCTTGAGATTGCGCAAAACCAGCTTTATACACGCCATCGTTTACGTTTTCGAACAAGTAAGCGCACATTTCATCGATTTCTTTCCTATTCTCTTTTGGATATAGTTCATCGTTCTCTCCGTTTAAACAATCGAAGAGACGAATGATATCGGCCGATTCATTGCAGACAATCTCAAAAGCTCTACCATTACTGACACTAATTAATAACGGTGCAGTGGCTCGACCTTCGAATTTTGTTCCAGAAACGTACGAGTACACGTCTCTTAACGTTTCAATCATCGGTTGTTGTTCTTGTTGTCGTCGTTGTTCGCCGGTATCGCCGTCGTCGCGAAAGAAGATTCGCTCGACGGCCTCTTTCGGCACCGTCCACAAACCCGTATTCTTGTTCGGTTCCAGATATATTATTTCCACCTGTTGTTCTAGTTCTTCATTTCTTCTTTGCTTTGAGCTCTTTTTAATCAGCTCGTTCACTATTAACGTTCGATGCGCCCAAGGGCAGGTTTTCCCGGCGAAAAGATACAATTTTTTACCTTCCGAATGAAAACCATCATCATCGAAATCTTTGACGCGAAACTGCGATTCTGGTCTCGAATACTCCCCGGAGACTTTATCCTTCGGAGCGAGTTGACTCATCATTACGTTCCATCCAAGATTCCACGCGGTTTTTGCGACTCGAACGAGTATTCCGGGCGGTAAAGATGATGATGTTTTCGACGAAGCACTTTTACATTCTGTTTTCTTCCACAACTGTTTTCCTGCTCTTGCTCTCCTTCTTCTCGACAAAGACGAAGAAGTAGAGGAGAAAAGAACGACTCCTCGCGGTGCGGTGAACATGATGATGAATGTTATATGTTACAAATAAATGCACAAGAGCTGCTTTTACTATGTTGGTATATTTGCGCGCGCACGCAAAATTCTTTCGGAAACAAACTTTATTATTTATGGAGCTTTTTCTTTCTCACGATTCAAGACTTCCATGTGGATCAAGAGACTGTTAATATCAGCCGGCGTGACGCCTCCGACGCGACTGGCTTGGCCAATCGTCGACGGACGCACTTTTTCGAGCTTTTCTCTCGCTTCTAACCTCATCGGGATGTCCTTGTAATCGATTTCCGATGGAATTTCTTTCCCGTGTTTGCTCAAGTCGCGGTCGATTTGTACTTTTTGTCTTTGGATGAAACCGGCGAATTTGACGCGAATTTCCACGCACTCAGCTTCCCATTTTGTCAGAGGTCTCGGAATCTCGTCGATTCCAGCGTCTCGTTTGTATTCGACGAACTTGTCGTACGTGACGCCTGGTCTTCTCAAAAGCTCTTCCAACGTGAACGACTGCTTCCCGCCCGCGCCGAGATTTTTGGATTGTTCCAACGCCGCGGCGACGAGCGGAGAGGACTCTTTCAATCGAAATTTTTTCAATCTCGCCAACTCGTTTTCAATCGTATCCCTTTTATCTTCGAACACTTTGAAGCGCTCGTCGTCGATTAAGTTACACTCTTTTCCTATGGGTGTTAATCGCGCGTCCGCGTTATCGCTTCGTAAGGCTAATCTGTATTCCGATCTGGACGTTAACATTCTGTACGGTTCGCGCAAATCTTTCGTCACTAAATCGTCAATCAATGTCCCGAGATAACTACCTTCTCTTTCCAAAATTAATGGTTTCGTTCCCAACGCTTTCGCCGCTGCATTTGCACCCGCGACTAAACCTTGCCCGGCGGCTTCTTCGTACCCGGTCGTGCCGTTGATTTGTCCAGAGAAGAACAGGTTGGCGATTTTTTTCGTCTGTAAATCTCTCGTGCATTGATGCGCCGGTAAGTAATCGTACTCCACCGCGTATGCCGGACGCATCATCGTCGCGTTCTCTAATCCCGGTAACGTTCTCAATAATTCCAACTGTAATCGCTCCGGTAACCCAGTGGAAAACCCCTGAACGTAAATTTCAGGCGCTTTCCTACCTTCCGGTTCGAGGAAAATTTGGTGCGACTCCTTCTCCGCAAACTTTACAATTTTATCTTCAATGGAAGGACAATACCTCGGTCCTTTCGAGCTCGCCCACCCGCCGTATGTCGGCGTCTCGTGTAAATTTTGGCGAATAATTTCGTGCGTTTTCAGCGTCGTTCTGGTTAGATAACAGGACATTTGCGGAATGACCAAATGATTCCTCGGATCGAAGGAAAAAAACTTGGCGTCCTCGTCGCCTTTTTGTTCCTCGCACTTGGTGTAATCAATCGTCCTCGCGTCCACTCTCGCCGGCGTCCCGGTTTTCAATCGATCAGTTTCAAATCCCAGATTAATCAAGTGCTCGGTCAATCCAACCGAACTGCCTTCCCCGGCTCGTCCGGCGTCGATCGTTTTCCTCCCGACCCAAATCTTACCGTTCATAAACGTCCCAGTCGTCAACACCACCGCTTTCGAGTAAAACTGCATCCCAAAGTGCGTCTCAACGCCAACGCACTCGTCGTTAGAGTTCACCATCAATTCAGTCACCATCCCTTCCCGAATGAACACTCTCTCGTTGCTCTCCACTTCTTCTCGCATGGCGTTGCTGTATTCCCACTTATCCGTCTGCGCTCGAAGCGCCCACACGGCTGGGCCTCGACTGGAATTCAAAACTCGCTTTTGCAAGTACGTCTTATCTGCAATCTTCCCCATGCTCCCACCTAACGCGTCTATCTCGTGCACGACTTGCGATTTCGCCGGTCCGCCTATAGCCGGATTACACGGTTGCCACGCTATTTTATCGAGCGACAACGTCAACAACAGCGTTCGCGCGCCAACGCGTGCGCTCGCCAGCGCGGCTTCGCACCCGGCGTGCCCGGCGCCAACGACGATGACGTCGTAGTTCTCCGCGTCCCAGGTATCCACGAAACTACTCGAGGATGAGGACGAGGAGGAATACGACGACGCTTTCAAAGTCGTCCACATCGTGATGTTGTTGGTTTTGCGCCGTCGTCTCCCATCAGATGAGAAAAGACTTTGACGACGAAAGCCGCCAGCAGAAGAAGAAGAAGAGGATAACGACGATGAAAGCAGTCGAGTGGTGTGCTGATGATGCTGTCGCGTCGTCGTCGACGACAATATTGATGACATCATCATCATCATCGTGTAAAGATGATTATGTGTTTGATTGTGGCGCTCAATTTCTGAATGAAGGCAGCTCCCCCTCTTTTGCGGAGAACAAACTCAGTGGTATTTTGCGCGGAGTCGTCGGTTGTTTAAATTATGGTAGAAGTATTTTTATCTAGTTACAATGTCTTTTGATGTCTGCGTGTGATTATAAAGTTACTTCTCTTGCGCCTCGATAGTTTTGCTCGTGAACGCGAAATCGATGTCCTTGCCGTTCACGAACGCGCTCGTGTCGTACCATTTGTGACCGAATTTGGTGCCGTGCTCCATCGGTTCGCCGTTTCTCTTAAACTTTCTCAAGTTGCTGACTTCACCGTTGACCAAACCCAAGTTGACGGCCATTTGGATCGGGTTTAACGTGCCCGTAACGAACGGCAAGAAGATGGCGGAGACGCCGGAGACGCCGATGAACAAACCGCCGATCCATACCTTGATGGCGCCGGAGTTTTCCGCCGAGAACAAGTCGTAGGCGAACGCCGGAGAGGTGACCGCGAGCGTCGCCAAGGAGGTGGACGCAATCAAGGCTTTCTCCTTGACAGATTCCTATTATAGAGCAGTAGTGAGGAGAAATTCATGTGTGAGTGTGCGGGATTCACAGAGAGAGAAAGGGAAAGAAAGAGGATTTGAAAAGATGCAAAAGCGTTTGCGCCGTGGCTTCGCTCAAAACCGCTCTCTCACACAAATCATTTAAGAGGAAAATCAAGGCGAAAAAAGGAGAAGAAAATGATGATCGTACCATGGTTTCCTTAGAGACCCCTAAGGCGTTGACTTGAACCTGTTGTGATGATGATGACGATGATACCATTTTATTATATATAATAAATGAACGACGGAAAGAAGAGTTTCGCGGTATTAGTAAAGCGTGAGCAAAAGCACAAACACATCTTGATCTACTGGGGAGAAAAATTGCTTTCTTTTCTCTCTCTCTGAGAAGGGAGGAGGACGCGACGAGAGCACGACGACGAGCGCGCGTACAACACACAAAACAAAACAAACGTACCGCTTGGTGGTGGCATCTTTGAACTCTCTTCGAACTGGTGGTCTTTTGCGTTTTTAATTGGCACGAACTGCTGCTGCGCGCGCAGATGGACGACTGGACGGCAAACATGATTATGTGTGTCGTCGCGTGTTATCTTTGTCTGGGGCGATTACCGAAAGGAACACAAAAACAACAACAGTCCACCCGAGCCAAAAAGAGAGATTTTTCGATTTGGTGCTCTTGGGTTGGAACGCCAAAAGAACACTCGTATTTGATAAAAGGCAGCCCCAAAAGTGATGAGCCCAAAAAGAAAGATTCGTCCAAAAACAAAACAACACAAAAACACATCCATCGCGAGAGATATGATGAAAAGAGTTCTATCGATATCCCAGACGACGCCTTCTTCAAGCGAAGGACAACGGAGGAGAAGGAGGACGAGTTCGACGAGAGCGTCCACGAGTTGTTCTTTCAAGGCGTTAAAAAAGACGACGACGACGATTAAGGGACAACAACAAAATACATCATCATTCGCGTCATCGGCATCGAGTGGACGACGACCGCCGGAAAAACACGAACGAAAACACACCGTCGAGACGAGAAGAAGAGATGATGCGAAGAAGAAGGTGGTAGTGCGCGCGACGCCACCACCTTCTTCATCGTCGGGAGGAGGACATCCAGCGGAAACTCTTTTGGATGAATCCAGAGGGTTGTACGAGCAAGGCGAACGGATGCAAGGGTACAAAAAGCTCGAACAAGCGATGAAGCTCGACGACGACGCTTCTCTTCCGGTGCGTAGAGAGATTCGATATCAGGCGATGTGTTGCGTGGCGGCGTTTGGAGACGTGGAAATGGCCAAGCAGTATTTACGAGAGATGGAATTGTTGGGTTTACCGTACGATGTGGCGATTAACGATCCGTCGTTGATGAGGATGGAGTCGTCGGCGTTGATGCGAAACCAGTTGAAGAAGTTCGCGTCAGGAAGCGAGAAGAGTTTCGGGACGGTGCAAAGAGAAGTGTACGAGAGAACGAAGAAGACTTTGCCGGGTGGCCCAGGAGGAGACGCGCCGATTGTGAATAAAGGTTTGATGGAGTTGGAGATTGACGATAATACAGACGCGTCGGTAGGTGGGATCGCGAAGAGAGTCGGCGGGGTTGTGTTGGCGAGCATCGGCGGCTTCGCGCTCTTGTTCTTCGCGGGGTTGAAATTGATCCAAGAGAGCGGATTTTAGTTTAGTTTTTATGTTATTCGAATATTATTAATGCAGTTATTAGTGGTGGTGTTATTACTTCTTGATGATATTGCACAAACGCGCTCAAAGCTATGATTATTACTTCTATTACAAATCGTGACTGACGTTTTAAGAATAAGATGGCGAGCGCAAAAGTGTACTTTCTGTTGTTCGTTATTTTACACTCTTCAACGCGGCGAAGGTTGACAGTTCGACAACGAGGAGATGCGTTCGTCGCCTTCGTCGTCCTCGCTCGCTTCCAAACCTATTGAAGATGCGCTCGCGGGTGGGATATAATCTCGCAAGATGCCATTTCTGGACGGTTGCCTCAACTTTCTCAACGCCTTAGCTTCGATTTGTCGAATACGTTCACGAGTCACCGAGAACACGTTGCCAATCTCTTCCAACGTTTTCACTCTACCGTCGTCTAAGCCGTATCGCAAACGCAACACGTCTCGTTCTCTCGGGTTTAGAGTGTTCAAAACGTTTTCCAAGTCTTCCTTAAGAAGCACTTTACCGGAAGATTCTTCCGGGTGTTCCGTGATGTTATCAACCAACGTGTCTTCAACCGTTCGCTTATCGTCATCCGCGCCAACCGCTTGCGCCAAGGATACTGGAGCCATGGCAGCTTTCTTTATCTGCGTGATTTTCACTTGAGGCATTTCCATCATCGCCGAAATTTCCTCCAACGTAGCTTCTCGTCCGTTCTGGACGATGAACTTTTGTTCGAGTTTGTTCATACGCGAAATGATTTCAAACAAGTGCACGGGCAAACGAATCGTTCTTGATTGATCCGAGATGGATCTCGTCACGGCTTGGCGGATCCACCAGTGCGCGTACGTAGAAAACTTATAGCCACGCTCGAAATCAAATTTCTCGGCGCCTCTGATTAAACCAACGCATCCTTCTTGAATTAAATCTTGGAAAGACATGTTGCGATTCGCATATCGCTTGGCGATGGAAACGACCAATCGAAGGTTCGCTTGAATCATATGATTCTTCGCGTTCTTCCCTTCCGTTAATCTCATTTCGAGTTCGAATTCGGTTAAACCTAATTCCCTGGCCCACATGCTCTTGGTGACTTTATCTCCTTGCGTTTGCGCGATAGGGTCGTTACCTTCGGCGACTTTGGCGACCAACTCTTTATACGTCGTCTCTAAGTTCATCAAGTCTTGAATTTTCCTCGCCAACTGCACTTCTTCGTTCGCATTCAACAGAGATACCGATCCAATTTCTTTTAAATACACTTTCATGGAATCTACTTGTTGCGCACTGTGCTGGTTTGCTTGAAGAATTCCTCTGGGATTCAAAACGCGAGTTCGTCCTTTTTTTAGCGACGGTTTTGTCTTTCGCTTGGCCAGCCTCGCCTCTTGCATCTTGCCGACAATCTTGTCCGAAGCTCGCACTCTTTCCGAGACTTCATCCAACTCAGCCGCTTTTTGATTTTCATTCCTTGATCGCTTTCTTCGTCGAAGACGAGTTCCTCTGCGAACGGACGCCTCTGGCAATGCGCATCGCGCGCTCTGTTCGAACATTCGCCGCAGACTTGATAACTCTTCGCGTCTTTGGTAAAACTATCTCCTCTCCTTTTCCTTTCTTCCCTTTTATCGTTTCCTTTGTAATTTTCTTTTCTAATTCCGCTTCAATCGACGCAATTTCAATGCCGAGAGATCCATTCCCTTCGATTTCGCTGTCCAAGTCTTCCTCGTCGTCATCTAAGTCGAGATCTTCGTCGTCGTCCTCGTCGTCGCCCATGAGAAGTAACTCTTCGTCGTCTCTTTTTTTCTTCATCGCCGCCGCGCTCGCCTCCGCTTTGCTTCTCGTCGTCGCGCTCTTTGGCTTCTTTAATCCACGCATCGTTTCTTTCTCCGAAATAGACTCCTTTTCTAAAGTATTTTCCAGCTGATCCAACTCCCTTTGCGTAGGCAACACGTTCATCGCTTCGCTCGCCGCGTGCAACTCGTTCACTCTGGATAAGAGCGCATCGATGTCTAGGTCAGCCACATCTCCACCAATATCCAAATCCATGCTCGCGCCGGCGCTTTCACCTCTCGGTATGCTGATCGCCCTCCCTAACACCCTCGTCGATGCTCCTTTGTTTTTAAACGCCGCCGTCGACGAGTGCGATATTTTTTTCGTATTCACTTTTCCACTTCCCGAAGAATTGAACGAATTATCCCCCGAACGAGAACTGCTTCCAGCCGGCAAACGCGAGGAGGACGATTTCGTCGATTTTGAGGACGTTCGGAAATCGTCCGCTGCGTTGGTCACGCGAAGCGTTCGTGATGGTCTCGCACGCGGTTTCGCGTTGTATGATGTCGACGCTATTTGATTCGACGCTATTCTCGTCCTCGCGCTCACGCAGCAGAGGTGCGACGCAGAGGCAGACATCTCTGAATTATTTTACTGCGCCGCTTAAATCTCAAATACGTCAACAAGTACGGTTACGCGCGTAGTTTTATTTCTCACTAAATAAACTCTCTGTCTCCTCTCTCTGTCTCTCTCTCTCTTCTGAGATCGATTTCAGAAAAAAGGAATTCTCTGTTCTGTAATTCCTAGAGGAAACGAGAGGGTAAAGGTTCGCGCGTCGTCGTCGTCGTGAACGTACGTCGGGTACGTAAAATATAATGGAGAGAAAACGAGAGCAGGGGAGCTACGACGACGCTCAAAATCTCAACTCTGAGTTGAAATCATTTTTTTTTTTTCGCACCAAAGTGCCCACAAAAAGCTTCCTTTGTCGACAAAATAAAATGTCTCGACACGGTACGTAAATTTGTCTTCCCTCCTGCGCATGTCTCTCTTCTTTTATTAAAGACAGTTCAGCGATGATCTCAGTATTCTCTCTCTAAACTCGCTTTTTTTAACGAAACGCGCGTTTTTTGTTGTTGTTTCCACGTCGTCTGTTTTTCGGTGGCGGTGTGTGTGTGTGTGCGTCTGTCCTCTTAATCTCTCCGTGCGGATGTGTTGTTTTATACGAGTGGAATGAATGCTCGAAAGGTCGCACCCGAAATTGATTATTTCTAACGACCTCTCTTCTACCTCTTTATTATCCTTCGTGTACTGATGAAAATAATAACATTAAACACGCGAGAACAGGCGATATCTCCTCCTCTCCAGACACGGTTGGCGTGTGCGTGTACCAATACCCGATGCCACGTCTTCACAACTGCGAGCAAGTGATGGAAAACGTTGGGAAAATATGCGAGCTCGTCAAAGGTATGAAACAAGGTTTGCCGGGAATGGATATGATTGTCTTTCCGGAATATTCCACGCAAGGCATCATGTACGATAAAGACGAGTGCTTTGCAACCGCGGTGTCAATACCGGGGCCAGAAACGGACGCGTTTTCAAAAGTGTGTAAAGAAACGAAGGTCTGGGGGGTGTTCTCGCTCACCGGGGAACGACACGAAGAACATCCGAAGAAGCAGCCGTACAACACGTTAGTTCTCATCAACGATGAAGGTGAGATTGTCCAGAAATACAGAAGAATTTTACCGTGGTGCCCGATCGAAGGGTGGTACCCAGGTGATGAGGTCCACGTGTGCGAAGGCCCGAAGGGAATGAAAGTATCCCTGATTATTTGTGACGACGGCAACTATCCTGAAATCTGTGAGTTTTCTTCTTTGGTTTCCACATTTTGGATGACGACTAATATTTTTTTTTCTACAGGGAGAGAGTGCGCGATGAAAGGCGCCGAGCTCGTCGTTCGTTGTCAAGGATACATGTATCCGGCCAAGGAGCAACAAGTCATGGTGGCGAAAACGATGGCGTGGATGAATAACGTCTACGTCGCGGTCGCAAACGCGTCTGGAAGCGACGGCGTGTACACGTACTTTGGACACTCCGCGATTGTGGGCAACGACGGACGAACGTTAGGCGAATGCGGCACTGAAACAAACGGCGTGAACTACGCACAGCTCTCCATCTCCGGCATACGCGACGCCCGCAAAAACGATCAATCTCAAAATCACTTATTCAAACTTCTTCACCGAGGGTACACCGGCGTGTACAATTCCGGCGACGGCGATAAAGGCGTCGCCAAGTGCCCGTTTTCGTTTTACGAAACGTGGGTGAACAATCCCGAACTCGCGCAAAAACAAGTCGAAGATATGACGAGAAGCACCATCGGCGTGCACTGCTGCCCGGTGTATAATCTGCCCACGCAAGATAGAGAGACGCACACGCACTCCATGGAGGAAGATCTGGCTTAAAGAAGACATCTTTTTAAGACGCGTGTACTACGATGAATTTTATATAAAAAGTGTATTTAATCCACATCATTTTTCATCACATTTTCGTTTAAAAAAAACTCTCTCGGGCTTCCCCCCACAACAAACAACAACAATGCCGGTCGTCGCTCGCAAAGTTTCCGATGGGAAGAAGCGCGCGATAATCGTCAAAGAAGTGAAAGAAGGAGAAGAAGAAGAGAAGGAGAACGAGGAGGCGACAAATATTCCTTCTTCTTCCTGTTTTTTTGACGCTTTGCCGGACCATCTCAAAGAGGAAATCTTACTTCGCGTTCCCGGGAAAAGCAACAACGTTGGAAATATCCAACGCGTGTCCAAATCGTTTCATGACGTCGTAAACTCTTCGGAACGATTGTGGAAAACGATGTGCGAAAAAGAAGTCGGAGAAGAAGGCGCGATCGTCTTTCGAGAATTTGGAAGAAGAGAGGAGAGGTGAGACGTTTTGATGAGAGTGAGAGTTTTGTACCTTTTTTGCTCGCGTTCGTGTTCGTTAGTAAAAAGCGCTTTCATGGCGGTTTTTGTATACGTTTTGCTTTTTACGCGCGTGTGTGCGCAGGATGCTGACAAAATCCATTAATTATTATTATTATTATTACTGTTGTTAGGAACACATCTACCCGCGAGAGCACGGAAACAGAGCTCGTCTGGAAGAAGAAGTATCGAATGTGGTGTAAAGGAGAAGACGGCATCATGCGCTGGGGCGGAAGAAGCGAGTCGAGCGAGACGACGGTGTCGGATGAACCGAACTGGTTTCCGCACGAAAACGACGGGTCCACGGAAGAAGGAGGAAGAGGAGGAGAGGACGACGAAGACGATGACTACGATAGATTTTCTCCGAGGTATTTACATCGCGCGACGCAATGTGGAAAGGATTTGACGAAAGTAATCCTGTTCGGTGGACAAAGTACTTCTGGATTCCATAACGACGTCTTCTTCTTAGATATGAACGAGAGGAAGAATCCGACGCACGCCTTTGAAAAGTTGCACGTGTCTGGGGAGCCACCGCTTCCTAGATGCAGTGGGTCGATACAAACGTTGAGAGTGTTCGGTAACAAGCCTGGATTAGGACGCGAAGTTATCGCGTTATTTGGAGGGTCGCAAGGCTACATCACTGGATTCCAGGACGATCTTTTGGTCCTCGCTCCATCCGATAAAAAATCAAACGAGGATATATCCATGGCTTTAGAAAGAAAGAGCTCGTTGACGTGGTACGAACCGACCATCATCGAGAAGAATCCGGTGCACGGAAGACCAGCGCCACGATGGGGACACGCCACGTTCGCTCGGAATGGAAAATTGCTCGTTTTTGGCGGGTCAAACACGAACGCGTGTTTCAACGATTTCTGGGAGTGCACGTTGGAGAGCACGGACGGCGCGTGTCCGTTCGCAATCACGGCAACGTGGAAATTACTTTGTCCAGAAAACCGTCGAGCTTACGAATCGATACCATGTCCAAGGGCTGGGGCGACTTTGTGCGTCGTCAATGACGTCGCGTACTTATTCGGCGGGTGTCGCGTTTCGACTACGTTTAACGACTTGTGGAAATTCGACTTGAGCGAGACTGGCGATATCCTCTGGCAGCAAGTCACAACGACTGGCTTAGCACCGACACCTCGCGTGGGCCATTCTATGTTGACAATCGGAAACCGACTCATCATTCAAGGCGGCCGAGGGATGCAAGCAAACTCAACTGTTCCTGGTAAGATGAGCACGAGAGGCTTAGCCGCTTTGCAAGGTCTCGTTTTCTACGAATCCGGGTTCTCCGTGCTCGACCTTTCGAAGATGAACTGGTTGCCGAGGCAATAC
>Ga0209091_10002672_pt1 | contig 14903 bp, 35 predicted proteins | sample ArcticOcean_MG_C_6_FD_187438 | JGI IMG/M metagenome (GOLD analysis project Ga0209091, IMG submission 187438) | Marine microbial communities from western Arctic Ocean - ArcticOcean_MG_CB8_128 (SPAdes) (version 2) | ecosystem: Environmental > Aquatic > Marine > Oceanic | place: Arctic Ocean...
ACGCCAGGTTTTCATCCTGGTAAGAGCAGTTCGATTCTGCTACGGGCTACAAGACTGTAAGGTGGTGGAATTGGCAGACACGCTACCCTATCTCGGTAGTGGTAACATAAGTTATCTTGAAGGTTCGAATCCTTCCCTTACAGCTTACTAATTTTAAAAACAATACATGAACAAATTAAAAAATAAGTTTGGTAAATACTTTGAATTCAAAAATACTACAAATGGAACAGATTACCTTTTAAGAGGACTAGCAACAATATTATTCCTTATTCCAATCGGAATATTCGTAGGAATTGGATTAGCAATATTAAATTCACAACCTGTAATAGCTGCTATATTAATAGGATTAGCTAGTTTAACATTAGTACCAATGATTTGGTTCTCATTAGCAACGAGTTATAAAAGAATTAATGCATTCTTTCCTGGTAAAGCTGGATGGTTAGTAGCAGTAACATTTATATACTCTTTTATATTAGAAGGATTTAATCCAACTCAATCAATGAATTTATTAGATGAACCAGCAGGAACGTTACCTAATGGAGATTACATTACTTATTTAGTATTATTAATACCTTCATTGGTTTGGAGTTTATATTTACTATTTGGTAATTCAAAAGTTAAAAAACATATAGGATAATACAAATATGAATGATATAATATCAGAAATATTAAGATTGGAATATCCAATAACATTGGCAACAATAAGAGGTCACAAAGCAAATGATGGAGACCAATTTGCTACCAATAGAGAAGTGTTAAAATATTTAAGAGGAAAATTAACAAAAAATAATCAGTAAAACGTTTGGTATTGTCAATTTCTTTTTGTATATTAGTCTTGTAAGTGAGAGTTAAACCTAATAAACAAATAGAATGATAAAAGAAAAACTAAAAACAAACGGAATCGAAATCGATTTGACTGGCCCACAAGGAAATGCATTTTTTCTACTAGGAACTGCTTCAAATTTATGTAAACAACTTGGATACCATGATAAACCAGTTCTAGATGATATGAAAGCTGGAGATTATGAAAACCTAGTTAAAGTATTTGATTTACATTTTGGTGATTTTGTAACTTTATATAGATAAAAAATGAGTAGAACTAAAAACTTTCTTGAGGGGTTAAATCTAACTGACCAAGAGTTAAATGAAGAATTGTATATGAGAGCAGATGCTGATTATCATTATGATATTTGGAAGAATTCCCATCAGTACATTGATATGGTTAACGATGAGTTATTAAAGTTAGAAAAGATTTACAATCAATATGATATAGCAAATGCATTACAATACGCATCAGATGGAATTAAGATAGAACCCCAAGAAGTTGGGAAAGAAGTTTATGATACACTTTTTTCAGAAAAAGTATTAGAATATTTAAAAAAATCAAATGACTAAAAAACAAAGAAGGGCAGAAATAGTAGCAAATCTTACAAGTACATTAGAATCAGAAGCACTTAAACCTGGTGGTGGTAATATACCATTGATGGGGAAGTTAGAAGCAAGGTTAGAATCTATCAAGAATGGAACTTTTGTGAGTAAGATGAGAAAAAGAAAAGTGTAGAAATGACTCCGGAAAAGATAAAATTACTTGTAATTGGAGTTTTGCTAACATTTGTTGCTCAAGTTGCAGTGTGGTTTCAACACAATTGGCAATTTGTTAATAAGAAATTCGGACCAGAATGGTGGGGATGGTACTTAATAGCAATTCCAATAACTTGGATGTTTTTAAAAGGAACACAATATAACTATTTAGCATTTAGTAACACAGTTTGGCCAAATAGATTTATTGGTTTTACAATTGGAGTTATAACATATGTATATTTAACTACCCATTTTTTGGATGAACCTGTTACTTGGAAAATAGGAACACAATTATCTCTATGTTTGTGTATAATATTTGTACAAATATTTTGGAAGTAATATGAAATCAAAATTTAAACTTATAACAACAGCGGGTATCTATGAAACCGATACCTTCTTTCAATTAGTAGTAGAAGTAATCAAACATAGATTTTGGCATTTACGAACACATGGTAAGTGGATGGATTAACATATGATTACATTTATTACATTAGTATTGATAGCACTTAGGAAGAAAATAGCAAAATACCTATGGAAATGATTGAAATAGATTTACATGGAATGACTCACGAAGAAGCAGTATTAAACTCTGAGAACTTCGTATTGTTACAATCTCAAAATGAATTATTCGAATGTAGATTGATTACTGGTAATTCTATGAAGATGCAAGTTAAGATAATTGATATGTTAAAAGAACATAATTTCAAATGGTATATACCAACTTGGAATACTGGCGAAATAATTGTTTCGGAATAATTTGGATAATTAAATATTTATTAGTATATTAGTTAAAATATAAAGTTATGATTACAAGGGAAAATAAAAAGATAGTTGGATTTACTGCTGGTAATTTTGATATCATACATCCTGGTTACGTTTATACATTTCAAACTGCAAAGAAACATTGTGATTACTTTATGGTGTTTCTTCAGAATGACCCATCATTGGATAGAGAGAATAAGTACACACCTGTTGTACCTCGTGCTGAAAGATATAATACTTTGATGGAAATGGAATCAGTTGATGCAGTTTATGCATATCAAACCGAGGAAGAGTTATATAACTTAATTAAGTTCTTTAAACCTGATGTTAGAATATTGGGTGAAGATTATATAGGTAGGAAATATACTGGAGATGATTTACCTCAGCAAGTTGTTTACACATCAAGAGCACATGGTTGGAGTACAACTAAGTTAAAGAATGATGTTACTATTCAAACTTTAAAAAACAATCCAGAATTGTTACTTACACACCGTGATTTGTTAGATACAATCAAACAACTAAAATACGAATCAAATGAGTAAAGAAAAACTACCAGATGTTTATGATAAAAATAAAAAGGTATTTAATATACCAGAATCGTTTATAACTGATAATCCTAATAATTATACATTAGGAGAGAAACTAAGACAAATGTATAATAACTTAAAAAAATAAATTATGGCAGACCCAGTAAAATGTATTAGAGCAATTCACGATATGAGTGATAGAATACAAGGAAATGACCCAAGAGGTTGGATGAAAGAATGTGCAACCGAAACCCTTTTAGCAGGTGGAGATGGAGACGCTTTTAAAGCATGTTTAGTTAAGAAGATGAAAACTACTCGTAACGAGATTCATAACCCAGAAGTGTATGCAGAACAGCTGTATAAGAAGGTAAAGAGTAAATGTAGTTAATATGAATAAATTAACATACATTATAACAGAAGGAGATGAAACCATAGCTATGGAGTTCATCACAGATAGAACTGCACATTGGACTGAACAACAATATTTAAGACATCGTACTGATTGTAATATGAATCTGATAGCAGATGAGACAACTAATGAAACTATAGCAACTGCTAGATATATATTAAACTTCGAATAAACTTAATATTAATAAACATGGGACTAAAAGATAAATTGGTTAAAGAGATTCTAGAGGCAAAGTTAAACAAAGCCACCACATACGCACAATCGTATATTCAAAAACTACAACAAAAACTTGATAGTTTAATGCAAGACAAGAAGTAAAGATATCCTTGACGGTTGCTACCTTAGAGGTGAAATCCCTACTTTTGATTAATTTCATTAGTGGGGGTTTTTTTTTGAAAATAAGTGTTAAAAAGTTTGGTAGCTTAAATTATTTTTTGTATATTAGTATTGTAATTGAGTGGGGATATTACCCCAATGTTAAACCTTTAAAACCTTAAAACAAATGAATTACTTAGTAAACCCTTCCAACATCGTATCAAGAGCCCTTGGTATCGATTCTTTCAAACAAATGATTAGTGATGAACAAGTACAATTCTCTGAATTGGTTGATACTTCTATACAGATTGCAGAAGAATGGACTGATGATTGGGATTCAGACCACGGATTTGGTTCTTCCGATGGAACTTATCTTCTAAAAGATTTTATTGATACCATTATTAGTTGTTATACTAAGAGTATCTATAAAAAAAGTGGATACCAAACGGTATTTAATCCTTCATTATCAATCGTAAAACTTTAAGACATGAGAATAGATTATAACGTACTAAAAACAATAGAGGAGTGGTATGGTTCGGATGACTTCGAAGTAGGCTCAGATGGTGTAGTAATGGATGGTAGAGGTGATTTCAAATTTGTTGAACCTTATATTACATTAAGATTTGGTTATTGGAGTCAAATACAATTAGAAGAGTTGGCACAATTACTTCCGTTTAGATATGAAGTCATTGAAAATCAAGTAGATGACGATTCTGATTGTGGGTTGTTATACAACTACTTAATTAAGTCAAAATAAATCACTTTTTATTTGGTAGTCTCAATTATTTTTCCTATATTAGTATTGTAATTGAGTGTGAGTATTAAACCTTTAAAACAAACAAAATGAAAAATTATCAAGCTATTTTAATGATTATTATTGGGTTCGGATTATCAATCGGAACTATGAATGGATTCGTTCAAAACTACATTGGTTTTGCTGGTGTGGATAACGAAATGGCATTCTCTTTTATGGGAATGATGTTCGGTACTTTAGGTATCTTTGGAATTAATTATAAGAAACTATTAATCGGATTAAAATAAACCTTAAAACTATGGATTGTACAGTTAAAGTAATGGCGCAGTATTTTGAAAACTATTCAGATACAGAAACACCTTATTGGAAACCAAAAGGTGGACAAGAATTCCATATTCCAATTGCTTCGGATATGGTAATGTATTCAAATGATTTGAAATCTCATTTAGAGACCTTAGTATCAGCTCAGTCTGATGAACATAATAAGTATGAGTACATAGAACATGATGTGGAATTTATTAAACCTATCCAACTATTTAGTGAGGGTCTATTAGATTTAATCAGAAAAGAAAGGTAATATGGGAGTAAAGACTTTTACAGAAGCCGAAGTAACTGATATTGTAAATGAAATAACATTTATGGTTGATGACTTAGGATGGGATAGACAACGAATGAGTTCAAGTGGGAAACAAACATATGATAAGTTGATAGAATTTTTAGATAAATTATGACATCAACTTCATTTACTTTAGATAAAGACCAAGCTGAGTTGTTGAAAAGTTTAGATGTTTGGTTAATAGATAATATGCATACCTCAAAAAGTTTGGGTGGTGAAGATTTAATAATGGAATTGAGAACAAGAATTTCCAAGATTGAAGAAAAAGGATACTATAATCCCGCAGAAAAAGAACTTTTGAATGAATTAAGGTCTCAATATGTGGAATCAAAAACCAAATAATAAAAAAAATGAATATTTATAAGAACCGAACAAGTTTTTGTAGTATTTTTTGTTTAATTAAAGGGGAACCTATATGAAAAAAAAGATTCTAATAATAGCTTTAACAGGAGTAGTATTAATATCAGTCGGAATGACAAATGGAGATATCTCAGATTCTTCAATAGATATTGAAACTAAGTTAGAGTTGGTTGAAACGAAAAGGTTAAAAGAAGAAGCTATCAAGGATAGTATCAATCTTTATCATCAGAGTGAACTAGATAAATTTTTAACTGAAGTTGGACATAGAGAGTCCACAAATAGATATGATGTCGTAAATCGATGGGGTTATATGGGTAAGTATCAATTTGGAAGAAGTACCCTTAAAGGATTAGGGTACAATGTATCTAAAAAAGAGTTCTTATCTAATCATGATTTACAAGAAGAAGCTATGATGGCTTTGTTAAATCATAATAAAGATAAGTTACAAGCGTACATTGATATTTTTGATGGGAAAACTGTAAATGGAATATATATTACTGAGAGTGGTATCCTTGCAGCTGCACACTTAGGAGGACAGGGTTCTGTAAAACGATTCTTTAAAAATGGTAGAGTTTTTAGAGATGGAAACGGTACTAAAATTACCTCTTATATGGAGAAGTTCAGTGGATACGACATTGCATTAAATTAAATTAGGATTATGAAAAAGTCAATAAAAATATCAATTATTTTAGTTATACTAGCAATTGGTATATACGTTATACAAAACACAATAGGATTTCCACCATCGGATATGAGTGGTTCTGCAATCAAAGGAGTTGAGAAGGCCAATAAATATAGTATCATAGATACAACCGAAATTCAACTCAGTGGAGAGGATATACAAATCTTACTTCAGAATGATGAATTCCAATCTTTATTAAAAGATACGATTGGATTTGATGAACTTATTAGTTCTAGTAAATTTATAGAACTAGTAGGTGATACTAAATTGGATACTGTTATGTTAAAAGAGTTATTAGAAAAATAAATAAATTATGAAAAAAACGTTATGGATAGGTCTAGGCCTGTTATTCGTAGGTTGTGCCTACATCGGAATACTTCTACCTGGAGTACCAACAACATTCTTTGTGATACTGGCTGCTTGGGCATTTGGTAAATCATCTGAGAAATTTAATAAGTGGTTACACGAACATCCATTGTTCGGAAAATACCTAACCAATTGGGAAACCAAAAAAGTATATCCAACCAGAGGTAGATATGCAATGGTAGGAGTTATGTGTCTTTCACTAATTTCAATGTTCTTTACACTTCCACTTAGGATTGTAGGGTATGCTGGTTTTACTTTCCTATTAATTTGTATTTGGGCATTTAGATACCCTGGTTCAGTTCAAGAATACGATAAACGAATTAAAGAAGGAAAGAAAATTGGTTGGTTTAAATGAACAAAGTAAAATTAGAATATTCTAATATTGAAGTTGGTTTACCTAATATTGATTATTTTTTAGATAAAATTAAAAATACCATTCCATTTCATTTTGTGAGAATAAATCATGGCATACTTGATTTGATTCATAATGCATATGAGAATTTATCACATTTTGAAAAAGATTACCGTTATGGTAATTACGAGTTGATAGCTAATAGAGTTATAGAGCATAGAAATTCGGATGAACCTAACTATAAACATTATAATTGGCATCGCAACCACCTTGATGAATTCAAATCAGGGTTAATCACTTTCCTAAAAATACTAGGAGATTACAAAGAAATTTCACCTAAACTGGAAATATCAGTTTCACTTGGAGTTGGCTTGGGTACAGTTTGGGGTGTTTGGGAAAAGGGACATCCGTATCAAATTAAAAGAGATAAACTATGGAATATCATAGATGCAAACAAAAACTCAGAGTTTTATTATTCGGGTGTATTAAAACACTACTCAGTTAAAAACGAAATTCATAAATTATTCGATACATTAAATGATAATGAATTTGATGTAATATTTGTGGGTAGACGATATTTTCATCAGTATGAAAAAATTTATAATATTAAGAAATTTCACCACATTGAAATAAAAGAATTTGGAGCTATTGGGCATGTAACTGAAACGATAGAAAGTATAAAAAAAATAATAAAAACACCAAGTAAAACTATTTTAATATATTGTACTGGTCATGTTATATCTGCTATTTTAGCAAATGAATTTTCTAATACTGATTTATTTGGTTTAGATGTTGGCTTAAGTCTTGATTGGAAATTACGGGATAACACCAATGAAAAGTCTAATGGTGTATGGATGGAACGCCGTAGGATAAATGAAGTTGAATTAAATAATTACATTGATAATATAAGAAGATAAATATTTGTAATTATCAAATATTTTTCGTATATTAGTATTAATGAATTATAGAAAAAAAGTAGGAGATGATTGGTATCTCCTTAAACTAAACGATATGGGTAATTTAGTTTGGATTAAAGTTAAATTAAGTTAAGTTATGGCAAATAGAATTTATAAAATAACTGATGATTTTGAGGATAAATTAGCTCATTACACAGGTTCTAGATTTGCAGTGGCAGTTGATAATATGAGTAATGCTTTATTTTTGGCATTGTATTATGAAAATCACATTAAGAAAAGTATTAAGGATGGCTGGGTAGGATGTCCATCTAGAACATACCCGTCAGTTCCATGTGAGATTATTCACTCTGGATTAAAAATAGAATGGGAACCTGTAAAGGGTTCTACACTTAAAGGTGCATATAATCTAACTAATAGTAATGTATGGGATTCTGCTCTAAGATTCACCGCCGATATGTATATTCCAAAATCTCATATGTGTTTATCGTTTACAGGCCCATATAAACATTTTAAATTATCTAAGGGTGGTGCAATACTAACTGATGATTATGAAGCGTATTCTTGGTTTAGAAGAGCAAGATATAGTGGAAGGAGAGAAGTATCATATCACCAAGATAACTTTGATATGATTGGGTGGAATTTTTATATGATGCCTGAATTGGCTGCAAGAGGGTTGTTACTTATGGGACAATTCTATGAAATTGGTGGAATTAAAAAAGAGAATGATGATTTGGAATTACCGTATCCAGATTTGAGTAAATTTGAGATATATAATGAATCTAGATAAAACAAAACAACAAATAGTATTAAGAAAAACGGCAAAAGTATTTGCTGAAACTTTTATAAAACCAAATTCTTATGATTGGGATGAACGAGAGTTTTTTCCAAAAGAGTTACTACATAATGCTGGTGGATTAGGCTTTATGGGTATTCTAATTCCAGAAGAATTTGGAGGATTGGGTTTAGGTTATATTGAATACGCTGATATTATTGAAGAGATATCCAAAGTAGACCCATCAATTGGGTTATCCATTGCAGCTCATAACTCACTACCTTCACAACATATATACCAATTTGGTACACAAAAACAAAAAGAAAAATGGTTACCAAACCTAGCTTCTGGTAAATGGATTGGTAGTTGGGGGTTAACTGAAGAGAACACTGGTTCTGATGCCGGTAATATGGATTGTGTAGCTAAAAAAGATGGGAATGGTTGGTTGATAAATGGTGTAAAGAAGTTTATTACACATGGTAAATCTTCAGATATTACAGTTGTAGTTGTAAGAACCGGCAAAAGAGGTGATTCACACGGCATGACTGCATTTGTAGTAGAGAGGGGAACAAAAGGATTTTCTTCGGGTAAAATAGAAACTAAAATAGGAATGAGAGCATCTGAAACTGCCGAGATGGTATTTAACGATTGTTGGATTTCCGATGAAAATAAATTAGGAGAGATTGGTGAAGGATTTATCCAATCAATGAAAATATTAGATGGTGGTAGAATATCAATAGCTGCATTATCCTTGGGATTAGCTAAAGGGGCATACGAATGTGCTTTGAATTACTCAAATAAAAGAGTACAATTTGGTAAACCTATTAGTTCATTCCAATCTATTGGATTTAAACTTGCTGATATGGCTACTGAAATCGAAGCATCTGAGTTACTAATTCAGAAAGCATGTATTGAAAAGACTACTAAGTTGTCAGCTATGTGTAAGATGTATGCATCTGAAGTTTGTGTTAAGATAGCTAATGAATCTATGCAGATTTTGGGTGGATATGGATTTATTAAAGGAGAATATCCAGTAGAAAGATTTTTAAGAGATTCAAAACTATGTACAATTGGTGAGGGAACTACTGAGATTCAAAAATTAGTAATTTTTAGACATATAAGTAAATAAGTAATGGAATTTATCAAGGAAGTTAGTTATTCGGATATTAAGAAACCAAAAGAACTTTTGGATATTCTCAACAATCATAAGGTTTTAGTAGTAAAAAATTACAAAAACACCCAAAAAGTTGATGATTATCTACAAAATTTTGTAAAATCAATTGGTAAGATAGTTGGTGCAGGTGAAGATTTACATACAGGAAATCCAACTGAAAATACATTGATTGAGATTTCATATGACCCATCCGAACAGATGAAGTATAGAACTTCTAAAAATGCACAACCATTACATACTGATACCTCATATACTGAATTTGAAGATGTTCCTCAATTTGAAGAGAATATCAAATTCTTAATATGTTTGAAAAAAGCACCTATGGGTGGTGCAACTACATTTATTGACTCAAAAAGATTAGTTTCACTGATGGAGTGTGATGGTAGAGGTGATTTGATTGATAAATTATTAACCATACCAGTTGGGCATAAAAAAGGAAATAGAGAAAAGATTACCCAAATATTAAAAGCAGACAATGGAGATTGGAAATTAAGTTGGAACTTCCCACCTGCCAAACGATATCCTAACACAAAGGAAGCTGATGAGTTGGTTGATGAATTTAAACAATTTCTAAATGATAGAATAGAAAATTCAGGAATGTTAGATTCTATTATATTAGAAGATAATGATGTTGTATTTTGGAGAGATAGTTATCTACTTCATGGAAGAAATAGTTATTTTGCATCCAAAAAAGGTGAAAGAACATTATTAAAGGGAAGTTTAATTTTAAATAAATACGAATAAAATGAGTGTAGGACAGTACAACATCATAGATGATGATGTGATTATCGAAGAGGGTGCTAGTGTTGGTAACTTTAATGTTATAGCTAGTGGAACAATAATTAGAAGTGGAGCAGTAGTTGGAAACTATTGTGAAATTGGAAAGAATAATGATATTGGTGAAAATTCAATTGTACAAGGTAGAATCAGAACAGCTGGTGATTGTATAATAGAAAAGAATGTAACTATAAAATATGGCACAATTCTAACAGAAGGTGTATTACTAAAAGAAGGATGTTTCTTGGGCCCACATACAATTACGCTGGGTTCTACTCATGAAAGAATAACCAAGCATGGAACTATAATTGGTAGTAATACCTATATTGGAGCAGGTGCTAAGATTGCAGCTGATATTAAAATTGGTGATAATATAGTAGTAGGTGCATTGGGGTTTGTTAATAAAGATTTAACAGAGGAAGGTACATACGCTGGGTTACCAGTTAAAAAGATTAAATAATGTTATCAATTCTTAAAAATGCTGGAAGAGGTTCTATTACTTATTATGTAGGTAATAATCCATCTCATATTTCACACTTAAATGATTGCAAACTCATATGTAAGCAGGAATTTGAAGGATTGGATAATGTTGAACAAATTGTGGTGGATGACCCACAATTACACTTTTATAAATTATCACATAAAGCAAAGAACAACTTTATATTTTCAGATAATGCATTTCAAAATATTTTGAATTGTAACATACACAAATCAGTAGTTATTGGAAATGGTGTGGTGATTGGTGATGGTGTAACAATTGGACCTAATTCAGTAATCTATTCAAATACAACAATTGGTAATAATGTTCAGATAGGTGCTAATTGTACAATTGGAACTGAAGGAATGATGTGGGTATGGGATGGTGATGTGAAGGTATTTCTAAAACAACTTGGTGGAGTTAAAATTGGTAATGATTGTATTATAGGTTCTAACTCATCAATAGTAAGAGGTTCAGCCAATGAACTAACTATTTTAGAAGATGGGGTTAATATGGCACCTGGTTGTTGTATCGGACATGGTACCTTTATAGGTAAACAAACTCATTTAGCTAATAATGTTTCAACTGGTGGTTCATCTTATATTTCAGAGTATTGTTTCATAGGTTCATCGGCTGTTGTTTCTCCTGGAGTTGTAATTAGTGTATCGGATGTAACGTTAGGTTCTGGTGGAGTTATGGCTAAATCCATTGAAGAATCTGGTGTATATGTTGGAATACCAGCTAAATTACTTAAAAAAACTGAAGGAAAGTTAAGAGGAATGCCACAATGGAGAAAATAGAATTAATAATATTTGTAATCTTAGGAATTATTTCGGGATATTTAAGATATTCGGAGTATAAAGATTAGGATATATAGAATATATTTCGTATATTAGTAGTAATAAAAAGATTAAATAATGAAAATTTATATAGTAATTGCATTTAATAAAGTAGATTTTTATCCCGTGGGTGTTTGTGATAATTTAATTCTTGCAAAACAATATGCACAAAGGGAGTATAAGGAAAGGGCTAAATCACATAGAGTTACAGTTTATGAGAAAACTATGAACGCTCCTCAATTGATGGAAGATAAAATTGTGTTTACGCTATAATGGATGTAACTAAAAAAGTAGTAATAATGGTTACTGGTTCTTATGCTAACCCCGATAACCATAAGGAATGTGAAAAAACATGGATTCCATTATTAAGAAAAATGGGGTTCAAGGTCTTAGTAGCACTAGGTAATAAAGAAGTCCAGAAATATGGAGTTCTAACACCAAATGATTTCAAAAATTATTATAAATTTTTAGATGAAAATACGATTGAATTTAGAACTTTTGATGATAAACGAGGTTTATTTGATAAAAGTATAAAGTTACCTTCTAAATGGATACTAGAAGAAACTGATTATCAATATTACTTCAGAATAGATTCGGACTCATTTGTCCATCCTCAAAGGTTTAAACAAATGTTACAAGATAATTTCAATTGGGCACCTGATTTAGATTATATGGGTTGTTGTCATCCTTGGATGGGATGGAATCCTCATCATCCTGGTAGATATTTTGTTTGTAGAAGTGGTCATATTGCATCTGGATGTGCATATATGGTATCTAGAAGAGGAATGAAAGTTGCTCTAGACAAAATGAAAGTATTACAACCATTTGAATTTCAAGCTGATGATTGGATACTAGGGAGAGCAATGTGGGAAAATGGAGTACAACTTTTACATGATTCTCGTATTTACTTTGAATCTAAACATAGAAAACTTATACAAGACTATGGAAAAGTTGGAGTTCCTGATATTGCTAATCCAAAGTCTCATTTAGCTATACAACATTATATGAACGGACACATGGAAAGTGCAATTAAAAAACTAAAATTATGAAGACAGCATTAACATACGATGACATTCAATTAGTACCATCTTTCTCAGATATAAAATCAAGGGGAAGTATAAACCTAAACACTTTATTGAGTAGGAGGTATGGACTATTAAATCCCATCGTTGCTTCACCAATGGACACGGTCTGTGAATTAGACATGGCCTTGAGAATGGCCGAATTGGGAGGTGTTGGTTGTATTCATAGATTTATGAGTATTACACACCAATCTGATATCGTAGAAGAATTACAAAATAGAATATATGATGAGTCAGACGGACTTTCAATAGCAGAAGATTGGGGAGTTATGTATGATACTTGGCATTCCGAGGTAAAGGCAGTTCCAATTATGGCTGCAATTGGAGTCCAAGAAGAAGACAAATCAAGAGCATTATCATTAGTTGCAAGTGGATGTAATGTTCTTTTAATTGATGTTGCACATGGAGACCATCAAAATGTGATTGATATGTTAGAGTGGTGTAAATCTGAATTCGATTACGATTCGATTTATCATCATGTTGATATCATTGCCGGTAATATTGCAACTAAGGAAGGTGCAGAACTTCTCCAAACTCATGGAGCTGATGGATTAAGAGTTGGAATTGGTGGAGGTTCACTTTGTACTACTAGAATAAAAACTGGATTTGGTGTTCCAAACGTAACTTCACTTGAAGATGTAATTAATGTCTCAGTTGTGCCAGTTATGGCAGATGGGGGTATTAGAACTTCTGGTGATATTTCAAAAGCATTATCACTTGGAGCAGATAATGTTATGTTGGGTTCACTTCTTGCCGGAACAGATGAATCACCTGGTTCCATTTTGGAAACTCCAAACGGATTATATAAGAGATATAGGGGTTCGGCTTCATTGGAAACTAAAATAACACATGGACAACAATCAAGAAATGTTGAAGGGGAATCTACAACGATTCCATATAAAGGTGGTGTTAAGTTTATAATTAATGGATTATTAGATGGAATAAAATCAGCATTGTCTTATGGTGGTGCTAATAGTTTAAAAAACTTTAATCCAAAATATGTAGTAGTTACCAATGCTGGACAGAATGAAGCAAAACCACATTTATTATGATAGAATGGTTCAGAACAAATAAGAAGTTGAAAGAACTTCTCAAAAAGAAAACCGAAGAGGCTGGTAATATCAGAAACGAATGGTTTAGACAAAGAAAACTAATCACAGAGTTACAAAGGGAATTGGAAGTGGCTCGAAAAATGTGGGATGTATCAGATAAAACAAAAAGATATTAATATGAATAAAAAAGAAAAAGCAATTATAGTAAGTGGATATTTCAATCCAATCCACAAAGGACATTTAGAATTATTTGAATTAGCAAAAAAGGATGCTCATAAACTATGGGTTATCGTAAATTCTGATAAACAAAGAGAACTGAAAGGTTCTGAATTCTTTATGGATGAAGATGAGAGATTACAAATCGTAAAATCTATAAGATATGTAGATTATGCCCTAATTTCACAAGATAAAGATAAAACTCAATGTGAAACTCTTAAACAATTCTCAGAAATGTTTGGTGAAGTTTATGAATTAGCATTTGCAAATGGTGGTGACCAAACTAACGATACAATTCCAGAGGCTGAGGTTTGTAAGGAATGTGGTATAGAACTAATAGATGGAGTTGGAGTTAAAATACAATCATCAAGTTGGTTATTAAATAATTGATATGTCTAGAATAGAAAACTTATTACATACAGCACATGAACATGGTCAAAGAGAAGCTGTAATTAAAAAAGTAATTGAAATCCAAAATACTGATGCTGGAAGTAAGATGTCTCAAACAGATATCTATGAACAAGCTTATTCAATAGTTTTAAAAACAAATTAAAATAAATGGAAGAGTTTAGATTAGTAATAGATATAGCAACATTGATATTCTTAATATATTCGATGGCTATGATTAGTACGATTAAAGATACACTAAAAAATAAAAAATAATATGGAATCATTAATGTGGTTAGCATTAGCCGTAGTAGTAATGTATTTAGGAAAAGTAATAGGCAAGAAGATTTGGCCTGAGGATTGGGAGGATTAATATGGATGATGCATTAGATGGATTGTCTGGGTTTGGTGACTTTATATTATTAGATTCACTAAGAATGATTATGGAAAACAAAAGTATGAGATATGAATATATCCATATGGAT
>Ga0209091_10002681_pt1 | contig 14853 bp, 6 predicted proteins | sample ArcticOcean_MG_C_6_FD_187438 | JGI IMG/M metagenome (GOLD analysis project Ga0209091, IMG submission 187438) | Marine microbial communities from western Arctic Ocean - ArcticOcean_MG_CB8_128 (SPAdes) (version 2) | ecosystem: Environmental > Aquatic > Marine > Oceanic | place: Arctic Ocean...
ATCCGCACAGGGTTGTGAGCTGCACAAAGTTGTGAGCTGCACAGATTTGTGAGATGCACAGACTGGCTGGCACTAGTGTAGTCTAAGCTGCGGCGCAGTTGTGATCCGCACAGGGTTGTGAGCTGCATAAGTTGTGAGCTGCACAGATTTGTGAGATGCACAGACTGCATCGATGGTTGTGTGGTGTGGGCGCGAGTGGAAGGATAAGTACGAAGTTTGCATTGCCAGATACATACTTCGCACTCACCCCCGTGCGTTGCAGAGGTGCGGGCACTCACATCGGGGGGCTGAACGGGACGTTGTGGTCCTGAAGGAACTTCAGATGGACCTTGTGGTCGACCGGCTTGCGCACGATGCCGTTCTTCCCCTTCACGCCCGCGTGACCGAACATGCAATCGTTTGGGCAGAGCGCCGCCCACCCCGCATACTTGATGACGCGAGCGGTGTCTGCGTAGAAGCAACGCACACGATCATTATTCTTCGTCCATTCGCCTGGCCCACCACTATGAAGCTTGCGCCAAGCCGCAATGGCGTCCTTGTCGATGTTAGTCACGCAATCAGGCAGCACAGGCTGCTGAGTCGGCTTTCTACCGCGCTGATCACGGATCAGACCAGGCCCCGAGCCATGTGGCGGTGGTGGTGGCATTAGCATAGGCTGCTGCCCGACTCCAGGCGGCACGAACCCCGGCGGCGGAACATCCTCACGCGGAGGGTAGTACGGGTTGAAAGGATTGGGGTTGGTCTGCTGCTGGTAGTACGGCTGCTGTGCGTAGACCTGCGGCTTGGGCTGCGGCGGCTGCTTCTGTGACAGAGCACCTTCGAAGCTGATAGTCCGCTTGACTGCATTGACCTTGTTGATCTCCGACTTGAGGGAGTCGATCTTAGAGCTCATGGCTGCCATGTCCTTGTTCACCGAAGTCAGACCTTCGTTTTGGCCGCCCATGTTCTTCGTAGTGTTGTACGCGTCGATCACCTGCGAGATCGCCTCACGTTCCTCCTCGTCGAACTGCGCGTCTGTGTCAATCTCGACGTCGTCGAGGCTGAGGTGCTTGAGCAGCCGGCTCAACTTAGGGCGCGCAACCGCGTGACGCAACCAGCCGTGTGTCTTGCAAGACATCATTGAGTTAAACGTCGCAAACACCACAAAAACGTAGTTCTTCATAATCTTGCTGTAGTCATGCACGTTCGCGGATTTGTACAGGAAACTGACGCGGCGCATGATCAGCTCGTGCACATCTACGCCACCGTGATCAACGGAGGTGGCCTCCCCCATGGCGGCGTACCATCCGAGGATCGATGACACAAAGTTAATGACGTCTGCCTCGGACCGAATCTCGAGTGGCTGGTAGCCTCCGAGGACAGTTGTGCCCCGGGATAGAGACACGTCGTCGGCATTGCCGTGCCAAAGTGTCACATCGTACCGCATGAACTTGTCTGTCGCTAGTTCGACGATCTTGCTGGCTCTGGTGTTCGTGTAGCTAATTCCCTTACCCATCCCCGCGCGCAAGAAGCGGCGCAAAGCGTTGTGGAGGGAAACAATCTGCGAGGAGACGGGATCGCACCCAGTCACACCACCGATGATAACTGCCTTCTGAAGGGACTTGAGCTGTGCATCGCTGTCAGACGCGCGCTGCAGCAGTTCAGTGGATTGTTCAAGAGCGTAGGTGGCGGCGGCTTTGGGCGCAAGGCCGTCGGATGCGGCGATCATCGACCCGAGCAGCTCCTTGTTGCCGCCGTCCGCGGTGAGCTTCTGCACGGCAGCGGGGTCCATTGCCTTGAGCAATTCGATGTCTTGCCGCCCTTCCTTCGTGCGGGAGGCCTGCAGGTCCATCATCGCGGTGACGTCGTTGCCCGCAGCGTGGACGTTGCCTCCGACACCGGCCGGAGGTACGACTGTGGCGGGCTCAGCAAGATTGCTGAGGCCTTGGACGCCTAGCAAGGCGGCGCGCAGCCGCCCTGCTGCAAACATGGCCAGAAACATCTCAAAATCTGTGTCAGCGCCGATGGTGAGTGCACCGTCAGCGGGAACCGCTCCATCCGTCGGATACACGAAGGGAGTGATGTCGGTCAACTGTGTGAACTCGGCAGCGAGGATCGCCATGGCGAAGCGTGCTTTGTTGGTGTCCGACAACGGGTCCACGAACGCCCGCACCGCCGCGCCGCATTGCGCGTTGAGTGAGGACCACACCTGTGCGACCAGCTTGATGGTGTCGTCCGGGTTCAGCGTGCTTGCTGACTCCACCCCCTCCACAATCTCACCGCGGTGGAAGACATACGCAGTGAGGTTCTTGACGTACTCGCCGGTCGGGTCCACCAGGTCCGCCATGAGAGCAAAACAACGGCAGACCTGTCCAGTGGAGACTCTGAGCGCTGTCGTGTCCTGCGCGCTGCGGGTTGCGAAGTGTGGCAAGCAGCGGACAAAGCAGTAGCTTGGCTTGACAGCCGATCGAGTCGGCGAGTGGCCGGAGCCGGTTGGGCAAAGGCTGACATCCGCGTAGATCCGTGCGGATCTGATTTGTGTAGCTGGGAAAGTCGCGTACACGTACTGATGATTGGATAGAGTAGTAGAGTGAGAGCGGGGAATTCACCAGGTCTCACTGAATCGGCAGGCTGCTCACTCGTGGCTCTTGTGCGAGCGCTGTGTGAACCATCTCTCAGGTCATGTTAGACCTTCGTCGGTTTGTGCGTGTTGGGTCACGCGGGTCGTTTCTTCTTTGTCAGAAACGACGCTCTTGTTAGCGCGGCGTGCGGCTGGTTGAGCCTTGGCTCGCCGGCACTGTGGGGCTCCCGCTAGTTGCTTATGGAGCGCTGTATCGGCCCGGGCCCCGGGCCCCGGGGCCCGGGCGCGGTTGGATGACGTTGGTGCGCCGAGTCAGTGACGGCAAACATAAAGAACTCTGCATGACTGACACAGTCTCATTATGTTTGTTTCGACTCGTCTCTGTGGTTTAGTAAGGTAAGTATTCTATGGGACACTACCGGGTGTTAGTAACACAAGGCATTTGTGAATGAGACTCCGCAATGGGTGGAACTGAGGGTGGAGGCGGAGAGCTATTAATAGCTGTCAGCATCCGCCACGTGTCAATCGAGAGGACTATTGGGTTCTCTCTGATTGCGATTGGTTCCTGATCCTCATCATGCGAAGCAGGAAGTTACTCCAAGAGTACGACGTGAATCGTTCGGTCATCTTGGCATATCCTTAGGTTGACGTTTAATTGCGATGGGCGGGCGGGATGGGAGAGCAAAACAACGGCAGACCTGTCCAGTGGAGACTCTGAGCGCTGTCGTGTCCTGCGCGCTGCGGGTTGCGAAGTGTGGCAAGCAGCGGACAAAGCAGTAGCTTGGCTTGACAGCCGATCGAGTCGGCGAGTGGCCGGAGCCGGTTGGGCAAAGGCTGACATCCGCGTAGATCCGTGCGGATCTGATTTGTGTAGCTGGGAAAGTCGCGTACACGTACTGATGATTGGATAGAGTAGTAGAGTGAGAGCGGGGAATTCACCAGGTCTCACTGAATCGGCAGGCTGCTCACTCGTGGCTCTTGTGCGAGCGCTGTGTGAACCATCTCTCAGGTCATGTTAGACCTTCGTCGGTTTGTGCGTGTTGGGTCACGCGGGTCGTTTCTTCTTTGTCAGAAACGACGCTCTTGTTAGCGCGGCGTGCGGCTGGTTGAGCCTTGGCTCGCCGGCACTGTGGGGCTCCCGCTAGTTGCTTATGGAGCGCTGTATCGGCCCGGGCCCCGGGCCCCGGGGCCCGGGCGCGGTTGGATGACGTTGGTGCGCCGAGTCAGTGACGGCAAACATAAAGAACTCTGCATGACTGACACAGTCTCATTATGTTTGTTTCGACTCGTCTCTGTGGTTTAGTAAGGTAAGTATTCTATGGGACACTACCGGGTGTTAGTAACACAAGGCATTTGTGAATGAGACTCCGCAATGGGTGGAACTGAGGGTGGAGGCGGAGAGCTATTAATAGCTGTCAGCATCCGCCACGTGTCAATCGAGAGGACTATTGGGTTCTCTCTGATTGCGATTGGTTCCTGATCCCTTGCTTCGCGCAGCGCAGCCACGTACGAGGTACGGGCGACCCTTGTGGAGTCCTACAGACGCATACCCAGCTGCCGACACACGGCGCTGGCCTTCGTGCCTCGTTTCGGTGTGGGCCTGCTGCCCTCGCTGGAGCAGCCGAGCCGCTCGTTGTTACGTTCACGAATACTCTTCATATGACTGAATGACACGGTCTCAAAATTTCGATTTGCCCCTTCAGAAAAAAAATGCTGTTGCAGTGCGCAGCCAGCGCGTGCCGTAGGCGTGCCCAGCGCGCCGAGAGGCCGGCCCCTGTCCGCCCGCACGGGGCAGTGGCGCGGGTCTGCGGGTCGGTTTTGAGTGGACAATGCTATCGGCCCCCAGCCGGGCGGAGCTTGCGACTACTGCCAGCCCACGGCAGCGACGGTGAGCCGGCATCGGCGGGTGGCTTCGCGGGCTGTTGCTGACTGTTGCCTCGTGCCGCCTGCGCGTGCAAGTTGCGGTAGCACGCCTAACCGCCGACCGCTGCGGCGGGTGGCGCGCGGAGCAAGCGGCCTGGCCTGCCTGCCAAGCGGGTGCCGAGTGTGTGTGTGCATCAGACCGGTTCCGGAGCAGGCAGCTTGCTGCCGGTGTCCTTTGTCGGCAGTGCTAAACGCATCGGCTGCGGCGTGCATGTCGAATTGACTCGCGTCAGCGCCGAGACCGTCTGGAGTTTGGTCAGCGTTGCGGCCATCCTGAACCAGCATTGGCGCGCGCAGACAGGCAGCCAGTGGGCACCGACGGCGTCATGCGCGCGGTGAGCTGCCGGATGAGCATCACGCCGGCCGTAGCGCAGGTCTGCAGTGAGACTGCCAGCCAGCGGGACTGCGGTGGGACTGCGGCAGCTGACTGCGGCGCGATGGGGAACTGGGTGAGCGGTGACAGGGTTGCGGTGCGCAGCTGAGCGTCGTTCATTGGGTGGCTCCATGGGGCGCGCGGGGGCTGTCAGTAACTCCGTCATCTGCTTCGTCTGCTTCACTGTACTGTGCCGCGACGGGCACAGTGTGCGCGTGTCCGCCGACAGTTAGCAACCAGTCGAACAACATCCGCGCCATCGGGTGGTCCGCGTCTCGCTGGCTGCCGGTGTGTAGATCCAGCACGCCCCTCCACGGAAGGAGTTGTCAGCCTCATCGATGACACCGTTGACCATCGCTGCACCGGCACTATCATTCATGACGTGCACGGTCGGCCAGTTGCGGACTGACTCTGCGGTAAGCACGCGCGGGAAGAAGGCGTAGCCAGATTGCCGCCGTTGTTGCAGGTAGGAGGTCAGCTGCTGGATGTTTTCGCTTGCGGTGACCGTGTAAGGCACGAGTGGGTCAGGGCGACCCGATCTGCGCCTACCGACTACACGGGTCCTGGTCTTGACGCGCGTACACGCAATCGGACTGTTGAGGAGCGAGCGCAAGTGTTCGGCGATCATGATCATGAACATGCAGACCCCGATCAGCGCGAGTAGCTTAGAGCTGTCAACCAATCGGGTGATGCGCTTGGCCGCCAGTGTTTCCAGCGCCGTAGCTTGCCTGCACACGGCGTCGACTCGCTTCTGCGTGTCGAAGATCTTCTTGGTGTCCAGGTGGATCTCACGTCCCAGGGAGACCGCAACGCCGGTCGCCCAGCGCCACAGTATGTGCGCGATGAGGGTCGGTGGGTCACGGAGCAGCGTGACTGTCGCACGTACTCCAGCTCGCGCTCGCTGAACTTTGGATGCAGAGAGGACGATGCCGGTGAGCTCCACCATCCGCAGCAGTGCGCTGAGCACTAGCAGGAAGAGGCACCTGACCGTGGTGTCATAGCTGTCGTCGATGAAGCCCGAGAGCGAGACCGGTAGTGATTGGTTGATGCACTCCTGCCGCGAGAGGCCTGCGGCTTTGGCTACGTTGTAGCGATCCTGCCGCCACTTGCGCACGCCTGGGTGCCGATCCCAGCCCCGGCTTTCATCGTGAACGTCGATCCCTGCGATCAACTCGGCTGCCTGCGCACGGTGTGTCGCATCAGCGTCGGCCGATAGGAGCAGCACTGCTCGTGAGCCAGATGGAACCTCGCGCCCGCGTCCACTGTCGGCCGTCACATCCCATGATGTCACTCGCTCGAGCAGCAGCAGTATGAGACACATCCAGAAGAAGAGCAGACAGTCCATCAGTCTGCAGGCCGTCGTAGGAGCGCCACGGCTGCCAAAGTATTCACGCAAGTCGCACAGGCAGCCGGTGGGCAGGATCGTCATGATGGTCAAGTGCAGCCAGCTGGCCCTGATGACCATAGACCTGTAGAACGACTGCCAGTCTGTGAGCAGCAGCTCTGCCTGCATGGAGTCCAGACCAGTCGCCTCGTACAGTGACATGATGATCCCCGTGCACATGGTCATGGTAAAGATGGTCGGGAGGTGCAGGTCCGGGAAGAGGTTGCTGTCACCCATCGGGATCCATTCGTTGAGGGCCAAGGGTTGGCCGTTCCAAGTGTAGTGTGGTCCGCCTCCATCGCCGGTTCGTCGGAAGCGTTCTCCTTGCAGCACAGATCCGGTCTGTCGCACGTTGAAAGGCCAGTGTGTCGCCGTGTCGAACGGTCCCTGGAGGAATCCCAGCTGTACTTCCTCCTCGATCTTGCCGACGAGTTCGCCAACGTTGTCGTAGAACGACCTCAAGTTCGGGGCCAGCACCACCATTGGGGGCCGGTTGGTGTACGTGTCGAAGTTGTCGTACGCTGCCATGCTGACGATGTCCTCGTCTGTGCAGTGACACACGCTCTGTAGCAATGCGATACCGTCGGTGTTAAGGCCGCGGCTCGTCTTACGCTCGTCGCCATCGCACACTGAGTGTATCGGTCCGTCGGGTCTGCCTTCACGCAACGCCGTCAGGTAGCCGCGCAGGTCGTGAACGAGGCCGCATGCCCACGCAGCGGTGCACTCGCTCTCCTCCATGACCCAGAGCAGTGCCTGAACGCCGTGCCGTCCACCACTGCGCCTGCCTGTCAGCGCGTTGGACACGTCTTCACGAGACAGTGCAAACCAATAGCACACAAGCGACCATAGCTCGGCGGCATCGACATGTAGCTCTGCCAGCTTGTACTGTGCGAGTAGATCCTCGATGAACGGCCCGTGCCTGGCTGACAGGGTCATCGATCGTAGTAAGCGTGACGGTGCTGCAGGCATCACGTCTGACCAGCGTGGCATAACCCGTGGCTGGACCGTGATGGCAGCACAGGTGTTTGTCGCAATGAACATCGTGACAGCGAGGTTCGTGGAGGCCTCATTGTGGTAGGAGTTGGTGAGGTCAGCGGCCTCCTGGATCTCCGCCGTTGTGAGCTGCCGCCTCGGAAACTCGTGGTCAAAGTCACACGGATGGCCGTCGTCAACGTGCGTGCCGCTGTCAGTATCGGCGTTGTCATCGCTGTCGTTGAGAGGGAGTGAATGGTCGCTTTCAGCATCGGAATCCTCACTATCACTGCCACTCTCAAAGGAACAGCTGCAGTCTGCAATGTTAGCAGCCCAGGAAGACGTGTCCAGCGTCGCATTGCTGCGTACGTAGGAAGTGGTCAGCAAGGCAACAGATGCAACAGATGCAACAGATGCATAACACATTGCACATCCATGAGAACACAGTCGGGACGAGCCGCACAGACCGGCACTAGTGAGTCTAAGCTGTGGCGCAGTTGTGAGCTCCCAGTGTCGAGACGAACTGCACAGACTGGCACTACTGTAGTCTAAGCTGTGGCGCAGTTGTGAGCTCCCAGTGTCGGGTCGAACTGCACAGACTGGCTGGCACTAGTGTAGTCTAAGCTGCGGCGCAGTTGTGATCCGCACAGGGTTGTGAGCTGCACAAAGTTGTGAGCTGCACAGATTTGTGAGATGCACAGACTGGCTGGCACTAGTGTAGTCTAAGCTGCGGCGCAGTTGTGATCCGCACAGGGTTGTGAGCTGCACAAAGTTGTGAGCTGCACAGATTTGTGAGATGCACAGACTGGCTGGCACTAGTGTAGTCTAAGCTGCGGCGCAGTTGTGATCCGCACAGGGTTGTGAGCTGCATAAGTTGTGAGCTGCACAGATTTGTGAGATGCACAGACTGCATCGATGGTTGTGTGGTGTGGGCGCGAGTGGAAGGATAAGTACGAAGTTTGCATTGCCAGATACATACTTCGCACTCACCCCCGTGCGTTGCAGAGGTGCGGGCACTCACATCGGGGGGCTGAACGGGACGTTGTGGTCCTGAAGGAACTTCAGATGGACCTTGTGGTCGACCGGCTTGCGCACGATGCCGTTCTTCCCCTTCACGCCCGCGTGACCGAACATGCAATCGTTTGGGCAGAGCGCCGCCCACCCCGCATACTTGATGACGCGAGCGGTGTCTGCGTAGAAGCAACGCACACGATCATTATTCTTCGTCCATTCGCCTGGCCCACCACTATGAAGCTTGCGCCAAGCCGCAATGGCGTCCTTGTCGATGTTAGTCACGCAATCAGGCAGCACAGGCTGCTGAGTCGGCTTTCTACCGCGCTGATCACGGATCAGACCAGGCCCCGAGCCATGTGGCGGTGGTGGTGGCATTAGCATAGGCTGCTGCCCGACTCCAGGCGGCACGAACCCCGGCGGCGGAACATCCTCACGCGGAGGGTAGTACGGGTTGAAAGGATTGGGGTTGGTCTGCTGCTGGTAGTACGGCTGCTGTGCGTAGACCTGCGGCTTGGGCTGCGGCGGCTGCTTCTGTGACAGAGCACCTTCGAAGCTGATAGTCCGCTTGACTGCATTGACCTTGTTGATCTCCGACTTGAGGGAGTCGATCTTAGAGCTCATGGCTGCCATGTCCTTGTTCACCGAAGTCAGACCTTCGTTTTGGCCGCCCATGTTCTTCGTAGTGTTGTACGCGTCGATCACCTGCGAGATCGCCTCACGTTCCTCCTCGTCGAACTGCGCGTCTGTGTCAATCTCGACGTCGTCGAGGCTGAGGTGCTTGAGCAGCCGGCTCAACTTAGGGCGCGCAACCGCGTGACGCAACCAGCCGTGTGTCTTGCAAGACATCATTGAGTTAAACGTCGCAAACACCACAAAAACGTAGTTCTTCATAATCTTGCTGTAGTCATGCACGTTCGCGGATTTGTACAGGAAACTGACGCGGCGCATGATCAGCTCGTGCACATCTACGCCACCGTGATCAACGGAGGTGGCCTCCCCCATGGCGGCGTACCATCCGAGGATCGATGACACAAAGTTAATGACGTCTGCCTCGGACCGAATCTCGAGTGGCTGGTAGCCTCCGAGGACAGTTGTGCCCCGGGATAGAGACACGTCGTCGGCATTGCCGTGCCAAAGTGTCACATCGTACCGCATGAACTTGTCTGTCGCTAGTTCGACGATCTTGCTGGCTCTGGTGTTCGTGTAGCTAATTCCCTTACCCATCCCCGCGCGCAAGAAGCGGCGCAAAGCGTTGTGGAGGGAAACAATCTGCGAGGAGACGGGATCGCACCCAGTCACACCACCGATGATAACTGCCTTCTGAAGGGACTTGAGCTGTGCATCGCTGTCAGACGCGCGCTGCAGCAGTTCAGTGGATTGTTCAAGAGCGTAGGTGGCGGCGGCTTTGGGCGCAAGGCCGTCGGATGCGGCGATCATCGACCCGAGCAGCTCCTTGTTGCCGCCGTCCGCGGTGAGCTTCTGCACGGCAGCGGGGTCCATTGCCTTGAGCAATTCGATGTCTTGCCGCCCTTCCTTCGTGCGGGAGGCCTGCAGGTCCATCATCGCGGTGACGTCGTTGCCCGCAGCGTGGACGTTGCCTCCGACACCGGCCGGAGGTACGACTGTGGCGGGCTCAGCAAGATTGCTGAGGCCTTGGACGCCTAGCAAGGCGGCGCGCAGCCGCCCTGCTGCAAACATGGCCAGAAACATCTCAAAATCTGTGTCAGCGCCGATGGTGAGTGCACCGTCAGCGGGAACCGCTCCATCCGTCGGATACACGAAGGGAGTGATGTCGGTCAACTGTGTGAACTCGGCAGCGAGGATCGCCATGGCGAAGCGTGCTTTGTTGGTGTCCGACAACGGGTCCACGAACGCCCGCACCGCCGCGCCGCATTGCGCGTTGAGTGAGGACCACACCTGTGCGACCAGCTTGATGGTGTCGTCCGGGTTCAGCGTGCTTGCTGACTCCACCCCCTCCACAATCTCACCGCGGTGGAAGACATACGCAGTGAGGTTCTTGACGTACTCGCCGGTCGGGTCCACCAGGTCCGCCATGAGAGCAAAACAACGGCAGACCTGTCCAGTGGAGACTCTGAGCGCTGTCGTGTCCTGCGCGCTGCGGGTTGCGAAGTGTGGCAAGCAGCGGACAAAGCAGTAGCTTGGCTTGACAGCCGATCGAGTCGGCGAGTGGCCGGAGCCGGTTGGGCAAAGGCTGACATCCGCGTAGATCCGTGCGGATCTGATTTGTGTAGCTGGGAAAGTCGCGTACACGTACTGATGATTGGATAGAGTAGTAGAGTGAGAGCGGGGAATTCACCAGGTCTCACTGAATCGGCAGGCTGCTCACTCGTGGCTCTTGTGCGAGCGCTGTGTGAACCATCTCTCAGGTCATGTTAGACCTTCGTCGGTTTGTGCGTGTTGGGTCACGCGGGTCGTTTCTTCTTTGTCAGAAACGACGCTCTTGTTAGCGCGGCGTGCGGCTGGTTGAGCCTTGGCTCGCCGGCACTGTGGGGCTCCCGCTAGTTGCTTATGGAGCGCTGTATCGGCCCGGGCCCCGGGCCCCGGGGCCCGGGCGCGGTTGGATGACGTTGGTGCGCCGAGTCAGTGACGGCAAACATAAAGAACTCTGCATGACTGACACAGTCTCATTATGTTTGTTTCGACTCGTCTCTGTGGTTTAGTAAGGTAAGTATTCTATGGGACACTACCGGGTGTTAGTAACACAAGGCATTTGTGAATGAGACTCCGCAATGGGTGGAACTGAGGGTGGAGGCGGAGAGCTATTAATAGCTGTCAGCATCCGCCACGTGTCAATCGAGAGGACTATTGGGTTCTCTCTGATTGCGATTGGTTCCTGATCCTCATCATGCGAAGCAGGAAGTTACTCCAAGAGTACGACGTGAATCGTTCGGTCATCTTGGCATATCCTTAGGTTGACGTTTAATTGCGATGGGCGGGCGGGATGGGAGAGCAAAACAACGGCAGACCTGTCCAGTGGAGACTCTGAGCGCTGTCGTGTCCTGCGCGCTGCGGGTTGCGAAGTGTGGCAAGCAGCGGACAAAGCAGTAGCTTGGCTTGACAGCCGATCGAGTCGGCGAGTGGCCGGAGCCGGTTGGGCAAAGGCTGACATCCGCGTAGATCCGTGCGGATCTGATTTGTGTAGCTGGGAAAGTCGCGTACACGTACTGATGATTGGATAGAGTAGTAGAGTGAGAGCGGGGAATTCACCAGGTCTCACTGAATCGGCAGGCTGCTCACTCGTGGCTCTTGTGCGAGCGCTGTGTGAACCATCTCTCAGGTCATGTTAGACCTTCGTCGGTTTGTGCGTGTTGGGTCACGCGGGTCGTTTCTTCTTTGTCAGAAACGACGCTCTTGTTAGCGCGGCGTGCGGCTGGTTGAGCCTTGGCTCGCCGGCACTGTGGGGCTCCCGCTAGTTGCTTATGGAGCGCTGTATCGGCCCGGGCCCCGGGCCCCGGGGCCCGGGCGCGGTTGGATGACGTTGGTGCGCCGAGTCAGTGACGGCAAACATAAAGAACTCTGCATGACTGACACAGTCTCATTATGTTTGTTTCGACTCGTCTCTGTGGTTTAGTAAGGTAAGTATTCTATGGGACACTACCGGGTGTTAGTAACACAAGGCATTTGTGAATGAGACTCCGCAATGGGTGGAACTGAGGGTGGAGGCGGAGAGCTATTAATAGCTGTCAGCATCCGCCACGTGTCAATCGAGAGGACTATTGGGTTCTCTCTGATTGCGATTGGTTCCTGATCCCTTGCTTCGCGCAGCGCAGCCACGTACGAGGTACGGGCGACCCTTGTGGAGTCCTACAGACGCATACCCAGCTGCCGACACACGGCGCTGGCCTTCGTGCCTCGTTTCGGTGTGGGCCTGCTGCCCTCGCTGGAGCAGCCGAGCCGCTCGTTGTTACGTTCACGAATACTCTTCATATGACTGAATGACACGGTCTCAAAATTTCGATTTGCCCCTTCAGAAAAAAAATGCTGTTGCAGTGCGCAGCCAGCGCGTGCCGTAGGCGTGCCCAGCGCGCCGAGAGGCCGGCCCCTGTCCGCCCGCACGGGGCAGTGGCGCGGGTCTGCGGGTCGGTTTTGAGTGGACAATGCTATCGGCCCCCAGCCGGGCGGAGCTTGCGACTACTGCCAGCCCACGGCAGCGACGGTGAGCCGGCATCGGCGGGTGGCTTCGCGGGCTGTTGCTGACTGTTGCCTCGTGCCGCCTGCGCGTGCAAGTTGCGGTAGCACGCCTAACCGCCGACCGCTGCGGCGGGTGGCGCGCGGAGCAAGCGGCCTGGCCTGCCTGCCAAGCGGGTGCCGAGTGTGTGTGTGCATCAGACCGGTTCCGGAGCAGGCAGCTTGCTGCCGGTGTCCTTTGTCGGCAGTGCTAAACGCATCGGCTGCGGCGTGCATGTCGAATTGACTCGCGTCAGCGCCGAGACCGTCTGGAGTTTGGTCAGCGTTGCGGCCATCCTGAACCAGCATTGGCGCGCGCAGACAGGCAGCCAGTGGGCACCGACGGCGTCATGCGCGCGGTGAGCTGCCGGATGAGCATCACGCCGGCCGTAGCGCAGGTCTGCAGTGAGACTGCCAGCCAGCGGGACTGCGGTGGGACTGCGGCAGCTGACTGCGGCGCGATGGGGAACTGGGTGAGCGGTGACAGGGTTGCGGTGCGCAGCTGAGCGTCGTTCATTGGGTGGCTCCATGGGGCGCGCGGGGGCTGTCAGTAACTCCGTCATCTGCTTCGTCTGCTTCACTGTACTGTGCCGCGACGGGCACAGTGTGCGCGTGTCCGCCGACAGTTAGCAACCAGTCGAACAACATCCGCGCCATCGGGTGGTCCGCGTACAACGCGTCAATGTAACGCTCGGCCGAGTTGGCCGAGGCCCACATCCCCCACATCTTGATAGTCAGCCAGTTCGCCTGCATTGCCGCAAGTGCGGACGCCGCTGCCTTCCGCCATGAGTGCGAGCTGATGTGCGATCCGTCACCCATCATGAACGACTCGGACAGGTTGGCGGATAGCAGGCGGTCCATGGCGTTGGTCAGTGCGTCTGAAGCCCGTGCTGGGGTGGTGCCTAGAAAGCCCGCCCGGATCAGCGGCTCCGTGGGAGCCTGTGGGTTGCGGAGGGCGACGGCCCTCCGAATGACCTCGAAGACACGAGTGCGGAAGGTGTTCGTCGGCGGCGGTGCTGGGATCGAGCGCGTGAACGGCTGCAGGTGCGCGGTGCCGCGCTTGAGGCGGCGCACCATGAAGTTCAGTGAGCCGTCCTCCAAGAACCGGATGTCGCTGTCTGCCGACAGGATGCCACCCATCGTGTCTGCGCGGAACATGAAGAGCAACATCAGCCAGAACAGGCCGTAGAAGGCGAGATCTGTGTCCACCGCACGTTCAGACGCGCTCAGCATCGCGACGATAAGCGAGAAGGGTACACCGATGCGCAAGCTGCCTGGTGCCATGCCGGCTGCGCCTGACCGGGCCACCTGTGCCTTCCTGAAAGCCTTCCGCAGGCTGGTCATTGCGCCTCCTGCCCACGGTCGCCCTAGGCTGTGGTAGCCGTAGACGTGATTGAACGCAGAGAAGTAGTCGTCCACGTCCTGAATGTAGTTGCCTCCCCAAATGCGGTTCATCATCGCACAAGCAAACAGCACAGCCAGCTCAAGGGAGAAGATCAAGGGGTCCCAGGCGTTCTTCTCGCAGAACTCCTGCAGGTGTTTGAACTTCGCCCAGTACCCACCAACCGTCTTGTTGTTGGCACTGCCGTGTTGCAACAACACTGCCGAGTTTGGGTCAGCGAGTACGTCGGCGCTGGTTGGACCGTTGCCAGAGATCTCAGAGCACCGCACACTCAGCGGGCCTTGGGCTGCAGGGCTGATATCCGGTTGGAGAGAAAGAGATGCTTGCTGGTGTGATGCTCCGGTGCGCTGCCGTTGGGGCTGCGTGTCGGTTACCAGTGGCGCCAGGAGAGGCGGGCTGGGCGCACGTCGCTTGCGCGAACCACTTTCTGGCCTGTGCCGCCAGGCAGCGATGAGGCTGTCCACAGTAGTGTACCTGTGAGCGCTGTGGTACACAATGGTGCACCGGTCAGAACCGTGGGTACGCGCGGGCGAAGGGTTGGCGTGCGAGTGGAGGCAAGCCCCGCTGTGCTAAGCCCTGACTAAGCAGATCCATCTCTGCCTTGCTTCCGAAGTCTGCAAGTGTGCCCTCCTCTCGACAGCTCCAGCATGTCACCACAAGCTGGTTGGTGCCCAACGAGCCGAGCAGATCTGAGCGCAGCGTGAGCTGGTTCTGCAGCACGGGAGACCTGCAGCCGAGGCTGCGAAAGCAGTCTGTTGCCGCTTTGTTGTCGAGCACCTCGATGACCAAGTGCCCTGGGAACATCTGCAAGATGGCCTCGAGTGAAGAGTTGGCCTGTGCCATCTCCGTCACGGTGCTGCAGTGCAGTCTCAGCACGCCCGGTGCTTCTGCTGTGCCCTTATCCCACCGGTGTATCGACCACAGTGTCTCGCTGGCTGCCGGTGTGTAGATCCAGCACGCCCCTCCACGGAAGGAGTTGTCAGCCTCATCGATGACACCGTTGACCATCGCTGCACCGGCACTATCATTCATGACGT
>Ga0209091_10002685_pt1 | contig 14837 bp, 15 predicted proteins | sample ArcticOcean_MG_C_6_FD_187438 | JGI IMG/M metagenome (GOLD analysis project Ga0209091, IMG submission 187438) | Marine microbial communities from western Arctic Ocean - ArcticOcean_MG_CB8_128 (SPAdes) (version 2) | ecosystem: Environmental > Aquatic > Marine > Oceanic | place: Arctic Ocean...
TAGAGTAATTATTAGCTGAAATAGCGTCACCATCACCCCTTATCTTTTCTGACTCTTTATAAGCATTCGCAAGAATAATAGTTCTTTCTTTATCAGCAAAGGCTTGAAGCTTTTCAGCTTCTTCAGCACCTTCTGATCGATACTTATTAGCAAGTCCTTTTCTTTCGGTTACCATTCGGCTGTATACAGAGCTACGTACTTCTTGAGAAAGTTCAATTCGCTTAATACGAACATCAACGATTTCAATACCATACTCATCTTCTGCTATTGCCTTAAGTTTACTTTTCACGCTTGCCATAATTGCATCTCTCTGAGAGGAGACAACTTCAATAATAGTTCGCTTAGAAAATTCACTCCTCAGAGCGTCCTGATTATTTTGAGCAAGCCTTAGGTTTGCAGATGACATTGCGCCACCAGTTGATATATAAAACTTTTCAGTATCAACAATGCGCCACTTAACGTATGAGTCAACCGTTAAATTTTTCTTCTCCACTGTCAAAAATGATTCTGCAGGGGCATCTAATGTCTGAATACGCTGATCAAATGTAACTACGTTATTCACAAAAGGAGTCTTAAATTTAAGGCCTGGTTCATTTTCAACTGAAACGATCTCACCCAATCTTAACTTAATGGCTACTTGAGTTTCATTAACTGTATACAAACTTGAACTTAATAAGATTGCTATCAATACAGCTACTACTATGATAATTCTATTCATTATCTGTTCTCCCTTGAGCGTAATACACTTTCATCATCTTGGCCCGATGGAGTTTGCTGAAAAGTATTTGTATTAGATGTTGATCTTGAAGTTCTAGATGAATTAATCAATTGATCAATTGGTAAGTACATCAATGAGTTTGCACTCGAATCAACAATGACTTTATTTGTTGAGCTTAAAACTTCTTCAAGTGTTTCACGATAAAGTCTCTCTTTAGTAACGCCTGGAGCCTTTAAATATTCATTTAGTATTTGAGTAAAACGATACGCTTCACCCTCTGACTTAGAAACAATTTGAGATTTGTAGGCTTCAGCTTCTGCCATGAGTCTTTGACTTGCACCACGAGCTTTAGGAACAATATCGTTTGCATAGGCTTTTGCTTCATTAATATATCTTTGTTCATCTTCTCGAGCTTTTACAACATCATCAAATGAAGCCTTAACTTGAACTGGAGGCTGCGCATCCTGCATAGTTACAGCAGTAATCAATAGTCCAAGCCCATAATCATTAAGAAGCGTCTGAGAAGCAGTTTTAACTTCCTGCGCAACTTGATCACGCCCAGTTGTTAAGACGTGGTCCATAGTATTGTCACCTACGACTTGCCTGATAACACTTTGAATGACATGACTCAAAGTCATTTCAGGATTGGAAACATTAAACAAGTATGCCTGAGCATCTGCAATCTTATACTGCACTGCGAGCTTAACATCAACCATGTTCTCATCGCGGGTAAGCATTAATGACTCAGAGCTCACACCACCGCTATAAGAATTTTGAGCATTTCTAAAGCCAATTTCAGCAGAGCGAACTTGCTCAACATTAACTTTATAAACTGACTCAACTGGGTAAGGAATGTGCCAATGAGGCCCCTGTGTTGTTGATGTTTGAAAAGCGCCAAAACGCAAAACAACGCCTCGTTCAGCTGGATCAATAATATAAATACCTGTTGCCATCCAAACTATAAATGCCAGTATAAATATGTATTTGAAGCTACCTTTTGCAGCCTTGCTTGCCCCAGTTCTTCCTGAAGAGCCACCACCAAATGTAGAGTTAAATTTATTTTTAAAATCTTTAATAACTTCATCAAGCTCTGGAGGAGTTTGATTGTTATCATCATTCCAAGCCATTGAGGCTCCATTTTGTTTTTGACTCACGTTGTATCCTTAAATAATATAAGTTAAAGTAGAGATATGGTCAAAGTGCAAAAAAACAAGCCCTTTGAAGACCTCTTTAGAATAAAGAAAAAATAAACTCTTTTTTCTAAATCAAATCATATTTTACCCAATAAAAGAATAAGAAAGTCAAATATGAACTACTGAAAGTTTCAAAATCTGACTAAGTTATTTATAACATATAATGATAAAATATCTTTTTTTTATAATCTCTTTTACTTCATGAAAAAATACTTAATTTTTCTTGTTTTAATTTTAAGCCATTTTTCAATTCATGCAGAAGGCGTCCAGTTAAGCTGCATACCTAATGCGCCATCTTGTGAGAACTGCACAGAATACCAAACTCTTTTTCCTATTGAAGAATTCTCATCAAATACTGGCAGTCTTGACATTGAAGCAGATAATAGTGAAATACTGAGTGACAAATATCTTTTAAATGGAAACGTTGAAGTTAATTCTGAAAACTTATATCTTGCAGCTGATGACGTTGAGATTTCTACAGCAAATAACTCTTTATTGGCAACTGGTGATGTTAGATTCCAAGATCAGTCTTACTTAATCACAAGTGATTCATTATCTGCAACTAGAGATGAAAATGATGATTTAATAGCAACGGCTACAAATGCAAACTACCAGGATTTTAGCGCTGGCCTTGGAGGGGCTAACGGCTTTACAGAAACTATCTCTAAAACGCCAACGTCTGTTCTACTTACAAATTCAACCTATAGCCTTTGCCCCGTTAACAAAAACGACTGGTTAATAGATGCAGACAAAATTGAGCTTAACTTAGTTAAAAATAGAGGTATTGCAGACAACGCGTTAATTAAATTTTATGGTGTGCCTATTTTTTACATGCCAAAATACAGCTGGGTGCTATCAGGAAGAGGGTCGGGCTTCTTAACACCAAATTACTCATCCTATGCAGAGCCTGATGCAAAAGATTATTCATCTAGCCTCAGAGTCCCTTTTTACCTTAATTTAGCCCCTGATCGTGACTTACTGGTTGCCTTAACTGCTATGTCAAGTAGAGGGCTTATCTATGAAGGAAAGTATCGCCAACTGATTGCCCCTAAAATCTCACCTGATCATGAAGATTCGCTTTGGTCGATTGAAGCAAAATACCTCCCAGAAGATAAAATAACCAACTTAAAAAGATGGCTCATAAATTTTTCAGAGGAAATGGATATTAACGAAAAAATACACTTTAGCGCTCAATACTCAAGAGTGTCTGATTCAGAATACTTTAAAGAAATTGCTAGAACAAACACTGATGAAAAAACTCTAAAATCTCATATAAAACTTTCTTATGACGATCAAGAAAATAATCTATCTGCGGCCCTATTAACTGAAGACGAGCAAGTCATTAATGCTGGCGTTCCAGTCTATACCAGAGCTCTAGAAGGCTCTATCTCTAAAACTCTAAATGCAGACACCAAAATGCCAATTCAAGCTAGCCTTGTTAGTACAAAATTTGCGCATGACAAAAAAAGCAAAAGTGCTGGCGTGAGAACGCATACAGATTTAGGAATTTCTAGACAATTAAATATTGAGTACCCAAAAATTACCCCTAGAGCAAGCGTTGCAATTACAAATTATTCATTAAAAAATAACCCCAACATAAATCGAACAATTTTAGGCTCTGGTTTAAATATTGATTTTACTATTAATCTTCCTACCAGTATGTTTGGCTATAAAGCTAATCACCGAATCACTCCTTTGATATCTTACAACTATAGAGCAAAAAAAGTTCAAGGAAATATTCCAATTTTTGATACTGAAGATAAATACGCTGACATTATTACTTTTGCTGACCTTACATCCGGTGAAAGATACACCGGACTAGATAGAATTACTAATGCAAATGATATAACCCTTAGTCTTGAGTCAAGTTACAGAGCCATAGATGCAATAGAAGATGATAAAGACCTTTTAAATATGAGAATTGCACAAAGCTTCTACACTGACGATGAGGTTGTAAGTGACACAGCTAGTACAAACTATGAAACTAGAAAATCTTATTCAGACATTGCAGCCTCTATTGATGTTGCGCTTGGCAAGTATGTAATTAGTAGCTCGGCTCAATTCAACCCTGACACATCCAAAATTGTTAAAAAAGAAAATAGTCTAACCTACACTTCTAATTCACGAAAATTTATAACTTTAAGTGTCAGTGACGAAGGCACAAAAGAAACAGATAAACTCTATGGTGCCTACCCACTTACAGACTCAATTCATCTATTTGGCGCCCTTGATAAAACCACGTCTACTGGGATTACGAATTCAGAAACGACTGGTATAGCCTATGAATCATGCTGTTGGGCGCTTAGGGTAGCTCACTTTAAAACAAATAATGGTGGGAACGGTTACAATTACAGCACGGGCTTTGAATTAGTACTTACAGGACTTGGGTCAACAGCATCTCCGCTAAAGAGAAAAATAGAAGGAAATATTCCAGGGTACACAGCGAAACTTAGATAATGAAAAGAGTTCTTGCTCTTCTTTTTATATTAAGCACTGGCCCTGTCTTTGCAGAAAATATTATTATTGCTGCAGTTAATAATAGCGCTATTACATACAATTCACTTGAAAATTTGCTCTTAAATGCCCGCTCTAAAGAGCATAAAGTTGATATTATTAACCAGAGAATAAATGACGTCCTTCAGCTACAAAAAGCAAAAGAATTAAATATAGAGGCATCGATAAATGATGTTAATTTAGCGCTACTGGAAATTTCAAAAAGTAACAATATTTCATTAGAACAGCTTAAGGGTTACCCTGAATTTTTATCCTTAGAGGATGAAGTTTCAGAAAAAATTTCAATTCTAAACTTACAAAGGTATATTACAAAAGATGTCACTATTGCTGAAAAAGAAGCTCTAGATACTTGCTCTAAAGAGCCCACTAATACAAATATTAAACAAATCAAAATTGCACAAATTATTATTTCTGAAGTAGAAAGTCACACTCAAAATGATCAAGATATAGCTATTAAAGCATTTTTAAATAAACTTTCTAAGCATATTAGTAAAGGTGCCTCTTTCGAGGCCTTTGCGAAGCTGCATTCTCAACACCCGAGTTATGCTAACGGAGGCGTTACTGACTGGATTAAGGTTGATAACCCAACAATCATCATGCTAGATTCGCTCAAAGACAATGAAGTTTCACAAATATACTTCACTGACTTTGGCTTTGCAATTGCCATAAAACTAGAAGAGCGCCTTGTTAGTAGCAATCTAAAAAAATGCAAAGAAAAACTAATCTACCTTAGAGCTGAAAAATTCTACTCTAATTGGGTTGAAGACCTCCGAGGGGAGGCGTATATAAAAATATATCATGACTTACTATAATAACTATACTAATCAATATGTCTAAATCCATTTATATTTTCGGCTTTCATAGTATTGAAAGCCTTTTAAATACTAATCCTGAATCTGTCTTAAAGGTCTTTATTCAAACTGGCAGGAAAGATGTCAGGGTCAACAATTTAAATGAAACTCTATCTGACTTGAAAATACCATTTTCGGGAGTAGATAAGAACGATCTTGATCGTCTTGCAAAAGGCGAGGTTCATCAAGGCATAATTTCTGAAGTTATTCTTCCTCCTCTTTTAACTGAAGATACTCTTTTAAGCTCTATTGAGGGCTTACCAACAAAACCTCTAATTCTAATATTAGACTCAATTCAAGATCCTAGGAATTTAGGTGCATGCCTTAGAAGCGCCAATGCCGCAGGAGTTAGCCACGTTATTATCAACAAAGATGGCTCTGCCCCAATCAATGCCTTGGTTCATAAAACCTCAGCAGGTGCTATCAATAGTCTTCAGATTTTTCATGTTACAAATCTATCAAGAACAATTAAATCAATCCAAGAAAAAGGTATATGGGTGATTGGCCTTGATGGTGACTCATCAACAAAGATTTACGATGTCAACTTATCTGATTCAACAGCAATTGTAATGGGTGCTGAAGGAAAAGGAATTAGGCAATTAATTAAAAAAACATGCGATCAACTTGTCACTATTCCAATGTCAGGAAACATAGAAAGTCTTAATGTTTCAGTTGCAACCGGCATTGCTCTATTTGAAAGTAAAAGACAAAGAGAAAGTAGTTAACACTCTCAGAAGTTTCGGGTAAAATATGCACGCTTTAGAATTCAGATAATGGAATCAGACAAACAGCTTCCTAAAACAATTAAATTATTTAAATTTGCTAGAAAAGAAGTTAGCCTGCATGGTAATTACAAAATTGCCGATATGCCTAGAATTTGTGAGATAGCTAGAAACACTGAAGATAGAATAAAGGTAGATTTATCGTTCTACTTAGAAAACGATAAAACGCCATGTATTAAGGGGATAATTAGTGCAGACATTATTTTGGACTGCCAACGCTGTTTAGATGCGCTCCCTGTAGATCTGAAAGTAATTTTTAATTTAGCATTTGTAAGGAATGAAAGTCAAGCTGAAGAACTAGATACGAGTTTTGAGGTATACAATATTGGAGAAGAGGAAGAGTTAGATTCAATAGATTTAATTACAGACGAAATTCTGTTATCTATTCCAATGGCACCTTCTCATGATTTTGATTGTAGTTTAAAGATAGACAAAGAAGAAGTAGTTGAAGAGATTAGTAAAAATCCTTTCGATGTTCTAAAAAATATTAAAATGGCCGATTTCGGCAAGGAGTAAAAAATGGCAGTACAAAAAAGCAGAAAAACACCTTCAAAAAGAGGGATGCGTCGCTCACACAATGCACTTAAAAATCCTGCATTATCTGAGGATCAGGAAACTGGTGAAACACATCTAAGACATCATATTACTGCAGATGGATACTATCGCGGCAAGCAAGTTGTTAAATCAGCTGCTGATGACATCGAAGAAGTAGAAGCGTAAATCTAGTCTATGTCAATCAAGGTATCAATCGATGCCTCAGGTGGTGATTTTGGAATCCCTGTTACCATTAATGCTGGCATCATTGCTTTAAAAACTTTTAGCGATCTTACGATTGCTTTTGTGGGTGATGAAAAAGACATTAATGATGAAATTAAGAATAGCTCGATTCCTCAAAAAATTTTGGAAAGGATAGAGATAAAGCACGCCTCTCAAGTCATCAATATGGATGACTCCCCTTCTTCGGCTTTAAGACATAAAAAAGATTCCTCAATGAGAGTGGCAATTAATCTTGTCAAAAATGGGGAAGCAGATGCTTGTGTAAGTGCTGGAAATACTGGCGCACTTCTATCAATCGCGAAGTTTGTTCTTAAAACCATTACAGGGGTTGATAGGCCAGCAATTATGTCTGCAGTGCCTACATTAACTGGAAATCCTACTCATATTCTTGATCTAGGAGCTAATGTAGATTCAAAGCCCAATACCTTATTGCAATTTGCAATTATGGGCTCCATTGCCGTTCAAAATACAGAAAACATCAAACAACCTACTGTTGGTTTACTCAATGTTGGCTCTGAAGAATTCAAAGGCCACTGGAAAATTCAAGAAACTGCAGAATTATTAAAAAATTCCTCTCTCAACTATATTGGCTTTGTGGAAGGTGATGATATGTACAAAGGAAGTGTTGATGTTATTGTTTGCGATGGCTTTGAAGGAAATATAGCCTTAAAAGCAAGTGAGGGAGTTGCCCATATGTTTTCACATTTCATCAAAAAATCTTTTAATAAAAATATTTTTACAAAGATAACAGCTCTTATTGCAAGGCCAGTAATGAAGGAATTTAAATCTAGAGTTGACCCTGGAAAATACAACGGCGCAAGCTTACTTGGTTTAAAGGGTGTTGTAGTTAAGAGTCATGGTAATGCCAATGTTGACTCTTTCTTTCAGGCAATAAAGGAGGCATATCTCGAGGCACATGCTAAAATTACGGACAAGATTTCAGTTCAATTGACCCGTGAACTAGAAGAGCATAAGTAGCTATCTACTAAAAAATCTATTAAATAATGAAAAAATTTGCAAGAATTATCGGCACTGGAAGCTACCTACCAACTAAGGTTGTTACCAATCTTGATCTTGAAAAAACACTTGATACTTCTGACGAGTGGATAATTGCTAGAACAGGTATCAAAGAGAGGCGAATAGTTACAAATGAAAGTACTTGTGACCTTGCTCTAGAAGCTAGCAAGAAAGCCCTTGAAATGGCTGAAATTATCCCTTCAGAGATTGATCTTATTATTCTTGCTACAACCACTCCTGACAAGACCTTTCCTGCAACTGCAACAACACTTCAAGATCGCTTAGGTGCGTCATGTCCAGCATTTGATCTTCAAGCTGTTTGTGCTGGTTTTGTTTTTGCCCTTACAACTGCTCAGCAATATATTGAAAATGGAAGTTTTAAAAATATACTAGTCGTTGGTAGTGAGACAATGTCAAAAATTGTTAATTGGAATGACCGCTCTACTGCGGTCTTATTTGCTGATGGCGCAGGAGCAGTAGTAATTAGCTCTGACAATACAACTGGTATTAAACACTCCAAGCTCTATAGTGATGGAAGCTACTTGTCCTCACTTCATGTTAATAATAATGGCATTAATGAATTAGGCACGATTGAAATGTCAGGCAATGAAGTTTTTAAGATTGCCGTTAATAGACTTTCAAATTTAGCAGAGGAGACACTAAAAGATTGCAATATGACATCTGATGATATTGCTTGGATGGTCCCTCATCAAGCTAATATTCGCATTATTAAAGCAGTTGCAAAACGAATTAACCTTCCTATGAGTAAGGTAATTCTAACCTTAGAAACGCATGGCAATACTTCCGCCGCTTCAATTCCTTTGGCTCTTGATGCTGGCGTTCGCGATGGAAGAATCAAAAAGGGAGATATACTACTTTTTGAGGGAATTGGTGGCGGATTTAGCTGGGGCAGCATTCTTATTGAATACTAAAAAGAACGCTTCATCAATTTAATTGTAAGATCCCTTAAAGGCTTTTCATTTACACTAAGCTGAGATATATCATCAAGAGCTTCTTGATAAAGAGTTCCATACTTTTTAACAGACTCGTCCAGGCCTAAAATTGATGGATACGAAGGCTTACTTTTAACTGAATCTGAATTTTGTCGCTTACCTAAAACCTCACTAGAGGTGGTTACGTCCAACACATCATCCTGAACCTGGTAAGCAAGTCCGATATAGCTTGAGAAAGACTCCAATATAGATAAATCTTTTTTACTGATGTTTGGATTTAGAATTGCCCCCAGCATTACAGAGCAATTTAAAAGTGAGCCTGTTTTCTTTTTGTGCATGTTATTTAACAGCTCTATATCAACCTCCCTAGAAACAATAGATAAGTCGATTGACTGACCTTCAGCCATCTTAAAAGCTGAGAGTGATAACAAATTTAATAATTTTACTTTTGTCTCAGAGATAATTAAGTCATCTCTAGAAATTATCTCAAAGGATAAAGCTTGCAATGCATCTCCAGCAAGAATTGCTTGAGCCTCTCCATAAACTTTATGACTGGACGGTTGATTATGCCTAATATCGTCATCGTCCATCGAAGGAAGGTCATCGTGAATAAGAGAGTAGATATGAATTAACTCAATAGCGCAGGCACTAGAATCAACCTTTTGCAGATCAATATCAAATAAATTAGCAACTGTATAAGTAAGTATTGGTCTAAAACGCTTTCCACCAGCCAAAACGCTGTACTTCATAATATTATTTAGCTCACTTTGATAAGAATTATCAGGAGAAATAGAGCTCAAATAATTTTTTAGACATGAGTTAACTCGCTCCCGATAAATCTCAAGAATCTCCAAAGGATTTCTCTTCATTATAGTTATCACTTTCACTTAAGACACTTATGCGCTGTTCAGCATCAGTTAGCGCAGTGTGGCACTGCCTATGTATTTTAACGCCCTCCTCAAAATACTTAAGAGAGTCCTCTAAACTTAGATCGCCGGACTCCATCTTATTAATAATTTCTTCAAGCTCTAATAAACCTTTATTAAAGTTAAATTTATCTGTCATTTATTTCTACCTTAATTTTATGATTGATTTAAAATTTTATCCATCCATGAGCTTGGTAATATTCTACCTAAAAAAGCAAATAATTTCGTTGGAAAGGTAACTCGATAATGAATTTTTGGTGAGCTTGACTTTAAAGCATGGATTACACTCTTCAATACAGCCTCTGGGGGAAGAGTAAATTGAGCTTTTTTATCCGATTCAAGTCTTTTAATCATCAAGTCATATTCGTCTTTATAGTTACTATTTGAACTATCTACATTTTCCTTAAAAGCTAAATAAGCATTGGCCCTAAATTGAGACTCTATAGGTCCTGGCTGAACTAAAGAAAATTTTATATTAGTGTTGCTTAACTCTAATCTTAAAGTATTAACAAGACCTTCTATAGCAAACTTTGATGCGACATAAGGACCTCTAAATGGCATGGCAACAAAGCCTAAAACAGAGCTTATATAGATAACACGCCCAACATTGACCTTTCTCATCCTAGGTAATATTAGATTAGTCAACTCATGCCAGCCAAAAACATTCGCTTGAAATTGTTTCTCAAGTGCATTTCTTGAAATATCTTCGAGAGCTCCAGCTTGACCATAGGCGCCATTATTAATTAAAGCATAGAGATTATCAGTCTTCTGATAAAGTTTAGAAATAGCGGTATTTATCGAGCTTGAAGAAGACAAATCAAGTAACAAAGTCTCAAAACCTAATGTTTTAAGTTTATCTTCGTCATCACTCTTTCTGGCAGCCGCAAAAACACGATAACCTTCTGAGCGAAGCCCATGAGCAAGACAAAGGCCTATCCCACTTGAGCATCCAGTAATAAGAACTGACTTTAATTTTGAAGAGCTGTCCAATATTCTGCCTTAGCTTTTAATTCTAAATCAATACTTTCTGAGCGTAGTACCAAGAAATCATAGGCCATGCGAAAACGTGGATTACTAATCAAATCTCTTTCTTTTTTTGGACTGCAATTTTCCAACTGATATTGCATTAACCAAATATCCTTGACGCGAGTTGACAACCATCGAGGCATCATAACTTGTTGCGTTTGAATTTTAATTACATACTCTGAGGCATTAATCATCGTCTCTACGCGAGGTTTATTTTTTTTATTAAGTACTGCAACTCTTTTATTTAAAGCGCTCCAAAGAAAGACAGCAAATAAAAATGCAGGGGTAACAGAATTACCACTCTTAATTCTTTTGGAAGTGTTTTCTAAAGCGGCATTAATAAATAAACTTTCTTCGGTTTGAGAAAATAAATGTTTTAATAATCCAAAATTTAAAAGCTCATTAAAAACTTCAATTGAGTTTTCATTATGAAATAATTTAATTACCTCTTCATAAAGTCTAGCAGGTGGAATATTAGCTAGTAAATGTGCATTACTCGATATACTCCTTGAAAGCTGTGGCTCTAAAAAAGCACTTAATTTAACCTTAAAGCGAACAGCACGAATCATTCTTACTGGATCCTCTTCAAAACGCTCTTTCGGATCACCTATCATCTTAATTTTAGCAGCTTTTAAATCATCAAGGCCACCGACATAATCAATAACCTGTGAGTTAGCAAGATCATAATAAAGCCCGTTAACAGTAAAATCTCTTCTAAATACATCGTCCTGTAAGGAGCCGTAAAAGTTATCTCGCACAACCACACCATTATTAGAAGTTTTGACTTTACCAGCACGAAAAGTTGCAACCTCAATAAATTTTCTTGCTGAGAACATGATGTGTACTAATCTAAAACGTCTTCCAATAATTCTTGAGCGTTTAAAAGTTTTGCGAACTTGTTCTGGGGTTGCATTTGTAGCAATGTCAAAGTCTTTAGGCTCGTAGCCTAGCAATAAATCTCGAATGCATCCACCAACTAAATATGCATCATACCCAGACTTAATCAAAGTCTGAATTACCTTTACAGCATCTTTATCAAGTAACTTACTGTCAAATTTAACACTTTGACGGACTGGCGTCATAAGCTCACAACTTCTCTGGGCTTCCAGCCGTCTTTTCTATGCTCACACTCTATGTTTGTGTAAACTCCACCTCTAACATTAAAAATAGCCTTTAATCTTATAAAACGAGGGTCCATAACTTCAACTAAGTCATCTAAAATTTTATTAGTAACAGCTTCGTGAAATGCGCCTTCATTTCTATAAGACCAAAAATAATTTTTTAGAGCCTTAAGCTCCACGCAGAAATTATCAGCTATGTATTCAATATGAATATCTGCAAAATCTGGTTGTCCAGTTAGGGGGCAAAGACAAGTAAATTCTGATGAATCAATACGAATTACAAAATCTCTTTCGTTATTGGGGTTGTCAAAAACTTCTAAAATTTTACTTGGTGAGCTAGACATGACTCTTCTCTTTATTATTAAAAGAGGCTATTTTATCAATAAAATGAGTAATTTTTCCCTCTCTAAACTGATAAAAAATAATTAAAAACAAAAATAGGCATAAGTGAATACCCCACATTCCAATTATTGGGCTTAATTGACCGCTCTCTATAGAATTTTTGGCTACTAACAAGCCATTGTTATAGAGCATAAAAATAATTATCCCAATTATAAGATTTATTCCCTTACCAGTTCTTGGTGATGACTTTCCTAAAAAAACTCCAAAAACTGAAAGAAGTAAAATTGAAATAGGCTGAGAAAATCGCCATTGCATTTCTGCTTTGGCAAGCAAGTTTTTCTGACTCAACAAATTTATAGAAGTCATTTCTTCAATTTCAGAGAAATTCATTATAGATTTTTGAATGTCACCTGAAATTATTTCTAAATCATACAATTCAAAATCCAATATATTAATATTTTTATCGCCAGGTAGCCCCTCATAACGAATACCATTTTTTAAACGCAAATAAACACTTTTACTTTGAGCGTCAGTATACTTTTTAGCCTCTGAGGCTAAGACAATAGTAGGGCTTCCATTACCTGCTGAGTAAATAAAGACTTCTTCCATATTTTGTTCGTCATCTGTATCAATAATTTCTGATTCAGCAGCATAAAATACAATCTCGCCATTCTTAAAACTTTCAAACTTTCCTTCTGTTATGAAGCTGAACTCTGAGGAATTAGCTGTTTGACTTTCAGCTAAACTTTTTTGCTGTTTAGCCCAAGGAACAGCAAAAATAGTTAAATAAAAAATCAAAATAAAACACAAGATTACCATGGGCTGAATAAAGCCAATAAAATCCCTTTCACCTAGGCCTATTGAGTTCATTACTACAGCTTCAGAGTTTTTATATAACTGTGATATTGATATAATTATTGCGAGGAAAAGTGATAGAGTTAATATTATTGGAATATCCCTTAACATGTTATAACTAATTAATGGCATTAGTTCAATAACAGGAATTCCATGCTCAACACTCTCTTGAACAGTTAAAACAAACTGATTTCCAAAAACTAAAAGACCAATAATAAAAGATATTGCAACAAAAAAAGCTATAAGATTTCGAAGTAAGTACTTTGAAATTATATTATTTTGATAATTAAAAATTTTAAAAAGCATTTTGATAATTATAAAATACTCTCACTGGATAAATTAATATTACTTCTTTTGCTTCATCGAGTCAAAAAACTCATCATTAGTTTTGGTAAAACGCAATCTCTCTATTAAAAATTCAGCAGCTTCTACTGTATCCATTGGATGAAGAATTTTTCTTAAAATCCACATTTTTTGCAGCTCTTGATCGTCGGTCATAAGTTCTTCGCGACGAGTGCCTGAAGCATTAATATTAATTGCCGGAAATATTCTTTTTTCAGACAATCTTCTCTCAAGATGAAGTTCCATATTTCCTGTGCCTTTAAACTCCTGATAAATGACCTCATCCATCTTGGAGCCAGTTTCAACTAATGCGGTAGCAATTATAGTTATACTGCCGCCATTTTCAATATTTCTTGCTGCTCCAAAAAAACGTTTAGGTCTTTGAAGAGCATTCGCATCTACACCACCAGTTAAAACCTTACCAGAGGAAGGGGCCACTGTGTTGTATGCTCTTGCTAAACGAGTAATGGAGTCAAGTAAAATAATAACATCTTTGCCCTGCTCAGCTCTTCTTTTGGCTTTTTCAATAACAATTTCAGCAATTTGAACATGTCGCTTCGCTGGTTCATCAAAAGTAGATGAGATAACCTCACCTCTAACAGTTCGCTCCATCTCAGTAACTTCCTCTGGCCTCTCATCAATCAAAAGAACAATTAACTCACACTCAGGATGATTCACTGCAATAGATGATGCAATATTCTGCAAAATCATAGTTTTTCCAGCCTTTGGAGGCGCCACCAAGAGGCCCCTTTGACCCTTTCCAATAGGAGCAACTAGATCAATTACTCTAGCAGTTATATCTTCAGTTCCACCATTACCTAATTCTAATCCTAACCTCTCGTTAGGGTGTAATGGTGTTAATGAAGAAAAAGGAATTCGGTTTCTAACGCTCTCTGGAGAGTCCTCATTTACTTCAGAAACTTTAACTAAAGCAAAATACTTTTCGCCTTTTTTTGGAGCTCTAATTTTTCCAGTAACAACATCTCCAGTCAATAAATTAAAGCGTCTAATTTGATTTGGTGAAACATAAATATCATCAGGTCCAGAAACGTATGAGTCATTTGAAGATCTTAGGAAGCCGTACCCTTCTTGCAGAATATCTAATACGCCATCTCCAAGTACCTCTTCATCGTTATCTGCTTTATGCTTTAGAATTGCAAAAATTAAAGTTTGTTTTTTTGCTCTTGAAATATTTTCAATACCAAGGGATTGGGCTAATTCCAAAAGCTCGGCAGGAGTCTTAATTTTAAGTTCTGATAGTTTCATATAAATTTATAAAGTGATTAAAGAGGTTTGGCATATTGCCGGGAGATGATTGAGTTGGTATTAACCTGAGTTTTTTTTAAGAAATGTGATTAAGAGTATTTTTGTATGTTGTTAAAGAATGTTGTTAAATATTGGAATCCAAAAAAGCATTTAA
>Ga0209091_10002690_pt1 | contig 14830 bp, 10 predicted proteins | sample ArcticOcean_MG_C_6_FD_187438 | JGI IMG/M metagenome (GOLD analysis project Ga0209091, IMG submission 187438) | Marine microbial communities from western Arctic Ocean - ArcticOcean_MG_CB8_128 (SPAdes) (version 2) | ecosystem: Environmental > Aquatic > Marine > Oceanic | place: Arctic Ocean...
GCTTTATTGAACAGGGGACACTTCCCCAAAAGGAGGGGTTCCAGAGCGGTCAAATGGGGCGGGCTGTAAACCCGTTGACTTCGGTCTTCGAAAGTTCGAATCTTTCCCCCTCCACCATTCAATAAATTTTTAAGTGACACTGGAGTGTTATTCTTGGGGTTGTGCGGGTGTAGTTCAATGGTAGAACGCTAGCCTTCCAAGCTGGATGTAAGAGTTCGATTCTCTTTACCCGCTCCAAGAAAAAAAATTATTAATGAAACAAAAAACTGAGGTAAAAAAGAAATGTCAAAAGAAAAGTTCATAAGAAATAAACCGCACTGTAACATCGGTACTATCGGTCATGTTGATCACGGCAAAACAACATTAACTGCAGCTATTACAATTACACTAGCAGAAACTGGTGGAGCAAAAGCTGTAGCTTATGATCAAATTGACAAAGCTCCTGAAGAAAAGGAAAGAGGAATTACAATTTCAACTGCTCACGTTGAGTATGAAACTGAAAAAAGACATTATGCTCACGTCGATTGTCCAGGTCATGCCGATTATGTAAAAAACATGATCACAGGTGCTGCACAAATGGACGGAGCAATTTTAGTAGTTAATGCTGCTGATGGTCCCATGCCTCAAACTAGAGAACATATTCTTTTAGGAAGACAAGTTGGAATTCCAGCAATTGTAGTTTACTTAAATAAAGTAGACCAAGTTGATGATAAAGATATGATCGAACTTGTTGAGGAAGAAATTAGAGAACTTTTAACTTCTTATAAATACCCAGGTGACAAAACACCTATTATTAAAGGTTCTGCTTTAGCTGCTGTTGAAGGTAGAGATGAAGAAATAGGAAAAAAATCCATTTTGGAATTAATGAAAGCTGTTGATGACTTTATTCCTCAACCAACTAGAGATGTTGATAAACCTTTCTTGATGCCTGTTGAGGATGTTTTTTCAATTTCAGGAAGAGGAACAGTTGCAACTGGTAGAATAGAATCCGGAGTTGTTAAAACTGGTGAGGAAGTTGAAATAGTTGGTATTAGAGATACTAAAAAATCAGTTTGTACTGGTGTTGAAATGTTTAGAAAACTTTTAGATTCTGGTGAGGCTGGTGATAATGTAGGTATCTTGTTAAGAGGTGTTGAAAGAACTGATATTGAAAGAGGTCAAGTTCTTTGTAAAGCTGGTTCAGTCACACCACACACTAAGTTTGAAGCTCAGGCATACGTACTTAAAAAAGATGAGGGTGGAAGACATACTCCTTTCTTTACTAAATATAGACCTCAGTTTTATTTTAGAACAACTGATGTTACAGGTGAAGTTGAGTTACCAGCAGGTACTGAAATGGTAATGCCAGGTGATGATGCTAAATTTACAGTTAAACTTATCACACCGATTGCAATGTCTGAAAAACTAAACTTTGCAATTAGAGAAGGTGGTAGAACTGTCGGAGCTGGAGTAGTAACTAAAATTATAGAGTAAGCTCTATATAGGAGTGTAGCTCAATTGGTAGAGCGCCGGTCTCCAAAACCGGAGGCTGAGGGTTCGAGTCCCTCCGCTCCTGCCAATTTGTGTTAATATAAATTATGAAAAACCCATTAAAATTTATTCAAGAAGTAAAACAAGAGGCGTTTAAAGTTTCATGGCCTACAAGCAAAGAAACTTTGCAAGGTGCTTTAATGGTTTTTGCAATGGCGGTGGTAATGTCATTGTTTTTTTTACTTCTAGATCAAGTTTTAAAGTTTTTTTTAGAGCTACTACTTAAGGTGAGCATATAATGAAAAACTGGTACATCGTTCAGTCACATTCAAATTTTGAAAATAAAGTTGCTGGTTTGATTAGAGAAGAGGCAGAAAAAGCCAAAATACCAGATAAATTTGAAGAAATCGTTGTTCCCACACATGATGTAACAGAAGTAAAAAGAGGAAAAAGAATTCAAAGAAAAAAAAAGTATTTTCCAGGATATGTATTAATAAAGAGTGAGATGGACAATGATATTTATCATATGATAAAAAATATAAAAAGAGTAAGTGGTTTTTTAGGTACCAAGGGTATACCAGTGCCTGTTTCTGATAAAGAAATTGAAAAGATTTTAGGCCAAATAAAAGATGGTGTGGCTCAGCCAAAATCTGCTATAGAGTACAGCATCGGTGAAAAAGTTCAGGTAATAGATGGGCCTTTTGCATCATTCAGTGGAATGGTAGAAGATATAGATGAAGAAAAGTCTAGACTTAAGGTTTCAGTGTCTATATTTGGTCGTCCGACACCAGTAGATTTAGAATATAACCAAGTTGAGAAAGTAAGCTAATGGCTGCAAAAAAAGAAATAAGTGGATTGATAAAATTACAGATTAAAGGTGGTCAAGCAAATCCCGCACCTCCAGTAGGACCAGCATTAGGTCAACGTGGCGTTAATATCATGGAATTCTGTAAAGCGTTTAATGATAAAACTAAATCAATGGCAGGCAAGCCTATTCCAGTTGAAATTACAGTTTATAAAGATAAAAAATTTGATTTTAAAATTAAATCTCCGCCAGCATCTTACTTTATTAAAGAAGCTGCAAAATTAAAAAGTGGTTCAAAAGAACCGGGTAGAAATATTGTTGCTTCAATTACAAAAAAACAAGCAGAAGAAATTGCTAAACAAAAAATGACTGATTTAAATGCTTTTGATTTAGAACAAGCGGTTAAGATAATTTCAGGGTCAGCTAGATCAATGGGTATAGAGGTTAAAGAGTAATGGCATCTAAAAGATTTAAAAAGCTACCAGAAAAAACAAAAGATTTAAATGCAGAATCTATTGAGAAATTATTACCTGTGTTAAAAAAGAACTGCACAACTAAATTTGATGAGACTTTAGATTTAAATTTTCAAATCAATAACAAGCAAAAAAAAGGTGAAGTTAACATTAGAACAGTAATTAATTTACCTGGTGGAACTGGAAAGAAAGTAAAAGTTGCTGTTGTTTGTGAAGATACTAAAGCACAAGAAGCAAAAGATGCTGGGGCCGATATCGTAGGCAGTGATGAATTTATAGAAAAAATTAAGGCTGGTGAGTTAAACTTCGAAAAATTAATTTGTACACCTGGTATGATGATTAAACTTTCAAAACTTGGAAAAGTTCTAGGACCAAAAGGGTTAATGCCAAATCCAAAACTCGGTTCTGTATCAGAAAATATTAAAGAAGCCGTGACCAATGCAAAGTCTGGTCAAGTAGAAATTAGAAATGATAAAGATGGAAATATAGGTGTTAGTATTGGAAAAAAATCTTTTCATGACGATCAACTGCTTAAAAATTATCATGCAATTTTAGATACTTTAGAAAAAGAAAAATCGAATAATACTTTAAAAGGTGATTTAATTAAAAATACTTTTGCCACATCGACTATGGGTGTTTCTTATAAAGTTAAATTAGGGAAGGCTATATAGTTATGTTGAACAAAGAGCAGAAAAAAAATTATATTGCTGAAATGACTACTCAGTTTGAAAATAGTAAAGCCGTGATGGTAACTCACTATCAGGGTTTAACAATGCCTCAATTAGATGAGTTGAGAGCCAAAATGAGAGAGAAGGGAATAATTTTCAAAATTACCAAAAACAGAATTACAAAATTAGCGTTGGAAAAAACTAAGTGTAAAGATCTGTCAAAATTATTTACTGGCCCAACAGCTGTAGCTTTTGGTGAAGATGCCATCATGTCTGCTAGGATTTTATCTAAATTTGCTAAAGATAACGAAAATCTAAAACTTATTGGTGGAATAATGGATAGTGAGGTTTTAGACCAGTCTGGAGTACAAAATGTCGCTAATTTACCAACATTAGATGAAGCCAGAGCTAATATTGTAGGAATTTTAAATGCAGCTGCTTCAAATTTAATAAGTATTTTTCTTGCACGATCAGAAAAAATGAGTAGTTTACCCCCAGAAAATTCTTAAACATAACCCAAAGAGTAGATTATGCCAGACCTAAATAAAATTATAGACGATTTATCAAAACTGACTGTTACTGAAGCGGCAGATCTTTCAAAACAATTAGAAGAAAAATGGGGCGTAACTCCAATGGCAGCAGCAGCTCCCGCAGCCGCAGCCGGTGGAGATGCAGCAGCAGAAAAAGATGATTTTGTAATAATGTTAATTTCTGCTGGAGAGAAAAAAATTAATGTTATTAAAGAAGTAAGAGCCGCAACATCACTTGGATTAAAAGAAGCTAAAGATTTAGTAGAAGGTGCTCCTAAAGAAGTTAAATCAGGGGTTCCAAAAAAAGAAGCTGAAGAAATTAAAGCTAAATTAGAAGCTGCAGGCGCAAAAGTAGAACTTAAATAGTTAATTAGAAAGAATTCAAAAGCTGATTAATTCGTTAATCAGTTTTAAACTTAGATGCAAATATCTTTTACTGAAAAAAAAAATATAAGAAAAAGTTTTGGTAAACTAAAAGAAACTTTATCAATCCCAAATCTTATTGAGGTTCAGAAAAATTCTTACGATGAGTTAACTGATTTTAATCCTAATGCCGAACTTCCTAAAGGGTTTGACAGAGTTTTTAAAAGTATTTTTCCAATCGAAGATTTAAATGACAAAGCAACTTTAGAGTATGTTTCTTATAGATTAGAAAAACCAAAATTTGATGTTGAGGAATGTATTGCAAGAGGTCTAACTTACTCATCTGCATTAAAATGTACTTTAAGACTAGTTGTGTACGAGATCGATCAAGAAAATAATACTAAAGATATTTTATCTGCTAAAGAACAAGAAGTTTACATGGGTGAAGTACCAATGATGACTAACAGTGGTACCTTCATAACTAATGGTGTGCAAAGAGTTGTTGTTAATCAAATGCATAGAAGTCCAGGTGTATTTTTTGATCATGATAAAGGCAAAACTCACGCAAGTGGAAAATTATTATTTAATGCCAGAGTCATTCCCAATAGAGGCTCTTGGTTAGATCTTGAATATGATGTTAAAGATTTTTTATATTTCAAAATTGATAGAAAGAAAAAGATTTTAGCTTCTACTTTGTTATTAGCTTTGGGTTATACTAAATCTGAAATTGCAGACGAATTTTATGACAAAGAACAATACACATTTGATTCTAAAACTGAAAAATGGAAAACAAAATTTAATCCAGAAAACTATAAAGCTAAAAATTTCTCAGAAGAAGTTATAGAAGCAAAAACTGGAAAAGTTGTTATTAAACTTGGAGATAAAATTAATTACCTCAATGCAAAAAAACTTTCTAACGATGGATTAAAGGACATCTTAGTATCAAGAGAGTCACTTTATGGTAAATTTTTGCATAAAGATGTTAAAGTTAGCGATGAAGAAGAGGGCACTTTTAATATTGGTACAGAAATAAACGATGCTGTAATTCAAGAAGTTTTAGATGCTAAAGTTTATTCTTTAGAAATATCAATAACTAATACGGTAAATAAAGGTCCTTATCTATTAACGACACTCCTAAGTGATAAAAATAATTCAAAAGAAGATGCAATTACTGAAGTGTATAAAATGTTGAGACCCGGAGAACCTCCGACAACAGAAATTGCTACTCAAATATTTAATAATCTTTTTTTTAGCTCTGATAGATATGATCTTTCTGACGTTGGAAGAGTTAAGATGAATTCAAGGTTAAACCTAGAGTGTTCTGATAAAATTACAATCCTAAGAAATGATGATATTGTAGCTATTGTACATAAAATGTTAGATTTAAGAGATGGCAAGGATGAAGTAGATGATATCGATCACTTAGGTAACAGAAGAGTAAGATCGGTTGGTGAATTAGTTGAAAATCAAGCGAGAATTGGTGTTTACAGAATGGAAAGAGCTATTAAGGAAAAAATGACTACCCTTGATGTTGAGTCAGCAATGCCTCAAGATCTAATCAATGCCAAACCTTTAACAGTTTCATTAAAAGATTTTTTTGCTAGCTCACAGTTATCGCAGTTCATGGACCAAACAAATCCATTATCAGAAATCACACATAAGAGACGTGTTTCAGCATTAGGACCTGGTGGCTTAACAAGAGAGAGAGCCGGCTTTGAGGTTCGTGACGTGCACCCAACTCATTATGGAAGAATTTGCCCAATCGAAACACCCGAGGGACCGAACATTGGATTGATTAATAGTTTATCAACTTACGCAAAGATCAATAAGTATGGCTTTATTGAAAGTCCCTATAAAAGAGTAAAAGATGCTGTAGTCCAAGATCAAGTTGAATATTTATCTGCTATGGAAGAAGTAAAATTTACAATTGCTCAAGCAAATACTAAACTTGATAAAAATGGTAAAATCATAGAAGAATTAGTTTCGTGTAGACATAATTTAAACTTTTTATTATCTAAGCCAGACACAATAGATTATATAGACGTTTCTCCAAAACAACTTGTTTCTGTTGCTGCTTCTTTGATACCATTCTTGGAAAATGATGATGCAAACAGAGCGCTCATGGGATCAAACATGATGAGACAAGCAGTTCCACTTTTAAAACCCGAGTCACCATTAGTTGGAACAGGTATTGAAAGTGATGTTGCTTTAGACTCTGGTGTAACAATTGTTGCAAAAAGAGACGGTGTGGTTGATAAAATTGATGGTAAAAGAATTGTTGTTAAAGTTACTGAAGATGAAGATTTTACTAAATCGAGTGTTGATATTTTCAACTTACAAAAATTTAAAAGATCAAACCAAAATACATGTATTAACCAAAGACCACTAGTAAGAGTTGGTGATAAGGTTAAATCAGGAGATATAATTGCTGATGGGCCAGCAACTAGATTAGGTGAGCTAGCTCTAGGTAAAAATGTGACAGTAGCATTCATGCCATGGCAAGGTTACAATTTTGAGGATTCTATTTTAATCTCAGAAAGATGTGTAACAGACGATGTTTTCACTTCTGTACATATAGTTGAGTACGAAGTTATGGCTAGAGATACAAAATTAGGAGAAGAAGAAATAACAAGAGACATACCTAACGTAAACGAAGAAGCATTAAAAAATTTGGATGAATCAGGAATAGTTTATATTGGTGCCGAAGTAAATGCTGGTGATATATTGGTTGGTAAAGTTACACCAAAGGGGGACTCCGCATCAGGCCCTGAAGAAAAATTATTAAGATCAATCTTTGGGGAAAAAGCTATTGATGTAACTGATACATCGTTAAAAATGTCTAGAGGTAGCAGTGGAACAGTTGTTGATGTTAAAGTTTTTAATAGACACGGTATCGAAAAAGATGAAAGATCGATTACAATAGAACGTGCTGAAATTGACCAGGTTCAACAAGATAAAATTGTTGAAGAAGAAATTTTAGAGAGAAGTATTAAGCAAAGAGCTGCACAAATTTTATCAGGGGCATCCTTAGTTAAAAAAATTAAAGATTTTGATGCTGGAACAAAACTTGATTTTGAAAATATCAATAAGTTGACAATCAATGATGTTTTTAAAATTACGGTAGGTAATGTTAATGATGAAGCAACTCTTGCTCAATTAAAAGATCAATATAATAAAGCCAAACAAGATATTACTGAAAGATTTGAGGATAAAGTTCTAAAAATCAGAAGTGGTGACGATCTTTTACCAAGTGTAATGAAGATGGTTAAAGTTTTTGTTGCTATCAAAAGAAGATTAAGACCTGGTGATAAAATGTCAGGAAGACATGGCAACAAAGGAGTTGTAAGTAAAATTGTTCCTGTAGAAGATATGCCATATAGAGAAGATGGTAGAGCTGTTGATATTGTCTTAAATCCTCTTGGAGTGCCGAGTCGTATGAATGTAGGACAAATTTTAGAAACCCATTTAGGTTGGGCTTGTAAAGAATTTGGTGAAGAGGTTAAAAAATTAGTAAATGAAAACAATAAAAAAATTGAAAAAACTGAAAAAATATCAAAATTTTTAAAGTCCGTTTATGGAGAAGAAATTTTTGAAGAAAAAGTTGAAAAATTGAGCAAAACTGAATTTAGAGATCTATGTGAGAATTTACAAAATGGAATTGCAATTTCAACTCCAGTATTTGATGGGGCAAAAGAAAAAGATGTAACGGAAATGCTTCAGCTGGCTAAATTACCAGACTCGGGTCAAACTTTTTTATGGGATGGAAGAACTGGTGAAAGATTTGATCGACCTGTCACTGTTGGGATCATTTACATGTTGAAACTACATCACCTTGTCGAAGATAAAATCCACGCAAGGTCAACTGGACCTTACAGTTTAGTAACGCAACAACCACTTGGTGGTAAGGCTCAATTAGGTGGTCAAAGATTTGGTGAGATGGAGGTATGGGCGCTAGAAGCTTATGGAGCGTCTTATACCTTGCAAGAAATTTTAACTGTTAAATCAGATGATGTTGCCGGACGTGTAAAAGTTTATGAAACAATTGTAAAAGGTGAAGAAAATTTCGAATCTGGAATACCTGAGTCATTCAACGTATTAGTTAAAGAAATCAAATCATTAGCATTAAACGTGGAGCTTAATTAGTTATGAAAAATGAATTAACTGAGCTTTTTAAAAATAATGAAATCGCGGAAGCTCAAAATTTTAGCAGTATAAAGATTTCATTAGCAAGTCCCGAAAAAATAAAATCATGGACTTATGGAGAAATTAAAAAGCCTGAAACAATAAATTACAGAACTTTTAGACCTGAAAAGGACGGTTTATTTTGTGCAAGAATATTTGGACCAATAAAAGACTACGAATGTTTGTGTGGAAAATACAAACGAATGAAGTTTAGGGGTATTATTTGTGAAAAATGTGGTGTGGAGGTTACAAAATCAAATGTAAGAAGAGAAAGAATGGGTCACATAAATCTGGCAACACCTGTAGCCCATATTTGGTTTTTAAAATCATTACCTAGCAGAATTGCATTAGCGGTCGATATGAAATTAAAAGAAATTGAGAGAGTTTTATATTTTGAAAATTTTATTATTGTAGAGCCTGGGTTAACAGGATTACAAAAAAATCAACTTCTTAATGAAGAAGAGTTAGCGAAATATCAAGATGAATTTGGTGAAGAGTCATTTTCAGCAGGCATAGGTGCAGAGGCTGTACTTGAAATGCTCAAGAATTTAGATTTAGAGTTAGAAACAAAAAATCTTGCTAATTTTATTAAAGAAACTAAATCAAAAGTTAACGAAGAGAGAGCTATTAAAAGATTAAAACTTTTAGAATCCTTTATAGAAACTGGTCAAAAACCTGAATGGATGATTTTAACTGTTGTTCCAGTAATTCCTCCTGAATTAAGACCTTTAGTTCCATTAGATGGAGGAAGATTTGCTACATCAGATCTTAATGATTTATATAGAAGAGTAATTAATAGAAATAATCGTTTAAAGAGATTAATGGACCTTAAGGCTCCAGACATTATTGTTAGAAATGAAAAAAGAATGCTTCAAGAGTCAGTTGATGCGTTATTTGATAACGGAAGACGTGGTAGAGTTATTACTGGTACTGGTAAACGACCCTTAAAATCTTTAGCAGAAATGCTTAAAGGTAAACAAGGAAGATTTAGACAAAACTTACTAGGTAAACGTGTTGATTATTCAGGTAGATCGGTAATTGTAGTAGGGCCAGATTTAAAACTTCATCAATGTGGTCTTCCAAAAAAAATGGCTCTAGAACTATTTAAACCTTTTTTATATGCAAGGCTGAATAAACTTGGGTTAGCTTCAACAATTAAACAAGCTAAAAAATTAGTTGAGAAAGAAACCAATGCAGTTTGGGATGCGCTAGAATTAATTGTTAGAGAGCACCCGGTCCTACTTAATAGGGCTCCAACACTGCATAGATTGGGTGTTCAAGCTTTTGAACCTAAATTAATTGAAGGTGACGCCATAGAACTGCATCCTTTATGCTGTGCTGCCTTTAATGCAGACTTTGATGGAGATCAAATGGCAGTCCATGTTCCTTTAAGTTTAGAGGCACAATTAGAAGCAAGAATTTTAATGCTTTCAACAAATAATATTTTATCACCATCTAACGGAAAACCTATTATCGTACCAAGTCAGGACATGATTTTAGGTTTATATTATCTTTCTCAAGAACCTATGACTGACAAACCATCAGGATATTTTGTTGATGCGGATCAAATAGAATTTGCTTTAGCCTCAGATCAAATAAAAGTTCACACAACGATTATATCAAGATTTGAAACAGTTGATGAAAATGGAAATAAAAAATTAGAAAAATATACAACAACAGCAGGTAGATTTTTATTAGCTAATTTGTTACCTAAGAATAATAATATTAAATTTTCTTTGATAGATAGATTGTTACCTAAAAAAATTGTTTCTGAAATCATTGATAGTGTATTTAGATTTTGTGGTCAAAAAAGTACTGTCATTTTCTGTGACAACCTTAAGGACCTAGGATTCAAACACGCATTTAAAGCAGGTATATCTTTTGGTAAAGATGATCTTGTTATTCCAGCAAGTAAAACTCAATTAATTGAAGATACAAAAAGTTTGATAGCTGATTACGAAACTCAATACTCTGAAGGATTAATTACTAGAGGTGAGAAGTACAATAAGGTTGTTGATGCTTGGTCTAAATGTACAGACAAAGTTGCTGGAGAAATGATGAAAGGTATTTCTGCTACTGAAAAAACTTCAGAAGGATTAAAAATTAATTCTGTTTATATGATGGCGGATAGTGGTGCTAGAGGATCAGCAGCGCAAATGAAACAATTGGCAGGAATGAGGGGTTTAATCGCAAAACCATCTGGAGAAATTATAGAAAGTCCAATTATATCAAACTTTAAAGAGGGTTTAACAGCATTAGAATATTTTAACTCTACCCACGGAGCTAGAAAAGGTCTTGCTGATACAGCACTTAAAACTGCAAGCTCTGGTTATTTAACCAGAAGACTTTGTGACGTTGCTCAAGATTTAACAATTAGTAAAATTAAATGTGAAAAACCTGGTTTTATAGAATTATCTGAGATTTTAGAGGGTGGAAATGTTGTAGTAAGCTTGTCAGAAAGAGCATTAGGAAGAGTGACTGCTGCTGATGTCAAAAATCCTTTAACAGGGGAAGTTGTTGTTAAAAAACATGAAATGATTGATGAAGCTGGTTGTGATTTGATAGATGCTGCTGGTGTTAAATCAATAAAGGTATTTTCGGTAATGACCTGTAGTTCTAAAAAAGGTGTTTGTGCTACATGTTATGGAAGAGATTTGTCCAGAGGTAAAATGGTACATGTGGGTGAAGCTATTGGAATGATTTCTGCACAATCTATTGGAGAGCCTGGTACTCAATTGACTATGAGAACTTTCCACGTTGGTGGAACTGCCTCTGTAAAACAAGAATCTCAAATTGTAACCAAACACGAGGGTACACTTAAAATTTTAAATTCAAATATTCTTGAAGACTCAAAGAAAAATCTAATTGTAATGGGAAGAAATACACAATTATCAGTAGAGGATAATAATGGTGTTCAGGTTGCCGTTTATAAGGTTGGTTATGGTTCAAAACTATTTTTTAGTAATGGTGACAAAGTTAAAGCTAATACAAAAATTTGTGAATGGGATCCTTACACAACTCCAGTAATTGCAGAAAAAAGTGGTATGGCAAGTTATGTTGATTTAATTGATGGAGTATCAATTCAAGAGACTACCGATGATGCTACAGGTATTTCATCTAAGTCAGTAGTTGACTGGAGAGCTCAATCTAAAAGCAGTGATTTAAAACCAAGAATTACATTAAGAGATGAAAAAGGTAACGTTATAAAAAAAGCAGATGATAATGAAGCAAGATATTACTTAGTACCAGATTCAATTTTATCTATAAAAGACGGTCAAAAAGTTTTTGCTGGAGATGTAATTGCAAGACTACCTAAGGAAACTACTAAAACAAAAGATATTACTGGAGGTCTTCCAAGAGTAGCAGAATTATTTGAGGCAAGAAAAGCAAAAGACAGTGCAATTATTGCAGAAAATGATGGTCAAGTTGTTTTTGGAAAAGAAGTTAGAGGTAAGCAAAAAGTATCTATTGTTCCTGAAGATGGTGTTGAAGCGTCAAATTATTTAATTCCAAAAGGTAAACATATTAATTTTAATCCCGGTGAAAGAATTAAAAAAGGTGAATATCTTTTAGATGGACAACCATTACCACATGATATTTTAAGAATTATGGGTATTAAAAACCTTACAGAATACTTTGTTAATCAAGTTCAAGAAGTTTACAGATTACAAGGTGTGATAATTAACGATAAACATATTGAAACTATCTTGAGACAAATGTTGAAAAAAGTTGAAGTTAAAATTCCTGGTGATTCTAGTTATTTACCAGGTGAAATTATTGATAGAATTAAATTTGACACGGTTAATGAAAAGCTTGTTGCAGATGGAAAAAATCCAGCAGCAGGTGAAAGAGTTCTTATGGGTATTACCAAGGCTTCTTTACAAACTGAGTCATTTATTTCAGCTGCATCTTTCCAGGAAACAACGAGAGTCCTTACAGATGCTGCAATAAAAGGTAAAGTTGATCCTTTAAATGGTCTAAAAGAAAATGTGATTGTTGGTAGATTGGTTCCTGCTGGAACAGGTCATATTAAGAACAAATGGAACAAAAAAGCTCTTGAAGATGATAACAAATTTTTGTCTGATAGAGAAAAGATTGAAGCCACAGAAACCCCAATAAATCAATAAAAATTCAATTATCTAAATATAGTTTTAGTTTGACAAAGTCAGATTATTAAGTATTTTGGCGGTGTTTTGGTTGGAATGTAGTGTTAATCACAGACACTAAACGCTGCCACAAATAACCTGTCAGTTATTTCTCTCAAAAACATTTATTTAAATTAATTTAAAAATTATGCCAACTATCAACCAGTTGTTAAAAAATAAAAGAGTTAAACAAACTAAAAGGAACAAGGTTCCTGCACTACAAAAACAACCTCTTAAAAGAGGTGTGTGTGTTAAGGTCTATACAACAACGCCAAAAAAACCAAACTCTGCATTAAGAAAAGTTGCGAGAGTAAGACTATCTAATGGTTTTGAGGTTACTGCTTATATTCCGGGCGAAGGTCATAATTTACAAGAACACTCTGTTGTTTTAATTAGAGGTGGTAGAGTAAAAGATTTACCTGGAGTGCGTTATCATATTTTAAGAGGTAACTTAGATACACAAGGTGTTGCTAACAGAAAAAAAAGAAGATCTCTATATGGGACTAAAAAAGGTAAGTAATTAATGTCTAGAAAAAAAACTCAACCTAAAAAAAATGTTATCCCTGACCCAAAATTTAATTCTACAATTATACCTAAGTTAATTAATAACATTATGTATGATGGTAAAAGAGGTGTTGCTGCAAAAATAGTTTATGATGCAATTGAAAAAATTAAAACAAAATCAAAAGATGAGCCAATAAATATTTTTAATGAAGCAATTAATAATATTAAACCAACTGTTGAGGTTCGATCTAGAAGAGTAGGTGGAGCCACTTATCAAGTGCCCGTAGAAGTCAAAACTAAAAGAGCACAAGCCCTAGCTATTAGATGGTTAGTTGAATCTGCAAGAAAAAGGAAAGACAAACATATGTCAGACAAAATTTTTAATGAACTTTACGATGCATTTGAAAAAAAAGGTGCAGCAGTAAAAAAAAGAGAGGATGTGCATAAAATGGCTGAGTCAAATAAAGCTTTTGCACATTTCAGGTGGTAATAATTCATGCCTAGAATTCACACATTAGACAAGTACAGAAATATTGGAATCATGGCTCATATAGATGCTGGAAAAACTACTACTACAGAAAGAATTTTATATTATACCGGCAAAAGCCATAAAATTGGTGAAGTCCACGATGGGGCCGCAACAATGGATTGGATGGAACAAGAACAAGAAAGAGGTATTACAATTACTTCTGCTGCAACTACTTGTTTTTGGAACGATCATAGAATTAATATTATTGATACACCGGGTCACGTTGATTTTACAATTGAAGTTGAGAGATCACTAAAAGTTTTAGATGGTGCAGTATGCGTTTTTGACGGTGTTGCTGGGGTAGAGCCTCAATCAGAAACTGTTTGGAGACAAGCAGATAAATATAAAGTTCCACGAATTTGTTTTGTTAATAAACTAGATAGAACTGGTGCAGACTTTTTTAGATGTGTAGACATGATTAGAGACAGACTTGGCTGTAAACCTTTACCAATACAAATACCAATTGGGATCGAAGCGTCACTTTCTGGTGTTGTTGATTTGGTTAAAATGAAAGCACAAGTTTGGAAAAATGAAGCATTAGGTGCCGAGTGGGAATACAAAGAAATTCCTGATGATTTAAAGGAAATATCTCAAAAGTATAGAACAGAATTAGTAGAAATGGCAGTGGAACAAGATGAAAAGTTAATGGAATCTTATTTAAATGGAGATGAAATCAAAGAAGAGGATCTTATTAGATGTATAAGAAAAGGAACATTAAATTTTAGTTTTGTTCCAATTACCACGGGATCCGCTTTTAAAAATAAAGGTGTTCAGCCTTTACTCGACGCAACAATAAATTACTTACCAAGCCCTATTGATATTGGATCAATCAAAGGAACAAAACCTGGTACTGAAGATGAAATGGAAATGAAATTTGAAGATAGTCAACCTTTTTCAGCATTAGCTTTTAAAGTGGCTAACGATCCTTTTGTTGGCTCTTTAACATTTATAAGAATTTATTCTGGCACTATAAAAACGGGAACAGGAATTTATAATACATCTAAAGAAAAAGAAGAAAGAGTTGGAAGAATGTTGTTAATGCACGCAAACTCTAGAGAAGATATTAAAGAAGCTAACGCAGGTGATATAGTAGCTTTGGCTGGTTTAAAATACACTATAACTGGTCATACCTTATGTGATGAAGACAAACCTGTTTTATTA
>Ga0209091_10002692_pt1 | contig 14819 bp, 10 predicted proteins | sample ArcticOcean_MG_C_6_FD_187438 | JGI IMG/M metagenome (GOLD analysis project Ga0209091, IMG submission 187438) | Marine microbial communities from western Arctic Ocean - ArcticOcean_MG_CB8_128 (SPAdes) (version 2) | ecosystem: Environmental > Aquatic > Marine > Oceanic | place: Arctic Ocean...
CCTAGAGGCCTCTTTGGGGCGATCATCTTCGCTCTGCAGCAGCGGTGGCGAAAAACCTGAGGGCACCGACACAGAGACCGAAGACACCTCGCTAAATATTGAAATTGAACTGGCCAATGGCTACACGCTCACCTCCGTGACCGGCCAAGCTAAATACAACTTTGAAGATGGTATCGATGCCGACGGCCTCGCTATCACTTTTATCGGTCGCAGTGATATTTCCGAATACGAGCAGAACAGTCAAGAGTTCCGCATAGCCTCACCGACTGATGGCAAGTTCTCGTTTATCACTGGGGCATATTGGGAAGAGCAGAAACAGAAAATTGACCGTGTCGTAGCTGCCACAGGTACATTTGGTCTACCCCTAGCGCTAACCAACTTTCCTGGTGTAGGACCCTCGCCCACGCTTTTAGCCTTTAGCCCAACACAGGTTGGCGGTATCAACCTCATTAATACGTTCTCGGGCACACCTACAGCTTTTCAAGCTGGAATCCCTGGCTCAACTATGTGGATGAATATGGGGCGCGTTTCTTACTGGGAACAAGACTCAGAAGCTGTGGCGGCGTTCTTTCAGGGCACATATAATATTAGCGAGACTCTGAGCATAACAGGCGGTTTGCGGTATACAAAGGAAGATAAAGACGCAATGGCCTGGATGAAAAACAGTGCCAACACCTTCGGTCTTCCGGGCTCGACAGACACATCCCCCACATCTGGACTTGGAACGCCAACCACTGATCCCCTTGCAGAAACGTTACTGGTTGGTCTTTTTGGAACCTGGAATCACGAGTTTGTTGATAGCCGCTCGACCGAGCAGTTGACTCCTGCCATGAGCCTAAAGTGGAAACCGTCTGATACTAGCATGTTCTACGCGAGCTACTCAGAAGGCTTTAAAAGTGGTGGATTCAACTCCGTCGACGATCAAAAGCCAATTGTTGTCAGTAGAGAAGTGGCTGGTACAGGTGCCTACTTAGCTAGTGTTGGAGTCGGTGATGGAACCAACCTCTCGACCAACTATGTTCCTGATAGAACCGCGCCAGGTGCGGGCTGGTCCTATGACGACGAGACTGCGACGTCTTTTGAAATTGGTGGTAAGCATACTTTGCTAGACGGCGCCATGACCTTTAACTGGGCTCTATTTACTAGCGAATATAAAGACCAGCAAGTTTCGACATTTGTTGGCCTCGGCTTTGTTGTAGCCAACGCAGCCTCATCGGACGTTGATGGTTTTGAAATGGATGTGAACTGGCAGGCAACGGACAATCTGCGTCTGGGCGGCAGCTTTGCTTACCTAGACGCTAGTTATGGTTCATTTCCAGGGGCTGGATGTACCGCAATTCAAGCGTCAGCAATTAAGGGGCTAGGTACACTGACTCCGGCTTCCCCTGTCAAATCAGCGCTAGGCTGTACCCAGCAATTTTCAACCGCCGGCGCTGATGGCGTGGCAACTGGTGTCAGTCAGGATATCACCGGCGGTCAAATTGGCGCTGATTACCGTGGTGCTATATTTGCAGAGTACACAAGGCCCATATCTAACGGTGATATGTGGTTCGCGGGTGTTGATGTCAACTTTACTGATGGCTTCTTTTTGACTGGTGACCTTGATCCCATTGATTATCAGAGCGGCTTTGAGAAGGTAAATGTCCGCGTCGGACTACGCGGCGAGAACTGGGATCTGATGCTCTATGGTCGTAATATCACCGATGAGATAACGTCTTCAGGTGCTGCCGATATTCCGCTGGCCGATGGTTCGCACTGGAACTACATGAGCCAGGGAGAAACTTGGGGCGCGCGCGTTAGCTACAGCTTCTAAACTCTTGAGCTAGACCTAAAAAGGACGGCTAACCCCGTCCTTTTTTTATATTTGAACTCTGCCCACAGCAAACATTAGGACCATTCCCCCCGGCCCACTAGCCAAGCGCCGCCAGCAGGGCATCACCTAAAGCCTTAATTGTCATTAATAGTGCCAGTATTATGCATAATTTCGGGCTAGCCAGTGGACTTATAGCAATATCACGACTACGATTGCCGGCGATTCATCCAGCGGTATTTTTTATCCGTATATGAATTCGGGTATTTTTGCCAAGCGTGTGTCGTCTTTGGGCTGAGTTTTCGCTTTAGATTCAGCGTCATCAGATCCTTTGATACCAAGTTAAGGGCTAAATCGTAGGCGCGCTGGCAGAGCAATATCTTAACAAGTGTGACATGGGGTCACTATAACTTTGAACTTTATCTGGGGAATAACATTTATGTTTAAATCATTTCGCACGCTGAGCGGCGTGGCACTAGTCACCGCTGTTGCTTCTAGCGGTGTCTTTGCGGCGCAATTAGAAGAGATTATCGTCACATCGACTAAGACAGAGCAGACATTACAATCAATACCTATCGCTGTTTCGGTTGTCAACGCACAGCAACTTGAAGACGCCAACGTAAAAGATCTAATGGATCTCAAGCACGTAGTGCCATCACTCGACACACGCACTAACCAGATTTCTGCTGCATCATCGGTTTATATCCGAGGGTTCGGTGGTGGCGGTAATGACATTGGTATCGAACCTGCAGTCGCAATCGTAGTTGACGGTGTTTACCGTACGAGAATTGCTGGTGCGCTAGACGACTTGCCTGTCGTTGAAAGAATTGAAGTTCTGCGAGGCCCTCAGAGTACCTTGTTTGGTAAAAGTGCATCTGCTGGGGTAGTCAGCATAGTCACCAAAGAGCCCTCCCACGACGCGCTCACCAAAATCAGTGTCGGTACCGGAAACTACAGTTTAAAAACTGGAAAAATTTATTCAACCTTTAGCGCTACCGACGACTTGGCTATCGCCCTGAGCGGCAGTATCACTGAAAGAGATGGTTTCTTTGAAAACCAAACTCCTGGCGTACCAGGTCAGATCAACAATAAAGATAGGTCATCACTAAGAGCTGATTTCCTCTACACTCCATCCGAAGATCTCTCTATACGAGTCATTGCCGATGGCAGCGACGCTGATGAGGCATGCTGTGGTGTAGTCAATACCTACCGCATGGATGCCGGTGCCTATCGGGTAGTCGCTGCGCTAGGCGGTTCCATTCCTAACGCTGCCAATGATCCTAAGGCGGCCTGGGCTGGAAAAACCTACTATAGTTTTCTGCCTTCAAACAGCAACAAAAGTAAGGGCCTGTCTGTGACTGTTGAGAAGGATATGGACTGGGGAACACTGACCAGCATGACCGCCTATCGTGAGATGGAGTACTCTTCAAATCAGGATGTTGATTTTGATAGCGCGCCGATAACGCAAAGTGGTATAGATTCTTTGGCCTTAGACAGTGTCCAACAAGAATTGAGACTGTCTTTCACAACGGGCAACGTGGATTGGAACGTGGGCGCCTTTTACTCTGACGAGGACTTTGAGGGGCGCAGTGAACTGAAACTTGGATCTGTGTTTAGAGCCTATATGAATGCGCAGGCCTCCGCCATAACTGGCGCGCCCGCATCCGGGCCTTATTCAACATTTTCCTTTCTGGAAAGTGGTCTTGCTCCGTATGGATTTTTGGGCACAAACCCTGAGACTGGAGAGGCTTATACACAGTTTTATGCCGGAGGCCAGGGTGTTGTGGACACTGGCGAACAGTCAGTCCAGTCTCTGTCTTTATTCGCTCAGGCAGACATTATGTTAACTGATCAGCTGTCGCTATTAGTCGGAGTCAGTCGGCTTCAGGATGACAAAGAAGTCAGTCTTTCTCAGGCTCATAATGTTCCGTTCTCTGCAATACCAGCGGTGTACGTAGGGGCAGCATCAGCCCTGCAGTACCTGAAGCCACAGGCTGGCTACACGAACCAAACGTCTGAAGACACGAACACCGACTACACAGCTAAGTTGTCCTATGCTTATACCGAAGACATGACTTTTTATGGTGGTGTCGCTACTGGCTTTAAACCCAAGTCTTGGGATATTAATAGAGATGTACTACCCAACAATCTATATGCCGAGCCTGAAGAGTCAACGGTTTATGAAATTGGCGCAAAAATAAAGCTGTCTAATGGCTATATTAACATTGCCTATTTTGACCAAGAAGTTAAGAACTTCCAAACTCGAACCTTCGTCGGAGGCGGCTATGCGTTTTCAAACGCGCCAATTCAAACCTCAAACGGTTTTGAGTTTGATACAGCCTTTGCGCTGTCAGAAAACGTTTTTGTCACCTTCGGCGGCATAATTCATGATCCAATGTACGGTGATAACCACTTTGTTGGTGCCCTTGACCTGAGTAATACCAGGCCTTCAAGGGTCTCCAAGCAACGCTTCACAGGGTCGGTGAGTTACGCCTTTAGTGCACTCGGGTTTGAGAACATGCTGTCACTAACGGGTTTAAGCGAAAGCGACTACTACACGCTCGAAAATCCCACCCACAGAGCAGTGCTAGCTACCAACGGCTTTGACACCTCAAGTAAAGATGTTGTTAACATGAATCTGACCATGACAAAAGGTTCGAGCACGGTTACTTTTTGGGCCAGCAATCTGTTTGAAGAAGAGTGGATGGAAACGACCTTTATCTCTCCTGCATCAGATGCTGCCGGTGCTGCAGCCGCTATCTTTAGTGGCTACCCTTCAGCGCCAAGAACCTTTGGTGTGACATACTCTTTGGAGCTGTAAGCCATAATTTAAAGCAGCAAGAAGTCAGCATTAAAAAGGACGGGTAACCCCCGTCCTTTTTTTGTCCTTTAAATATCACTTTCTCCAGCTCATCAGCCAACGCCGATCCCTCGCTAAAGCACCTATTTACACTCGGCACAGCACCCCACCAGACTTGACCCGAGGACGCGACCTTTGAAAGGCGGGTGACATATTTATTTATTTTTTTACAATTAATCGTAATCGCATAATTCAATTTTTTTTGAAATAGAACGTAGACATTAGACAAATTGAGGGCTAGGATCGCTTGCAAGTGATAAATGCATGTGTAACATGCACTAATGACTTGACAAAATTCGTTTGTTGAACTTCCTGTTTTAGAGGCGGGATTGGTCGCTTGGGAAGCATACACCGCCAATAGAGTAATGACATTTAGACTATTATAAAAAAAAGTTCCACCAAACGTAAAAAAATAATGTCAGCGCAACGCTGTAATAACAACAATACCTGGGGAAACTATACAATGAAGAGATCAACTCGTACCTTAACAATCCTAGCATTAGCGCTGTCGACGGCCTCTGTTGGCACCTATGCAGCGGAGTTAGAAGAAATCACAGTCACCGCACAAAAACGAAGTCAAAGTCTGCAAGATATACCTATGAGCGTATCAGTTACCTCTGGCGAAACTCTCCAACGGGCCAGCATTGTCGACTTGATAGATTTACAGACCTCTGTACCGTCTCTACGCGTAAACCAGGCCCAGAGCTCCGCACAGACCAATTTTTTCATTCGTGGATACGGCAACGGTGGTAACAATCCTGGCATTGAGCCAGCGGTAAGTGTCTATATTGATGGCGTTCCCAGAACTCGATCAGCTTCATCGCTCGCCGATTTACCCAACGTAGCGAGCATTGAGGTGCTTAGCGGCCCCCAGTCAACTCTATTTGGTAAAAATGCTTCTGCTGGTGTTATCAACGTAACCACCATGCTTCCTGAAGACGAACTTGGCGGCTCGATTGAGGCAACAGCTGGCAACTATGGGTCCCGTATTGTGAAGGGCACCATCACCGGACCAATCAGCGAAAACCTCTCTTATAGACTTTCTGCCAGCGACAACTCCAATGACGGATACGGCACCAATATCACGACTGGTAGTGGTGTTAACTCTAGAGATCGTAATGCCTTCCGCGGCCAACTTTTATTCGAACCTGCCGATGACCTAACTGTTCGCTTTATCGCAGATTATAATAAAATAGACGAAGTTTGCTGCTCTGCAAGCTCCTTGACATATGGTGCGGCATCCGGGGTTGCGAGTTATATCGCCTCGCTCAAAGGGCTTGCTACTACCCCGATCGATCCTTGGGCAAGAAACCAAAACATGACCCTTGACCCGTCAAATAAATTAGTGGGCAAAGGTATGTCAGTTCAGATTGACAAAGACTTGGGTTATGCGACGTTGACATCGATTACGTCCTCCAGAGAACAGACATTAAGATCTATGTTCGACGCAGACTTCTCTGCAGCAGATATTTTAGGGGAAAACCGGGTCGATTATGATTTTGAAACCATTACTCAAGAGGTACGCTTGAGCTCTAATGGTGATGGTGACCTCCAATGGTTGGTTGGTATGTTCTACTCTGAAGAGGATGTGCACAGCGAACGAACTGTTAAGTACGGCTCTGATGTAGCGCCATTTGCAAATTTCTTAATCGGGGGAGGCTTGGCTGCAGCAGGTGTTAATGTCTCAGCTGGCGGCCTGAATACAGTATCATTATTACTAACCGGCGGTGCGACCACGGCCCTCGCCGCAGGCTGGTTCGTACCTGGCACTGGTGTTGTGCTTGAAGAGTTCGACATGAAGGCGGAGGCACTCTCAATTTTCACTCAGCTTGATTACAGCCTGTCCGATCAGCTTACCGTTACACTGGGTCTGAACTATACCGAGGACGAAAAAAATGTTACCCCTAGCGTTATTGTGCAAGACCCGTTCGCAGCCCTGCCCTTAACAGCAGTTGGTCTAGGTGCCCTGGCCGGTTTGCAACTCTTCCCCCCATTCCCCGACTACGGCCCAGGCACCAATGAGTCAGGTAAATTCAAATCTGATGATGTGACTCACACGTTTCGTTTAGCCTATAACATCAGCGACGCAATGACCGTTTATGCGGGCCACTCTACAGGGTTTAAAGCAATCTCGGTAAACATGTCCGTCGATGGCCGTACGCCAGGAAAGCGCGCAGCCGAACCCGAGGAAGCCACTAATGTCGAGATTGGTTTGAAGGCCACTTTTGATAATGGCTACATTAATTTAGCCTTATTCGAGCAGTCAATTGAGGGGTTCCAATCCAATATCTTCGGTGGAACTGGATTTAATCTTACGAATGCTGGTAAAGAAACACACGAAGGTGTTGAGCTAGATAGCATGTTTGCCCTATCAGAAAACCTTATTATTGGATTGTCTGCTATATATATGGATGCCGTGTATGACTCATTCTTAAATGGAACCTGTGATAAAACTGGTCTAGCCGAACCACAGTTTGCTTGCCCAGCCGGTCAATCAACTATCGATCTTAGCGGCCGTTCTCCAGCCGGAATTCACGAAATAAGCTACAACGTAAACGCTACCTATAACTTTGCAATGGATAGCGGTGTTGAGGGCTTCTTTAGAGTTGAATTCCTCCATGAGAAAGATGTCAAGACTGCGGATCTGATTCCATTCAATGTCGCAAACCGTGGCTTTGACAACGTCAATGCTAGTCTGGGCTTCAGCAGCGCTAATGGGGGATGGGATGCGATGCTTTGGGGTCGTAACCTCACCGACCATAAGACCTTAATCTCTGCGTTTCCAACACCTGCGCAACCAGGTAGCTTCAGCGGATATCCAAACCCTCCACGCACCTACGGCTTCACACTGCGTAAGAACTTCTAAAGCGCAGTTAAGGATGTACCAAAAAGGGCAACTCATTTGAGTTGCCCTTTTTTATTGGCAGCCTTAACTTAATCTGATATGTGGAGTTGATTATCCAAAGGACTTTGAGAAGGTGACTATTGGCGTTCGTGGTGAGATATCGGACCTCCTGATCTTCGGTCGCAATGCACCCGATGGGGATATAAAGGCGGCAGATGTTGACGATCAACTAACTCTGGACTCGCACATCGAGATCGCTGGTATTTGGGGCACACGTGACAACTATAAATATCTAAACTAGTCAGCAAGACCTAAAAATGACAGTTAACCGCGTCCGTCTCTGGTCTCATAATACGGTTACCAATGTCTGACATTGCGATGATGGTGTCGGCTTCTGACAGTGATTACAGATACAATATGGTTACTATAATGGTGGCCTTCTGATCAACAAAAACACTATGGGGCCCCTCAAGAGATCACAGTGATTATGAGCGCAGCATTACCAACACCCCGACACTACACCAATACGTTCCGTGGCCTAATGGCGCTCGCGGGGCTGGCCATCGCGCTGCTCAGTCCCGACCTTAACATCCCATCATTTTCTGAAAATCACGACACGTTGGTGTCGATAAATCAGCAGCCAATAACACTGCAGCAGCTTAATTTTGCCTCGCAGCGGCTCATCGGAACACCTGCCGACACCCTCACACCCAAGCAGAAAAACACGATTGTTACCTTATTAATGGATGAGGAACTGCTCTTACAGCGCGCAGAGCTTTTAGGCATCTCCGGTGCCGACCCGGGCGTCCGCAAGTCACTTGTGCGTGCTGTCATTAAACAAGCAGTGGCCAAAGTTTTAACCCAACCCATCGATGCCAAGCAATTAGAGGTGTTTTATCGCGCTCATAAGGCTCTCTTTGTCCAACCGCTGCGGATAACGCTGCAGGCTTATCGGTATCCCAGTCTGAAGGAAGCGCAGTTGGCTTTAGCCGCGGCGGTACCATTCCAGAACCGCGCATCTCTGGTACCGATGTCGCCACTGCCGCTACATATGCTGCGCCGCTACCTAGGTAGCATATTGACCGACAGCGCCCTAGGGTTGACTGCGGGCCAAACAAGCGCCCCCATAATGCGCCCAGATGGTGTGTACCTGTTACGCATGGTTGCCGTGCAAGTAGAAAAGATACTACCCCTCTCGGAGGTCCAATTGCAGGTCGAAGCCGAGTACAGACGACGCGGTCGGGACACCGCTTTGGACACTATACTAAGAGAACTGCGCCAACAGGCACAGATTACAGTCGCCAGTAACAATCTGTTGAGACTAGATTTTGAGTAACTCCGCCAGAAGCCATCGAGCTGCTCTAAAGCTACTGCTAGCGGGCGCCAGTGTGGGCATCCTGCTTGGTGGGCTGAGCGCAATGAGCGATCAGAGCAATGAATCATACCTCAGCGCAACCGCCGTCGCCTCGGTGAATCACCAACAGATTCGTCTAGCAGAATACCAGCGTGCGCTAGGCCTGTTTGCTAGCGATAAGCGCGAGCCTCTCACCGAAGACGACCGCAGCCTAGTCCTGCAGCGCCTGATTGACGAAGAGTTACTTATACAGCATGGCATCACCTCAGGTTTAATTCGCACCGATATGGCAGTGCGCTCGGCGGCACTGGAATTCGTCTTGGCAGGCCTTATGATAGAGATTGAAGCCAGTTCCGGCGTCAGTGCAGAGAAGGCGTTGACAGATTATTTGGCTCACCTGCGGGCCACCGCTAACATAGAATGGGCAGCCAACTGGGTGGCGCCATGAGTCGGTTTAAGGCGCGTATTTCAGGGTACGTATTACTCCTTTTACTGCTCAGTCCAATGAGTCATGCCCACAACCGCAGCCAGTCATTTTCAGTGTGGTCAATTGATGGCCCTGAGGTCAATGCGGTATTCACCGTTAAGGCTCGTGAAGTCACGCGGTTATTAGCACTGGAACCACAGTTGCTACCAACGGCACTCACAAACCACCTGCAGGAGACTGTTCAGGTTGAAGGCAATAGCCTACCCTGCCCCTTACAAGGCCGCGCAACGAGCCTGCCTGCTGCGCCGGGATACCTGCGCGCCAGTCTCAATTTTCACTGTGAAGTGGCTATCGGCAATGCTGAGCATCGGCTTCAGATTGACAGCTTTTTTACGGTAGCCCCCTCCCACGTTCATTATGCAAGATTCGCCGCCAACGGGAGCGCTGCCGCCGAATATCTGTTTACCGATGCGGTCCGCCAGCAGCGGCTAAAACAATCAGATCTGGTCGCAGCTCATAGTATTTATAACAGCATCGGTCAGTACGCTGTGCTGGGAATGAGGCATATTTTTGGCGGCCTCGACCATATTGCCTTTCTCATCGCACTGCTGCTGTTAACCCGCCGCCCAAAGGATGTTATTTGGCTGGTGTCGGGCTTCACATTGGGCCACAGCGTCACCCTAAGTCTCGCGGCGATGGGTTGCGTAACGCCAGACAACAGGACGGTAGAGGCGTTGATCGGCTTTAGTATTGCCCTAGTAGCAGCCGAAAATATTGGCGCCAGAACCTCCACTAATGGCCCTATAGCACTGTTGTTTAGCATGGGATTATTGATCATGCTGATGGCCTCAATGCTATTGGGAGTCGGGCTGGTGGCTCTGACGAGCGCGGGACTGATACTGTTTACGCTAAGCTATCTGCCCCAGTCCAGTGAAGACCGCAACGCCAGATCGTTGCGCCCCATGCTGACCTTAGCCTTTGGTCTCATCCATGGCTTTGGCTTCGCTCAGGTGCTGACTGAAATCGGTCTGCCAAGCACTGCTCTGTGGCCCGCTCTGCTGGGCTTTAATCTGGGCGTGGAGATCGGTCAACTGGTCATTGTTGCAGTGATTGGCTTGGTCGCTTATGGCATCAGTCGTTACATGGCGGACAGACATTCAATGCGAGTGTTCGATACGGCTTCTGCCGTACTTTGCGGGTGGGGGCTGTACTGGTTCGTCGCCCGAAGTTATGGCGCTATCTAGACAAAATAGGACATACTCATTAAGACAAGAGATTCAAAATGTGGAGAGGGAACATGTTAAATAAGATACTTATCACCGGCGTCAGTCTGAGTCTTGCGTTAGCCGTAGTGTTCACTGGTCATGCGCCAGAACCGGTCTATAAGCTCATACCCGGCTACTTTAGCGACCCTAATAATGCCTGGGATGACTCGCCGCTGACATTGCGCAAAGTCACCGAGGCACGACTGCCAGAGAGCGTGATTGATAATCGCGTTAGTCGTCAATCTGTTGCCAGAGAGGCTTTAGCCGTGCAGGCCGACAAACAGATATTATTTGGCGACACGCATGTGCATACCACCAACTCTGCCGACGCTTTCATGTACAGCCTGCCAATGATGCATGGAGCTTCTGGCGCTTATCCGCCAGCCTACGCCTGCGACTATGCCCGCTTTGTTTCTCAGCTAGACTTTTACTTTCTCACCGACCACGCAGAAAGCTTTACCTATAGTCAGTGGCGCGATGGCATAGATTCCGTCCAGCAGTGTAATCGCCTAGCTGGCGACCCGCAGAATCCAGACATCGCCGCCTTTATTGGCTGGGAATGGACCCAGGTAGGACAGGTGGCCGAAAACCATTACGGCCATCACAATGTGTTATTTAAAGATGATACCAAGCCACCCTATCGCGTCCGTAGGCATGGGCGTCGCCACTATTGCGGCGCGCTCATCAGAGGGCAAGCAGTCTTCGCTATTACGTTTAATTGATCCTCGTCATCGCGGTTACTACGCCGCCTATAATAACTGGGTGGAGAACATGGCTGCGACACCCGCTTGCGACACAGATGTCCCAAGCCCTGAACTGCCCGACAACTGCTACGAAAGTGTGGCAACGCCAGGCGAGCTATTCAGTAAATTAGACGAGTGGGGGTTTGATACTATGGTTATCCCTCACGGGACTAGCTGGGGCTTTTACACTCCTCCCAACGCCAACTGGTCTCACCAGTTAAATGCCGCTGACAACGACCCAGAAAAAACAAAACTCATTGAAGTCTATTCTGGCCATGGCAACTCAGAAGCCTTTAGGGATTTCAGTGTGCGGCGTAAGGATGATGATGGCCTATGGTACTGCCCCGAGCCACAAGCCAATTATCTGCCATCATGCTGGCAGGCTGGCGAAATTATTCGTGACCGCTGCTTGGTCGCCGGCACAGATGCAGCCGAATGCGAAGTTCGCGCTATTGAAGCGCGCCACAACTTTGTTCAAGTAGATACCGTTTACGCCTTTATGACTGTGCCCGGCAGCACCCCGGAAGAATGGCTTGATTCTGGCCAAGCCCGAGATATGTACCTGCCCGCCTTTAATTACAGACCACAAAAATCTGTGCAGTATGGTCTAGCATTGCAAAATCATGCGGACCCCGAAAATCCACAGCGTTATCGGTGGGGCTTCATAGCCTCTACCGACACCCACTCTGCGCGTGCCGGTCACGGTTTTAAGCAGCAACAACGTACTAATACCACGGACTCAACTGGGCCACGCGATCAATTCTGGACTGACATTTTTGCCAGTACCGCGAAGGTTACAACGACAGCACCTGAGTCATTGCGAGCCGATCAAATTGATCCAATTGCAGCAAAAATCTATGCGTCCGAGTTCGAGCGTACTACCTCATTTTTAAATACCGGTGGTTTGGCCGCCGTGCATGCAGAAGGTCGCAGCCGCGAAGCCATTTGGGATGCCATGAAACGTCGCGAGACCTATGGCACAAGTGGCCACCGTATGTTGCTGTGGTTTGACCTGCTGCAGGACGGGCACGAAGTCCCCATGGGCAGTGCAGTGGCCCAGAGTGACACCCCACGCTTTAGAGCCAAAGTCGTTGGCTCGTTTAAGCAATTGCCCGGCTGCCCCGACCATGTGATTGATACGCTGCAGGCTAGGCACCTAGAAAAAATGTCCCTAGGCGAATGTTACTATCCGTCTGATGAGCGCTATCTAATTGAACGCATCGAAGTTATAAAAATTCGGCCACAAGCATTTACTGACGAGAACGTACCGCAGCTTATTGAGGATAGCTGGCGTAGTTTTGACTGTGAATCTTCGCAAGATGGCTGCACAGTAGAGTTTGAAGACCCTGATTTTTCCGAACAGGGTCGCGACGCGCTATATTACATTCGCGCCATTGAAGAGCCCATCGCCACTATTAATGGTGGCAACCTGCGCACTACCTTTGATGACAATGGCAATGCCGTTGCCACTGATCCCTGCTTTGGTGACTTTAGGACTGCGGCGCAAGATGACTGCAAAAATCCTGGCAGCCAAAGAGCCTGGTCCTCGCCTATTTTTGTAGACTTTGAATAATAATAATCGTAACGGAGTAGTACTATGACTAATAAAACTGCATTAGTAACCGGGGCCTCTGAAGGCATCGGTCTTGAGTTTTGTAAAATTCTTGCAGCCAAAGGCTACAACCTCATTCTGGTTTCCAGACGAAAAGAAAAACTTAATGAGGTGGCTAAAAGTCTATCAGATCAGCATAAAAATATTGTCTGCACGGTAATTAGTAGCGACCTATCTAAACCTCATGCGGCTCAGAAATTGTTTCAAACTACCCTCAAAAAAGAGCTGCAGGTAGATTTTTTGATTAACAATGCGGGGCTTTTACAAAATGGTTTTTTTACTGATTTAGATCTGTTGACGCAGGAAAATATGATTGCAGTAAACATCGTGGCACTAACCTCTTTGACCCATTTATTTGCTAACGATATGGCTACCCGAGGTAGCGGACATATTTTAAATGTGGCCTCTTTAGCCGCCTGGATGCCGATCCCCAATCAGAATGTCTACGCCGCTACAAAAGCCTATGTACTGTCGTTCAGTCAGGCACTGCATAATGAAATGAAGGCGGCAGGGAATGGAGTTGCAGTTACCGCGCTGTGCCCAGGTTACACCGCCACCAAAATGATGGACAACCCTGACCAGGGGGCAAAGTTATCTGTTCCAGCAGGTATTTTGCAGTCCGCGCAAGAAGTTGCAGAGCAGGGTATTAAGGCCTGCCTAGGCGGAAAGCCTGTGGTGGTGCCCGGCTTTGCCAACCGAGTCACAGCCGCCATTACTCATCTGTTTCCAAAAATGATGCTGGCTAACACAGCGGGCAGTTATTACCGTAAGAATCTGCACTAAATGAGGCCGATTATACAAAATTAAAACTATCAATAGAGGTTATTATGAGCCAGAAAAAACCCAAAAAAGTATTAATCACCGGCGCCAATGGCTTTATTGGAAATACATTGATGCGCTACTACAAAGCCAAAAAAGTATCCGTAGTAGGCGTTGATCTTGTAGGTAATGGTGATGACATTATTGAGGGCGACATAGCTAACCCGGAAACCATTAGTCACCTGCTCGAGAGTTGCGATGTCATTGTTCACACAGCCGCCTTGGTCTCCAACTCTATTGCCGATCGCGATATGTGGCGGGTCAATGTATTAGCCACTCGCAACCTAATTGCCGCAGCAGAAAAATATAAGATACGACGTTTTGTGCAACTGTCATCGATTGTTGCTTACGGCAATACCGCCGAGGGCGAGCTCGATGAGGATCATCCAGTACACGCAGATGGTGGCAGCTATGTTCTAACCAAGCTAGCCTCAGAGCACACTGTGCTTGCAGCTCAAGCTAAGAGCTCGCTGGAGTTAGTTATCATCCGCCCCGGCGATGTCTATGGACCAGGGAGCAGGCCCTGGATAATTCTCCCACTGGAAGCGATCAACAGTGGTGCGTTTTTACTGCCGGCGAAAGGCGAGGGGTTTTTTCGTCCCATCTATATCGATGACCTAGTGCGCGGCATTGCACTCGCCGTATCAACCAAAGAGGCCAATGGTGAAATCTTTAATCTTTCATGCGAAGGCTATATGACGACTAAAGAATTCTTTAGCCATCACTACCGATGGAAAAATAAACGCGGCCCAATGGTAGTGTCGACTAAACTGGCACTCTTCGCGGCAGCCACTGCTACTAGAATCGCTAACCTCACCGGCGGTGTTAATGAAGCTTCAACAGCAACGGTTACTCAGTTATGCACGAAGAGTTGGTTTAGCATCACCAAAGCCGAGCGTATTTTAGGCTGGAAGCCTGAGGTATCATTTGAGGAAGGTATCGAACGATCTAAGGTGTGGGCGCAAGGTCAGGGCCTCATAAAATAAAATCTTAGACCTATAAAACAGACCGATAAGAGCCCGCTGTGTGGCCCGTCCAAGTTTTAAAACTGCGGTAAAAAGATCGTGCTTCGGCGTAGCCAAGC